>Ga0070707_100000081_pt1 | contig 85320 bp, 67 predicted proteins | sample KBSK5502metaG_FD_65468 | JGI IMG/M metagenome (GOLD analysis project Ga0070707, IMG submission 65468) | Corn, switchgrass and miscanthus rhizosphere microbial communities from Kellogg Biological Station, Michigan, USA - KBS K5-50-2 metaG | ecosystem: Host-associated > Plants > Roots >... | reverse complement strand
CAGGCCCCTTATTACCTCGCGCGTCCGATCACTTTTCTGGTTGAGTTGCTGGCGGCGATTCCTTCCGTGGTTTACGGATTATGGGGCATCTTTGTCCTGGCCCCATTTCTACGCGTGTATGTCGAACCGCCGCTGGCCCGCTGGTTTGGTTGGCTGCCGCTGTTTCAGGGCTCCATCACGGGAATTGGATTACTAACCGGCGGCATAATTCTGGCAATTATGGTAACCCCGATCATTTCTGCGGTAGTCCGAGACGTGTTGTCAGCGGTGCCGAATACTCAACGGGAGGCAGCTCTCGCGCTGGGCGCGACGAAATGGGAGACGACGCAGGTAGTTTTAGTTAATGCCGCGCCAGGAATTGCCGGCGCAGTGATCCTGGGGCTGGGCCGGGCGATTGGCGAAACGATGGCGGTAACGATGGTGATCGGCAATCGCCCAGAAATCAGCCTGTCACTGTTTCAGCCCTCTTACACTCTGGCTTCGGTAATCGCCAACGAGTTCACCGAAGCAACTGCCGACATCTATCTCAGCTCGCTGGTTGAGTTGGGTCTGATTCTTTTCTTTGTCACTTTCGTGGTTAACGCGATTGCGCGTCTGCTGGTGTGGAGAGTTACGCGCCGAACCACCAGCGTGGGAATGGCGGTATAGCGCGGATGGCATTTCTTAACCGAACAGATCGTACCCGACGCGCGACCAGCGGCGTCATGACTGTCTTAACTGCGCTTTGTACCGTTGTGGCAGTGGGAATCCTTCTGATCATTCTCTCCTACATCGCGATGCGTGGGATCGGCGCGCTCAATCTTCGCTTTCTGGTCGATACTCCTCGACCCGTCGGCGAAGGTGGCGGTATTGGCAACGCCATTGTCGGCTCGGCCGTGCTGCTCTTGCTTTCCTGCGTAGTCGGGATACCGCTGGGCATCGCCACCGGAGTCTATCTCTCTGAATTTGGTGGCGGACTATTCGCTAGCGTGGTCCGCTTTCTGGTGGACACGTTGACCGGCATTCCCTCGATTGTAACCGGCGTGTTCGTCTATGCCGTCGTCGTGCTGCGGATGGGACACTTTTCGGCTTTGGCAGGGGGCATTGCTCTGGCTCTGATCATGGTTCCCATTGTCGCGCGCACCACGGAGGAAATGATCAAGCTGGTACCGCATAGCTTGCGCGAAGGCGCGCTGGCGTTGGGCGCTCCGCAATGGCGAGTCACACTGGGCGTGGTGATCCCGGCCGCCGCTTCGGGGATTGCGACCGGCGCCATGCTGGCGGTGGCTCGCGTTTCCGGAGAAACGGCGCCGCTCCTGTTCACGGCGTTCGGCAGCCGGTTCTTTCCCAGGAACCTGAACGAGCCGATCGCTTCGTTAACTGTACAAATTTACAACTACGCAATTTCGCCCTATGACGAATGGCACGCGCAGGCCTGGGCGGCGACCCTGGTCCTGATGACCCTGATTCTCAGCATTAATATTCTGGTGAGGTTTCTTACTCGCAAAAAGTTCTAGGCTGTCGATGTCTACTCCAACGCAAACCATCGCCCCGAAATTTGAAGTGAACAGCCGTACCGCCTCGCCGCACGGCCAGACAAAGATCGCGGTCGACGGCCTCAATTTTTACTACGGCCGCACCCAGGCGCTGCACGACATCACACTCAGCATTCCTGAGCGTATGGTGATGGCTTTCATCGGGCCGTCGGGTTGCGGGAAGACGACCTTCCTGCGAACGCTCAATCGCATGAACGATGTAATTCCGGGAACGCGCGTAGAGGGCAAAGTATTGATGGACGGTCAGGACATCTATGCCACGGGCGCGGACGTTGTCGACCTGCGCCGGAAAGTGGGTATGGTGTTTCAAAAGTCCAATCCATTTCCCAAATCGATTTTTGACAACGTTGCTTACGGGCTCAGGATCAACCGGCTGACTTCCAACAAGAGTGAGCTGGAGGATCGGGTCGCGGCGGCGCTGAACGACGCGGCCCTTTGGTCCGAAGTGAAGGATCGTCTAAAGTCATCAGCGCTGGGATTATCGGGAGGACAGCAACAGCGGCTCTGCATCGCGCGGGCGTTGGCCATTCGGCCGGAAGTGATTCTGATGGACGAGCCGGCCTCGGCCCTCGATCCTATCGCGACGTCCAAAATCGAGGAGCTGATCGTCGATCTCAAAAAGCAGTACACGATCGTTATCGTGACGCATAACATGCAACAAGCGGCTCGCGTCTCTGACTTGACTGCATTCTTCCTGCTCGGCAAGCTAATTGAAGTGGACACTACGGAAAAAGTGTTTACTGCCCCGGGTCAAAAGTTGACTGAAGACTACATCACCGGACGATTTGGCTAATCAGGATCAAAAAGCAAATGGAATCTCACCGGCAATTTGACCAGGAACTCGACGCCTTGCGCGACAACGTGCTGAGGTTGGGCGGCGAAGCCGAAGCAGCCTTAAAGCGGGCAATGCAGGCGCTGACCGAGCGCGACAGCGTCGCTGCCCGTGAAGTACTCGATCATGACGACGCGGTCGATGAGTTGGAGATCGAAATTGATCGCCAATGCGTGGACATCTTCGTACTCAGGCAACCGGCCGCGCGGGACCTGAGGTTTGTCATGTCAGTGGCCAAAATGGCTCCGGTGTTGGAACGCATCGCTGACCACGCCTGCAATATCGCCCGCGCCGTTTTTGATCTCAACAACGAGCCCGAGTTGACGAACCATGTCCGGCTGTTTCAGATGGGCGAGATCGCCTCATCCATGTTGGAACAGGCGCTTAACGCATTTACCAAAAACGATGCCAAAGCCGCCCGCGATGTCATTAAGCGCGACGCGGAGATTAACGATCTCTATAACCAAATCTTTCACGACCTGATCGAAATGATGGCAAAAGAGCCATCAACTGCCACGCGAGACGCGCGCCTGCTGTTTGTGGCTAAACACCTCGAGCGAATTGGCGACTATGTCACAGACATCTGCGAGTTGACCGTCTATATGGCCGAAGCTGCGGTAATAAAACACCGGCATTGACAGGCGTTATGCCAAAATCTGCTCTCATCATCGAAGACGATCCAGATATCGCCGAAAGCATCAGATACAATCTCGAGTCTGAAGGTTTCGCCGCAGTTGTCGCGTCAACTGGCGAGCAAGGGCTGACACTTGCGCTCGACTCGCCCCACCCACCCATGGTTATAGTTCTGGATCTGATGCTTCCTGGAATGAATGGAATGGAGCTTTGCCGCCGTCTGCGCCGTGAGAACCAAACTCGACGGGTGCCGATCATTATGCTGACGGCGAAAGCCTCAGAAGCAGATCGCGTCGCCGGCCTGGATCTGGGAGCTGACGACTACATTGCCAAGCCATTTTCGGTGAAGGAGTTGATGGCCCGAGTGCGCGCGGTGTTGCGACGCGCCGATGACGAGGCCGAAGAACTTTACGACGATGGCCGGCTGGCGATCGATTTTGCTGACGTGCGGGCGACGTGCAGTGGCGCCAACGTGAAACTTACTAATAAAGAATTCCTGTTACTGTCGGCGCTGGCGAGAAAGCGTGGCCGGGTCCTCACTCGACAACAACTGCTGGATCAGATTTGGGGCTATAGCTATTACGGAGATGCGCGTACTCTGGATGTTCACATTCGCCGTTTGCGACAAAAGCTGGGCGCCTGTGGCGACTGCATCGAGACGGTAGTCGGCGTGGGCTATCGATTTATTGGTAGTTCAGCTGAATCGGGGACTGCCGCTGACGCCGCCTATGATTAGTTTCCGTTCTCTTGCTGGCCTCGCCCTTGGACTTGCCGCGCTGCTGGTCATTACTGCCTTCGCCTTTTCACTTCCATTCTGGTTCACAGCTTCAGGGCTTACCTTGTTCGTGGGTTTGATCGCCGGCCTGCTTCTGGGAGAGCGAACTAGTTCGGGTCCCAGAAACGCAATCGAGGGAGGAGCAGCCTCAAGCGGGGCACCACGAGTCGACTTTTCATCCCTACTACTCGACACAACGCTGAACGAAATGAGAGAGGGCTTGTTGGTAATTGATCACGAGATGCGCGTGGTCGCTTCCAACCGAACCGCGCGCAAACTTTTCTCAAATCTCGACACTTCCATTAATTCGCGTCGTTTGACTGAACTCACCAGAAATCCCGCTATTTATGACGCATTCCTGGACGCCGTCCGCGGAATTGAACGCCTCGGAGTAAAGGTCGAAACGCACGGACGCGCACGGCAGGTTTTTGACCTCCGGGTCGTGCCCTTGTCCGCGCCGAATGGCCGCGGCCCGAGCGGAGCGGTCGGCGTGTTCTTTGATGTCACACGGCTCGAACGCCTGGAAGTTGTCCGGCAGGAGTTTCTTTCCAATGTTTCCCACGAGATGCGCACGCCGCTGACTTCGATCATAGCGCTGGCTGAAACTCTGGAATCCGGAGCTATCGACGATCCCGAGCACAATCGCCGGTTTCTTTCGATCATTCAAAAAAATGCCGCGCGCATGCACCGGCTAATCGATGACATTCTCGAACTAAGCGCGATCGAGGCCGGCAACGTAAAAGTCCAACCAGAGATCGTACCCCTGCGGCTGTTGGTTGAAGATGTAATTAGTGGCCTGTCATCAGCGGCCGCCGCGCGTGCCGTTAAGGTTCAGAATTTGATCAAACAAGACGCGCGCGTATTTGCCGATCCACATCGGCTGGTGCAAATGCTCACGAACCTGATCGACAACGCAATTAAGTTTAACCGTGAGAGCGGAACTGTATCGATCACGCATGTTGGCGCCGTGCGGGATGAAATTCATGTCGAAGACACTGGTGAAGGCATCCCTTCCCATCATCTCGATCGTTTGTTCGAGCGATTTTATCGAGTGGACCGAGCGCGTTCGCGCGAGCTTGGCGGAACCGGCCTGGGACTGGCTATCGTCAAACATCTGGCCAGAGCGCACGACGGCGAGGTTACAGTTGAGTCCCGTTTTGGCGAGGGAACCCGGTTTACGATCGAACTCCCACGTACAACCGGTCAGCAAATGGACGAATCAGTGACCCAGAACGGCGACGCTACCGAACCAGTGCTTCTCACTGATGGATTTCCCGAAGGTCAAAAGACTTGAAGTTGATTGAGCTGCGCCGTAAAAGATTCTGTGCCAGACGGCGAAGGTGTGTGGGCATTTCGGCGAAGGCATATTCTTCAGACTCATTGCGATGAAGAGTTAACAGTTGCAGCTCAGCGTTACAGAAGTCGCAGAACCCCAGATGAGCTTCAACATCCGCCTTGTCCATGTATGGAAGTTGCGACCGGCGAAAGGCAAGTAGAGCTTGAGACGACGGGCAACTGATTCTTTTGCGGAATACGCTTACGAATGACGACGTCATATGCTTTCCCTACTCCAGCCTTTATCCAGATTCCAACCACCAAAAAGTTTTAATCGGGTGAATATTCCAGAGTTTGGACCCTCGAGCCTGCCACCTTTCTCTAACAGAATCAACGTTTTACACGCGGTGTAAAAAAATGTTGCCCAATTTTGAATTTGTTGCTACTATGGCCGAGGTAGTTAGAGGAGCTGGTTTCGCTCCTTGATTCCCACGCTTCGATAATGCTGAGAGGTTTCGGCGTCGATCGAACCGCAGTTTCCCGCGTTTTGGCCGGCTGAGAAGAGTCGGTACAAACATCATCTTTCCGGGATTGAAAAAGTAAACCGAAATAGCTGCTCGAGTCCTCGATGAAGTCGCGTTGTTCTGCCTTCAGCCGGGTCAGTTCTGCCCCAATTCAGTTCCTCAAGAGTACTCACCGTGGACCGTCGAACAACTCAAAGCAGCTCCTAACGAATGTCTCGATGACATACCTAGCCACTCCTGGTCTCTCAGCATTCGTGCTCATCTTACGGGATAACACTCAAACATCGTGAAATCAATCACTCATAAAACCACGCCCGATACTCCTGTCAACGTGCCTCGTGAAGTCTCGCGTTCCAGCCGTGCAGCGGAACGCAGCGCCAGAGCCGGGCACTGGGTCGAAAGCCTCCGCAACTCTGACGTTAACCGCTTGTGGGCCGAACTCCACCGCATCGTCAGCAATCACCCACTGGTACGTGCCTCGCGCAGTGCCGGACTGTTGATTGAAGAGGGAGCAACCAGCGCCTACACCGACCTCACCCAGGAACTCTTTGTTCAGTTGCTAACCAAGTCGCGCTTTCAACACTATCTTGATACGGCGATGACCGACGCCGAGATCGAATGCGAGATTGGCCAGATCGAGTTGACGAACCTCTTGACGGCCGAGCTGCGCAAGCGACATCCGGAGAGTTACCGGCTGGCCCGCCGCATCTCAACCTTGATTCAGTCCAGCACCAACTTTCGACGCTTTGACAGTAACGGCCTCTCTGAAGAGCAGCAACATCGCCGGTTGGCCGATCGAGTTTACGGGTTGAGCGAGTGGCCCACCAACAAACCTGGCCGCAGCTCACACGAATTGGAGCAGCGCGCGCACATGATCCCGGTTCGCCAGCGTGATACGCGTATGGTGGGATGCACCGGAGACGCCCAGATAGTAATTAGCAATTCCGATCTCGAAGATCTGATTGTCTCAGTCCTCGATGCAATCGACGCGCCTGCCGATGTGCGCACGCTACGCAGTCTGGTGATGTCACGCCTGCCAGTCATGGATATTTATCTGGTGCCGCTGGGCGGCGATGACCCGGATTCCGACGGTCCGCACTACGACCCCGCGGATCTGCGTGAAAACCCCGAAGAGAGCTTGCTGCGCCACGAAGCCGAGCGCGAAGCCGCTGGTTACGTCGACAGATTCCTGTCAAATCTAGAGGGCAATGTCCGCAACAAGATTAAGCAATACAACCGGATGCTGGGAGTGCTGTGGCATTGCTACTTGAGCCCTGATCACGCGACCCAATTGGAAGTTGCGTCTACATTAGGCGTTTCTGATTCTCTGGTGTCCGACTACAGGCGCCGGATTGAGCAAGAGCTGCGTGCCCTGTCATTTACTGAAGTTGAAGAAGCGCGCATGTTCGAGTTGGCCCTGCGAGAGCGCGTCCGCACTTTGGTAGCGATCGTTGACGAACAAGGCGTAGCCATCTAGCTGCCTCTGATTCGCACGAAACCTAGGATAGTGATACAGATACCGAAGAAGCGCAGGGCCCCTGCGCTTTTTCTTGTTTTTGCTAAGGCTTGCGAAACCCCGTTACGTTGAAGTCCTGAGTGCCAATTATGCCAAGGCGCAAACTGCTGAATGACTATAAGTCCTTGACTCGCCCGCATCGCAATGGTGCGCCCGTTAAGGCCGATCCGGCGGACGCACCAGATAAAGCCGCACGGCACAACAGAGTTCAGACCAGCGCGCCAATCAACGAACGGGACCTAAAATCGCATTTCAGCAGTTCCAGTAAGGGAACACCAGCGCCTACCTTCTTGAGGCCGGGTCACTTGTTTTCTTATGCGGCACTCTTCTTATTCACCGTCATTCTTTACGCGCGACCGGGTGAGTTTTATCAATCGCGACTGACTGCCTCAATAGCGTTAATTGTGGGCATCGCCGTATTAATCCTCTTCCTACCTACACAACTTTCGCTGGAAGGGACGCTGACGGCGCGGCCGCGCGAGGTGAATCTGGTTTTGCTCTTCGCGCTGGCAGCTTTGCTATCGATTCCGCTGGCAATTAACCCGGCAACAGCCTGGGAGAATTTCAGTAGCACTTTCATCCGCTGCGTCGTGATCTTTGTCGTAATGATAAATGTCGTGCGGACTGAATCAAGATTAAAGGGCGTGTTGTTTCTGGCGCTCGCGGCGAGTATTTGGTTAAGCGTTCAGGCTATATCTGACTATAGCCATGGACTGATGACGGTCGAAGGCTATCGAGCGGCGGGTCGTGGCACTGGAATCTTTGGCAACACCAACGACATGGCCCTTCACCTGGTGACGATTCTTCCCATCTCAATCGCCCTGTTGTTTGGGTCGAAGGGGCCGGGAAGAAAGCTTCTCTATGGCGCCTGCGCGTGCCTAATGATCGCGGCCATCGTACTTTCATATTCGCGCGGAGCTTTCCTTGGCTTGGTCGTCGTTTTCATATTTTTGACTATACGGCTCGGCGGCCGTCACCGGATCGAGATTCTGTTGACGGTTCTGGGTATCGCTGGAGCTTTAGTGCTGCTGGCACCCAGCGGTTACGGAGGCCGCCTACTCTCTATCTTTGATCCCAGTCTTGATCCGGGTGGCTCGTCTGACGCCAGGCGCGGCGAGCTTTACCGCTCTCTTTACGTAGCGCTACGTCATCCTTTCCTGGGAATCGGCATGGGAAACTATCAGACGGAAATGTCTTACCGGGGGTTGGTCACTCACAATTCATACACGCAGGTTGCGGCCGAGTTGGGGATGGGGGCGCTCGCTTGCTATGTGATGTTCATTGTTTCGCCGATGCGGAAACTCGGACAGATTGTGCGCGAAACATTTTCTGCCCGCCGCAATTCATCTTTCTATTATTTGGCGGTCGGATTGCAGGCTTCCCTGGTCGCTTACATGATGTCTAGTTTCTTTCTGTCGGTGTCGTTCAACTGGTACGTCTTTTATCTGGTTGGCTATGCCGTTTGCTTGCGTCGCCTCTACGAATCGGAAACCGGAAAACCGGTCGTCGTAAAAAGTCGGAAAGAACGAAAGCAGAATGTCAGACAGCCATCCCTGGTCGATGAAAGCAAAGCAATATTGACATGACGTTAAGGTTGGCCACAGAAATATTTTTCCTGTTGAGCGCAGCGGCGCTCTTTTATACCTATGCCGGTTATCCGCTGCTGCTCGCTTTGATCAGCACGTTGCGGCCGCAGAGGGTGCGTCGCGGCACACTTGAACCAACTGTTACCCTCATCATCACCGCCTACAACGAAGAACGCGCGCTGGCTGCGAAGCTTGAAAACAGTTTAGCTCTGGACTATCCGCGCGAGCTGACCGAGATAATCGTCGCTTCAGATTGTTCGACCGATCGTACGGACGAGATCGCCCGGGATTTTTCGGCGCGCGGTGTACGACTCCGCCGCCAGTCTGAGCGGTTGGGTAAGACCGCGGCGCAGAACGCAGCGGTGGAACGAGCACATGGCGAGATCATTATCTTCTCTGACGCTACCAGCCATTATCAGCCTGACGTCATCCGAACTCTGATGCCAAACTTCGCTGATTCAAAAGTCGGCTGTGTCGCCGGACGGCTAGTCTATGTCGATCCTGCGGATTCACGGGTGGGCCGTGGCACACGTTCTTACTGGGGTTACGAAACTTTTCTTAAGAAGCATGAAAGCCAAGCTGGATCATTGATTGGCGCCTCAGGATGTCTTTATGCCGTACGCAGGTCGGCTTATGTGCCGCTTTATCACGAAGCATGCAGTGATTTCATTATCGCCACCAAGATGGTTGAGCAGGGACTGCGTGCCGTCTACGAACCGAACGCAGTTTGCACTGAGCACACTAATCGACGAAGCGGCGCCGAATTGAAAATGCGCGTGCGGGTCATCGCCCAGACCTTTGCCGATTTGTGGCGACACCGCTCTATGCTCAATCCATTCCGAAGTGGTTTCTATGGCGTGCAATTGCTTTCGCACAAGGTGATGCGGTACCTGGTACCATTTTTTTTGATGGCCATCTTCGCCGGCTCAGCAGTCCTGGTCCCCAACTCTTTTTTCTATCGAATGCTGTTCGTGGCGCAGCTCAGCTGTTATGCCTGCGCCTTGCTGGCGTGGATGCTTGAGCGAGCCGGAATACACAATCGGTTGTTGGCGCTCCCCCAATACTTCGTACTCGCAAATGTGGCGTCTGTGATCGCCTTTTACCAGTTTCTGCGCGGCGAGCGCTATGCGCACTGGGAGCCGGTTCGTTGAGACGCACCGAGGTAATGATGAAGTGAAGCCAAACGTCTTATTCATTGTCGACAGTTTCGAGCAGGGTGGCAGCGAGCGCCAGGCGCTGCAGCTCCTGCGTCAGCTCCATACCAGCTCGCAGTGTCAGGTTTATCTCGCCTGTTTGCAGAATCTCGGGTCGCTGCGCCTGGACGCGGATCAACTTGGTCTCGGAGAGATTCACGAATACGCGCTTACCAGCTTCTACGATCTCAACTTCGCCAGGCAGATCCGCCGGGTGATGCGTTTCATAAGAGAGAAACAAATCGATGTGGTTCACACGCACTGTTTCTACACGAACATCTTCGGAATGACCGGAGCTTTTCTGGCGCGCGTGCCTGCGCGGGTTACTTCAAAGGGCGAGACGGACGGGTTTCGCACGCCGATGCAAAAACGCGCGGAACGCCTTGCGTTCCGCCTCGGACACCGCGTCATCGCGAACTGCCACGTGGTGGAGAACCAGTTGATCAGAGAGGGTGTGAGCCCTGCAAAAATCATCCAGCATTACAACGGTCTCGATATGGAAAGACTGAAAGTGCAACCCGGTTTGCGAAAAGAAGCGGCGCTCGCATCTTTCGGGCTACCGCGCGATCGTCGCCTGGTCACGATCGTAGCCAACTTGCACAATCCCGTGAAAGATCACCCGATGTTTTTGCGCGCCGCAGCGCGCGTCCGGGCGGCGGTGTCCGACGCAGGATTCGTGATCGCCGGCGAAGGTGAATTGATGGAAGGTCTCCGGACTCTGGCCACACAACTCGGAATTGAGAAAGACGTTTTCTTCATCGGACGATGCGATAACGTGGCCAACCTGTTGTTTGCTTCAGATGTGGGCGTCCTTAGCTCCAGGGCCGAAGGCTTCGCGAATGCAATACTTGAGTACATGGCTGCCCGACTTCCGGTTGTCGCCACGGATGTTGGCGGCGTGCGCGAAGCGATCAAGGAAGCCGAGACGGGCTACGTGGTACCGCCGGGTGATGACGAGAAAATGGCTGAACGAATCATTGAGCTGCTTAGTAGTCCAGAGCGTGCGCACGCGATGGGTGAACGTGGCAAGTCGATTGTAGCGGAAAAGTTTTCCTGCGATAGACACCTACAGAATACGCTGGAGTTGTATGACGAATTGCTGTCAACACAAAAGCCCGCCCCGTCACGAATTGGCCAGGAATGGCGACTGAACGAATAAGAACATTAACTATGCGCCCCGCTCGTCGATCCGCGCCCAGAGTTATCAGCGCACCGGCTAAAGGAAAAGCGGCACGTCGATGGCGCTTTCTGCTTCTCGCCGGCCTGGGTTTGGCGATGTCGTGGCCGGTACTCACATGGTTTGCGGCGCGTTTGCTCATCGTCAAAGTTGAACTGACTTCGGCGGACGCCATCGTCGTCTTGAGCGGCTCTTCGACTTATAGAGAACGGACCGCCTGGGCAGCCAAACTTTATCGTGAGGGCCGCGCGCCCATCGTCATCCTTACGAATGATGGTCTGATCAGCGGTTGGGACAGGATTGAAGAGCGTAATCCGTACTTCTATGAGTTGGCTGCGAAAGAACTGCAACAAGGTGGCGTGCCGGCGGAAAAGATCGAGGTTGTTTCGGACATCGCTCTGGGAACCTATGAAGAGAGCTTAGGCTTGCGCGATTACGCTACTGCTCACCACCTGAAGCGCTTGCTGGTCGTCACTTCCGCTTATCATTCGCGTCGCGCGCTCTGGTCGATGCGTCACGCCAGCGAACGCAGTGGCATCGAAGTAGGCATCGACAGCCCGCCGCCAGGATGGCAGACGCCTGCGCCCTCAATCTGGTGGATGCGCCGTCGGGGATGGAGAGTGGTCGCCGGCGAGTATGTGAAGATGGTCTATTACTGGATGCGTTATTGATGAAAAGGTAACCTAATTACCTTGTCGTGCCTCAACAACCTCAAGATAAATTCCCATCATCGAGCGAACATATTTTTCAGGTGTGTAGCGCGTGGCCACCAGCTTCGACGCATTCGTAGTCAAACGCTGCGCCAGGTCCTGGTCGGTAAGCACGCGGGAAATTGCCCCGGCCAACGCCGTCGGACCATTTGCCGGAACCAGCAGGGCGCTTTGGTTCTGCTCAACCATTTCCGGCACGCCCCCAACTTCCGTGGCTACGATCGGAAGCCCGGCAGCCATCGCTTCCAACAAAACGTTCGGCGAACCTTCGCTGTGTGACGGTAGCGCAAAGGCATCGGCCGCCGCATAAAAGGCACGAACATCGGTCACCTGGCCGGCGAAGATCACCTTCGCTTTGCAGCCAAATGATTCGGCCGCAGCCTCCAAACTTACTCGCTCCGGTCCTTCACCAGCGATTATTAGTTTGCATTTGATTTCAGGATTTGCCTTGAGTAGGCGAGCAAAGGCCGCGATCAGATCGATGTGCGCCTTCTCTTTTGACAGACGACCAACGGCGAGGACGACGCGCTCGTCATTCACTATGCCGAACGCTGATCTTAACGCCTGGGCTTCTGCGTCGGTTGCCAGCGGCTGTGGTCGAATCGAATTGTGCAGTACAGAAATCTTTGTGGGCGACACTCCGGTATTGCTCGCCAGTTCTCGCGCAAATGCCTGGCAAACGGTAATCAAATGATCAGCCGCGGGCAGAGACCAGCGATCAACCCGATTGTAGAGGCGCATCTTGCGATCGGTCGAAGTGTAGCCGTGATGAAATGCGACCCACGGATATCGCCGCGAAAGGTGCGAGCGCCACAAGAGGAAATGCGACTTTACGGAATGAGTGACCACGATGACGGGGTGATGTTCTTCAACTACCTGGCGGAGTGCGGGCAGGACACTTAAATCAAAACGCCTTCGTTCAGGGATAACGGAAGTTTCCAGTCCCTGTTCGTGCGCTGCCAAAACAAACGTATTCGGCGAGCTGGTATCCGGGCGCCGTTCGAAAGTAACGATTGATCCTTGAATCTCAGGAAAGTCGGGGGTTGACTGATGAAGCTCACGCGCCGCGCGATAGAACTCAAGCACGACTTTCGCAACAGCATTAATGGTCGTCGCTTCGACGACCGAAAGAATCCTGAGAGGTGACGTGCCCATGAAACTCAAACGCGTTTTCAGAGAGAGTGTGACTTCTGACTCTTCGCCAGTAACTTCTGATAGATCTCAAGCAGATTTGTGCCCAGCTGTGACCAGTCGTAATGCCCGGAAATCAAAGTTCGTCCCGCGGCGCTCAATCGCTTACATTGTTCTTCACTCTCAACCACGCTGACAATCGCCTCGGCCAACTGTTCGTTCGTATCAGCGATCAGAATGTTTTCGCTGTCCCGCACGTTGAGTCCTTCAGCTCCCAGGGTGGTCGAGATCACAGGGACACCGGCAGCCATCGCTTCGAGAATCTTAAGCCGGCTACCTCCGCCGACTTTCAGCGGCACGATCGCCGCCAATGCCTCACGATAGAAAGGGCGCACGTCATCGACCGTGCCCGTGATTTCGATTCCGGGAATTGTCGTCAGCGCGCGAACCTCCGGAGCCGGATCGCGACCCACGACGGTAAACACTAACTCCGGTTGGCGATCGCGCACTCGCGGCCAGACCTCGCGCCCAAAACTCACCGCCCCGTCAACATTGGCGTGATAATCCATTGAACCTACAAAAACAATTCTTTTGGTTTTACGTGCTGCACCAGCAGCGGCCCACGTCGCATACGCAGCCTCGATCTCATCGTCCGAGTAGTGAGCCATGTCCACACCATTTTCAATTAGGGAGACTTGCGCTTCTGAATTTATGTTGCGCAGGCGCTCTGCGTCTCTCTCACTGACCACAAGGTGCGCGTCAAACTCAATCAGCGCGCGGCGCTCGAGCTGGCTCATCAGACGCACGGTCTTGCGGGCATACGCCCGGCGCGCCACGTTCGACTCACGCTCGCTGTAGCGCCTCAGTAGTTCCGATTCGATGTTGTGCCAATCACAGACTATCAAAGGTCTGCTGCGCGCCGCGCGAATGTTCGGCAGATAAGCCATCAGGTGAATGCTCTCGATCTGAACTACGTCAAAGTCCTGCTCGCCCAGGAGGCTCTCGACTGCTCGCGTCATCGAGTCATTCGTGTAGTTGAGTACCGGCAGCGGCGTGCTGCCGAGGGCTCCGCGTAACATTTTCGAGAAGGTGTAGTCCGGCTCTCGTGCGACGGCGACCACCTGTTCATAGGAATTTTCGAGATTCGCCAATGATTGCTCGTGATCGGTGAAAGCCAGCAATGTGACTCGCGCTCGCTCAGCCAGCACGCGCGCCAGATGGTAGTTTCGCAGCTTCGCGCCCGTGTCGAGCGGCCAGCAAACCTTCGGCGCTAATTGCAATACATGCATTTTTGACCCAGATCCCCTCAGAATGCGCTCCCTTTCATCTTACAGCCTGATTCTAATGGCAAACTGAACCGTCCTGAAGAAAATCTCTGCCGATTCCTGAAAATTGCTGGATCGAGGGCCGCCTTCATCCTGTATAATATTGGTCGGTAGTTTTACTACCGCCCGCCGGAAGTGGCCCGCCACGCTACCCCACTTTCTTAAGAGCTTTCCAAGATGGTGCCAATCACTACTTCAAATCAGCAGCAGTTTGTAACGGATGACGAAAATCGTCACTTCCGCACAGATCACTTAAACACCGATTTGGGCGGCCGCTCCGCGCGGGGCGGAGTGGTGACGGCAGCAGCTCAGGCTTTGAAGTTCGCAATCACTACAGCGTCAGCCATAGCCCTGGCGCGATTGCTGACCCCACAAGATTACGGCTTGATCGGCATGGTGGCCATTCTGATGAGTTTCGTCGGTATGTTTCAGTACCTTGGGCTCTCGACGGCTACCATCAATTGGACCAAACTCAATCATAAACAAGTCAGCACTCTCTTCTGGATAAATTTGACGTTGAGCGCCGCCGTGATGTTGGTCACAGTTGCCAGCGCTCCGCTAATCGCCTGGTTTTATAGAGAGCCGCGCATGGTCGGGATCACTGTCAGTTACGCCATCTCAATCCTGATTACCGGCCTCTATATTCAGCACGAAGCGATCCTGGTTCGGCAGATGCGCTTTGTGGCTGTCGCCATTATCGAGACTGCTTCGATTGCCATAGGCCTTGCGGCCGCTATCGTGGCGGCCTGGTTTGGCGCCGGCTATTGGGCCCTGGTTTTGAATCTGCTGGTAATGACTCTGGCGATGGTCGTGGGGACCTGGGTAGCGTGCAGATGGAGGCCCGGACTGCCGTCACGCGACTCGGGTGTCCGCTTGATGCTTTCCTACGGCGGGAATCTCACCGGCTATAACTTCATGAGCTTTTTTGCGCGGAACCTCGACAACGTGCTGCTCGGCCGGTTCTGGGGTGCGTATCAACTGGGCATCTATTCACGAGCTTATCAGATGCTGTTGATGCCGATGTCCCAAATCAACAGTCCTCTCCTGACCGTTGTCATACCCGCTTTGAGCCGTTTAGTCGACTCTCCGGAACGCTATCGCTCGGCGTATCTCAAGATTCTGGAAAAGATCGCGATGATCACGATGCCCGGAGTCGCTTTCATGATCGCGACGTCTGATTGGCTGGTGCTGTTTCTTCTGGGCCCGCAATGGCGCGGCGCTGGGCGCATCTTCATGCTTCTGGGTCTGGCGGCCATCGTCCAACCAGCTGCCCGCTCGGCTCTGTGGATGTTTACGACACAAGGACGGACCCGCGAGATGATGCACTGGGGTCTGATCGGCGGAGGCATCGGCATAGTTTCAATCGTGGCGGGCTTGCCCTGGGGGGCCGCCGGCGTGGCCGCGACTTATGCTGCCTCTGATCTATTCATCACCACGCCGCTTTTATTCTGGTTTGCCGGCCGTCGCGGACCAGTCCGCACGGGTGACTTCTATCGAACGATCGCTGCTCCGGCCTGCGCCGCTGTCTGCTCACTTGCGGTTTTGATTATCAGTCGGCCGTGGCTCGGAGTTTTTGGGCAACTGTTCATCCGCTTGAGTATCGGGTTTCTGATCACGGTCGTGGTCTCCTTCCTGGTTCTAGCGGCACTGCCGGCGGGACGAGAGGCAATGCGCAATTTCAAAACGATGCTGGGCCTGCTGGTCAAAAAGGAGCGCGCGTCAGTCGTATAGGTCGAGAGCGTGATGCTGAAAAAATTCAAGCAAGCAGCACTTATGTCACTCAAGACCACGGGTGTGTCGACGCTGGTGCTTAATAGTCGTTGGCGCCGCCAGCGGCTTCTGATCCTTGCTTATCACGGGGTTTCACTTTCGGACGAGCACCTCTGGAACGGTTCGCAGTTTATTTCGACCGATGTCTTTCGTACCCGATTGCAACAGCTCCGAAAATCAAGGTGTGAAGTTTTGCCGCTCGGTGAAGCTATCGAAAGGCTCTACGCCAACGATTTGCCCGATCGGGCCGTGGCGATGACCTTCGATGACGGCACTTCTGATTTCTACCGCAGAGCATTTCCTCTGATCAAGGAGTTTGGGTTTCCGGTGACTCTCTATTTGACGACTTTCTATTCGTACTTCAACCGGCCGGTCTTTGATCTGATGTGCTCGTACCTGCTTTGGAAGGGGCGGAACGAGATTCTCGATTTGAAAATTATTACTGGCGAGGATTTGAGAATCGATTTGCGCACCGGCCGTGCGCAGGAAACCGCGCGCCTCGCGATACACGCGTTTGCGCGCGCCCGAAAATTGTCCGCGGAAGAGAAGGACGCCCTGCTGGCGAACCTGGCCCGAAGCACCAGGATCGATTATGACCTTTTGCTCAATCAGCGAGTCATGCACAACCTCACGCCCGACGAGGTTACCCAATTGGCGGCTGATGGTGCTGACATTCAGTTGCACACACATCGTCATCGGACGCCCGGCGATCGCGCGTTGTTTATCCGCGAGATTGAAGACAACCGCCGGAGCATCCAGGAAATGGCCGGCACTCATGCCTCACATTTCTGTTATCCGAGCGGCGTTTACGATCCCAGGTTCCTCCCCTGGCTCGGCGAGTCAGGTGTTGTTTCCGGCACTACCTGCGAAACGGGTTTTGCTTCCCGAGATTCCAACCGGTTGTTGCTGCCACGATTCCTGGACAACAACACTCTGTCACCCATTGAGTTTGAAAGCTGGCTGACGGGAATCTCTTCTGCCCTGCCGCGTCGGCGCGCGAACGGGTATGGGTCCAATGGAGGAGGAACACCATGACGCTGATCGCCGGCATCTTCAATCGCGAGGGGCACGCGCTGGCCGATACTGTCTGCCGCGAACTGGCGCAGTCTGTCTCGCGTTATCCGGACGATGTGATCGAAACAATCCGCAAACCAGACGCGTTCTTTGCGAAGCTCAACATCGGCGCGTTCAATTCGAAAGGTCTGATCGAAGGCGGCGAGGCGATCTCGCTATTGACCGGCGAACCTTTGCTGGAAGGGACGAGCACCGATCGTCATGACGATTTCAGAATCCTGCATGAGGACTTGCTGGAGCGTAACTTCGATCGACTAAAAGATGCCAGCGGGGCTTTTACTATCGCGCATTATCGATCGCAAATCCCATCGCTAACATTCATCAGCGACAAGTGCGCGCTCCGGCCATTGTACTTTTGGATTAGTGACGAATTCGTGGTCTTCGCCAGCGCGCTTCGCATCATCGAAGCCTGCTCGCTGGTGCCAAAGCAAATGGACCTGCGCGGAGTAACGGAAATCGTCGCGCTGAACACGGCGCTGGCAGATCGCACGCCCTACGTCGACGTCCACCAACTGACGCCGGGCCAGATAGTCGAAGTCACTAGAGATCAGGTCCAGGACAAATCGTACTGGCGCTGGGACCGGATCGCTGTCAGCGGAGAGAGCGAAGCGGCGCGCCTCGAAGCGGTGCACGAGGCATTCGCTCACGCCATCGCGCGGCGCATGGGCAAAGAGCAATCGACCTCAGCTTTTCTCAGCGGCGGTCTCGACTCGCGTCTGATTGTCGCGGCCTTAGGTGAACACGGCGCCAGGATCCACACCGTGAACTTTGCCCTGACAGGAACGCAGGACCAATTTCTGGGTGACGAATTCGCCCGACAAGCTGGGACGATTCACCAAAGCATTCCGCGCGAAATCGGTGACCAGGTCCCGGACTATTCGTCGCTCATGGCCGGCGTGCTTAAGAACTGGAACCGTGACTGTGAGCGGCCGAGCGTCGTGTGGTCGGGAGAGGGTGGCAGCACGACGTTGGGTTTCGTGCGGTTTACGGAATCGATCGTCGAACAACTGCGCGCCGGCCGGATAGATTCGGTGCTCGACTGGTTCGTTCGCGACGAAGCTACTCAGGTGCCGACGAAAATGTTTCGTCCGCACGTGCTGAACGACGCGATGGAGAATGTGCGTCAAGGTGTGCGCGAGGAATTGTGCAAGTTCGACGCCGTCGATCCGGCGTGGAACCTCTACCTGTTCCTCACCTTGAGCGATCAGGCGCGCAAGCTGACGCGACACTTTGAAAACATCGATCTGCATCGCCTGGAATTCCAGACGCCCTTCTTTGATCCGAACCTGCTACAGGCGGTGTTGGCGTCGCAACTTGATTGGTTCCTGCGTCACAAGTTTTACCACAAGCTGCTGCCGCATTTTGGGACGGCAGCCGCGCGCGTGCCGTGGCAGTCTTATCCGGGACACGAACCGTGTCCGCTGCCGATTCCGCGCGATCTCACTTATCAGTGGAACCGACAGCACATGGCAAACGAACGTTCGGTAAAACGACGAAACATTGTCGCTCGGGCGCTGCGACTGCTGCGCGAGTCTAATTTTCCGAATCACATTTTAGATCGACGAAAACTCCGGGTCGCGGCGTGGATTCATTCAACTGGTTGGCGCGATTACCAGTACGCGATTGAAGCCGCCGAAACTTATTCACGCTATGCCGTAATCTGTAGAGGCGAATTCAGTTTGTCGCTTTCGTAATTATGCAATCGCCTATGACCACATCGAAAGGAGCGAACCAGGTGAGCCACGCGCTTACCCTGGGACCGCGTGTGTGGGCCGAGTCGCCCAGGGTCAGCGTCATCATTCCCGCTTACAACATTGCGACGTTCATCGGCGAGACCCTTCAGTCTGTTTTCGCGCAAACTTTTGCTGACTATGAAGTGATCGTTATCAATGACGGCTCGCCTGATACCGAAGAGTTTGAGCGCGTACTCGAGCCTTACCGGGAACGCATTCGTTATCTGAAGCAGGAGAATCGCGGCGCCAGTGTGGCGCGGAACGCAGGACTCCGCGCAGCCCGAGGAGAGTTCGTCGCCTTTCTCGATGGGGATGACCTGTGGGCGCCCAACTATCTGGAGGAACAACTCGAATTCGCTGGCGAGCATGGCTGCGATCTTGTTTGCGCGGATGCGATGATCTTCGGCTGCTCTGCAGATGCCGGCCGGACTTACTTCGATGCAGTGATGAAAACGGCCCCGGCCATGGCCGATGTGACCTTCCTGGAGCTTGTCAGCGGGGAACGCAGCCTAATAACTTCGGGCGTCGTGGCGCGTCGCCAACTGATCTTGGACATCGGCCTTTTCGATGAAACGTTGCGCAACGCACAGGATTTCGACCTTTGGCTGCGCCTGGCGAAAGGCGGCGCACGGCTGTCCTATCAGCGACGAGTGCTCTTACATTACCGGTCTCACCCCAACAGTTTGACGGGTGACGCGATTAACTCTCATCACCGAGAGCTGCGGATATTCGATAAGATCGAGCAGTCGTATGAATTCACCCCGGCGCAACGCGCGGAGGTCGCAACAGTCATACGAAACCGCAGAGCGCTCCTGCAATATGAATTAGGCAAACTCTATCTGTTACCGAGTGACTTTGCCCGCTCGCGTAAAGCATTCGCCACATCGAACCGGCTGAGGCCGAGTTTGAAAACGAGGGGCGCGCTATGGTTCGCGCGGCTGGCTCCATCTTTGATGAGGGCGCTATATGCCCGGCGCAGCGCAAATGAACTTCAATCTGCGCCAAACCCCGGTGATGTGCCGGGAAACCACGGGGCCTCAGCCCGATTTCAGGAACAAGCCTGAGGATTTTATTCTTGCCGGCAGGCCGAATGGGCCGGGCCTGGCAAAGACCTGCTGCAAACGTCGACGAGAGCTGACTTCGAAAATGAACCCAACCAAAGCATTGCCGGCTGAAATGTCACAGTGGTTCAAAGACCGCTTCTATGCGTCGCGGGCGCTGCAGTACCCGTATCGATCCTGGTTGGACAGGCAAGCAAAGGCCGCGCTCGCGCGCCGCCAAGCTTTTGAAGCAGCTAGTCGCATGCTGCACATGTGGCGACAATTAGGCACTGAAGGCTTTGGTGCCGAACGTGTGGCCCGGCTGATGGAAGTAGTGCGCGAGAATTGTTATCGCGACGGCGAATTACTTCCAGCGGCCGAGAATCGCCTGCGTTTGGAGTTTGTTCAGTCCGACAGGGCCCGGGAAATCAGAAGACTCTACGGCGCTTTTCCTCTGGAGCACCGGCTCCGCTTGCGCTATCCAAACGACAATGATCCTGAGCGACAAGGCGACCTGATTGTGCTCAAGCCTTACGATCCGGCAACTGGCGAGCGCGGAGTTTTGATGTTGATGTACAGCGAAGCCGTACTGGCCATGGCCGCCATGTACGATCTGGCCGCGCTGGCGCGAAAGTACATGTTCGTACTCGAGCCCAGCAGTTGGGGATATCAGGATGCTCGCTTCCTTCTTTATCTCGGTTCCGATCTCGATGTGCTGATCCAGTCACCACGCTATGCCGACTTTGAATTTATCGAGCGCCTGCAAACCAATCTGGTCGCAGTGCGCGTCGGGGCCGGCGAGTGGGTTGACCCGGCGATTTTTCAGGCGCGCGAGAAAGACAAGCCAGCTGCGTACGATGTGGTCATGTTGGCGGCCTGGGACCCTCTGAAGCGCCACGAGGTTTTTTTCCGAGCGGCCGCGCAAGTGAAGCGCGAACGACCGCTGCGCTTTGCGCTGATCGGGTATGACATGGGTTGGACGCGCGAACCAATCGAGCGTCTGCTGCGCCAATATGATCTGGAGAACGAAGCCACGATCTACGAAGAGATTCCCCACGCTGAAGTGGCGCGCATCGTTGCTGACTCAAAAGTGTCTCTATTGCTCTCGCAGCGCGAGGGCGCCAGCCGCGCGATTTACGAAAGCATGTTCTGCGGCACGCCGGTGATCGTCTATCGACATCAGTGCGGAGTGAATCTGGATCACGTGAACCATCGCACTGGATTGCTTGCCGATGACAACGAATTGGCGGACTCCATCAAAAACGTTTTGGATCATCCGGAGGCGTTTGACCCGCGCGGATGGGCCGTGGAAAACGCGGGCTACAGCAACGCTACGGACAAAATAAATGAGGCGCTCGCTGAGATGGCTTCGCTCCGCGGATGTTCCTGGATCACAGACATCGCGGCAAAGAAGAATGCGCCCAACCTCCGCTACGCCGCAGCCGGAGTGTATGAGTATTTCGCGGCAGAGTATGAACGCCTGGGTGAATTTCTGCTGCCGCTCGACTGATTAAGAACTGTTATGAGAAACGTCAAAGAAATCCCAGTGCATCCCCAATCAGCGCCCGACCGGTCGCCGTTGTTGCAACGCGCCGAGGTCGATCGCTTGGTAACTGCCCTCAATAGAGACGGCATCGTGATGCTGCCCGACATTCTCAGCGCCGAACAATTGCGCGGCATGCAACAGGCCTTCGCGGCGCGTCTGCGACACATGCGCTGGAATAACTTTGACGGCTATTCGAAAACTGAGCCCTATCGCCACATGATCGAAGACGTGCTAATGCTGGAACAGGGTTTCGTCGATCTCGCTTTGCATCCCCTGGTTAAGCAAATCCTGAACAGCTATATGGGCACGGACTATGCCTTAACGGAAGCGAAAGGCTGGAAATCTTTGCCGACCAAGCGCGATTTTCACGGGTGGCACGGCGACTCATGGTACGACCAAAGCCTGGCCACCAAGATACACAAGGAAGTTAAGCTCGCGTTGTATCTCACCGATGTGCGCAGCGGCGCTTTCAATTTCATCAAGGGAAGTCACCAGCAGCGCCACCCGTACGATGTGAAGCGCGCCGAAGTGAAGAACCTGCCGATGTCCGAGCTCCTGGAAGTAAAGGGCAAGGCTGGCACGGTCTTCATGTTTGATAGTTCGGCCGTCCATCGGCAGGGATATCCGATGCTCGAGCCGCGCCAGGCAGTCTTTTATGCTTATCACGATCCGTCGATTCCATTGCGAGAAGAGGATGTCAGCTACTACCGCTATCATCCACTGCTGCTGAATGCGGCCTTTCTGGGCGAACTCTTAGAGGAAGACCGGCGGATTCTCGGCTTTGGCAACAAGACCAACTTTCAACCGTCCTTTGAACGACCGGACGGACCTTCTTTGTCTTATCGCGCGTTCTGTGTTTCCCACGACGCCCGAATTCGAATGCTGCGGGCCCGCGAGCGCGCACACGCGATTATTAAGCGGGCCTGGCGAATGTTTAGCGAACGCTAAACCTATTCGCCGGATCCCAATCGGTTTTAGTCACTTCAACAAGCATATGCCGACGCTACTTTCAGTATTTGGAGTTAAGCCGCTGCGCATCGGAGGAACCGAAACCTTCGCGCGCGAGCTTTCACTTCAACTCGGTGAACGGGGCTGGAAAAGCGTGCTCTGCTTTTTGTCTGAACCAACAAAAGAAGTGAAGAGCTTTCTTGATCTGCCGAATATTTCTTTTGAGGTGCTGGCGAACTCGACTAATGGAAATTGGCATGCTCGCCGGAACTTGATGAGAATGATAGGCGAGCATCAGCCTGAGAAGCTGCATCTTCACTTTGTCAGCTTCCTGAATTCGTATTCATGGCTGGCACGATTGGGCTCAGTCAAGGAAGTATTTTTCACTGACCATCATTCGCGGCCGGCCGGTTATGTCCCGGCCCGCGCGCCTTTTTGGAAACGAACCGCAGTCCGAGTAATCAATAAGCCTTTGACCAAAGTTATCTGTGTCAGCAGGTATGGCTACGAATGCATGACCTCGTTCGATCTGCTTCCGCGAAACCGCTTTCAAATGATCTATAACGGCGTCGACCTTTCTCGAGTCAGTACAGATCCACGAAGTGCGGCCGATTTTCGCCGGCGATATTCAATTCCTGCCGACCGGCCCATCGTCACTCAGGTGAGCTGGATGATCCCGGAAAAAGGTATCGCCGATCTTCTGGCCGCCGCCCGTCTGGTCCTCGAACAAAACCGTGACGTGCAGTTTGTGCTGGTGGGCGACGGCGCTCATCGCGAACAGTACATGAACGAGGCCGTGGCTATGGGGATCGCGGATCGGATTACGTGGACGGGAATGATTGGGGACCCGTTCGGCGAAGGAGTCTTTGCGGCCGCGGATGTCGTCTGCCAATTCTCGCGTTGGGAAGAAGTCTTTGGCTGGATGATTGCAGAGGCGATGGCCCACGGTAAGCCGGTTATCGCTAGTCGTGCCGGCGGCATCCCTGAACTGATTACCGACGGTGTTTCCGGTCACCTGGTTCACCGTGGTGACACCTTGGCGATGAGCCATCGTATTTTGGAACTCCTGCGCAATCCGGACTTGCGAGCTCAAATGGGCTGCGCCGGTTGCGAAGCTGTTTCTGAGAAGTTCGATTTGAGAAAGAACGTTGCGCAGTTGATCGAGACGTATGACATCGGGAAACCCCATAAGATGCCGGACCGTGAGCATCGATCTGAATCGAACGAAGTCGCGAATCCTACCGTAAGAGAGGAACTCGCACTAGACCCGACCATCCCTTCCGGTCGGGCTTCTGACACAACCAATACTGACCCGATCAGGAAAACCGCATGAATTCGAGATTTATTCCGACTGGCGGGCCCGAACGTCCGTTAGGCCAATTCTTCAGCCGGGTTTCCCGGCTTCGCGCCGACTTTCAGGCCCGCACCAAATAGCTTCGAGAGCGGAGATTGCCCCTCAGCAACGAAGCATCAATCACATGAGTGTCCCCTTCCTACGTAACCTATATAAACCTGCGGCCATCGCCGCAGCGCTGGTGTTTGTCTATTTCACGGTGCTGCAAAAGCTGGGACGCGACTGGTGGCATGACGAAAACTATTCGCACGGTCTGCTCATCCCTTTCATCATTGGCTACATTTTATGGCACGAGCGGAAGCGGTTTGCCGGGGTCCACGCGCGACCCGCCGTCTGGTTCGGCGCCATCGGCATCGGTTTTTCTCTGCTTGCTTTGTGGGCAGGGACGACCGGGGCTGAACTTTTCGCGCAGCGCGTTTCGCTCGTGGTAATGCTGGCCAGCGTGGCGATCTATTTCTGGGGCTTTCGTCTCCTGCGTTTGATCGCGGTTCCTCTGGCACTATTGGTTCTGGCGATTCCGATTCCGCAGATCGTCTTTAACAAGATCGCCTTTCCGTTGCAGCTCTTCGCTTCGCGCTGCGCCGTGAGCGCAATGTCGTTGTTTCACATTCCGGTGCTGCGGCAAGGAAACATAATTGAACTGATGCCGTTGGGTGCCACTCAACCTAAGAAGCTCGCCGTCGTCGAAGCGTGCAGCGGCATCCGATCGTTGATGACACTAGTCACTCTGGCGGTTGTTTACGCCTACGTCACGAAACCGAAGGTAACTTCAGACTCTGATTCCAGGAACGCAACACGGTCTAGAGTCTTTACCACATTGCGGTCGTTCATCCTGATCATCGCCGCCGTGCCGATAGCAATTCTGACGAATGGCTTGCGCGTGAGCGGAACCGGCGTGCTGGCGCATTACTACGGCGCGCGTGTAGCTGATGGCTTTTTTCACTCCTTCTCAGGTTGGGTGATCTACATCGCCGCGGCTTTGCTGTTGTTTCTGACTGGATGGCTATTAGATCGCGTGGCGCGATTTGGCAAGAAAGATCACAAAAGAATTTACCGGATGAACAAGTTTAAGGTGCATCCTGCTGGCCGGGTTAATCCTGTTAATCCCGCCTGATGCTGATGGCAACACGAAACAACAACTTCCGCTTCTGGCTATTGCTCGTTGTGCTGCTGGTCGGCGGTGGCGTCATCAACCTTTGGGAGCGAGCCGGCGAAGCTAAGGTATCGCGCCGGGCCTTACGAGACTTTCCTTCTCAACTCGGAGCGTGGCGACAAACCGGAGGCGACACGCGCTTTGATGACGAAACTGAAAGAATTCTGCGCGCCGATGATTACCTCTCTCGCAGTTTTCGATCGAACGGCGTTGTGAGCTCGCTATATGTCGGCTATTACGCATCGCAGCGTAACGGCGAGACCTACCATAGTCCGCTGAACTGCCTGCCCGGCTCGGGTTGGACCATGAGCGAGGGAGCGCAGATCGCAATCACGCCAAGCGGCGGTGGACAGCCTTTTGAAGCCAACCGCTTTGTCGTGCAAAACGGGAAGGAGCGCGCCCTGATGGTTTATTGGTATCAGGGCCGCGGTCGTAAGACGGCCAGCGAATATTGGGGCAAAATTTACACCATTCTGGACAGCGTCCGCCGGCGACGGTCGGACGGGGCAATGGTCCGGGTCATGGTTCCGATGGGTAATTCGACGGAAGAAACCCAGAAAACCGCGGTTGAACTCGCGTCGTTGGCCGCTTCACAACTGTCTGCATTTGTTCCTAACTAGCCTTACCCGCCCGCTAGCCCAGCGTTTGTCCCGCTTTCCTGGGAAAACCTGCGGATTACCGCTTTCTTACCTGTAACTCGCCGGTGCGCCAGCGCTGCCGCGAGTTTGGGAAAGCTTTTTGAAACTAGAAACTTCGCTCCGGATCGACTTTCGCGCGACATTGCCCGTTGCCGAAAACAATCGCCGCAGCGAACCAACCCAAGCGGCCAGGTCCTGAGGAAATCTAGAAAGACCGGGGCCGCTCACGGAGACAATCGTGATGAAAAACCGAGAGTGCCGCCGAAAGTTTTACGTCCTACCTTTGCTTGCCCTGTTTGTCGCCGCCCTTTTGATGGGCGCGTGCACAACCCCGGAAAGAGCCAAAGCCCAACATATCGCTCGTGGTCAGGCGTTGCTGAAAGACAAGAAGTTTCAGGAAGCCTCGCTTGAATTCCGCAATGCACTGCAAATCGACGATCAACTAGCCGAAGCCCACTGGGGATTGGCAAATGCTTACGAAGGCCTCCAGCGTTATCAGGAAGCATTCGAAGAGATGCGTCAGGTGGTTGAGCTCGATCCGAACAACCTCGAGGTGCGCGTTCGGCTGGGCAACTATTATCTGATGGGCAGCAAGCAATCGCCGGCAGCCATCACTGAAGCCGAACGCATGGCGAAGGACGTGCTGCAAAAAGATCCCAATCACATCGAAGGTCACATCCTGATGGGCAGTGTCCTGTTCGCCCAGGATCAAAAAGCTGAAGCCTTCGCCGAACTTAATCGTGCCATAGAGATTGATCCCAAGCGCGTGGAGTCTTATTTGAGCCTAGCTCGCTTCTACGCCCTGACGAAAGATTTGGTCACGGCTGAGGCCACTTTCCAACGCGCAATCTCAGTCAACAGTGCATCGGCGCTTGCTCACTACGAATACGGAAAGTTTTTGGTGCAATCAACCCGTCTGGACGCGGCCGAAACTGAATTCGCCAAAGCAGTCGAGGTGGACGGCGCCAATCGCGAGGCGCGTTTTGTGCTGGCCAGCTTCTATCTCGTCAACAAGCGATTCGAGAAGGCTGAGGAAGCATACAAAGGCCTGGCGGAACTTGATAAGGACAAGCCTGAAGGCCGTTCAGTGCTGGCGGATTTCTATTCCGCAGTTGGACGTTTGGATGAAGCGGTGGCGATTTACCGGGAGGTGGTAGCGAAATCCCCTGACTATGCTCAAGGCCATTATCGCATCGCGGAAATCATGGTGATGCGCGGCGACATCGCCGGGGCTAAGAACGAAATCGACGGGATTCTGAAAAACGATTCGAAGGATCGGCAGGCGATGATCTTGCGCGCGCGTATTGCCATGCAGAGTGGGGAGCCAGGCGACCTGAAGGTAGCCATTGAAGATCTGCGCGAAGTGCTCAGGCAGGAACCAAATTCCCGTCCGGGTCTGTTATTCATGGCGGAAGCCCATTTCCGCCTGAGTCAGATCGATCAAGCACGCGCGTTTGCCGGCGACCTCGAACGCAACTATCCCGATTACCTGCCAGCAAAATTGATGCAGGTGCAAATCAATCTTGCAAGTGGTGACGTTAAAGCTGCGCTTCAGCTGGCGGCGCAACTTCAGGATCGGCTGGCAAAAGCCGCCCCCGATCGCGACACGTCACCGCAGATGCTTGCGGACTTGCGGGCCAACACCCTGATTGCGCATGGTTCTGCGTCCTTGCAGCTGCGCGATACCAAGACTGCACGCGCGGACTTTCTCGCCGCTCACGACGTAGCGCCAAGGAGTGCCGATATTTACGTCCACCTCGCCTCAGTCGCGCTGGCGGAAAAGAAGGTCGACGAAGCCATTACCTTCTATAACAACGCCCTGGCGATCGACGGCGCGAACTTTAACTCGCTGCGCGGTTTGATCGGCATTTATGCGGCCCAGAACCGCGTCGATCAGGCGCATGCTCGCGTCGACCAGGCTCTCAGCTCGCAACCCAACAGCGCCAGCTTACATTTCCTGAAGGGCCAGGTTTACGGTTTTGAAAGAAACTCGCAAGGAGCTGAATCGGAATTTCGGCGCGCGTTGGAAATCGATGGGAACTATCTCGCTGCCTACTCCGCGTTGGGCGCTCTGTTCGTGAACACCAATCAACAGGAGCGGGCCATCGCTGAATACCAGAAGATTGTAGAGCGACGTCCCGACAACGCCGCAGCTTACACCTTGATTGGCATGCTGGAGATGAACCGTCAAAACATCGACGCCGCGGTTGATAACTATCGCAAGGCTCTCACCAAAGACGAGCACGCGATCTTTGCCGCAAACAATCTGGCCTGGCTTTACGCTGAATACGGCAAGGGCAATATGGATGAAGCGGTGCGCTTAGCTCAGGGCATCGTGCAATCAAACCCCGAAGTGCCCAGCTTTGCCGACACGCTGGGTTGGGTCTACTACAAAAAGGGTTTGTATGGCGCGGCCGCCGAGCAATTGAAAAAGGCCGTGACCGCAGACGAAGCCGCCGCCCGCCGAATCAACGGCATGCCGACACCCGTCTATCGCTTTCATCTGGGAGTGGCCCTGGCGGCTAAGGGTGACAAAGTTGGCGCTCGCCGTGAGATCGAAAGCGCATTGCGGCTGAGCGAGCGCACCAGTTTTCCGGAAGCCAGCGAAGCGCGTAAGGCGCTGGCAACGCTGTAGAGGTTAGCATCGGGCGAGGGCCCGCGCGGTCTGGCAGTAACCCGACCCCAAGCGAACTTACTGAGGAGTGAACCGAACATGAGTGCTGAATTTCGACCACGCAAACTAGGCGAGTACGCGCACATCCTGCGCAAGCGAAAATGGCTGATCCTGCTGCCGACCATAGTTATCGGCCTCGCGGTTGGCTATGTCGTCTTTCGCCTGCCTGATATGTACGAGTCGGTCACGCTGATCGTAGTCAAGCCGTCTACCCTGCCGAATTCCGTGGTCCCGACAATTACAGAAGAAACACTGACGCGCGAGCTGACCAGCATTTCTCAGGTGGTGACCAGCCGCAGCTCTTTGCAGCCGTTGATGGAAAAGTACGATCTCTATAAAGAAGAGCGTCAGCGCGGAGAGCCCATGGAACTCTTGATCGATTCCATGCGCAAGCAGATCAAGGTGGCGGTAAACACCAGCCGCAATGACATCACCAACGGATTTAACATTACCTATCGCGGCCCCGATCCGAAGACTACACAGGCGGTCGCCGCGGAACTGGCAAGCAAGTATATCGACGAGCAAACCAAGGGAACTGTTAACGCCGGTACCTCTGCCAAACAGTTCATCGAAGAACAGGTGCGCCTGTCCAAGGAAGAACTTGACGCGATCGACACGCAACGGCTGACATACTTGCAGCAGAACATGAACAACCTTCCCTCGCAGTCACAGGCGTTGGTGGGCCGGCTGACCGCGCTTCACGAAGCACAGAAGGCTTTGATTGCGGAACTGGGGCGCTCGCGCGATCTCGGCGCCGCCTATCGTAGCCAGCTTGCCGACATCACCAAGAGTTACGAGCAGGAAATAGTGCTCAGTGCTGAGAACACGACCGATCCCAAAACCACGTACGCCTGGGCTGAGCTGGTCCGGCGCCGCTCGGAATATGAAGGTGACTTGCAAAGCCTCTTGACGCAATACAAAGAGAAGCATCCCGACGTAGTGGCCAGAAAGAAACAAATTGAAGACATCAAGAGTCAGCAAGATCAGATGATCGGCGAATGGAAAGCTCGCATCGAAGAGCGCAAGCAGAAGCTAACTCAGTTGAGCGATCCCCGCATTCTCAGCCTCAAGACGCAAATCTCCATGATGGACAGCGACATGGCGCGTCAGCAAAAGCTTTTGAATGACACCAATGCGCAGATTGCAGATCTCGACGCACGCATCAACGCTATTCCGAATGCCGAGGTTGGTCTGGAAGCAATCGATCGCGAGTACCAAACTAAGAAGCTTAACTATGACAACTTGCTGGCGCAGCAACAGAAGATTGTGGTTGGCGCTGATGCCGCCAAAGACCAACAGGGCAGCGGCATTCAGGTTGTTGACCCCGCGAACTTGCCAGAGAGTCCCGTCGCGCCCAAGCGTTTGCTGCTGACCGTAGCCGGTTTTGCCGCCGGCATCATGCTCGGTTTGCTGCTGGGCGTGGCTTTCGAACTGCGACGCCTGTTTACCATTCAGACCTCTGAGGATGCCAAGCACTACACCGGTTTACCGGTGCTTGCCAGCATTCCCGAGCTGTTAACGGCGACCGAGGCCCGCGCCATTCCGCGTCGCCACAAACTTGCCATGGCCGCCGGCATTGCGATTGCCTTTGTAGCCGTGCCCGCCCTGGCTTTTGTTTTGAGACTAACTCATTTGTTCGACAAGTTCCTGCTGTAGTCGCACATCGCAAGTTGCGCTACTCGCCCCTGGAGGAGATATGTACGCTGAATTTTACGGACTAAGAGAGATGCCATTCGCGCTGACGCCTGATCCGCGCTACATCTATTTCACCCCTTCGCACACCGAAGTGATGGCTAACCTTCACTACGGCATCGAAAGCGGCAAAGGGCTGATCGTCGTTACCGGCGAAGTCGGCACGGGAAAAACGACCATGCTGCGCTGGGTGATGCAGCGGCTGGACCGCACGGTGCTGGTCGCCTACATCTTCAATCCGCGTTTGTCGGTGCCTGAGTTCTATCAGCACCTGGCCACACTCTTCAATATCACCAACTGGGAAAACAAGTCCGATTTCCTGATCGAACTTGGCAAGGTGCTGGATTCTCGACACAGTCGCGGTTTGCGCACTGTCTTGATAATCGATGAGGCACACGGATTGTCGACCAACGTTTTGGAAGAGGTGCGCTTGCTTTGCAATTACGAGTCCGACACGGCCAAGCAGTTGCAGATCGTGCTGACCGGGCAGCCTGAGCTGCGCGCGGTACTGAATTACTCAGAACTGCGTCAGCTGAAACAGCGCGTGGCTTTGCGCTGCGAGATTTGCGCGCTACCCAACGTCGAAGAAACCACGCAGTACATTGCTTCCCGTATGAAAGTTGCGGGCGCCGAACGCACCGACATCTTTTCACCAGGTGCGATTGATTACATCTTCCGTTGTTCTGAAGGAATTCCACGGAACATCAACAACCTGTGCGACAACGCCATGTTGAATGGCTTCGCCGGAAGTGAACCCATCATTAGCCGCGCGATTGTCGAAGAGGTTGCCGGAACTTTCGATATGGTTCCCCGAGCCGATCGCGGCGTGCAAAAAGGTGAAGAGCGCGAAGCTCCCGCACGTATCTTTCATGCCACTGGCAGGGCAGAGCTTTGGGCGGCGGGCAATGGCAATGGCAACGGGAGCTTCGGTTCCCACTCAGATAATTCAGGTGAAATTTTTACGCCAATCAGCACGCCTGAATCTGACATAGTTTATCGCGAGTACTCGCGGCGCGATGAAAATCCCGCAACCATTGAAGAGCTGGGATCGGCGTTCAGCCGTTCTGGCCTGGGGAGAGGAAACAATGGGCAGAGTCTATGATGCGCTGAAGCGAGCCGAGTCCTCGCAGCGCTTCTTCAAACCTTCTAAGCCTTCCGGCAACGGCAATTCTGACAATGTTGCCTACTTTGTCCGGAAGAACAGCCATGAGCATCCCTGGGAGGGTTCGCCCTTTACCGGAATGCCGGAGGCTTTCAATTCAGCGTCCACTGCGCACACGGAGGAGAAAACCGGCGGGCCGGCACTCCCCGGCGGACCAGCTTCCCGTGATGCTGGGGCAACCTTGGACGCTGTAGGATCGGCGCGCGCAGTTGAGTACTCTTCGCGAGAAGTCTTGGCCGCGCGCGTCGAACCACATCTGGTGGCAATCACTGAACCTCGTTCCCCTGAGTGCGAACAATTTCGCTCGCTGCGGACCTGCCTGTTGCAGGCGGGTGAGCGCGAAGGAAAGAGGGCGTTTGTGATTACCAGTGCCGGCGTCGGCGAAGGCAAGACGCTGACCGCGCTAAACCTGGCGTGGCTTTTAGCACAAACCGATGGCGTGTCGGCGCTGGTCATAGATGCGGATTTGCGACAACCGTGCACCGCCGATTACCTGGGCATTGAAGTTGAAGAGGGCCTGTCGGAAGTATTAACCGGCGAGACCCGTCTGACGGAAGCGATCTTAAAGTTAGAGCCCGTGGGATTGCATCTGTTGCCCGGCGGCGCGGCCCGGGAAGACGTCGCGGAATTACTATCTGGTCCCCGCTTTGGCCGTTTGCTCAATGAAGCGCGGAAGATGTTCGACTACATCATCATTGACGCTCCGCCCCTGGGTGTCTTCACCGACGCCAACTTGCTAATCAATCGTGCCGACGCGGCGCTGCTGGTCGTACGCGCTGCCAAAACACGCTATGCAGTTGTCGACCAGTTGCTCGAGCAATTGCCACGCGAACGAATGTTGGGTGTGGTGTTGAATCGCGCGGAAGCAAAGCCGGACGATGAAACTGCTTACTACTACCAACCAAGATCTCAACGCTCGACCGCGGGAGCCGTCGGACAGGATCGGGCGGTCGCAGATCAGAGTGATGACGATGATGATGACCAGCCTGAGCTGATTTACATCGAGGAGGACGTTGTTTCTTGAGGGCTTCGCGCTTCAACGGCCGCATGCTTCTATTATTGCTGACCGAGGCGATGTTGCTTTTCGGCGGCTTGGTAGTCGCCGTGTATGCCCGTTTGGGCGCGGTTGATGCCGAAGACGCCCTCATCCAACGCAACGGCTTTTACAAAGCCGCGCTGGCCACAATTTTTTGTCTGGCATCCTTCTATCTTTTCGATCTCTACGATTTCGTGGTGATGCACGATCGCCGCGAGCTCGTGCTGCGGCTGATGCAGGCGCTGGGACTGGCGTGGGTGGCGTTGGCGCTGATGTTCTATGCCGTGCCCCAGGTGATGATTGGTCGCGGCGTTTCGTTCATCTCTTTGCCTTTGGCTCTCTTGCTAATGGTGGCCTGGCGAGTGGCGATTCACTGGGTTCTGGGTCATCCGGAACTCGGCGAGCGCATTCTGATCGTGGGTTCAGGACCATTTGCGATCGAGATTGCGCGAGAAACTTTAGGCCGGCCTGATGCGGGCTTTCGGGTAGTCGGATTTGTCGATAGCGATCCGGCATTAGTTGGACAAAGTTTGATCAATCCGAAAGTAATTGGACTGACGTCAGAGTTGGGCGAGTTAGTGAAAAGCGAGAAGATCGATCGCATCGTGGTCGCGATCGGCGATCGACGGGGTCAGTTTCCAACGCAGGAACTCTTGCGGCTGAGCCTTTCGGGGGACGTTTCGATCGAAGAGAGCGCTTCGTTCTATGAACGACTTACGGGGCGGGTGTTGCTGGACATGATCCGTCCATCCTGGCTGATCTTTTCCAGCCGCGGTCAACGCGTGCGTACCAGCGAGGTGGCGCGAGCCATCATGCATCGGACAATTGCCCTGCTGGGAGCAATTATTTCTCTGCCTATCGCGATAGTTACCGCCATCCTGATCAAGATCGATTCACGCGGTCCCGTGCTGTACAAGCAGCAACGAGTCGGTAAGAACGGCCGCGCATTTACTCTGATGAAGTTTCGTTCGATGCGCACCGATGCCGAAAAAGACGGGCCGGTCTGGGCGAAAAGCGAAGACGAACGCATGACACGACTGGGTCGGATTATTCGCAAAATCCGAGTTGATGAGATCCCGCAGTTCTGGAACATCCTGCGCGGTGATATGAATTTTGTCGGGCCCCGCCCCGAACGTCCGCATTTCGTGGCCCAACTGGCCCAGGAGATTCCGTTCTACGAACAGCGGCACCTGATCCCTCCGGGACTGACCGGCTGGGCGCAAATCAAATACCCGTACGGCGCGTCAATCGAAGACGCTAAACAAAAACTGCAATACGATCTTTACTACATCAAGAACCAAAACCTGACGTTGGATGCAACGATCTTGTTTGAAACGATCAAGACGATTCTGTTTGGAAGAGGTACCTAGTTCAGTTTAGAGGCGGGACTCTAGACGAAATCCGAAGTGGAGGAAGTCATGAAGAAGCTGTTAACTCAAACCCTTGTCCTGACCATCGCGCTGACAATCGCCGGCGGCGCCCTGGCGCAATCGCCGAGTAATACGCGGCAGCGCCGGACTGCGTCGGACGCTAGCCAGGACAAGACGGCCGCTGAAAGACCGGCCACCGAGTCCACCGACAAAGCCGTTGACCAGAAAGACAAAAGCAAACCGGCCGCCGAAGTTACCGCTGACGGTCAGACAAATCGCACCGACCAGTCATCTGAAGAGGCGGCGATTGTTCCTTACTACAACAACTTCTTTACGAGCTATCGACTTGGACCTGAAGACGTAATCTCAGTCAACGTCTTCGGACAGGATCGCTACTCGAAACAGGGCATTAAGATTGGGCCGAGTGGGCGAATCTCGCTGGCGCTGATTCCAGACGGCATCTTTGTCAACGGCAAGACCGTCGATCAGGTTGCTGAACTGATCAAGAAACGCTACGACGAGTACATAATCGACCCGCAGGTCTCGGTCTCGCTCGAACAAGCCGGATCTTATCGTTACAGCGTGGTCGGTGATGTAGGGCAACCAGGAATCAGATTAATGACCCGCCGTCTCTCGGTCAGTGAAGCTGTCGCCGAGGCGGGCGGAGTCTTACAAACCGGCGATCGTAAGAAGATCGTGGTACTACGCAAACAGGCGGATGGGACTCTGAAGCAGATTCCGGTTAACCTCTCGGCAATTTATCGCGGACAGGCGCCCGATTCCGTTTATCTCGCCCCGGGCGATCAAGTGGTCGTGCCTGGCAACACCTTGAAGAAGTTGCAGACGATAATGGGGTTCACTCAAGTGCTTACCTTCGCGAATCTGTTTAGAGGCGGACTCTTCTAAAACAGTGAGCAGAATGGACGTAGACGTGAGCACAATGGTTGCCAAAGTTGCGGCGCAGCACAATGCGGAAAGGCTCTGCCTTTCCGACAGCCATCAACTTAAATCTCAGCGCGAGGCTCCGCCTCGCGTACTGCTTTCTGCCTTCCTTCTGCCTTCTGCTCTCTGGCTTCTGCTTTCTGCCTTCTGCCTTCTGCCTTCCGTTTCCGCTGCAACCTGGACTCGCCAACCCTCAGGCACGATGGCCTGGTTACATGCCGTCTACTTTCTCGATCAAAATCGCGGCTGGGTGGCGGGCAGCGGTGGCACGCTGCTGGAAACCAAAGACGGTGGCGCAACCTGGAAGAGGCTTTTCCCACTTGGTAAAGACAATCTGCACGACGTTTATTTCGCGAACGAGAATGTCGGCTGGCTGGTAGCTGAACGCGACATGCTCAGGTTGAAGACAAACGACGAGCCGCGCAGCTACCTGCTGAAAACTGAAGACGGAGGGTTTAGTTGGCGGCGCATCTTCCTCAACGGGATTGATGCCAACGCGCGTCTGGTACGTGCAGTCTTCGCTGACCCTGAGCGCGGATGGGTGTTCGGTGAAACTGGTGTCGTATTCGCGACGCGTGACGGCGGTGCGCACTGGATGCGACAGGCATCGTCAACCAAACATCTGCTGCTTGGAGGGACATTTGTTGATTACGCTCACGGTTGGCTGGTAGGAGCCGGAGCGACGATCCTGCAGACCAGCGACGGCGGCATAACCTGGCAGAGAGGTGTCGTACGCGACGGCGCGGGGGCGCGCTTTACGGCCGCCAGCTTCGTCGGCAATCGTTTGGGTTGGGCGGTGGGCCTGACCGGCCTCGTGTTCACGACATCCGACGGCGGACTCACCTGGTTCCAGCAACAATCAAACACCGAAGCCGACTTACTGGATATACGATTTGTGAACGCTGCCGAAGGTTGGGCCGCTGGTAGTGAAGGAACGCTTTTGCATACAACCGACGGCGGCAAGCACTGGTCAGCGGAATCAAGCGGCACCTCGCACGCACTCAATCGTCTCTTCTTTGTCGATCAAAATCACGGCTGGGCTGTCGGCTTTGGCGGCACGATAATTACCCTGGGGCAGGGAAGTGCGCCCAAGCTCAAGTCGTAAACGCCGCTAGCAACGGGACTAGTGTTCCCCTTGCCGCTCGCGCCCTCAATTATCCTTAACTAACCCAATTGACAGAATACTCCTCGAAGTAGTAGAACCTCGGGGCATTCCCTCCCAGAGATCTGTTTCGCCAGTTAGTCAAGACTACTTTCAAATTACGAGGAGAACCCCGAATGAAGAGATATCTACCCCTGGCAGCGTTGCTGCTGATGGTGTTTGCTTCCTGGTCGTTCGCGCAACCGCAAGCAACCGCATCGCCTTCGCCGGCTGCAAAACCAAAACCGAAAATGAGCAAAGCTCAACTTCTTAAGAAGCTATCGGCTACTGAGACGAAGTTGTGGGAAGGGTGGAAGAATAAGGACGGCAAACCCTTTCAGGCTAATCTTTCTGCCGACGCCGTTCTGGTCGGCGGCGGTGGCACCCAGACGAAAGCCGCGGCGATCAAAGACATCACCAGCGCGCCGTGCGAGGTTTCGTCTTATACATTGAGCGACTGGAAGCTTACAATGATCGACGCCGACGCGGCCTTGCTTACATATAAGGGAGCGGCTTCGGGAACGTGCGGCGGTCAGCCGATACCCACAACGTGGTCCAGTACTATCTGGATTAAGCGCGGCGGAAGATGGCAGGCGTTCTCTCACCAGGAAACACCGGTGATGTAGCGGTAAGGGACGACCCGGAAACCGCCATTCGCTGATCACAAAACTGAACCCGCGCCGCGAGTTTTGCTCGCCGCGCGGGTTCTGATCTGAGTGAAAGTAATTTGCGGGCTGGCAGACCCGTCAGATTCTTAGTTGGAACCTTCCGCAACCTCGGTCAGCTTCGTCACCTTGATGGTCTCGCCATCAACCGTACCTTCCACCTTAACGTGGAGACCCTTCGTGGTCTTGGTGCTGCTCAGGAGCTCTTCCACGCTGGCGTTACCCTTGTCATCGAGTTTGTAGAGCTTGTCGCCCGCAAACACTGAGTAGCCGCTCTTTTCACAGGCATCCATCTTGGCGCAACTTGCCGGATGGGTCTTTACCCAATTCGGAAACGTCTTATCGGTGGCGTGGCCTGAGGCACAGTTGTTATCGACGAGATAGCCGTCCAGCGTTACGGTTTTGTCCTGGGCGATCAACGCTCCGGCCATCAAAGCCAGAATCACTATTAGAGGGAAAACTTTGCGTATCATTTCTTGTGGTCTCCTTTTTCAAACAACTTCGTTGTTGGTTACTTCCTTGTTTTCTTCTCCGGCGCGTCGCTCCGGCCGCATATGGGGAAACAGTATTACATCCCGAATCGACTGCTTATTGGCGAGTAACATTACCAGACGATCGATGCCGACGCCAATGCCTGCGGCCGGAGGCATCCCGTACGACAACGCACGAATGTAATCTTCGTCCATGACCATGGCCTCCTCGTCGCCCTGCGTACGCTGCTGCTCTTGCTCTCTGAAGCGCTGATACTGCTCTTCGGGATCGTTCAATTCAGAGAAGCCATTGGCTGATTCCAGCCCTCCGACAAAGTATTCGAAGCGTTCGGCTACTGTTGGGTCGGTTGGTGATGCTTTTGAAAGAGGCGAAATCGGTTTGGGAAAATCGGTGATAAAGGTTGGTTGAACCAAATGCGGCTCGGCAAATTCTTCGAACAGCTCCACCACCACTTCTGCCCTCTCATTTTGATCCAAACCGCGATTGCCGTAGTGCGCAATCGCTTCCTTCATCGTCATCCGCTGAAACCGTTGAGAGAAGTCGATATCGTGCTCGCCGTAACGAACATGCGTGTGTCCCAGCGCGGTGTATACGACTGAGCGCAAAAGCTTCTCGGCAAAGTCCATCATCTGGTTCACATCAGCGTAGGCCCAGTAAAACTCGAGCATAGTGAACTCAGGATTATGCCTGGTCGAAATGCCTTCGTTGCGAAAGTTTCGGTTCAGCTCATAGACCTTCTCAAAACCACCGACGACCAGCCGCTTCAAATAAAGCTCGGGCGCGATGCGCGCAAATAGATCGATGTCCAGCGCGTTGTGATGCGTCTTGAAAGGCTTAGCCGCCGCTCCGGTCGCCAAAGGCGTCAACATCGGCGTCTCGACTTCGATGTATCCATGTTCATCGAGAAACCGCCGAATCTCGCGCACAACTTTCGAGCGCAACTCGAAGACTTCGCGCGAGGTCAGGTCACTAGTGTCGCGCTCTTCCAGCTTCAAACTGCCGGCGATTAGATCGGCATAGCGTTGGCGCTGGCGAATCTCTGGATCGTGTATGCCGTGCATCTTGTCCGGCATCGGCAGCAAAGCTTTTGCTAAGAACTGTAACTTCTCGACATGCACCGATAGTTCGCCTGTCTTGGTCACAAACAGATAGCCGTCGACCCCGATAAAGTCACCGTGATCCAGCAAGGCAAACAAATCCCACCCAACGACTTCGCCGCCGTCGGTATCGTTATGAACACCGGTGACATCCTGCCTGCGCACGTAGATTTGCAGACGAGAAGTACCGTCGGAAAGGTGCACGAACGCCGCTTTACCCATCACGCGGGGCGGTGCGGCGAGGCGTCCGGCGAGGCGTACGCGAATCTTGTTTAGCTCTGAGTTTGCTGTTTCCAGGGAATCAGCTGAAGGCCTCTCGCCCTCCGAAACTTGGGGCTCAAACTTCTGAAAGGTTTCAATAATGGACGTAATCGTGTCTTCACCACTCGTGTTCGCGGTAACGTTGCTCCGTTCAAATTTGTTGGGATAAACGTTGCCCACGAGCTGGCGCAATGCTTCAAGGTGCTCACGCCGCGCCCGGGTTTGGTCGTTGTCATCGATGAAAGGGACAGTCATAAGAGCGCCATAAATGGTAAATGCTGAATAGTAAATGGTATATGACAAATCGCAAATAGACCAAAGCCATTCACTCGAGGGTCTGTTTGGTAAGCAAGGAATCCCTCATGGTACATTCTTGATTTCCAGTGATTGAAAAAATACTAACAGTCGATCAGCTTCTCGATGAGCGTGAGCGTCTGCGCGCTGCCGGTAAGAAGCTCGTTTTCACCAACGGTGTCTTTGACATCCTGCATGTCGGACACGTGCGCTATCTCGCACGGGCACAAGCTCTGGGTGACGCGCTGGTGATCGCGATTAATAGCGATGATTCTGTGCGCACGCTGAAGGGCCCGGGTAGGCCTCTGATGAATCAGGAGGAGCGGGCCGAAATTCTGGCCGCGATGCGCGCAGTAACATACGTGATCATATTCGACGACGTGTCACCACGATCGCTGATCGCTACGGTGTTGCCGGATGTCCTGGTAAAAGGCGGCGATTATGCACTCGATGAAATTCACGGCCGTGAGGAAGTCGAAGCCGCGGGCGGACGAGTTGTCAGTCTGCCCTTTGTCGAAGGCGTTTCGACCAGCAGGATAATTGAACGGATGAAGAAGTCGGCGCAGTAGCCCGACTGCCCCGAGTCTCCGAAGATGAGCACTACCACCGACTCAACTTCAGCTTTTCAAAGCGCTCTGCATCCCGTTATCGAAAGCCCTGAGTTCGGTCGCGTGCTTGAGGAAATCAAGCGTGGCGCGCGTGTGATTTCAATCAGCGGAATGGTTTCTGAGCCTGCGCGCGCGCTGGCGCTGGCGGCACTTCAACGTGAGGCCGGAAAGCAATTCGCGCTGGTCGTCCCCGCACAGCGCGACCTGGAAAGCTGGGAGCGCGACCTGAGCTTTTGGTACTGTGCACTGCGCGGAACGACAGAATGCGATGACGCCGTCGCGGTGCTCCCGGCTTCGGAAAGCGATCCCTACGCCGGCGGCTCGCCTCACGCTGAGACGCTGGAAAAGCGCGCCCTGGCGCTCTGGGGCCTGGCCCGGCGCAAACAGAGTGGCCCGGCCGCCTCTCGCGTCGAGATCAAAGCGCAAGCTACGCGCGCCACAGACATTCTGCTGCTGACTTCGCGCGCTTTAGCCCGGCGCACAATCTCTCCCGCGGAAATCCTTAAGGCCGGTGCTGTACTGAGGCGAGACGAAGACATTTCCCCGGAAGAACTGGTCGATAAATTAATCGCCGGCGGTTATGTGCGCGAAGACCCGGTCGGCGCCATTGGTGAATTTTCGATGCGCGGCGGCATCCTGGATCTCTGGCCGCCCGGCCATGGCACGCCGGCTCGCATTGAATTCTTTGGCGACACCGTGGAATCGATCCGCGAGTTCGATCCGGAAACCCAACTTTCGACGACGCAGTTGGCTGAGATTGAAGTCGCGCCAATGCGCGAACTTTCCGTCAGGTCCGCTGACTTTCTCAGGTGGGCGACGCACGCGCGTGAACGCTGGCGGGACGAGCGCTTCGCCCGCTCGCTGCGCGACCGGACGGTCTTTGCCGCTGAAGGCGAAAGCTTTCCTGGTTGGGAATGGTTGATTTCGCTGATTAATGAAAGCTCTGCCAGTATTTTTGACTACCTGAGCGATGCCGTTCTGGTCATTGATGAGCCGATCGCCGTCGAAAACTTTCTCGCCAATGCTTTTCAGACTCTGGAGGAACGCTACGCCGAAACTGTCGCAGCGGACGATCTCGGACTGGCGCCGCACGAACTCTATCTCAGCGTCGAAGAGTTGCGGGCCCGAATCGATGCCCTGCCGCGAGTGGAGCTGCGCGCGTTGGGGCGGACCGCAGCAAAGGTGGATCAGGAACTGGTTCTGGACGCAGAAGAGCCAAAAGTTTCGGTGGGCAAAGAGCGAACCAAGAGAAAGCCTCTGTTCCTGTTTCCCCATGAAGAAACCGCAAGTAATCAAATCGCGACATCGGAAGTCGATTGGAAATCCCAATCAGTAATGCGCTATCACGGGCGCCTGCCAGACCTCGCTCAGGACGTCATCAGTCGGCATGCGACCGAACAAGCTTCCACCGTTTTCGTGATGCCGAGCAGCGGCGTCGCGGAACGGGTTGCTGAAATCCTACGCGATTACGAAGTCAACGCACGGCTCACTTCGATCACCGACAAAACCGATGGCGGGCCCTCGCCGGAGGCGCTGGTCACGGCCGGAAAGTTGTCGGGCGGATTTGAGCTACCGTCCGCGCGTTTGGTCGTTCATGTCGAGGGCGACCTGTTCGACGAAGCAGCTGAGCCGGCCCTCGAGCGCCGCAGCACGGCCATTAAACGCGAAAAGAAACGGCGGGCGCGGGCCGCGGCTTTCCTTTCCGATTTTCGCGATTTGAAAGTGGGCGACTATGTGGTCCACATCGATCACGGCATTGCGCGGTTTGGAGGACTGGTCACACTCGATCTTGGGCCCGCGCAATCCTCGCCGGCGAGCGGGCTGGCCTCAGCGACTCGTGGCGAGTTCATGCTGCTTTACTACGCGGAAGAAGCAAAGCTCTATGTGCCCGTCGAGCGGCTGGATCTGGTGCAGCGTTACTCGAGCGCTGAAGGACATCAACCGGCGCTGGATCGTCTGGGCGGACTCGGTTGGCTAAAAACGAAAGCGAAAGCCAAGCGCGCGATGCGCGACATGGCCGACGAGTTGTTGCGACTATACGCTGAGCGCAAGCTGGTTCTGGGCCATGCGTTTCCGCAGGATGCGCCCTGGCAGCGCGAGTTTGAAGAAGGCTTTGAATACACCCTGACACCGGATCAGGAAACAGCGATTGATGACGTGAAGCACGACATGGAAACGGCGACGCCGATGGATCGTTTGCTCTGCGGCGACGTCGGTTACGGCAAGACCGAAGTCGCTATGCGCGCGGCGTTCAAGGCCGTGATGGATGGTAAGCAAGCGGCGGTGCTGACGCCGACGACCGTGCTCGCGTATCAGCACTTTGACACCTTCCGGCAAAGGTTCGCGCCTTTTCCCGTGAAGGTTGAATTGCTCTCGCGCTTTCGCTCGACGAAGGAGCAAAAGGAAGTCGTCAAACGCATCGAATCGGGCGACGTCGACGTGGTCATCGGCACTCATCGAATGCTTTCGAAAGACGTCAGCTTTCGCGATCTGGGATTGGTGGTGGTTGATGAAGAGCAGCGGTTCGGGGTGGCGCATAAGGAGCGGCTCAAGCAACTGAAGAAGCGCGTTGATGTGCTAACGCTTTCCGCCACGCCCATTCCGCGCACGCTGAATATGTCTCTCAGCGGCCTGCGCGACATGTCTTTGATTGAAACACCGCCACGCGATCGGCTGGCGATTCAGACGCAGGTGGCACAGTCTTCGGATGCGGTGATTAAGTCCGCAATCGAGCTTGAGTTGTCGCGTCGCGGCCAGGTCTTTTTCATTCACAATCGGGTCGAGTCGATCGAGACCATCGCCGCGCTGGTCAAACGGCTGGTGCCGCAGGCGCGCATGGCCGTCGGCCACGGCCAGATGAACGAGAAAGAGATGGAGCGCGTAATGCTCGACTTTATTGGCTATAAATATGATGTCCTGGTTGCAACCACGATTATCGAGAACGGAATAGACATCCCCCGCGCGAACACCATCATCATAAATCGCGCCGACAATTACGGTCTTTCTCAACTCTATCAATTGCGCGGACGCGTGGGCCGCTCAAATCGAAGGGCTTACGCTTATCTGCTGATTCCAGCGGAACAGGAATTGACACCCATCGCCAGACGCCGCCTGGCGGCCATCAGAGAGTTTTCCGATCTCGGCGCCGGCTTTCGGATTGCAGCGCTCGATCTGGAACTACGAGGCGCCGGCAATTTGCTCGGCGGCGAGCAATCCGGTCACATGGACGCGCTGGGCTTTGATCTTTACACCCAGATGCTCGAGCGCACCGTCGCCGAGTTACAGGGCGAACAGGTCGAGGACGAACCGACGGTTTCGATCAATCTGGCGGTTGACGTGGCGATTCCTGAAAGCTACATCGCCGACATGGGCCAGCGGTTGCGGACTTACAAGCGGGTTTCGTCGGCGCGCGACGAGGAAGTACTGGTCGCAATCGCAGCCGAGACTGAAGATCGTTACGGACGGATTCCTGAACCCGTCGAAGACCTGTTCGATTATGCGCGACTGCGACAGACTGCTGAGAGTGTCGGCGTAATCTCCATCGACCGTACCCGAGAGGGTCTGGCCATCAAATTGGCCGAAAAGGCGCGGGTTGCACCTGAAAAGCTGCTGGAGCTGATCAATAACCGGGAAGGCGCAAGCTTTGCTCCCAGTGGGGTTTTGAGGGTGGAACTTAACGAGGAGGAGAAGGACCACGCCCTGGCGGTCGCCCGCCGCATGTTGCTGCAAATCAGGACTGACGGTTAGAATGACCGGGCTTTGGAGTGCGGCGACTTGTCGCCGCTTTATCTTTCAATAATCGGAGGCAAAGCGGTGACAAGGCACCGCACTCCAAAACAAGGAGTTACAGAATCTGTGAAATTCAAACTAAGTATCATTACCTTGCTGCTAATTACGGCCGCCTTTGTTTTTCCTTCACCGGCGCGCGCTCAGGAAGGCGAACCCGTCGTCATCGATGAAGTGATCGCCCAGGTCAATGATGGCGTTGTCACGCTCTCGCAATTAAAGCGAGAGATGAAAGAGCGTGTCGACAGCCTGAAACAAAATGGGATGACCGAGCAACAGGCCACCGCCGAAGTCGAGAAACATAAGGCCGAGCTGATTGCTACCCTGATCAATGAGCAGTTGCTGCTCCAAAAAGGGAAGGAACTGGATCTCACGGAGCGGATGGAAGCCGAAGTTAATAAGCGCATGCTCGAAGTTGCTAAAGAGAACGGCATTAATTCAATCGACAAGCTGGATGAAGCCATGCGGGCGGCCGGTCTTGATCCGGTGGGCATTCGCCAGACCATGCGCATTGAAATAATGAAGCAGGCCGTGCTGGAAGGCGAAGTTGATTCGAAAGTGTTCTTTGGCATAAGCATGGATGAACTTCGTCGTTACTTTGACGCGAACCGCGCCAAGTTTCTCAAGCCGGAAACGGTGGAGCTCTCTGAGATATTTTTGGGACTCGCCGGAAAACAGGAAGCCGACGTGAAAGCGCGGGCCGCGCAACTGGTAACACAATTGCGAGGCGGTGCGGACTTTGGCGCGCTGGCCACGGCCTATTCGGAACGTGGAGCGCAGGTCAAAGGTAAGGTGGGTCTCTTTCCCGTTACCGAGCTGCGTCCTGAGATCACCGCGGCCATCAAAACTGTCGCTGTGGGCGGCGTGAGCGAGCCGCTACGATCCGACGAGGGCTATCAGATCTTAAAAGTGGACGCGCGCACGGCCGGCAGCAATACTCCGACCTTTAACGAAAACGATGTGCGCGCAGCGATCACCCGGGAGCGAACGCCCAAGGCGCGGGAAGAATATCTACAGGAACTGCGCAACGATGCCTACCTTAAGATTGCCGACAGTTATCGCGAGGCCGTCGAGCCGCTGCTCAAGATTGTGCCTCCGGCGGCAACCGTCAAGGGGCCTGCGAAGAAGGACAAGAAAGACAAGAAGCCGTAACCACAGTTTCGAGTTTTGGGTTTCGAGTTTCGAGTTCGTATGATGATGTTGGACGGACACTACACTTACTCGAAACTCTGAACTCGAAACTCGAAAACTTCATTGCGTCTCGATCTTTTTCTCAAGCTGAGCCGCGTTTGCCCGCGCCGCACCATAGCCCAGCAGCTCTGTGACGCGGGTTTTGTTTTGCTCAACGACCAGCCGGCCAAATCAGCGCACCCAATAAAGCTGAACGACATCATAACCATTCGTCGCCGTGATCAGCAGCTCAAAGTCCGTGTGTTGAAAGTCCCAGAGACGCGTAATGTTTCGCGGCGGGACTCGAGTCAACTGATCGAACTCATTGGCGAAAAGCGTCTTGAGCCATTCGACGATTGAGCTTAAGTTTGCATCTAACGCAAAGTTCCCTGCCCGCATTGGAGCAACTATGAATATCCGCAGGCTCCACCACCTGACGGCGATTGGTTTCGCAATTCTGGTCTTTAGCCAATCCTATCTGGCGTTGGAGAAGGTTCCGGAACCAGCTGAGCAATCATCGACAAGTGAACCCATCGAACAACGCCAACCGCTGCCTTCGCCGCTGCGCGCGCCAAAGATCTTAGTCCGGAAGAGTCAACGACAGTTGCTTTTGTTTTCAGATAACAAGCTGGTGCGTACCTACCGCGTTGGGCTCGGACTCAGCCCCATCGGCGACAAAGTGCGCGCCGGCGATCGCCGCACGCCCGAGGGCGACTTTTATGTTTTCATCAAGAATGACAAGAGCGCTTTCTATCTTTCGCTTGGATTGAGCTATCCCAACAGGGCGCACGCTGAGCGCGGCCTGCGCGATGGCTTAATCTCGCGGGCGCAATATGAGGCAATCATGCGGGCGCTGCGAAACAGGAAAGGTCCGCCCCAGGACACTCGGTTGGGAGGCTTGATTTATATTCATGGCAACGGCGCGCGGAGCGATTGGACATGGGGCTGTGTGGCGTTGGAGAATGAAGACATTCGGGAGTTGTTCAATGCGGTCAGCATCGGAACGCCCGTAAGCATCGAGCCATGACAGCTTCGATCAAGTCATTCAAGATTCGCAACATCGAAATCAATCCGCCGCTGGTGCTTTCACCGATGGCGGGCGTCACCGACATTTCCTTCCGTCGCCTGCTAAAACAGCGCGGCGGCATCGGCCTGAGTGTTTCCGAGTTCATCTCAGTCGAAGGCCTGACGCGCAACAATCCCAAATCAAAACGCCAGATGCGCTTCTATGAAAACGAACGCCCGTTTGCCGTGCAGATTTTCGGGGGGCAACCGGAGCGCATGCGTATGGCGGCAGAGATGGCTGAAGAAGTCGGTGCGGACATCCTCGACGTTAACTGCGGTTGTCCGGCGCCGAAAGTGGTGAAGCACGGCGGTGGATCAGGATTGTTGAAGGATCATCCACGACTGGAACAAATTCTGACTGAGATCAAAAAAGCCATCACTATTCCGATGACCGTTAAGATTCGCGCGGGCTTTTACGATCACACCATCAATGCGATCGACACCGCGAAGCTGGCCGAAAGCTGTGGCGCTGAACACATCGCATTGCATGGTCGTACGAAAGAACAAGGTTACCGCGGACTGGCAAACTGGGATTTGGTGCGGACGATTAAAGAGAACGTGAGCGTCCCGGTTTCCGGCAGCGGTGACATCACGACTATCCAGCAGGCCTTTGACCGCTTTCGCGAAACCGGCTGTGACGGCGTGCTGATTGGTCGCGGCGCCATGGCTAACCCGTGGATCTTCCGTCAGATCGAAGACACCATGCACGGCCGCGAGCCGTTTCAGCCGACACTGGAAGATAAGCGCGCGGTGCTCCTGGAATACTTCGACATGCTGCGCGAAGACATGCCCCAACTGGCGGCCATCGGGCGCATGAAGCAGCTCGCCGGACAATTTACGCGGGGACTGCGAGGGGGCGCGCTCTTCCGCACCGCTATGTATCACTCACATTCTGTCGATGAGATTCTGGATCGGATTTCGGAGTACTTTGAAACGATCGGCGCCGGACGCCAGTACTTCGGCGAAGGCTTAAAGCCTTCCGACATTATCGAAGCTCCGGAACTGGATTCGTGCGAAGCTGCCGCATGATTGTGTCAGAAGCCCGACCGTCAGGGAGGGCTTAGCACCCCGGCGGGCGCTCCCTTACGGTCGGGCGTGCGGACACTGGCACTTGATTTCCCATCAAGGTTTGTTCGTAGTCGTAGTCGTGACCGCCACAACCTGTGTTCGCGTACCACTATCCAGATTCACGGCCGCCGGATAGCCCTTGCCAGTCAGCAGTCCTACCTCAATTACGATCTCTTTCTGGTTGCGCAGTTTCTTTTGCCGCTCGAGTTCCGCCTTGCGCTCTTTGGCCTGCGCCAGCCGCTCGGCAGCGTTCAGATTCGTCGCGATGGTGGGCTTGGGTGTCGGTTGCTTCTTCGGATGGCGCGACATTGAATTAAGTGCTTCCAGCGCCTGTGCTTTTTCTTCCGGGCTCAAATCTTCAAGACTGATGCCGTTTGCTTCCAACACCGCGCGTAGGTTCTCTTCCGTGTTGGTGTTCTGATCATAAACGTCTCGATAGATGTGTACCTTGCCGTCTTCAACCACGATGGTCTCGTAGCGCAACTCAACCGGGACCAGATTGCTTAGCTTAACCACCTGCGTTCTGGTCCTCTTTTTGAGATATGCTGCGATGGTCGCATCAGACAATTCTGTTTGAGAAGCTTCAGCCAGGTGCTTCGCGAAATCCTTCACCTGCTCGTTCGTCAGACCCACGCAACCATGTGACGCAAAGGTGCCGATTTTCGCCGGCGCCTTGCCGCCATGGATCAGCGAAGGCGCGCCGATCGGGACTTTGATTGGACCCAGCGGATTCTGTTTGCTGCCCGCCTCAACCCTGACGCCCGGGTTCTTGACCCAGGGTTCGTCGGGCGGCGTCCAGGTCGGATTGAAAATTATCTGTTGCGCTTTGCGCAGACCCTGAGGCAAGGGAAATTCCGGATAACCGATGCCTACCTTGTATGACTTAATCAACTTGCCACCGGCAAATAAGTCCATGCGAAAGGCAGGGATGTTGACGACGATGCGCGTGTCTTTCGGGACCGCGTTAGGGCCTTTAAGCATTACCGGTTCAACTTCCTTCGCCGCCGTCTCTAATTCTTCGCCGCCCTTGTTCCAGCGTTCACGCGCCAGCGCCATGAGTTGCGTACACTTTTCGTCGCCGATGACTCCGCGAATTGCCTCAAACCCATTCTGTCTTGCAGTCTCCGCGCTCCCGGCCTGATTCTCGGCGTTTGCGCGACGCATCTTCGCCACTTCGTCGCTGGAAATTTTTCTTAACTGATTGATTTGCTCGTCAGTGAGCTGGAGTTTCGACTTCAGATCCGCTTTGAATGCCTCGTCCGCAAACAGAGCGTCGAGCACCGGCAAAGTAATGGGGACCGCTTCGGCTTCCATGGTTGCTGGTGACGGGCTCGGCGTCGCAAAAGCCTGTGGTGCTTCGGTCTGACGGTTACATCCCCACAGGATTAACGTAAGACTTAATATTGCGATTACTATTTTGGAATTCGGTTTCACGATGACAGATTAGACCCTGGATGAGTTTTATGCGACACGCGGCGCTCCACGATCATACTAAGTGCTAGCCACAGGGTTCACTGGGAGCGCCGGCGCCCTCGCTCCCATTGAGCGCTAAGCGCGAAAAGAGTGGACTCGCAAGTTTACGGCTTGGCCGCTCCGATGCGCGGCAAGTCTCTGACTTGCCGTCGACGTTAACGACTTCGATCGGGCGGTCTGAGACCGCTTCTTAAAAGCACTTCACTTCGGCAAGTCTTAGACTTGCCGCGCATCGAAATGGCAGAGCCATTGGAAGTTTGGAAAAAGCTTCGTGCCTTCGGCGAGGTGCGGGCGATGGGGCCCGCGCTCATAGTAATAACAATGGTCTTCTCAGACTCGACACCGGCAACCAAATCGATATAATGGCCGCGCTCGGCCGAAATCTCCCCCTATAGTTTGCTTAATTCGAAGGCGCGCCGCTATTATGCTGTCCACTAAATCAATAGTGACGGCGTCAGCGGTCTGAAAATCTTTTAACTTTGTGAGGAAAACTATGAAGCGCATCCTGCTAAGCTCAATTACGATCGCCAGCTTGCTCACGGCATTCGCCTGCAACGGAGGAGGCGCCGGCGACAAGGTCAAGATTGGCGTGTTCATGTCGATGACCGGCGACACCGCCAACTTCGGCATCTCGTCCACCAACGGAATCAAGATGGCCGCGGATGAAGTCAACGCCGCCGGCGGCATTAATGGCAAGCAGATTGAACTTTTAGTGCAGGACGATCGCTCGGACGCTTCCGAAGCGGCCACGATCGTAACCAAGTTTGTGACGCAGGATGGCGTGCACGCCATCCTGGGCGAAGTGGCCAGTTCGCGCTCAATCGCCGCCGCGCCCATCGCCCAGAATGCCAAAATACCGATGCTCACTCCGTCATCAACCAATCCGGAAGTTACTCGCAAGGGCGACTACATCTTTCGCAGTTGCTTCATAGATCCCGTGCAGGGTGCGGCCATCGCACAGTTTGCCGCGCGCACGCTCAACGCCAAACGCGCCGGGATCATGGTCGATCGCAAGAACGATTATTCGACGGGACTTGAGAAATTCATTAGCTCAACTTTCACCAAGTTGGGCGGACAAATAGTGGTCACGCAGTCCTACCAGGCGGGGGACCAGGACTTCAACGCGCAGATCACCTCGATCAAAGGAGCCAACCCGGATGTGATTTTCGTTCCGGGCTATTACGGCGACGTGGCCCTGTTCGCAAAGCAAGCACGCGATAAGGGTGTCACCGTGCCGCTGGTTGGGGGCGATGGGTGGGATGCGGCTCAACTCTATGCCATCGGCGGCAAGGCCTTGAACGGTTCGTTTTTCACCAATCACTATTCGCCTTACGATAGCGATCCCAAGGTCCAGAAGTTCGTTAACGATTACAAGGCACGCTACAACCAGATTCCTGATGCGCTGGCGGCCACCGCTTACGACGCAGCGCTGATCATGTTTGACGCAATCAAGCGGGCCAACTCTCTCGACGGTAAAGCCATTAGGGATGCGCTGGCGGCCACCAAAGAGTTTCCGGGAGTGACAGGCAAGGTCACCTTTAACGAGAACCGCGACGCCGTCAAGCCGATCGTGATGATCGAGATCAAGGACGGCGGACTCTATGCGGTGCGCGAACGCGTGCAGGTTGAAGGAGCGGCCATGCCCCAGTTGTCTGCCAATCCACCGGCAGCGAGCCCGGCTTCATCAACCAGTCCGGCCAAGTAAAGTTAGGAATGCTCTCGGGCTTTTGCGAACCTGATTCAACTGCATGAGCACCTTTCTCCAACAGTTGATAAACGGCATTTCGCTGGGGGCGATCTACGCACTGATCGCCCTCGGCTACACGATGGTCTATGGCATTCTCCGGCTCATAAACTTCGCCCACGGCGATGTTTATATGGTCGGGGCTTTCATGGGCTATTACATTGCCGGGGGCATCGGCATCCGCGGCGCCCAGATGCTGATGGGCAATCCTGAAGGGAACGTCTTCGGCCGGGTACTGGCTCACGGCTTGCTCGGCGGCGGTGTCTTGCAGCCATCGCTCGTAACCGCCCTGGTCGTGATGCTTTTGGCGATGGCGATTTGCGCCTTAATCGGTGTCGTCATTGAGCGGTTCGCCTATCGCCCGGTACGCAAATACTCCCGTCTGACCGCGCTGATCACCGCTATTGGTGTTTCGCTGTTGTTGGAAAACGGCGGCCAGGTCGTCTTTGGCGCCGATCCGAAATTCTTTCCCGAGCTGTTCACCAAACGCAACATCAACTTGTTCGGCGGCGCCAGCATTAACACGGCCGACATCGTGGTGCTGATCATTGCCTTCGCATTGATGGTGGGTTTGCAGCTGGTCGTTTATCGCACCAAGACCGGCCGGGCCATGCGCGCGGTGTCGTTCAACTTGAATTCAGCCAAGTTGATGGGCATCAACACCGACCGGATCATTGCCTTCACCTTTGCGTTGGGTTCAGCGATGGCTGCGGCAGCCGGCGTCCTCGTCGCCATACGCATTCCGCGCGTCGATCCACTGATGGGAATTCTGGTGGGTTTGAAAGCGTTCGTGGCCGCAGTGCTGGGGGGCATCGGCAACATTCCCGGCGCCGTGCTGGGTGGTCTGCTGATCGGGATTACCGAAACAATGGTCGTTGGCTATCTGTCGCCAACCTATAAGGACGCCGTGGCGTTCGCGATCTTGATTTTGATTCTGTTATTCCGACCTTCAGGTTTATTGGGTTCGACCGTTCAGGAGAAAGTCTGAAGCACAGATGTCAGATATCAGAGATCAGAAGTCAGCCGTCAACAAGATACTTGCATTGTTTGGCTTCTGACATCTGATCTCTGACATCTGATCTCTGGCCTCTTGATCTCTATGTCTCGCTACCTCCGCAATCTCATCATCGCTTTGGTGGTACTCGCGATTCTTTACGGCCTGGACGTCGTTTTTCACGGGCGTCTGATCAGTCCGTACTTCGCGCGCATCGTGATGCTGTCGGGCATTGCGATTACGCTGGCTGTCTCTCTTAACCTCATCAATGGTTTCACCGGACAATTTTCAATCGGACATGCCGGTTTCATGGCCGTCGGCGCCTACTCTTCGGCGTACTTCTCAGTTAACTATGGCGCCAGACTAGCCGCAGCCCTGGGCGACGGCACTTTGGGATGGATCGTGGCTTTGCTGTTGGCGACTTTGATCGGCGCAGCCTGCGCGGCCGTAGCAGGACTGTTGGTGGGCGTCCCCTCGCTCCGTCTGAAGGGTGATTACCTGGCGATAGTGACGCTGGGTTTTGGTCAGATCATCGTAGTCTTTCTCAACAATATTGAGGCCATCGGCGGTGCTCGCGGTTACTCAGGCATTCCGATCGTCAAGAGCTTTTTCTGGATCTTTCTGATCGCGATTCTCACCATTGTCATCGTCTATAACATCGTCAACTCCGCCTTTGGCCGCGCACTGATTTCGATCCGCGAAGACGAACTGGCGGCGGAAGCGATGGGCGTCAACACGACCCGTTACAAAGTGATGGCCTTTGTGATCTCTTCCGCACTGGCCGGCGCTGGCGGTGTTTTGCTGGCGCACTTCGATGGATATCTCAATCCGAAATCGTTTGAGTTCATCAAGTCGTTCGAGATTTTGATCATGATCATTCTCGGCGGTCTGGGCTCGATCGTCGGTTCAGTGCTGGGCGCTATCCTGCTCACGATCTTGCCGGAAGCGCTGCGCGGTTTTGCCCAGTACCGGATGGTGATCTACTCGCTGCTGCTGATCATTCTCATGATCACGCGCCCGCAGGGCCTGTTGGGAAAAACCGATCTTTTCAAGAAATGGCGGCTGCGGCTAAGAGGAAAACGTGAAGGCGAAACAATGACGCCGGCGACAAAGAGCACGGCGGGCGAACCTGAGCCCCCGGTCAAAAAGGGTGAGGCATGATGGCTGAAAACGGCGCCGCGGTCCTGAAAACTGAAAAAGCCACGATTCGTTTCGGCGGCCTGGTGGCCGTTAACGAATTGGACATGAACGTCCGCCGCGGAGAGATCTATGGACTGATCGGACCCAACGGCGCGGGCAAGACCACGATTTTTAATTTGCTGACCGGCGTTTATGAACCAACGTCGGGCCAGATTTACTTTGAAGGTCAACGCATTGATGGCCAGCGTCCTTATCAAATCTCGCGGCGCGGCGTGTCGCGCACGTTTCAGAACATTCGTCTGTTTGCGGGGATGAATGTGCTGGAGAACGTGATGACCGCCTGTCACTGTCACGTGCAGCAAAATCTTTTGGATGCCGTGTTGCGTCTGCCGCGCTTTCATCGCGATGAACGCGAGCACCGGGAATTCGCCCTCGAATTGCTGGAAATATTTGATCTGGCCGGTGTCCGGGACGAAGGCGGCACCAGTTTGCCTTACGGAAAGCAACGCCGTTTGGAGATTGTGCGCGCCCTGGCCACGCGGCCCAAACTTTTGTTGTTGGACGAGCCGGCTGCGGGACTGAACCCGTCAGAGCAGGAAGATTTGATGAGCTTGATTCAGCAGATACGCGACCGTTTTGGGCTGACGATTCTGCTGGTCGAACATAACATGAAAGTGGTAATGGGCGTGTGCGAGCGAATACAGGTGGTGGACTATGGCAAGTCAATCGCGCTCGGCGTGCCCGATGAAATCAAGAACGATCCGAAGGTGATTGAAGCGTATTTGGGAGATTAGTCAGTTGTCAGTAGTCAGTGGTCCGTTGTGATTGCGTGCTACCGACAACTAACAACTGACAACGGACGGTTTTTATGCTGGTTCTCGACAACGTATCAGTTAACTATGGTGCGATCGAAGCGCTGCGCGGCATATCCATGCATGTCGAGCAGGGCGAGGTCGTGACCCTGATCGGCGCAAACGGCGCCGGCAAGACGACCACGCTCCGAACGATCACAGGTTTGCTCGAGCCACGCGAAGGCCGTGTGGTTTTTGAGGGCGAAGACATTAGCGGCACGGCCACGCACAAGCTGGTAGCGCGTGGGATCTCAATGTCGCCCGAAGGCCGCGGGGTGTTCGCGAATCTGACCGTGCGCGAGAATCTGCAAATGGGCGCTTACCTGCAAAAGAACCGCGCCGAGATTGCTGCCGGAATGAAAAAAGTCTTTGAGATGTTTTCGCGCTTGAAAGAACGCGAGAATCAGAAGGCGGGAACGCTCTCTGGCGGTGAACAGCAAATGCTCGCGATGGGCCGGGCCCTGATGTCGAAACCGCGGCTGCTGCTGCTGGACGAGCCTTCACTCGGCCTGGCGCCGCTGGTCGTGCACACTATCTTTGAAGCAATTGACGAAATCAGAAGCAAGGGCACTACTATTCTGCTGGTCGAACAGAACGCGCACGCCGCCCTGCACCATTCAGATCGCGCTTATGTTTTGGAAACTGGCGGGATCACCATGGAAGGCCCTTCAAAAGAACTCGCCAACGATCCGCGGATTAAGGAAGCCTACCTCGGCGAATAGCTTCCTCTTAATTTCGCACTCAACCCAAATTCCTGCTCGCCAGTACCTCACGCACGGCTTTGCGGTCGCCGGTACAACTGATTCGCCGCGGTCCAGCCACAAACTTCACATCGAATTTTAGATCCCGGTAGAGCTTCACGATCCGTTTCGTCGCCTGGTTCGAAAGCACCACCGGGCCGCGATGTTTCGCCAGCCACTCGGCCGTGCGAACCTGGTCGTCCCAGGAAAAGCCGCCGGCGTTGTAGGTGGTGAATTGAACGTCATAAGGAGGATCCGCATAGATAAAATCACCGCGTTCAATGTGAAGCTGTTCGACGTCCCGGTTCTCGAAAGACCATCCTAAGAACAGCTCACGATAATCATCGAATTCGGTCAGATAGTTGACTGTCTTGTATCGACCAAACGGCACATTGAACTCGCCATTCCGATTGAAGCGGCAAAGCCCGTTATAGCAAGTGCGGTTTAGATAATAGAAGAGCTGGGCTGCTTCCTTTGTGAAAGCCCACCCACCTCTAATGAGATCGTTGAACCGATCGCGCTGCTTGTAAAAGAGCTCTCTGTGGTAACGCGCTTTGATTGTCAACGACAGTCCGCGCCGAACCTGTCGATAGAAATTGATGAGATGAGGATTGATATCGTTAAGAACGGCGCGCTCGGGTTGCAGTCCGAAAGCCACTGCCAGCCCACCACAGAACGGTTCCACATAACGTCGACTTCTATGCTCGCGCCAGATCGGTTCAATATACGGAACCAACCAACGCTTGCCGCCGGCCCACTTTAGCGGCGGCTTTAATAGGAGGGGCTCGGGCGGGTTCGAATCTGGGCTCATGATTGCCCGAGCTGTCGCCTGCATCGCCATAGGGCGCACAATAGCAGATGACAAAAGCTAGTCAAGATATGTTTGAAAAACGGGAATTCGATCCGTTGAGATTGGTGCCGGAGGAGAGACTCGAACTCTCATGAGTGTGACCTCGCCAGATTTTGAGTCTGGTGCGTATACCAATTTCGCCACTCCGGCCCGCGCGCAGGCTTAAGTTGTCAGGCCATATTAGTGGGAGCTTTGCTCGCCCGTCAACCTCCCGACCCGCCTTTTTCAACGAAAAGCACCCGTAAAAAGGGGCTTTTTAGCGCTCGCAAAAGCCTGTTGCCAAATGGCCATCCCTGTTATACAATTCCAAAGCCAGTCAAGAGCTGGCCAAATCAGTCCATCTGCCCTCTTCGCAGAATCCCCCCAGGTGCTCCCGGCAGTACTATCAAAATCCTGTTGACCTGATTTATGACCGAGCAAAACAATCAGCCGCGCCTTCTAATCGTCGATGATGAAGTCGAAGTCCGCAGTGTGCTCCACGATCTCCTGAGCGACGAGTATCGGTGTAGCCAGGCATCATCCGCCGAAGAGGCGCTGACTCAACTGCGCGAACGCGATTACGAGTTGGTAATCAGCGATATCACCATGAGCGGGATGAGCGGCCTGGAAATGATTCCCCACGTAAAGCTCGTCTCTCCCGACACCGTAATCGTAATGATTAGCGGCATGCAGACAATCGAAAGCGCGATTAACGCGTTGCGCCTGGGCGCCTTTGATTATCTGATGAAGCCGTTCGATTTGCGCCAGGCCGAAGCGGCCATCGCTCGTGCTTACGAGCATCATGAGCTGATCGTTGCCAAACGGCGCTATGAAAATCATCTGGAAGAATTGGTCGAACAACGCACTGCTGAATTGGACCAGGCACTCGATTCGCTGGAAAACGCTTACCGCACCACACTGCAGGCGCTGACCGCCGCGCTCGAAACACGTGACGCGGAAACGCACGGACACTCGGAACGCGTGGTGACGTTCAGTCTGCGGCTGGGCCGCGAATACGGATTGACCACGCCGCAAATGAAAGCGTTGGAATTCGGCTCGCTGCTGCACGATATTGGAAAGATTGGCGTGCCGGATGCCATCCTGCGCAAGCCTGCGAAGCTAACCGATGAAGAATGGGTGCGCATGCGCGAGCATCCCATACATGGACAACAAATTCTTCGCGGGATCAGATTTTTGGAAGGCGCGGCCAAAGTTGTGGCGCAGCATCACGAGAAATGGGATGGATCGGGTTATCCGTTGGGACTTAAGACCGACGAGATCGACATCTGTGCGCGCATTTTTTCGGTGGCCGATGCCTTTGACGCCATCACCAGCGACCGCGTTTATCGCCAGGGTCGACCCTATGAAGCCGCGGCACAGGAGTTGGACGCGTGGGTGGGACGTCAATTCGATCCGAAAGTCGTCGAGGCTTTCCACCGCGTGCCTAAAGAGGACTGGGACGAGCTGCGCCGCCGTTCGCTAATGCGCAAACCTAACGATCATGAATGGCAGCCCGTCGCCTCGGCCATCGAATCACAACTGACAGCCCCGGTAAGCTAGAAAAGTTTAGAGTCCAGTCTTCAGCCTGCGTACCAGGATAAACTGAAGCTTGAACTCTAAAGCTTAGACAAACTTTTCGAGATTGCCCGAATTCTTACTGCGAATTCGGCACGACATAGCCGCGTCGACTTCGCAGGTACAAACCGACGCGTCGCGAAGCAACTTCAACTTTGCGATATTCTCCGCGCCTGGCCTCAGCCAACGGTCGTGTTGGTCGATACGTGACTATGTATTCGGCGCCAATGTCACGGGCTACTTCATCACCTTTCGCAATCATTTCACCAGTTGAGACGGGCAAAAAGATTCGGCCCCCAGTTTCCGCGGCGAGATCGGTCAGCCACTTTTCACTCTTCCTGGTCTCTGCTTCGTAGGCCTTCCGCACTCTCTTCATGGCCGGGTCGAACCTGATGGCCACGCCGAACGAGGGACTTCGCGTTGATCCCGGCGGCAGCGTGGGATCGCTTCCGATAATTGGATCCGAAGATCCCGGCCGCATTCCGATGGTGATATTCGACGGCTGCTTATCGTCTGTCTGCCGTACAAATTCGGTGTAACTGATGATGTGCACAGTGGCGCGGGCCGCCACCAACTGTTTGATCGCCTCATCGACCGCGACCTTTCCGCCGGGGCTTTCGACTCCGTCGGTTATCAAAACCACGTGCCGGCTGCCTTCCGGCTGATTGGAAAGCAACTGCGCGGCCTTGGTCATGGTTTCGTAGATTCGCGAACGCTTGGTGGCGAACAGCTTCCACTTCAGTACGCGCACAATTTGGTCTACATCATTGGTCCACGTTTGTAGCAATTCGGCCTGGTTGGACGATTGAAGCACCGCGATCCGGTCGCCTTCCCGCAGACGCGAGGTCACTCGCAGGGCAACGTCTCGGGTCGTGCTGGTTTTTTTCGACAGCCCACCCAAGCCGTTCGAGTCGCCACCGGTGTCCAGAACCAACAAAACATTGGCCGGAATGTGGCGTACGCTCCTGATTTGCTGGGGCTGGCCGTCTTCAAGCACCAACACGTCGTCAACCTCGAGCGTCGGATCGTAATGACCGTAGGTGTCAGTCGCAATGACGGGGAGGCGAACCTCTTCGGTGAAAACTCGAACCTGATCTTCGACTTTAGGTTCTGGTGGCGGCGTTGGAGAAGGCTTTGGTTTTGAACTCTGCGCCGGTGAGTATGCAGAGACAAGAATGACCAAAACAAAGGAACAAGTGCCGATTAATGTACGCTTCAAAAGTCTCCTTTAGGGCACCACGTAGCCCCGCCGGCTGCGCAAGTACAAGCCTACGCGCCGGGAAGCAACTTCCACTCTTCTGTATTCCCCGGATTTCGCCAAAGCAAGCGGACGGCTTGGACGATAAGTAACGACGTACTGCGATCCGATATCGCGAGCTATGTTCGTAGCCTCGCTCAACAGGTCATCAGCGGACTCTGGAATGAAAATTTGACCGCCGCTTTCGGCGGCGATTTCTGATAGGTGCGCCTCGCTAAAGCGAGTTGCGCGCTCGTAGTCTGCCCGTCGTTTTGCCAACGCCGGATCGGCGTCTTTCGAAAAAAGCTTGAATGACGGAGTACGCGTCATGCCAGGCGGCAGCGTGGGATCGCCATTAGCGACGGGATTGCTCGCGGGGTTGCCATCGCGCTGAACGCCGTCGCCTTTTCTCCAGGCGTTCAGTTTCTCTATTGCCTTCCGGGACAACACGGTATAGCTAATGATGTGCACGCTGGCTTGAATCGAATTCAGAGATTTCAACGATGCTGCGAGATTGAACCGGCCGCCATTACCCTCAACTCCGTCCGTGATCAGAACGATATGACGGGTGCCCGGCGGAATTTCTTTGAACTGCTCTGCCGCGGCCGCGAGGGCCTCCGACATCCGGCTGGATTTTCCTGAGTGCAGTTTTGTCTTCAGCGCTTTCGCGGCTGCTTCTTTGTCTCCGATCCAGGACTGCAAGAGCTCAGGCCGTTCGGTGAACTGCATCACTGCTATTCGATTTCCGTCACGCAAATCGGCAATGAGACGCAGGGCAATATCTCTGGTCGCATTTACATTCTTCAAACCGAGTTGATTTCCGGTATCGAGCAACAAGAGAACATTTACAGGCAGTTGCTGAATGCTGCGAATCTGCTGCGCCACACCATCTTCGAGAACCAGAACCTCGTCCATTTCCAGCGTCGGATCGTAATGGCCGAAGTTATCCGTGGCGGCGACCGGCAATCGCACCTCCTCGGTAAACACTCGCACCTGATCCTCGACTTTAGTTTCCGGTGTTGGTGTTGGAGCAGGCTTCGGTTTCGTGTCTTGCGCTCGCGCGCTCGCGAATGCCAGCAAAATGAGAGTCAGGAGAAGGACCTTTGATGGTATTCGGCGCAAGCTCAATTCACCTCAGCGACTTTTGAATGGGACGTCGCCAGCTTTGATGCCCGATGTGACCTGTTCACGTTGCCCGCAAGGCAACAACTTGCCGCCACGACTAGCGAACCGTCTTTCGCGCCTGGGCCTGAACGGCCGTGATGGCAATTGCGTCCACGATGTCGTCGGCCTTGCAGCCGCGAGAGAGATCGTTGGCCGGTCGATCCAGGCCCTGCAGAATTGGCCCAATCGCGGTTGCGCCGCCGAGGCGTTCTGTCAGCTTATAAGCGATATTGCCGGATTGCAGGTCAGGAAAAATCAGCACGTTCGCGCGGCCGGCCACACTTGAACCGGGCGCCTTGGATTGGGCAATTGCCGGTACGAGCGCAGCATCAACTTGTAACTCGCCGTCGATTTCCAGTTCCGGTGCGCGAGCGCGCACGGTGCGCATCGCTTCGACTACCTTGTCAACCAGACGATGTCGCGCGCTGCCTTTGGTTGAAAATGAAAGCATCGCGACGCGAGGTTCTGTACCGAGCAGAGCGCGGCAGGAATCGGCTGAAGCGAGGGCGATCTCGGCGAGCTCAGCCGCGCCCGGCTCGATCACAACGCCGCAATCGGCAAAGATCATCGCGCCATTGTGGCCGACACTCGGATCTCGCAAAGCCATCAGGAAAAAACTGGAAACAAGTTTGAATCCCGGCCGCACCCCGATGCAATGCAGCGCCGCGCGCACCGTGTGCGAGGTTGTATTCGTCGCACCCGCCACCGAACCATCGGCGCGGCCAGCGCGCACCAGAAGGTTGCCGTAATATAAGGGGTCGCGCAACGCGTTTCGGGCTTCGTCAATCGTCATTCCCTTCGCGCGCCGCGCTTCGTAAAGCAGAGACACCATTTTTTCGAAATCGTTGGCGCGGAGGTAATCAATCAGTTCTACGCCGCCGAGATCGGCGCCTGCTTGTGTCGCGGCTGCGCGCACGTTGTCTTCGTTGCCCAGGACCGTTATGCGAGCGAGGCGTTGTCGCGCAGCCATGCCGGCCGCTGCCACCGTCCGAGGGTCTTCGCCTTCAGGTAAAACGATGTGCTGGGGGTTTGCGGCAGCGCGCTCGCGAATTTGATCGAGAATACTCACTGGTCAGTTGTCAGTCGTCAGTTGTTAGTAGTCAGTTGCTCACCAAAATAGCGTGGCAAATCTATCATGAGACACGTCTGCTCGAAAACTTGCCCCCGCTAGCCTGGTCAGCTAGACTCTGGGAACAATCAAGGGATAGCGATCACGGCCTTGGCAACTGACCACTGACTATTAACTACTGACTACTGACTACTGACTACTGAGTAACTGACGATGCCAAAAGGTGAACTCAAAAGCCGGATGAAGAACCTGCTCATGTTCCTCCCGAACATGATTATTCTCAGTATGCGTCTGATGGTGGATTCGCGGGTCCCCAGGACTGAACGGGCTCTGTTCGCCGCGGCGATCATCTACGCGGTGATTCCGTTCGACTTTTTGCCGGATATGATTCCCTTCGTCGGACAGATTGACGATCTGTTTCTGATCGCCATGACCCTGTTGAGATTGGTTGACCGCACCGACGACCAGGTGGTGCGCGAGCATTGGCGTGGTGGCGGCGACGTAGTGGCGTTGGCGGAATCAGTCGCTACGGTGGCTCCGCTATTGATGCCCAGACGCGTTAGCCGCGTGCTGCTTTCCAAAGTGAAACCCACCGCAGAAGGCACGGGCCTGCTCCTGAATGCTTCAAAGTTTGAGCCGTTGTTGGTTGAAACTCCGGAAGTGAGTCAGAAGCCCGGCCGTCAGGAAGGGCGTGGTGAGCGTTCACGAAAGAAACGCGAATCGAAATCAGCTTAATGCTGCCGCTGTAGCAAAGATCGGCAGCGGCTTCCCCGGTTCTCGCTCTACCGGCTCATAAAGAATGTCGCGCTGCTGCGGCCGGAAACCCGCCTCACTAATCAAGTAACGCAACATCTTTTCATCCGCGCGATTATGCGCGCCAGCGGCTGAGACCACGTTCTCTTCAATCATGATCGAGCCCATGTCGTTCGCGCCAAAGCGCAAAGCGACCTGGCCCAGACGCAATCCCTGCGTCAGCCACGACGATTGGAAGTTCTCAATGTTGTCCAGGAAAAGACGAGACACAGCGAGCATCTTCAAATAATCCATCCCCGTGGGTTCTTCCTTAATCTTTCGTCCCAGCGCCGTGTTCTCGCGCTGGAAGGTCCAGGGAATAAACGCAAAGAAGCCGCCCGTCTCATCCTGCAGATCGCGTATGCGTTGCAAGTGACGTACGCGATGCTCGATTCGATCCCCGATGCCAAACATCATCGTCGCCGATGATCTTAAACCGACTCGGTGTACTGCCCGCATCACGGCCAGCCATTCATCGGTGGTGCATTTCGTGGCGACCTTCTTGCGAACTTCGTCGTCGAGGATTTCCGCGCCGCCGCCCGGCAAACTATAAAGGCCCGCCTCTTTCAGGCGGCCCATAATCGTTTCGTAATCCAGGCCTGAAATCAGATGCAGGTTGTGGATCTCCGGCGGCGAAAAGCAGTGCAACTGAAACCCCGGATATTTCGCGCGCAGCGTGCGTAACAGATCCTCGTACCATTCGACGCCAAAATCAGGGTGCAGCCCGCCCTGCATCAGTACGCCCGTGCCGCCCAGCGCAATCGTCTCATCAATCTTCTCGCAGATTTCATCGATGGTGCGCACGTAAGTGTCGGGCGCGCCGGGCCGGCGATAAAAGGCGCAGAACGTGCAGACCACGTTACAGACGTTCGTATAGTTAATATTCCGATCGATGATGTAGGTGACGATATTGTCCGGATGCCGGCGCCGGCGGATCTCGTCCGCGGCCGCGCCAATCGCAGCCACATCGTATGACTCGAGCAACGTGGTGCAATCTTCAATGGTCAGCCGTTGACTGGCGAGCGCTTTGTCCAGGATGAGTTGAATGTCAGTCGCGGGCACGGCCTTAGTCTATTTGATTTGCGGGGCAATACTCAAAGGGCGCCATAGTTGCCGGTGCACTAGCCCGACCGTCAGGGAGGGCTCAATTGGGACTCGGGCGGGAGCCCTCCCTGACGGTCGGGCTAGTGCCCCGCTCTTACGTCAGCAACACATTAGTCGGACCCTTCCCGCCATCAAATCAGTAGCGCAGACTTCAACGACTAACTATACTCTTTCATCGTGATGAACGGCTCAAAAGCATCCGGCCGCAAATTCGATCTTCACACCCATTACTACCCTTTAAGTTATTTCGACAAGATACGAGAGCTGCCTTCTGAGTTCGCTTTTGATAAGAGCCCTTCCGGTCAAACCATCATCACCTATCGCGGCGCGCGTTTCTTTGGCGTCACACCGGCGATGACCGACGTAGCCCGCCGATTGGAAGACATGGATCGCGTGGGTATCGACGTGGAGGTTGTTTCACTGTCGACGCCGAATTTGTTTTTCGCTGACGCGAAACATCAGCCTGAAATCGCGCTCATGGTCAATAATTCGTACGCGGAACTGTGCGCGAAACATCCGGCGCGCTTCAAAGGGTTCGCTTCGATCCCCATGGACAACCCGGATGCGGCGCTGCGGGAGCTTCATCGCGCGATTGGCGAATTGAAACTGAACGGCGTGATTCTGCTGAGCAACATCGGCGGCAAGCCTTTGACTTCGGCTGAGTACCGGCCGTTCTTTGAGGAAGCTAACCGGATGAAGCTCTGCATCCTCTTGCATCCGATGTTGCCGGCGAACACAGATCCGTTTCGCGAATACGTGCTGGGCCCGATCGTCGGGTTCATGTTCGATACGACACTTGCTGTCGCGCGTATGTGCTTTGATGGCATGCTGCGACAGTTCCCCGACATTCGCTGGATCGTCGCCCACCTGGGTGGGGCGGTGCCTTATCTAATGGAGCGGATGGATAATGGCTGGCGTGATTTTCCCGAGTGTCGGGCGCACATTGATGAGCTGCCCAGCACGTATCTGAAACGGCTTTACTACGACACGGTGAACTTCAATCCGCACATGCTGATGATGGCGCGAAACATGTTGGGCGCTGATCACCTGGTGATGGGCAGCGACTATCCGCACTTGCTTGGTTCAATCGATCGGGCAGTGTCGTCCATTGAGGTGTTGGAAATTCCCGCGGAAGAAAAGCGCCGGATATTTGAAGGCACGGCCCTAACGATCCTGAACAACGTCTGAGGACGGTCCCCCTATTTGATCACTTCAAAGTCAATCCACTGTGATGCCGTAGCCGATTTCGATTTGGAGGAATCGGTGACGATTATCTGCAAGACGTATTCACCAGGAGACATTTCGGTGCCCAATTGGAAAAGCGTCGCGCTATTAATGCGTTTTAGATCAGTCTGGCCTTCCAGGGCGATGGGAACAGGATCACCGGTGAAGATTAGTTTGCCATCTCGAAACACGCGCGTTTGTTTGGTCAATCGAGAAACCGGCGCTGTGCCGCCGGTTTTGGCGTTGTAAATCGCAAATCCAAACACCAGGGTGGCGCCCTGCCGAAATCGCCGCACGGCCGGACCACTCGTTATCAACTCATTCTCGTCGTTTGCTGACGCCTGGCCGCTTGATTGAGCCGAAGTGATCACTTCGCGCGCGACTATGCCTGACATTGCCAGATCGCCTTTGCGCAGATCAGGGACCTCCACGAATTTCCCCGCCGACCCGATACGTGAAGAGCTGGAGTCGCGCACAGCAACACGAAACTGAAACATACCGTACTGCTTGACCGGTAAGTCAAAGCTGCGCACGATCCCTTCGCGCATTGCCCGGTCGTAAGCCGCGCCGCGAAGTCGCACAGTTCCCACCTCTGTTTGTTCGGTCAGAACTTTGCCGTTAGCGCCGAACAACACCCCTCGGAGATCCAGGTTTGCCACGCGCCATCCGCCAGGTTGTTCAGCGAACGTCAACTCATGCGGATCCAGCCACACAAACGAGCGTAGCCTAGTCCCCTCAGGCGCCTGGTCGACAAAAAAGGTTGTTAACCGCACGGTCACATCATTTGCGCCAAAGGGAGAGACCAAAGCCATTTTCATCTGATCCGCTGGGGAAAGTTCTCGAGGATGAAACTGTTCGTCCGTGTAACCATAGAAGCCCTTACGCGTCCGCACAGTCATTCCCTTCCGTTTCAGGTTCGCCTTAAGGTGATGGAACTTTCGGTCGAATGTCTCTTCATGTGGCCGAAAGCCGATCAGGTAGTAACCCTCCTGATCGGTCATCACGCGCTTTAATTCAAAGTCGTTTGAGTTCTTAACCAAAAAACCGCCGGTTTGTTTCGCGATCAAATCTGCTCCTTGAAGTCCGCGCGAAATCCTGTCAGCGCGCATGCGCGAGAGTGCATCAAGTCGACCCTGAAGCGCCTGAGTGGCGGTGACACTGTCGGCCGCCGTTAGACCAGTGGTTTGCAATCCACGAGCGTCCATGGCGTAAATCACCACCGATCCGCGAATGGCGAGCTCGGCAATCCGTTCCAACTGCGCTTGATAACTAATTCTGGAGTCCTCACTGGTTTTACTCATAGGGCCGGATCCACCCGAAAGTCCCGTGGGCGGGGGTAATCGATGATCCGAATTCCCTCCCAACGGTTCCTCTCCCAGTTTGTTGTCCTCCTGGTCTTGAATGGGTAGGTCGCTCGATAGCAACACCAGCGACTTACGCCCAGGCAAGTAGCTCATACCCCGCAGGATGAACCTCAGAATCGTAAAGGTGTCTGGCGCCTTGCCGGCACAAAGGCCCACATTAAAATCCAGTTGGCCGGCCGAAGCTTGATCTACCAGGCCCACGCGGCTGCACATATTCCACTTCAGTTGAGCCACCGCGCTGCGCAACAATCGCTGGTCATTCGTGAACTGTTGTAATGCGCCAACGTCACCTCCGGTGCGAATGATTGCCACCAGATCATTAGGCGATAGCTTATCAATGAGATCTCTAATTTGGCTCTTCACGCGCACCATACTGGAAACCGACAAAGCCAGATCATCGACAACGATGGCGACGGTTCGTCTCACAGTCGTAGGATCTATCACCGCTGGCAGAACTGGTGCATTCTTTTCCACGACCGCTGGCGGCTTTGGCGCCGGGTTTGTCGCGACGTTGGAAACATACGAAAAATTACTAATCCTTTGCGGCTTTCCGTCTTCGAGGATTTCAAAGTCATCCGCCGTTAAATCGGTCACGGGTCTACCGTCTTTGGTGACAGAGACGTCGACTTGCACCAGGTTGGTTGTGATTCGAACGACGTCTTCTTGCTCGATAGCCGGCGGATTTTGTCGTTGCGCGGAGGTGGTTGGTTGCGGTTCGGCAGCTGGCAGCGTTTTAGGTTGCTGACCAGTTCCAGGTAACGAGATCGAAAACAATAACAGCAGGGAGAGAAGGACTCGCGTGATCATTTGAATAATCCTCCTCTGAAGTATGAAGACTAGGGATTAAATCACCAGGAGTCAAACGATCATGATCGGCCTCTTTTGAAACAGGTAGTCCCTGTTCAGTTCTCTGGACATGTTATGCTGACGCAATCGAGTCTGAACGAATCGTTGCGGCACGCGCATCTTGCGCGTGATCCACAAACGGGACGGCCGTGCCACTTTCCAAAGACCAAGGAGCCCGGTTGAGCACGCTGGAACTCTATAGCGAAACCTATGGCCAGGGGGATCCGTTGCTGTGCATCCACGGGTTTGGCGCCAGCCTGTATTCATGGCGCAACCTTGTCGAGCCGCTGTCGCAGAACTACCGGCTAATCCTGATAGACTTGAAAGGCTCGGGAAAATCACCGAAGCCCGAAGACAGCCGCTATTCGCCGCTGGATCATGGGGAGTTGCTCTACCGGTTCATTATGAAAGAGGACCTGCGCAATCTCACCTTGATTGGACATTCGTATGGAGGCGCTTTGTCTTTGTTGCTGGCGATCATGCTAAGCGAAAGAGGCGAGACTGCCCGATTGAAATCCATCATCCTGGTCGACGCCGGCGCTTACAGAGAATATGTCCCGCTGTTTGTGAAGCTGCTGTCGGTTCCGGTCATTAACCGCCTCCTAATTTACCTCACTCCGGCAAAGTTCAAAGCCAAACTGGTGCTGAAGATGGCGTATTACGATCCAAAAAAGATAACCAAAGAACAAATCGATAACTATGCCGCGCCGCTCGCAGCGCCCGGCGCAAACCACGCTTTGCTGGAAACCGGAAAACAAATCGTGCCGCCGAACTTTGATGAACTCGTCGCCAAGTACAAAGACATCAAAGCGCCTACGCTGGTTATTTGGGGAAAGCAGGATCGGCTTCTCCCTTTGAAGGTGGGTGAACTGCTGGACCAGGATATTCCTAATTCCACTTTGAAAATCATCGATCAATGCGGGCACGTGCCGCAGGAAGAGCAGCGGGAAGTGACCGTGCCGCTAGTACTCGATTTTCTCAAACAAATCTATCCTTGACCGTGCGCTCATGAAAGGCGCTAATATCCTCGTCCCTACTACCGACGATGTTACCGATGAGTCGACCCCTGGTCATCGCTATTGACGGTCCTTCCGGCGCCGGAAAATCCACGCTGGGTCGAATGCTCGCGCGCGCGTTGGACCTGCTTTACATTGACACCGGTTCGATGTATCGCGCGGTGGCGCTGGCCGTAATCGAATCCGCGATCAGCGAAACTGACGATGTTGCCGTAGGCGCCCTGGCACATCGGATCGATATCAATCTGGCCGGCGATCCGGATTCGCTACAGGTGACGCTTGACGGGCGGGACGTGACTGATCGCATCCGCGACGAAGACGTGACGAATACCTCTTCAATCATTTCGACCATTCCCGCGGTGCGTCGAGCGATGGTCGACCGCCAGCGCGAGCTGGGCCGGCGCGGTGCGGTGATGAACGGCCGCGACATCGGAACGGTGGTTTTTCCCGAGGCAGACGTGAAATTCTTTTTGGACGCAATTCTGGAAGAAAGAGCAGAACGACGCCTGGCGGAAGAACGCGAGCACAATTCTGAGGCGACTTATGAACAGACTCTGGCTGACATCACTGAACGTGACCGGCGCGACACGACGCGCGCTGATTCGCCGCTGGTGGCGGCAGAAGACGCGATTGTGATCGATTCGACGGGCCAGCCAATCGAGGAAGTGTTTCAGCGAATGATGGACGAGGTTGAGAAGCGTAGGTAAACCGTGGAGGATTAACCCGTGAAGATTTATCAATTCTCTTTTAAGAATGAAGCAATATGGTCGATGATTTTCAATCTCATCGGGTTGGCGGTTGGAGGAGTCGTTCTGCTGGTGGTTTACCTAGCCCGTTGGATGAGTTAATGAATTCGCTGACTGCTCTGTCAGAAGCCCGACCGTCAGGGAGGGCAAGCTTAGGAAGTGGCTCCTTAACTAGCCCTTGCTGACGCGCGGGCTTCTGACACTCTTATCTAATGTTCACCGGAATCATCGAAGAGCTCGGTCGCGTGCGCGAGGTTGAGACGCGCGGCGAAGATGCGCGCATAGTGATTGAAGCACGCACCGTTACCGAAGGCTCGCGTGACGGCGATTCGATCTCGGTTAATGGCGTTTGCCTGACCGCGCTCGAGGTGAGACCGGGCTCGTTTGCGGCCGACGTTTCCAAAGAGACTCTGTTGCGTTCGACGCTCGGCAGCCTGGCGGCGGGTTCGGCTGTAAATTTAGAGCGCGCGGTTACTCCGGCGACGCGCCTGGGAGGACACATCGTCCAGGGCCACGTCGATGCGCGCGGCAAATTTCTCGGCGCGGAAAACCACGGCGAGTCCTGGACCTTTCGCATCGCCTATCCCAAAGAGATCGGACGCTATCTGGTCTTCAAAGGCTCAGTAGCGGTCGAAGGCATCAGCCTGACTATCGCAAATCTGACTGACGATTATTTCGAGATTGCTGTCATCCCCAAAACCTGGGAAGTCACCAACTTCTCGCAACTCAAGCCCGGTGATGAAGTGAACCTGGAAGTCGATGTGATTGCCAAGTATGTTGAGAAAATATTGACGAACCGCTCTTGAGTCTCTCTGGGTCGCCAAATGCCGGCCTTTCGCGCTAAACTTACTCACCGGCAAACCCCAAACTGATCTCAGATTTAAGATTCAAACATGGCATTCGCTTCTATTCCTGACGCTGCTGCCGACATTCGCGAAGGGCGAATGATCATTATCGTGGATGATGAAGACCGCGAGAATGAAGGCGATCTGGTCTGCGCGGCCGAAAAGGTCTCTCCCGAAATCATTAACTTTATGGCCCGCCATGCACGCGGGTTGATCTGTCTGCCGCTAACGGAAGAACGCTGTGATGAATTGAACCTGCCGCCCCAGGTGGCTGACAACACTTCGCACCTGGGCACCGCTTTCACCATTTCCATCGAAGCCCGGCGCGGTGTGACGACCGGAATCTCAGCCGCCGATCGCGCGACAACGATCCTGACGGCGGTCGATCAGCGAACCAAACCGCAGGACCTGGCGCGGCCGGGACACATCTTTCCATTGCGGGCGAAAAAAGGCGGCGTGCTGGTTCGGCCCGGCCAGACGGAAGCAGCCGTTGACATGGCCCGCATCGCGGGACTTTATCCGGCCGGTGTGGTCTGCGAAATCATGAACGAGGACGGCACCATGGCGCGCTTGCCGCAACTGCGCGATTTCGCCGTGGTGCACGGTTTGAAGATCATCACGGTCGCCGATCTGGTGCACTATCGCATCCGGAAGGAAGTCTTGGTACGTCAAGCCATCGAAACCGAGTTGCCTACTGTCTATGGAAACTTTCGGGCAGTGGCGTTCGAGAACACCGTCAATGGCGACGTGCACCTGGCGATGGTGATGGGTGACGTGCGCACCGACGATCCGGTGCTGGTGCGCGTGCATACTGAGAATGTCACCTGCGATATGTTCGGCTCGACGATCGACGATACCGGTTATCAACTGCGGCGCGCTCTGGAAAAAATCTCGGAGGCGCGCCAGGGTGTGGTTCTGTATCTCAGGCAGAGCGAACACGGACTTGATTTGGTTCACCAGTTACGCACGTACGCGCTGATGCAGGAACGCGGTTTCAGTAAGGCTGAGGCCAGCGCCGAAACCGGTTATGGACTCAATCGCGATTATGGCGTCGGTGCTCAAATCCTCCACGAACTGGGTCTGCGCCGCATCCTTCTGCTCACCAATCACCCCCCCAAAGTGACAGCCCTCGAAGGTTTTGAATTACAGGTCGTAGGCAACGTGCCGTTAGGGTCTCCGGCATCAGAAGACCTGGCCCGGACTTTTGTCCGTGAACCGGAAAAACAGATCACAGACTGAAGTCGACAACGCATACGCGCCTTGAATTTCCCCCGCTTTCAGTTTACAAACAGAGCACCAGATGCTAGAAGGCGGATGTTAGATGTTGGAATGATCGCGAGCTGACATCCAGCATCTGACATCTAACCTCTTTTTCACGGCTCTCCTGGCAAAAACTGAAGTAAGATTTTGAAGTGCTGACCCGGCTTCGGGTCAATGACTGTGGATAATCACAAAGACACCTCAAACGAGTCACCGCGCAGCGCGCCGGCCAGGCGCCGGCGGTTCATCAACCGCCGCAATGCAATCATCACGGCGATTGGATTAGCTGCCGCCGTCATTGCTTTGATCCTGGTGGCGCTGCTGGCTTATCGCCTGGGCTTTGTCGACCGCTATGTGGCCGGACAAATCAAGGACACGTTCTCAAAGTACGGCGTGCGCGCCGAGATAAAGAACTTTCACACGTCGATTTCGCCGCAGACCGTCGAGATGTTGGGCGTCGAGTTATATGACGCGAAGACCGGCGACAAGCTCGGCAAGATCGATCGCCTGCTGGCGACCGTGCGCATCGAGGATCTCTACGCGCTTAACCTGCGCCGCAACATCAACCTGAAAGATCTGCAGATCGAGGGCCTGGAACTCTGGATAAGTTTTGACGCCGAGGGTCGATCCAACTTTCGCAATCTGCACATCCCGCCGCCTGAGCCAAACCAGCGCATCCTGTTTGCTTACTCGACCGCACACGTCGAGTTGAAAAACGCCCTGATCCATTACGGCGACGCACTCCATCATTTGTCGGGCGACGCGCGCAACATTCAGGCTACCGTCCAACCTGACGACCCAAACGCGCCGGCGGCTAGTTGGATGAATGCAGTCACGCTGAAGGCATCGAATTCCACTTTTACCTACGATGGCCGGCCGGTTAACAACATCGACCTCGAAGCGCGCGCCCGTGTGAACCAGACCCGCGCTGAGATTCAGGAACTGGTTTTGCGCTCGCCGGTTGCCGAAGCCCGACTTCAAGGCGTGATGGATGACTGGCGCGCTTTGCGATATCGCCTCAACGTTACTTCGACAGTCGATCTCACTCAACTTTCCGACGTCCTGCAATCGGGAACTACTCTGCGGGGCGCCGGCAATTTTGCGGGCACTGTCACCGGCGACGGCGATCGTTATCAAATCGAAGGCGCGATCAAGTCCGACGCCCTGGCGGCAGATGGCGTGCGTTTGCAGGCACTGAATATCACCGCGAAGGGATCGGGACAGGGCAAGTCTTACGATATCAACGGGCGTGCGGTGGCCGAGCTTTTGACTGCCGGAGACTTTCAGCTTAACGCCGTGCAGCTGACCGGCGGCGTAATGGGCACGGGCTCGGACTTTCGCTGGGTCGGCGAGCTGCGGGCGGCGGCTGAGAAGAGTTATGGCGTTACGATCGCCGGTTTGATCTTGCGCGATGCTCGGGCTGAATATCGCGATGGAGTGCTCACAGCTTCAGCGCCGCAATTTGTCGGCAGCAGCCTGACCACTTCGACGGCCAGAGTTCGCGACGGAATTCAAGCTACGGATCTTCGCGTGAGATCCGACAACAGCGGTACGACCGCGACGATTGCCAGCGCCAAAGCCGGAAAAATCGAAGCCGCGAACACCACCGTCAATGGCGTGACTGCAAAAGCGATCGACATCAAGAGCAATGGCAGCGTCACCAACGTTACGATCAAGGAAGTTGAGGTTGGCGCCGCCCGGGCCTTTGGCGCCCAAACTGGAAGCATCAACATCGCCGGCGTACGACTGGCAATCCACAACGGCCGCGTCCAGGGATCGACGAACGACATTAACGCCGGCGTCGTCACGCTGGAGAACGGTAAAGTAGAAAACGTGAAGCTCGCGCGGCCGGTGTTTACCGTCGAGCCTTCCGGCCGTTATCGCGCCAGCGCGGATTTGAGTCTGGGCGGAGGCGTGCTTGGCGAAATGAAGCTCGGCCCCGCGCATGCCGCCGTCGTCGCCACCAGCGATCAAATTCAACTTAACAACTTTGTCGCCGAAGCCCTGGACGGTCGCGCCAGCGGCAACGCGACGATTTCACTTAAGAAGAGTGGCCCCTCGCGCGTTAATGCAAACTTTGAAAACTTCGATCTGCCGGCGGCCATTACTGCGTTCTCTGGCCGCGTACTCCCGATCACCAGTAAGGCAACCGGCACCGCGGACCTGTCATTCACCGGAACGGATCTGGCTACCGCAACGGGCAGCGTCAAAGCGCAACTAAGAGGGGCGGCGCCCGCCGGAAGCGCCCGCACTCCTCTCTCGGGGGATGTGGCGCTGACCGCAGACCACGGATTGTTCCAAATCCAACTCGCCAGCCTGCAGACGACAGTCACAACGCTGAAGGCGAGCGGCCAATTCTCAGTTGAACAGCCAACTTCGAATCTGCGAGTCGAGGTTAATTCGTCGGACGCCGCCGAACTTCAGCGGCTGCTGATTACTTCGGGCGCGCTTCCGTCAATCGAAGAACAATTCAGGCTCTATGGCCTGGATCTCGGCGGCAGGCTGGTCTTCAACGGCATGCTGAACGGCGCGCTCAAGGATCCGCTGGTCAGCGGACACGCAGAACTGGGCTCATTGATTGTTAATCGGCGCGACCTCGGCTCAGTGGCAGCGAATATTAATTCGACAGCGACTGAGACGCGGATTACCGAAGGCCGCCTGGCTCAACCAAACGGGGGCGGCGCGCAGTTCGCGCTGGTCATGCCACGCGCCGGCGAAGATAACATCTCGATCGAAGCGACCCTCACACGCATGAAAGGTGAAGTGGTTCTGGCGCTGGCTGAAAGTGTAAATAAAGGTCTGATACCGCAGGGAACGACCATTGACTCTGACATCTCCGGCCAAATCAGAATTGCCGGCATACCTAACAAGATGAGCGGTGTCGCCGACGTGCAGTTTGCGCCGGGAAAAATTAACGGCGAAGCGCTGCAAAGCATGAGCGCGCACGCCACGTTCAGTGGTTCAATCGTCAACATCGACAAAGTTGACGCGAGCCTCAGCGCCGGGCACATCATCGGCAGCGGAAAATTCGATACCGCAACCAGATCGTTTGAACTTACTGCCAACGGGGATCATGTTCAGCTCGATCGGCTCGAGACTTTCGTTAACCGCCCGAACCTGCCGAAGTTGGTCGGAACCGCAACGCTAAAAGTAAATGCCAAAGGCAGCGACTTCAAAAACATCTCGACTTACCAAATCGATTTTGACGCTGATAGCAGCGATGTGACCGTCGATGGCAAGGCCGCGGGAAATCTCAAACTGGTCGGCCGCACAGAGAACAAGATACTCAACGTTACTTTCACCACCACCGGATTGCTTGGCGCCCAACCGCAAATCGTCACCGCGCGCGTCGATCTCTCAAACGACAAACTTCCGGCGACGGTTGAATCGACGATCACGGGCGCTGATCTGACGCAGCTCTTCAAGATTCTGCTGCCGGAAAGCGAGGTCCTGGTTACCGGAAGCGCGACCGGCACGCTCAAGCTCAGCGGCAATCTGATGTACGAGAACGAAGAGGGTGAGGAATCGCTCTCGTTCCGGGGATTAGCGGGTACGGCAAACCTTAGTGAACTGTCAGTCCGGGTTGAAGACATCACCCTTTCGGCCGCGGGCCCTCTCGTGGTTGATTTCTCTCCCAACGAAGTGAACTTTCACGACGCACGATTCACCGGCCAGGGCACCAACGTAACGCTGGGCGGCGCTGTGGCGACCGGGCCCGGCGGTCGGAACACGCTGGCGGTTAACGGCCAGGTCAATCTGCGTATTCTCAGTGGTCTATCGCCGGATCTTTTCACCTCAGGCGTGGCCGTGCTGGCGATAAATGTGGGCGGCACTTACGAGAACCAACGTGTCACCGGCCGGGCTTCGGTCAATGGAGCTTCATTTTCGATTCTGCTCGGCGATCAACGGATCCAATTGGCAAACCTGACCGGCGTAATTCTGTTCAATTCGCGGCAGGCGCAAATAGAAAAACTCGAAGGAACGCTCGGTGGCGGGAAGGTAACCGCGACTGGCGGAGCTCAACTTTCAGGATTCTCGATCTCGCAATTTCTCTTCAACATTCACGGCGACAAAGTGACGCTCAGTTATCCGCAGGATTTTCGTTCGACTGTCACGGCAGACCTGGAACTGCGCGGCAACCCGCAAATCCAGTTTATCCGCGGCAATGTTCAGGTGCATCGCAGCGAGTACACGAAGGACGTCGATCTCGCACAGTTGCTCGACCAACGGCCACGGACTTCGATTGAAGAAGGTGGCGAGTTCAAGTTCGCGCAGACCGCGGTCTTCGACAAGTTGAGAGTCGAAGGACGCAATGCTCTGATCGTGCGCAACAACCTGGGTGACATCGTGGCGTCTGTTTCGTTAGAGCTCAATGGGCCGGTCAAGGATCCGGAAATAGGAGGTCGCATCACGGCCACTCGCGGGACGCTTAATTTCCGCAATAACCCTTACGAGATTACGCGTGGCCTGGTCTATTTTCCGGCGCGCCAGGGCGGCGATCCGGTTCTCAATATCGAAGGCCAATCGGTCATCCGCGGATACCGCGTCACGGTGCAATTGGAAGGACCGCTGACGCATCCACAAACAAATGTTAGTGCCGAGCCGTCGCTGCCGCAGGCGGACGTGGTTTCGTTGATTCTGACCGGCACCCTGTCGTCGACTGACACCGGCACATCCGTGCTGGCGCAGTCGGGTCTGGGCACTGCGGCCAGCCTGCTGACAGACGCGCTCCTTAACACGCCCGTCTCAAAAGCCACGAACAAATTGTTCGGCCTCAGCCGGCTGGAAATCAGTCCGGTGATTGCCGGCACCGGTTCGACTCCGACGGCGCGCCTGACCGTGGCGCGGCGCTTCAGTAAAGATTTGGTGGTTACTTATTCGATGAACCTGGCTTCAGACCAGAACCGGGTGCTCGCGGTTGAGTACCGTTTGTCCAACCGTTTGTTTGTCGTGGCTGAGTACGAACAAGGTTCAACCAGAAATCTGAGCACGCGTAGTAACAACTATAGTTTTGAGATCAGATTTAGAAAGAGATTTTGAAGTCGCGGCAAAGCGGGGCAGTAGCCCGACCGTAAGGGAGGGCGTTGTTCGCACGATCTTAGACGCCCTCCCTTACGGTCGGGCTACTGCCCCGTTCTCTGGCAACTTCTAAACGGAATCAAGGTGAGTTTTCGTCTTTCACAAATCATTTGGGCCATCGTGGTTGTCGTGTGCGCGTTGAGCTCAACTTCCTTAGCTCAGGTCGGCGATTACGAGGGCCGCGGTGTAGCGGCCGTCGAAATAGTCCTGGAGGGCTCGCCCCCCGATCCCTCTGCTCAAAATGAATTCCAATCGCTGCTGAAGATCGTTGCGGGGGGCGAATATTCCGCCGTGAAGGCGCGCCAGTCGCTGCACGATCTATTCGCCTCGAACCGCGTAGCATCTGCGCGCATTGAAGTCATCGAAACGCAGCCCGCCGCCGGCCGCAACAGTCCGCTCCACGTCCGTTTTGTCATTAAGCGCCAGATCGTAATCGCCGGTGTCAGCTTGAGAATTGCTCCAGCGACGGGAACTCCAATTGCCCGAGACGAGATCCGCGCCCGTCTGAACCTGCTCGAGCCTGGCCGGCGCCTTTCCATCCCGGCGATCGAGCGTAACGCCGATGAAATCCAAGCCTACCTGCGCGATCGCGGCTACTACAACGCCACCGTCGAGCACACTGAAGAGCCCGATCCATCCGATGCAACCGGTACTCGACGGCGAGTGGTCTACACCATCACCCCGGGCGAGCAGGCCCGCGTCGGCAAGTTCGACATCACGGGCTTCGACGCTACGGCGGTCAGACCAACGCTGAAGCTGCAGCCCGGTGCTCCGTTTACTCGCGAGACCCTCGGCGACGACGTTACTCTCATCAAGCAATCGCTTATTGCCCAGGGTTACCTCGCGCCGCAGCTTGACGATCCGCGCACCGAACTCAACCCGCAAACAAAGGCAATCGACATTACGTTGAAGGGCTCACCTGGCCCGAAGGTCGAAGTAACATTTAGTAAGTATGACAAATTGAGCGACAAGAAGAAGCGCGAGCTGCTGCCGGTTATGCGCGAAGGAAATATCGATTTTTCCGTGCTCGAAGAGGGCGCGCGCCGGGTACGCAATCAGCTTCAGGAGGAGGGTTATTTCTTTTCCGAAGTGACTCCGCTGTGCACGGTCACGCCGCCAACGCCGACCACCATCGACAACGGGACCGAAGAAACTTGTCAAAATCTGAATCCCACTGAGCTGGATGGTCACACGGTCAAGATTGTCTATAACGTCAATCTTAACCGGCGTTTGAAACTGACCGACATTCGGATAACCGGCACGAACAAACTTACCTACAATGACGTGGCCGAAGATTTGAAGTCCCAGAAGGCCAGCTCGCTCGGTTTCATTCCCTTTCTGGGCGGCTATGGACGTGGTTTCACCAGCAGCGCGCTGCTCGAAGAAGATCGCCGCACCATTGAAGCCCACATGCGCGACTTCGGTTACCGTCGCGCGCACGCTACTGTCCTGCAGGCTATCTCGCTGAATCAAGAGAGCGTCATCATTACTTTCAAGATCGAAGAAGGGCCTTTGACCAGGGTCGCCGAGATCGCGGTTTTAGGCGAGACGGTCTTTCCCGAAGATCGCCTCCTTAAAGAAGTCACTATCGTAAAGGGCGCACCCTATTCGCGGGCGCAGGTACGCGGCGATAACGACCGGTTGCTGAACCTATACGCGCGGGAAGGATACATCGAAGCTGAAGTGCGTCCCTCAATCGATGAGTTGCCAAAACAAGGCGGCGATGAGCAAATTCGCGTAGTTTTCAACGTAAACAAAGAAGGCGCCAAAGCCATCGTCAACGAGATCATCGTTAACGGAGTCACCGGCAGCGCCAAGGTTCAGCGCGCCAAACGCGACGCAATCATTCGCGCGATTCCGCTGACGGAGGGCGACGTGCTGCGCGCGGACAAGATTACCGAAGCTGAGCGCGCCCTGTATGTTACCGACGCGTTTCGCCAGGTGCTTATCAGCCAGACGCTGGCCGGCGACGCGCCGAATGGCGCGAAGAAGTATGACGTAATCATCGACGTCGAAGAGAAAAGACCGCGGGTGATCGAGTACGGCGGCGGTTATTCGAGCGATACCGGTGTGCTGGGCCTGCTTAATCTTGCCAACGTCAACTTTATGAACAAGCTGCGCCAGGGTGCAATCCGGATTCGGGCCAGTCAGCGGCAGCAACTGATCCGGTTTGAGTTTCTCGATCCGCGCTTTGCTCGTTACGGCAAGAAACAGTTTGCGCCGCTGGCTCTTTCGGCGCAGTACCTCCGCGATTCCACCATCACGCGTTTCTTTCGCTCGACCATTGACCGCGGCACGTTCGGCGTAGTGCAGCGGCTGGACGAGAAAGGGAATCCCATCGACGTCCTGGGCAATCGAGTCGGCCAGCCGACGATCGACCGCCTCACTTTGAGTGTCGAAACGCAACGCGTATTGAGTCAGAAACTACACAGCATAGTTTTTCTGCGATACAACTATGAAGACGTTCGCTTGCGCAACCTCGAGAGCCTTTTGATTAAGGACATCCTGCGGCCGGACGAAGTAGTGCGGTTGTCGCGGTTCGGTGCTTCGTTCGTAGTTGACACTCGCGAGCGTTGCGAGCGGCGGCTGGCAGGCGCCGTCACCGGTGAAGACGAAACGATTCGCTCCGGTGAAGTTTGTCGTTATAACCAGTTTGACGCGACCCGCGGTCAGTTTCTGTCGGCAGATTTTAGTTTTGCCGCCCGCGGTTTGGGGGGCAACACCTCGTTCAGCCGCTTCCTGTCTACCTATCACACTTATTACAAGGTCAATCGCGCGCGCAACACAGTGCTGGCCGGCAATCTGACGGTCGGTCTGGCCCAGTCATACACACCGCGCGATCGCAACGGGAATGGTTTGATTGACGACTTTGATCGACTTCTGCCAATCAGTGAGCGGTTCTTTTCCGGCGGTTCGTCGACTCTCCGCGGTTTTGGTTACGAAGAGGCCGGGCCCCGGCAGGTCATAGTTCCGCAGGGCCAGTTTCGCAATCAGAAGAAAGAGCTGATTGGGTTGAATCCGTTTACCGTTCCCATCGGCGGCAATGCTATGGTGGTCATGAACCTGGAAGCCCGCGTCCCCGTCACCAGAGAGTTGCAGGTCGTTCCTTTCTATGACGGCGGCAACGTGTTTCGCAGCATCAGCGATATTTTTCATCCCAAGCCGATCACTCCAACGGGAGATTTCGTTGCCGACGTTAACGCGCAAAATTTGCGCGTGCGTTGGAGCCACACGTTCGGGCTGGGCTTTCGTATCAAGACACCTTTAGGCGGTGCGCTTGCGATCGATTACGGTTATCTAATGAATCCTTCGAAGTTTTTGATTCCGCAGAATCTCGGTACCGCCGCGCCGTCAACGGCAATCTATCGACTACATCAGGGCCAGATTCATTTTCGATTCACACAGACGTTCTAGAGAACAGGAGGCAGTATGCAGAAAGCAGTAGGCAGCAAGAATATCTTCAGATGGGGAACGCGGCTCTCGGTCTTCTGCCTTGTGCTTACTGCTTTCTGCCTTCTGCCTTCTGCCTCAGCCCAGACCGTCGCCGATAAAACCGTGGCCAGCGTCACCAATGGTGCGCGGGCTACGCCCGACCTGATTACCTATTCGGATCTGGTCTGGCAACTGGCGCTCGAGCCCGGCCACGCGCTAACCGACAAGCCAAGTTCGGCTGACCTGAATCATGCGTTGCGCCTGTTGGAAGATCAGACTCTGATCCTGCAGGAAGCGCGAAAACTGCCCATTGCTGAGGCGCCCGAAGCCCAGAAAGAATTTGAGGACACCGTCAAGAAAAGGCGCGATGAATTAGCCCAGGCGTTTGGATCGGCAGCTCGTCTGCAGGAGCGCATGGCGCGCGTAGGTCTGAACAGCGAGCAACTGGACGCCATCCTGCGCGACCGCTTAACCATTGAAAAGTATCTCGACTTTCGTTTTCGGGCCTTCGTGCTGATTAATCAGAAGGACATAACCGACCGTTACAATCAGGAGTCGGCGCCATTGCGCAACAGCGGCCGCATCGTGCCCACGCTCGATCAGGTTCGCGGCCGCATCGAACACGACCTGACCGAAGAAAAAATCGCTTCAGAGATCGACGCCTTCATCGACAACCTGCGCGAACAACCAGGAACCGAGATTGTGATTCTCAATCCTGTTTAGGATCGAACGTTTAGAGGCGGGCTACTGCCCGCCTGTGATTTTCCGGCGTTAAACGGCGGGCGGTAGCCCGCCACTAAACCGCGCGCAATGAGCGAATCCCGAACATCGAATCGTCCCCGCATGGGCCTGGCGCTTTCGGGCGGCGCGGCGCGCGGGATTGCGCATGTTGGTGTGTTGAAGGCGCTGGAGGAAAACGCAATTCCCATCGACGCGATTGCCGGAGCGTCGGCCGGTGCTCTGGTCGGCGGCTCGTATGCGGCGGGCATGAGCATTCCGCAGCTGGAGGAAATGGCGCGAAAATTTCGTTGGCGACACACCGCCAGGTTTTCGTTTTCTCGCTTGGGTTTGCAATCAAACGCTCGTATGGAAGACTTTCTGCGGGCGCGTCTGCCGGTTACTCGGTTTGAAGATCTGAAGATCCCTTTTGCCGCCCTGGTCACAGACTTGCGCAATGGCACTCCCATAGTTTTGCGCGACACGGGCGACGTTCCGTTTGCAATTCGCGCCAGTGCTTGCCTGCCTGCATTTTACGTCCCGTGCCGCGATCAGGAAGGAAGGCTGCTGGTTGACGGCGGCCTGGTTGCGAACCTTCCCATCAGTTACACGCGGGATTTGGGCGCGGACATAGTGATTGCGGTCGACGTTGGCGCCGATGGCGCGCGCTTTATGGAACTCCCTCGGACCGCGCTCGGTGTGCTGACGCAAGTCTTCGTCGCCGTAGAGCGCATAGTTTCGAACCAGGAAAGCGCGAATGCCGATCTGATCATTGCTCCGAAAGTGGGTCATATTCGTTGGGACGAAACGCGGCGCGCGGAAGAGCTTGTGAAAGGGGGCTACGACGCGGCGTTGGAATCGATCGATGCCATCAAGAAGCTTATCAGGCAGCATCCGCTTAGCCACGACCGGGTAGAGTTAGTTATTTAGCCGGGCGGACTGGTCCGCTTATTCTCCAGTCTTGCCTCCAAACGTCGTCAGGCAGATAAAGTCCACCCGCAAATGACTCTCGGGCGGTGAGAATCCTCAAGAAATCTTCCCCCATTCGCCCTTTCTTAAGAACAACGGATTGAACTGATGGATCGCTCGGAATTCACCTTGGCGTCTGGGCGCCCAGGCGTGAGAAAGTTTCTCGCCAAAGCGCCCGGGCCCAAAGTTACTAAACGAAATCGGGCCAATTCCCGCTGGCGCGCTTTGTTCCGCTTGACACTGTTAACCTCTCTCTTAGCCCTGATCTCACTTAGCGCGTTTCTCATTCACTCGTATCGCTCTTACGCACGAATCGTCGACGCTCGGCTGGCTCATGGTTATCTCACGAGCCGCGCGGGCATCTATGCGGCGCCGCGCACTTTGCGGCCGGGCCAGAAACTTTCACGCGAAGCTCTGACCGCCACTCTGCGTCGGGCTGGTTATCTCGATGGCGAGGACGCGAGCGAAGTCTGGAATGGCAGCTACTCAGTACGCGAAGCTTCGGTAGAGATCCGCCCCAACAACATGGGCGGTTACCCCTCGCTGGTACGCGTCAGCATCGATCGCGAAGATCGCATTACTGATCTCACCGGTGATGACTTCACTCTTGATTCATTCACGCTCGCGCCCGAATCACTGACAAACGACGCGCTGATGAAAGGTGGCGCGCGCCGTCAACTCAACTACAAAGAAATCCCGCCGGTGCTGGTCAACGCAATTTCCTCGATCGAGGATCGGCGCTTCTTTGATCATCCGGGCCTGGATCTTTTCGGAATCGCCCGCGCTTTCATCCGCAACGCCGGCGACGAACGTATCGGCCAGGGTGGTTCAACCATCACTCAACAGCTCGTCAAGAACACCTATCTGACGCCCGAGCGCACCCTGCGCCGCAAGTACGCTGAGGCGATGCTGGCTTTTACCCTTGAGCGCCGGTTGTCGAAACAGGATATCTTTGCGCTCTACTGCAACGAGATCTATCTCGGACAGCGCGGAGTCGTCGCAGTGTGGGGCGTGGATCAGGCCGCGCGTGTTTTCTTTGGCAAAGAGTTGCCGGACTTGACGCTTGGGGAAGCCGCTACTATCGCGGGCATGATCCAGAGTCCGTCGCGATATTCACCCATTCGTCACAACGACGCGGCGCGGGTGCGTCGGAATACTGTGCTGGGCACGATGGTGCGCGACGGTCACATCCGGCTTGAACAGGCCGCAGCCATAGCAAAGGAACCGCTGACCCTGGCAGACTTCGATCCGGCGCGCGAGTCAGTCGCACCCTATTTCATCGATTATGTGAATCGAGTCGCCGAGCGTGGCACGGGCGTCCCGCCCATAGATACTGCCCATGATGCGCCTGCCACTATCACAACCCTCGATCTCGATCTGCAGCAACTCGCGGCCAGGGCAGTCCAGAATCAACTTGATCGGTTGGACAAGATCTACAAACCGCGTGGCCTCACTCCGCAGGTGGCGCTGGTCGCACTCGATCCGAAAACCGGCGACGTGCTGGCCATGATTGGCGGCAGAGACTATGCCGAGTCTCAAATGAATCGCATCACCGACGCGCAGCGTCAGCCGGGTTCGGTCTTCAAGCCATTCGTATATGCCGCGGCACTCGAGAGCGGGATGTCGCCGCTCGCGATGTTCAAAGATGCGCCGCAGGAATTCACTTACGATCGCAAATCCAAATATCGGCCCGCGAATTACGGCGGTGGTTTTTCGATGCGCGACGTACCGATGCGCACCGGGCTAATCAAATCTCTTAACGTTGTCACTGTAGACGTGGCCATGCAGACTGGGCTGGCGCGCGTGGCCAACACCGCTCAGCAATTCGGCTTGCCGCGGCCGGTGCCCTATCCCGCACTCGCTTTGGGAACGACGGAAGTCACTCCTTTGCAAATGGCAGTCGCATACGCCACCCTTGCCAACGGCGGGTATGCGATTCAGCCGAACGCCCTCGCGCTGGCGAACACGCCCCAGCAAACCGTTCCGGTGATTCAACCCACGACCGCCTACATGATCACAGACATCTTGGAAGGCGTGATCGATCATGGCACCGCACGCGCTGCGCGAGGCCTGATACCAAAGACAGCTTTGGCCGGAAAGACCGGCACTTCGCGTGATGGATGGTTCGTTGGTTACACACCTAATTTGGTGTGCGCGATCTGGATTGGATTTGATGACAACAAACAGCTGGGTTTGACCGGCGCGGAAGCAGCGTTACCTGCCTGGGCTGAGTTCATGAAAGGCGCCGTCGAACTGCGACCCGAGTTGGGGGGAAAGTCTTTCGACCAACCCTACGGAATCACGATCGTGGAGGTCGATCCCGAGACGGAGGAACTCGCGACCGGAAAATGTCCAACCCATGAACGCGTCGCCATCCTCAGTGCGCAGGCGCCCCTATCGGAATGCTTTCGCCACAGCATCTATTTCAATCTGCCGAGTGATGTCTCTTATTCTGAATCGCCCGTGATCGCCAGATCTCAAACGCCGCGACCGACCGGAACTCGACCGAAGTATCGCCCCCAGGAATCCGCCCTGTTGCGAGACACGCGAGTTGATACGGACAGGAGTGGCAGAAAAGTCCTGGTGAATGAGATGAGGGTGTCGGGGCGATAGTCGAGGGCCTTGATCTGCTTTCGCTCCGCTAGGAGCGAGATGTTTATAGCATCTGTTGCCCCAAATGCACCTAAGCTCCTTTAGGAGCGAAACAACGATTGCACATTGCGCTCCTAAAGGAGCTTACCAGTTTTTGAGATGCTTGCAGGGCTATAAACATTTGGCCCCCTGGGGTCAGGAACTCCGCCATCGCTCACCAAAGCCGCGACCTCTCCGATAGCTAAACCTTCTCCAACACAACTTCCGCAATTGCATGCTCAGTAGTATGGGCTATCGAAAGATGCGCCGTGGTGGCGCCCGACTCTTCGTAGAGTTCGCGGGCCCGCCCGTGGAACAGAATCAACGGCGCGCCTGAGTCTTTAGTCGACACTTCGACGTCCTGCCAGCCTATGCCTCCGCTCCAACCGGTTTGCAGAGCCTTCAGGGCCGCTTCTTTTGCCGCGAAGCGCGCGGCATAATGTTGAGCGGCGACCGCGCCGCGCGATTCACAGTAGGTTCGTTCGGCGACCGTAAACACACGCTCAGCGAATCGCGGCGTGCGCTCGATGGTTTCGCGGACGCGGCGGACTTCAATAATGTCGATGCCGATTGAGATGATCACAGAAGAAAATGAACCCACGCGGCAAGAAGTCACCGCGCTTCAACATGCCGGTTTCTACTGGCGCGAACGCGAAGGCGTGCGCGCCTTGATTTGCGCGCCGCTCGAGCAAGACGGTTTCACGAACGGCTTTTCCACCAGGACGGGCGGCATTAGTCCGATGCCGCAAGACTCTCTGAATCTCGCCGGCTTTAATGAAGACGAGGCCGAGAACATTTACGAAAACCGCCGTCGCTTTCTCAAACTCTTCGCCGGTGATTGGATGCTGGCCGGCTGCTGGCAGATTCACAGCGCCGACGTGCGCGTCGTTCGATCAGCGCAGGAAGCGAAACCAAAACCCGGCGTGCTCGGCGATGACCAGTACTGTGACGCGCTGGTAAGTAATACGCCCAGGGTCCTACTGACGGTCAAGACCGCTGACTGTGTTCCGATCTTGATCGGCGATTCGAAAAGCGGCGCATTCGCGGCGGTGCATGCCGGCTGGCGCGGAACCTCGACGTCAATACTCAGGCGCGCAATTGAGACACTACAGAACGAATACGGCGCGCGCGCCGCGGACTTGCGCGCAGCAATTGGACCAGCAGCGAATGTTTGCTGCTATGAAGTCGGCAGCGAAGTCATCGACGTTTTCAAGGAACGCTTTCCGCAATCAGAACTTTTGTTCAAGCCCACTCGCGACGGTCACGCGCGCATCGACTTGCAACAAGCCAATCGCGATCAATTGGAAGCCGCCGGCGTCTCCCCAGATCGCATTCACATCGCTCCCTTGTGCACCATGGACCGGACCGATCTTTTCTTTTCCTACCGACGAGAGAAGAGTCTTCACGGTCGTGTCGGCCGGTTGATGTCGGTAATCGGTATGGCGAAAACAGCTTAAGCCGAATCGGTCACGGGCTCAGTCTTTCCGCTTGGGCGTAATTTGTACCCTCGTCTGCCAACGGCCGTTTACCAGTCTCCTGGTGGTCGTCTTCACTATCTTGCCCAGGGGATCGGTAGCGTCTTCCGTTTTCTCGAATATCTTTCGCGGCCGATTATTGATCACCGCATATTCTTCCCAAATGTGAAAGCAACACCCGGACTTGGAAAAATTATTCAGCAGTCTTCGTTTGCGATCGACCTGGAATATTCCCAGGTACGGGGCCTGGGCCAGCCGGGTGAAGCCGGCACTTTTCACGAATATCTTTCTTTGTGGCGCAAACAGGTAGATCTGAAAAGACTGTCCGCCGTAGCCGCTGTAATTGCCGTCGCACAAGGCCAGGTCTGGGATACTGTCGAAATTGTAATCCTCAAAAGTGAACGCGCTCTGCTCCTGGTAAGTCGTTTGGCTCACAGGCTTGTTCTCGGCTACGAGGAACGAACTGTCATCGAGCTTGAAAGACTGAAAAGGTTTGGTCTGTCCCTTTTTGAAGAGCGTGAAAGTCACCGGACCCTCACATCTGACTTCTTCGCACCTGGTGACCTCAACCCTGACATCGTAGTTTTTTGAAGCGTCTTTGACGTCGAACCTCTCCTGCGCAAATACGGATGCGCAAGACAGGGAGAATATCAGCAAGACTGTCTTCATCGTCAGGATTGCTGGCCGGCTGATATTCACAATCATCCAGGATAGAACTGACCGGAGCAACCTTCTCTATTAGGCGCTCATGGCTTTTTCAATACCTAACCGTTGCGCAGGTTGCCGCTATTGTCATGAAATCTCGGCGGTGGCGGCGGCGGGCGATACTGATCGACGGCCGCGTCGCCTCTGAGCACCAGCGTACTTGCCATAATATCGTGAAGTCCCTGCTTTTTCTCGGTAAAAGCTACCATGATAAAGCCGATGAAACAGATCATCCCGGACAGAATCATGCCAAAGTATCGGCCCGTAGCTCTCCCGAAACTAATGCGATTCCCATCTAGATCGGTGACTCTTAGTCCCAGGAGTTTCTTGCCAACCGTGCCCTGCCATGACGAGCTTTCGAGGAAGCCATAATAGAGCCAGCCGGTCAAAATTGAGAACACGTTAATGCCCATGTTAGCGACAGCCAACTCTGGTGAGTTTTCATCAGCTCCGCTCGACCCCATAGTGAGTCCAACGACCAATCCGAGCGGAAAAAACACCGCCGACATCAGCAAGCTGTCGATCAAGTACCCAAGGAAACGGTACCAGAAACCTGCATACGTCGGTGTTTGAAAGGGTTGGAACACCGTCTCTCGCTCTTGGGGCTTACGCTCGGTCTTTTACCGTCCGCCGAAGACCCAGCCGTTAGCGCGCTGTACGCGATCGTTTGGTCCCACCACGCCGATGCCCATGTCCACGTCCTGGTTCTTCGGCGGATAGCAAACCTCATCGTTACAGCTCTGGTAACGCAGGCGCGCTTTCAGAACCACCTCGTTGCCTTGATAGTTCGCCGGCACCGTCACGCTAAATCGCAGGATGGCGCGACCTTCATAGACAGCCAGCGGTTCGTTATTCGTGGCTTTCAGTTTGCGCACGATTGCGCGCGGATACGCCACTGGGCCTACGGTCACGCCTCGCGGCGCTTCAATCTTCAATGCCGTCGGAATTGAATACTTATTAAGCGGCCGATTGCCGTTTACGTGGTAGCCCGCGGGAATATCGACAACGATTGCCCCCCGAATTGTCCGTCCACGCTGGGCCCGATCGTTGGAGTAATAACCCTTGACACCGATGTTCGGATCCGGAGCCGGCGCGGCCTGAAACGTCGCGGGAACCGCAATCAACGAGATCAGAAACGCGATTATAAAAGTCCGATTGATTAGTTTCGTTTTCATTTGATTTTCAAAAGCTTCCATCACGATTTGAGGGAAGAGATTTTACCTCGCTTACGCAGAAATCAAAACTAAGCGAGATTCTTCCGGAGTACTTCGCGCCGCCAGTTGGCCGCAGGCCGCCAGAATATCGCGGCCGCGTGGTCTTCTCACGAAGGCGAGAATGCCCTTCGATTCCAGAATCTGGCGGAACGTTTCCACGCGCTCAGGCGATGAAGGATGATAAGGCAAAGGTTCAGCCGGGTTATGCGGAATCAAGTTCACCTTGGCGCGTAGCGTATGGCTGTTCAGTAGTCTCGCCAGCTGGTTCGCCTGTTTGTCGGAATCGTTGACGCCTGCCAGCATCACGTACTCAAACGTGAAACGCTCTTTCGGCTTCAGCGATTTCTCGAAATCCTTACACGCGGAGAGCAACTCCTTCAGCGGCCACTTCTTGTTAATTGGCATCAGTTCGTTACGCAATTCATCCGTCGGCGCCGCCAGGGAAACCGCGAGGTGCGGCCGGTCGGGAATTGTCGCCAGTTCACGAATTCGGGGCACTACCCCGGCAGTCGAGATCGTCACCCGATTAGGCACAATGTGCAGCCCGTTGGGCTCAGCCATTATGCGAATCGCCTTTATTAAAGCGTCAAAGTTGAGAAAAGGCTCGCCGGCTCCCATGCCGACCAGATTGGTGCCTCGCGGCGTTTTCACAGCTTCGCCGTAGGCGTCGTTCAGGGCGAAAATGACCTGTTCGACTATTTCACCAGCCGTCAGATTCCGCAGCAGGCCAAGTTGAGCAGTCAAACAAAACGTGCATTGCAACGGACAACCCGACTGGGATGAAAAACAGATCGTGTCCCGTCGCTCATCAGGAATAAAAACGGTTTCCACTGGCAGCTTGTCATGCGTCTTAAAGAGATACCGGCGAGTGCCATCGCTGGAGAGATAACGCGACTCAAGTACTAGAGTGGTCACGACCGCATGCTGAATGAGTTTCGTCCGGAATTCCCTGGAGAGATCTGTCATCGCAGCGAACGAGCCCAACCGCCGTCCGCGTGCACCTGCAATTATCTGGCGCGCCCGATAAGGCGGTTCGCCCAGCGAGCCGACAAAGGCTTTCAACTCTTCAGCCGTCAATCCTGTGATATTCACTT
>Ga0070707_100000079_pt1 | contig 86093 bp, 106 predicted proteins | sample KBSK5502metaG_FD_65468 | JGI IMG/M metagenome (GOLD analysis project Ga0070707, IMG submission 65468) | Corn, switchgrass and miscanthus rhizosphere microbial communities from Kellogg Biological Station, Michigan, USA - KBS K5-50-2 metaG | ecosystem: Host-associated > Plants > Roots >... | reverse complement strand
TGGGAGCTCAAGGGCGGCAAGTCGAAGAAGAACGTGCTAATCGGGCTCTTCCAGTGCCAGGACTGCAGGGTCAAGTTCAGAGAAGCTCTCACAAGAGAGATACTCTAAACACGACCTTCAGCTAAACCCCTCTCCTCGTATCCTCTTTTTTCTCCCCTCTTTCTCTTACCTAGTTTTCCTCGCGACGGTAGCAAACCCTTAAGACGCAACGCATAGCGTCGTGCTCGATAGTTCGAGCATAATCGAATGACAACTGAGACCACAACAATGAGCGAGAAAGTAGAGCACAAGCCCGCACGTGAGCATCACGAGCCCCGGACAGAGAGAACGGAACGTAGTACAGAAAGGCGCGAAGAGAGACCGCGTGAAGAGAGACCACGCGTAGAGAGACCTCGGGGCCAGATTCCACCTGATACTGTGTTTATCGGGAAGAAGCCGTTGATGGCTTATGCGACCGCGGTCATGATGCATTTCAACAGCGGTCAGAACGTTCTCACGGTGAAGGCCCGGGGACAGTCGATCAGCCACGCGGTGGATGTAGTCGAGGTTGTCAGGCGCCGGTTCTTTCAGGGAAAACTCACCATCAAAGAAGTCAGAATCGCCAGCGAAGTTCTCGGAGAGGAAGGCGACACTCGAAACGTGTCTACGATTGAGATCGTCCTAGAGAAAGCAGCATAGCAATTCCTTTTCTGATACCATTATTCGCGATAACGGCTCGTAGAGTACTAGGCGGTTCTGCATCGCGAGACTCACCAGCATACCCTATTTTTCCAGAGCGTCGTTTTCTGACCAGATTTTGACGCAGACCGCTCAACCAGTCCGTATAGCTGATCGTAGGTTTCTTGCTGGCCTTAACATTGTCGTGGACCCTCAGCCGTTTTCAAGGCGTTTCCTAGGCAAGATCAGGTCGTTTGATGGGATTATCTGCGATCAAGGAATATGGATTGAAAGCTGAGACTTCCCCAAACACAAGGTTTGTGTCGCGAGACGCAGGTGCTTTCGACATTTTTGAGTGGTAACGGATTTGGTAAGCGTAAATGGTACCAGCGCATTGATCCTCATGAAGCCGGATTGTGCGAGAGCTAGCTTGGGATGCCCATTTTCTTGCAGAAGTCGCCTGTGGGTGGCTTCTCATGGACTATCCCAAACCTATTTTCTTGGATAGTTCTCTGAATCGCGGGTCATCCCGAAGGAATTCGAACACTGGAAAAATCCTGGTGTACAGAATCCCGGCTGATTTCTCGCTTACAGCTTTGTCAAGCCACTGCAGAGAGTTCTTTCCATCCTCCAAGGAGGCGTAAATCATTGCTATGCCTGCTGGGTCCACGTAACGCTCATCGCGCTCTTCGAGTAGATTGTTCAGTATTGTAACTGCGTCTTCTCTCTGTCCCGCTCTTGCGAATGCGCATGCTGCAAAGTATGCACTACGGGTTTCTGTCCCGAGGCTTACCATCTTCTTGGCTTCCGCCGCTGCCTCTGGGTTCATTCCCGCAAGAACGTAGGCGAACGCAAGATTCTGATGACCAGCGACAAAATCGTCATTGATTTCCATAACTGATTGAAGCATCGACAGCCCCTCTTCCTTGTGACCTTGCCAGACGAGATAGTAACCGAACGCTGAACCGATTATGAGCGAGAGTGGGTCCAGTTCTTTGGCCTTCCTCCATTCTTGCATCGCGTTCTTATTCCACACGAAGGAGAGATGGAGAGCATACCAGTGATGGGCTGTCGCATTGTTCGGGCCTAGCCTAATTGCGAGCTTGTATTCAGTTTCCGCCTCGGACCAGCGGAAGTTGCGTTCGTGAATCGTGGCGAGGGCTGCGTGCGGCTGAGACAGAGTCGGGTCTATTTCCAGAGCTTTTGTTGCATATTCCCTGACACCGCCTGGGCTTCGGGTGCTCGCATTATGCTCTGGTCGGACATAACAACGTAGGCGTCTGCCAAATCAGAATATGCCATTGCTAGATTCGGGTCCGCCTGTAATGCTTTCTCTAGGTATGCGATACCCTTCTCGACCGAGGGCTTTGTCCTTTCATTCCAGTAGTAACGGCCCTTCAAATAGAGGGTGTACGCTTCGGTGTTTGCAGTCGGTTTTTTCTCTAGCTGACGTTTCGTAGAGTCGAGCAGTTTTATTTTCAGCGCCTCGGCGACCTTCTCCGCTATCTCACTCTGTATAGCGAATATGTCGTCCATCTCGCGGTCATAGTTCTGGGCCCAGAGATGTCCTTCGGTGATCGCATCGATCATCTGCACTGTTATCCGGACTTTGTTCGCGGCCTTCCTTAGCTCCCTTCGATCACGGTTCCGGTTTTGAGCTCTCGTCCAACGTCTACAATCCTTTTAGGAGAATCCTTGTACTGCATTACGGAAGTTCTCGCGATAACAGTGAGTTCGCGAACCCCTGAAAGTGCAGTGATCAGCTCTTCCGTCATTCCGTCCGCGAAATAACCGTCGTTCGGGTCCGGGCTCATGTTCTTGAGCGGCAAGACGGCAACCCTATGAGTGTCAAGCTCAATCTCCTCTTCTATCATAGCTCCTTCCCACGGCATTACTACCTTGAACACCTCCAGCGGACCTCTTAGGTTCTTCAGAGTCTTCTCCCCTAGACTCTTCATGGGCAACTCGAACTTGTTCTGCACCTGATCGTAGACTTGCCGTGTCAGACAGACTCCTCCGCTGTCTGCTAGGGATTCTATTCTGGAGGCGACGTTAACCGCATCCCCGAAATATCGCCGTGCGACACTATGATATCGCCCAAGTGGATGCCAATCCGTACCCGGACCCTTCTTTCCTCGGACAATGAACTATTGAACTCGCGAGTCTTCTTCTGAATCTCGCAAGCGCACTTTACCGCGCTCAGGGCGCTTGGAAAATCGACTAGGAAAGCGTCGCCTATGGTTTTGACCTCCGTCCCGCCGTGCTTTTGGAAAACGGGACGGAGCAGCCTTCTCTGCTGAGCCAATACCGAGAGCGCCAGTGATTCGTTTCTCTGGCTGAGTGCTGTGAAATCGACTAGGTCAGTGAACATGATCGCTGCCAGTCTGCGCTCTTGGGACAAGCACGGTACGTTTCATTTTCCAAAGTTCGAGCGATAAATCGTTATTGGGAGGCAAAAAAAGGGGGTTGCTTTTTCCGCGCATAGCCCGCTAAAGCATCCAGTCTAGGCCGCGTCAACTGGGGAGGCAGTGGTGGCCGTCGCAGCCGAGAGCGTTTTCTGAGGATTGGGGGGCTAGTCTTTGGGCCAGCGATTTCCGACTTGGCCCGGTCTCGGACCTACCATCAGACTCGGGGTCGGGGCTGGCAGTGGAGGCACCACGAGCCATTGAGGGAGTATTACTGCTCGAAGAAGCTCTTGTATCGAGATTCCTCGCTCGTCAGCGTGATCGACAAGCGTCTGATAGACAGCCGGAACAAGAGTCAGGATGAATTTTCTGTTTACCATTCGATAAAGCAGTCCACCTACAGTACGGGTCCCGTCTACATATACGTTGGGAGATTCAAACACACTTGGAGCTGAACCTCACTGGCTAGCCCGGTCCTCAGCTCACAGCTTTCTTCACGAGCGCGGCGATCCTTGCTTCTTCCGCTGCATTCAACCCTTTCAATGCGAAGGCGTTCGGCCACATATTGCCCTCGTCGAGATTCGCCTTGTCGCTAAAGCCGAATGTAGCGTACCTCGTCTTGAACTTCGCTCCCGACTGAAAGAAGCATACGACCTTGTCGTTCTTGGCATAGGCAGGCATTCCGTACCAGAGTCTCGGCGTGAGACCCGGCGCGCTTTCTTTGATGATAGTATGGAGCCGTTTGGCCATGGTCCGATCCGGTTCCCGCATCTCGGCTATCTTCGCAAGCACGACGCTATCCCCTTCCCCTTTTCCAGTCACTTCCTGTGCGCGGTCTCTTATCGCGCCTCGTTCCTCCTCCGTGAATCCCTTGCTGGTCGCGGTAGTACTCTTGGCCGACTTATGCGCACCCTTCTGTGCAGGTTTCATGGAATTTTTTTCGTATTCAGAGCTTAAGTACTTTTCATGAATTCATTCGTTGAAATCAATCATGTCCGGGTCTGAGTCTGAACTGCAAAAGCGTCTGAAGGGCATACAGTGGCAGAACGGAAACTGTCTATCCTGCATCTGGTTCGCCGGAAAAGATCCGCTCAACGCTGATCTGTTTGACAGGGCAAAGTGCATTCATCCGAAGCTCAAGATATACCAGCTCGTCGTCTCCGGCCGCGACTGGTGCAACCTGTACGAGGAGATAAAACAGAAACAGATCGAACACAAACAAGAACTCGCCCTGAAAGCAGAGGAAAAATCCGGGTAAGCAAGACCATACCTCACCGAGACCATGCGCGCAGTGTGAAGGTCATATGGCACGCTGGTCTACACTATCGAGTGAGCCCATTGGTTTATCGGTCGGATACTAGAAACCCGATGTTGAAGATTGCTTGGCAAACCATGAAGCCAGTCCAGTCCCGCCAACCGCGACGATGCTCATTCTCTCATTTGTTCCAATCTTCCTTGGAGTTGGCTTCCTCCAGATAGTCCTGGGAGCCTGGCTCGTCACAGTCGGGTTCACCGCGGTACAAGCAGGACTCCTAATCTCAGCGCAAGGCATCGCCGTAGTTCTCACATCTATTCCTCTCGGAATCGTCTCCGACATTTACGGTCGAAAATATCTTCTGATTCTTGGAAATCTAGCCGGCGCAGCTGCGCTACTAGTCTTCGCGCTAACAACGAATTTCTCGTATCTCATATCCGCGAGCGTCGCCCTAGGATTCGCTGAAGGAGCCAGCGTGACCACCTGGAATGCCCTGCTGGCGGATCTTACTGACAATTCCAACAGAAACAAAGTCTTCTCGCTATCGTTCATCATGATCAATGTCACAACCGGGATAGGCCTCGTCCTCCCTGGAGCATTTCCAGTCCTGCAATCTCTAACTGGCCTCACGAACTATACGATGCACAGAGAGACGCTCCTGATACTCGGAGTCGCGAGCTTCGTCAGCCCACTAATGTTCTACATTCTACTCCGAAAACACCGCGAGACCCACAACCCCGAACGCAAATGGTCGGGACTGACCAACAAGGGAACACTCGCAAAACTTGGCTTCGTCGCGAGCACGATAGGATTCGGAGCAGGATTCATCATCCCGCTTGTAGGTGCCTGGTTTTACTACCGATTCAACGTCTCTGACAGCTACAGCGGGCCAATCCTGGCTTTCTCCAACATTCTCATCGGGTTCTCCGCGTACGCGAGTCCGCGACTCGCGAGTAAATTCGGACAGATGCGTGCCATCATCCTAGTTACAGGCTCGTCCATGCTGTTCATGCTGAGCATGGCCTTCATCCCCATCTTCGCGCTGGCAGCCGGAGTCTACATTATAAGATCAGCGCTCATGAACATGGCGGGCCCGCTCATGGACTCATTCTCCATGAGCATATTCCCCGCGGAACAGAGGGGCCTGGTCAGCGCTCTGAGCAATATTACATTCCGACTGCCCAACAGTCTAAGCACCTACTTCGGCGGATTCATCCTCGGTCTAGGACTACTCCAACTGCCGTTCTTCATCGCCAGCGCATTCTACATAACCGGACTCACAGCCTTCTACATCTTCTTCGTCGCAACCAAGCGATACGCAGCCCAAATAGCCACCTTAAGTTAGGTACAGCCTCATCGCGACCAATCGTTCCGAAAAGCTTCCGAAGATCCTCCTAACGCCGCAACGGCTCTTGCGGACAGTTTGGTGGAGAATGCGAGGTGGTCGAGGATCATGGTGATGGGTTCGAAGTATCCGACTGTTTTCGCATGGTCTCTCTCGAGTTGTCGTAGCGCCTTGGCAGTTTTGTTTCGTGTGATGTGGTGTAGCAGTTTCCATCCATAGCGCTGGTATAATACAAAGCTCTCTGGGTCTGGGCGGAGTTTGTAGGCGTTTCTCACTATTGCTTGGTCCCAGAGCATGACAGTTTCGGGGAGGAAGAAATGGAGCGCTTTGCCGAACGTGGTTGGTGGAGCCCCGCAGTCTCGAAAGCTCGAACTAATCTCAAGAATATGCTGAAAGTCCTCTGGGGCAAGATTATACAGGACCCTGCCCTGAAGACGTCCTAAGATAGTCAAATTCCTTCTCAGCCAACGAGTGCAGATCCCTCTGAAGGCAGTCTTCCCACCCTTGAAACGGAGAGCCTTCCATTTACCCAGTAATTCTACAGCATCATCGAGTCTAGCTACGGGAGATCTGCTTCTCCGTTCCCAGACGAGCCCTGGCCACACCACATGTGTGCCAGCGTTATGGTAGCTGTATTTCTCGGCTGCCTCTCGTAGTTGCTTGAGTTCGAAGCTCATTTTGTTGCATTTGTCACTTTCAGTCATCACTGCTCTAAATGGCCGTCGTTGCTTCCAAGGATCCTATGGAGTTCATCCTCACTGGCCTTGGCAATTGGGCTCCAGCGTGGGAGCTAATCAGGGCCGGCGTAAAGGAAGCAGAGAAATGCGGTTTCTGGGGGGCGGTTTTTCCCGACCAGTATATGTGGGACCTTAAGGATCTTGGAGTCGAGTCCTACGAAAATATTGACCTAACCCTGGACACGTGGATGCAACTCGGACATCTTGCGGCTGAAACGAGGAAGATTCACCTCGGAACTTGGGTAACGCCTATTCCGCTCCGACCTCCCGGGATCCTAGCTAAGATCGTATCGACCCTCGACGTGCTATCGGGAGGAAGAGCGCTACTGGGCGTCGGAGCTGGTTCAACACGGCGGTTCTTCGAAGGATACAGCCAATGGGATTTACCCAACGTCAGAGTAGACAAGACTCGTGAAGGCATCGAGCTGATTCTCGAACTCTGGCACGAGAAGAAGACTGATTATGACGGCTCCTATTATCGGGCTCAAGGCGCAGTCCTCGAACCCAAACCTGTTCAGAAGCCCCATCCACCATTGCTATTCGGAGGTGCGGGAAGACGTATGCTCAAACTCGCAGGACGCTACGCAGACATATGCTACATTCCCCCGTGGGGCAGGGTTCCTGTCGAAGAGTCCAGAAAGCTTGTCTCAGCCGAGGCGAAGATTCACGGGAGAGAAGATGACATCTCTTTTGCCGATGCTTACACTCAGCTTGGACCCGACCAGTCGTACAATCGAGAACTATACATGAAAGAAGTGCAGAAAGCATCCTCGAAAGGCTTCACCTACTTCGTCACTGCCTTTAACCTCGACGTAGCCCCTTGGGAGGTCAATGAGTCCACGCTTCAAAGGGTGACGGAGTCGTACCTGTCAACTTTACATGACTTCTCAGAGACCATAATGCCAAGATTCCTTTCTTAGCTTCGACCGACCAGGACCTCCGGAAACGAGTTTGACTAGAAACAGTACAGGAAGGATGAGTAGGCATTGAAGGTGGGGTTGATGGTCTTTCTCGCGAACGAGCGCGAGAACAATAGGCCGCGCTCTTATGATTCGATCCGTGAGGTCGCGCAACAGACGGAGGCGGATGGTTTTGATAGTATCTGGCTTCCCGATCATTTCTTCTACCGTAACCCTGGCGAGCCGACCAGGGGAATCTGGGAATGCTGGACCATGCTGTCAGCGCTGGCAGAAGCGACAAAACGAGTCGAGATCGGCACACTAGTCACATGCAACTCCTTCCGTAACCCAGCTGCCTTGGCCAAGATGGCGACGACTGTTGACGAAATCAGCCACGGGCGTCTGATACTAGGTGTCGGCGCAGGATGGAACGAGCCCGAATATCAAGCGTTCGGGTTGCCGTTCGATCATCGAGTTGCCCGCTTCGAAGAAGCCTTGCAGGTCCTAAGACCGTTACTACGTGAAGGACATGTCGATTTCATGGGACAGTATTACCGAGCGCCTAACTGCGAGATCGCGCCACGTGGACCCCGATTAGAAGGGCCGCCATTGATGGTTGGAAGCGAGGGAGGTCCGCGCATGCTCAAGCTGGCCGCAAAGTACGCCGATCTGTGGAATACTGGCTACATGGGCAAGCCAGAAACATTGTCCGATCGAGGAGGCAAGATCGAAGCTGCTTGCCGCGAGATTAAGCGTGACCCGGCGACGCTAGGCGTCACAGCGCTCATTGGGCTCTGGTATCCGGATCTCCAAGCAAACAAGCCGAGATTCTTCGACAACCCGCTAATGGGTACGAAGTTGGAGATTGTTGAGGCAATGCGCGGCTATGCCGAACTTGGCGTCCAGCACATCATGTTTCAAATCGAGCCATACACCGCTGAAGCGCGCAAGCGTCCAACCGAGGCGCTCATAACATATCGCGGCATCGAGCCCCGCCCTCCACGCTGAAGGTCCACGAAGCGTGCCACCAACTAAGCGGAGCTAGGCCGAAACTGCTCATCGGCGAGTAATCCTCGCTCCACGATGATTCAGCGAATAGAACGAGCTCAGGTTTGAACCAATACCCTAGAAGCGGGTACACAGTTTCAATTGGTTATTCAGTGTACATTCGGAGAGAGTCACGTCCATGAGCGCGGTAGGGCAGAATCGGACAGACGGTGCAGACGATGTCGTTTTGGTTTTCAGACCGCCTGAGAATCCCGCGGCTCAGATGGCTGGAATCACTCCGTTCAAGAGTCTCAGGCTCAAACTGGATGAACTTCTTGACTGGTTCAAGGGTCTCAATGTTGACTCTATCGATCTCTGGATCGAAGGAGCCTACAAATCGGGGAACCGGACCGAGCTCTTCCTCTCAGTCGAAGGAAAGACTGGCGCTAAGCTGACCCTACGGCCATTTGCAAAGCGCGGACAAATGGTGCTACCACCAGAAAAAATGGAGAATCCATCGGCCCCAACCGCTTCAGAGCCAGCCTCGAAAGAAGCCCAGACCTCCCCTGCGAAAGAGGAGAAAACAATACAGCAACCAGCAGCCCCTCGCGTTAACGCCCTTTTCTCCCCGGCGGGAGGAATAGAACGACAACTAGTCGCCCTAATCGGTAGCGCAGTTACGAGCATAGAGATGGCAACGTTCCAATTCACCAACGTCTATGTGGAAAAGGCCATGTTGGAAGCGGTCAAGAGAGGAGTCAAGGTCGCACTCGTACTAGACAGAAATGAGACGCAGGGTCAGCAAGGAATACTACATGACACGCTAGAAGGAGCTGGATGCGATGTACGATTAATCTCTCCGAGTAAAGGTACGATGCATAACAAGTACATTATTGTGGACGGGAAGACCGTAGAATGGGGAAGCTACAACTATACGGAACGGTCAGAAAACAAGAACTTCGAAAACGCAACTTTTGCAACGGACAGTAGCTTAGCCCAGCAGTACCACTCTGACTTCGTATCCATCTTCAACCAAGCTACACCCGAAGCACGAGGCATAAGACGCGCAATACGGCGATTCTTCAGACATCTATCGAGCGTCTCAGATACCGATTGAGGACTACGACCGCCCCTTCACGATTCGAGATGTGTCTTTCTTCAAAAGTCGCTCAACTGCGGGAGACAATGATCTCTCATAATCAGCAATTGCGGATTTCCACTTACGGGGGCATAAGGCGAAGGCGATAACTGGCTCCAGTCGACTCGCCGCACGACGGGTTCGCTAGCTTCCCGGGTATTGGAACAATCGTTCGCGGCGTCCCCGCGGCTCTTATGAGGTATCAGTCTTTGAGGCGGGTCAATGGAAAGGCTACCGATCCTCTTTGCGGTTGGGCACAGGCTAGGCTAGCTGGTCATACGCCATTAGTGTCATGAACTCGGGGAAGCTCTTACTGGTTGTCAGCGCGTCCAACAAGTCTCTTGAGCAAGTGTACTTGCTTGTGTGAAAGGCTCGCCCTCCGATCTCATTTGTTATTCGCGCCATCTCCTCGCCTAGCATCGACCGGAACAGCTCGCGAGTAATGGTGGGTCCTTCGACGAGTTTGGCGGAATGATGTATCCACTGCCAGATCTGTGATCTACATATCTCGACGGTCGCCGTGTCTTCCATTAGGTTGTTGATCGCAACGCAGCCGAGCCCGTTCAGCCACGACTCCAGATATCTTAGGCTGACAGCAATATTGGCTCTGACAGCTTGTTCGCTTATTTTGGGCTCCGGGACTTTGAGGAGATCCTCGCGCCGGACCTCCACAATCTCAGCGTCGTTGTCCGCTGGTGGCTGGCCGTCGAATATTCTCATGACGACATTTACCAGTCCAGGGTGCGCAACCCAGGCGCCTTGGTATCCCTCCGAGAGCTCACGCCTCTTGTCGGCCAACACCTTGTCGATCGCCTCCTGTGAACGTGGGTCACCTCTGATGGGAACCTGTGCGGCCATTCCACCAATCGCGTAAGCGCCCCGGCTCCGGCAGGTTTGGGCGAGCAGAACTGAACAGGACTTGAGGAACGGAGCAGTCATAGGTAGCAGGGGTCTCTCCGGAACGACGAATCTCGGGTCCTCGCCGAGGAATTTGATCATGCTGAAGATGTAGTCCCAGCGGCCAAAATTGAGGGCTGTTATTCGCTCGCGTAATGAGTAGAGGATCTCGTCCATCTGAAAACCCGCAAGAATGGTTTCGATTAGAACGCTGCACCTGATGCTGGCGTGGGGAAGTTTGAGCGCTTTCTCCGTGTATCGGAAGATGTCGTTCCAGAGGTGGGCTTCTTGATAGCTTTCCAGCTTGGGAATGTAGATGTAGGGTCCCGACCCTCGACCAACTAGTTTCTTCGCATTATGGTAGACGAAGAGGCCGTAGTCGAAAAGACAAGCTGGAGTCTGATTGGACCCGAGCCGGATGTGCTTCTCTATCAGGTGTAGTCCTCGGGGTCGGACGAAGAGAGTGGCAGGCTTCTCTACTAGCTCGTACTCTCGACCATCAGGACTTGTGAATGTGATTGTCCGGTCGACAGCGTCTCGAAGGTTCATCTGGCCCTGAACTGTTCCATTCCATGTTGGCGAGTGGGAGTCTTCGAAATCCGCCATGTAGACATCGGCTCCTGAGTTGAGAGCGTTGATTACCATCTTCCGGTCGACGGGCCCGGTGATCTCTACTCGTCTCTGTCGTAGATCGGTCGGGATCGATCCAACCTTCCATTCGGAAGTCCTAATCTCGCGCGTCTCGCTGGGAAAATCTGGTAGCGTTCCATTCCGCAGACTTGCATGAACTTGGATTCTCCTCTGGAGAAGAGATTCTAACGGTGGTGAAAATTCCCGGACGAGATCGCGGACAAAAGCCAGAGCGTCGGGCGTCAGTACGTCTTCGGAGCCTTGGACGGTCGGCGATATGGTCATAGATTCAGTGCTTACTCTCGTCACGGTCATGTTCGGAGCGGCGCATCGGGGCCGCGACGACGGTCGTCGGTTCTTTGAACTGAGCCGTCTCGGTCGATTCGTCCATTGCTGTTGTTGAGGAGGTTCCGCTGGATATGACATTTGAGACCTCGTCAAAGTACTCTGTTCCTACGAACGCCTGGTGTTTTACGGCCGCGTAACCTTCTCGTTCAGACTCAAACTCCTTTCCCTGGACCCGGACATAGGCGGACATTCCCTCAAGCGCATATTGCCTGGCGAGTTCGAACATCGAGACTGAGAGGCTGTGGAAGCCGGCGAGGGTTACGAACTGGAACTTGTAACCCATCGAAGCAAGATCCTTCTGGAAACTACGAATGGTGCGCGGATCGAGATGCTTCTCCCAGTTGAAAGAGGGCGAGCAGTTGTACGCGAGAAGTTTGCCCGGGTAGACCCTATGGATGCCCTCAGCGAACCTTCGAGCCTCGTCAAGGTCGGGCGTAGCAGTCTCGCACCATATGAGGTCCGCGTAAGGAGCGTAGCTTACTCCGCGAGCAATGGCGGCTTGGAGTCCGGGTTTGAGTCGGTAGTAGCCTTCTGCGGTTCTCTCTCCCGTCGTGTATGGGAGGTCGCGTGGATCGGCATCACTTGATAGAAGCTTTGCGCCGATCGCGTCCGTTCGTGCTATTAGATAGGTTGGAACTCCCATCACGTCGGCTGCAAGCCGGGCCGCAATCAGGATCCTGATGAACTGTTGAGTTGGGACCAAGACTTTCCCGCCAAGGTGGCCGCACTTTTTTTCAGAGGCCAGCTGGTCCTCAAAGTGTACTCCTGACGCTCCGGCTTCGATCATTGCCTTCATCAGCTCGAACGCGTTGAGGGGGCCTCCGAATCCGGCTTCCGCGTCGGCGACTATTGGGGCGAACCACTCGATCGTTCCCTTCCCACTCATATGTTGTATCTGATCCGCTCTCTGGAAGGCTTGATTGATTCTCTTTACAAGATTCGGCACGCTGTTAGAAGGGTAGAGGCTCTGGTCAGGGTATGTTTGGCCAGACAGGTTCGCGTCTGCCGCTACTTGCCATCCGCTCATGTAGATCGCTTTTAGTCCCGCCTGAACCATCTGGAGTGCTTGGGCACCGGTGAGCGCTCCTAGAGTCGGGATGTACGCCTCTTCTCTTAGGAGGTGCTCGAATCTTTCAGCCCCTTTTCTAGCGATAGTGTATTCTGGGCGAATTGAACCTCGAAGCCTGACTACATCTTTCGCCGAGTAGGGTCGACGAATCCCATTCCAACGATCAGTGAGCCAGCTCTGCGCCAAGCGTTCAGTCTCAATGCTTGCATCAGCTACGCTGGTCACGAACCGTCAAACTTTCAATACAGATCGGCTGATAATAAGGGTTGATGGTCAGCCTAGTCCCTTTCTATCTTAGGATATACTTGTATTTACGGCTAAATCCGAAATTCCGAGACTTGACAGGCATTGAGAGGTAAACGTGACTTAGTTTGTGTCGGGGGAAGTTAGCGCATCGTTTCTTAGAATGGAGAAGCTTGCAGCTGGCGGGGGCTGTTAGCCTCGAGTTCTTGGCTGGTCATTAGTTGAACGAGTCTGGACCACGACTTTCGCTAAGTTAGTTCCAAGAATTTTGCATATCAGTTGATCGTCGCTTTCTTCCAATTCCATTTTCAGTCCTAGACGGTTGCACAATGCTTGAAGAGACACGCCATAGTACGCAAAGGCGCTTCGTCCCATCCCATGTCTCAAAACTATCGTCCGGCTTTCATCATCGCCGAACTCGGAGTAGATGTAGACGTTGGAATATTCTGCGCCGATTACTTTGAAGATTTTCAGAACAGATTCCAAGTCGAACTTGTGGAAGTAATACATGATAAAATCGACAACCGCGCTTTTGCCGTTCTGCAGACTATCTCCCTCGCTTCGTCAGCGGTCAGGTGCGACCAGAACACTTTCAACAATCGCGGATCGATAGTGACCAGCTTGAAGCTATCAACGAACCTTCCCCAATCGATGTAACGTCGCAAGGCCTTGTTCGCGAGCAGGTTAGCCTCTAGAGGATGACCCCCGCTCAGATCGTCTATTTTCTCGCTTATCTCAGGATCGATGGCGAATGTTCGACGCGTCAGTCGTGCCACGGGGTGGCAACTAGGTCGGCCAAGACGGGTCCCGCGTATAGGAGTTGCCCATCCTGCCGATAGTCACGGGCGCTTCACTATATCCAGAGACATCCGCTGCGGTCCCCATCTTTCGATTGTTATGAGCGCACGCCAAGAACCATACGATAATTCGCGGGAATCAGTTCTTTTTCAAGGGTTGGACGTTTATAGCGATACTTTGAGTAGGGATTCTTCCAACCACGTACTGTACCGAGTGTTCTATCAGCGAGCCGATGACGAGGAATGCGGGACCTATCGATCCGTACAGGAGCCAGAGGCGTGCTCCGACGCCCTCGCTGAGGGTCTCAGCAATGACGCCTGCTGTGATCACGCCTCTACGGTTCCTGAAGCGAAGGTAGCCCTGTTGGGAGATCACGTTCTCTGTGATCTGATGTTCAATGTAGAAGCCGATAGTGAAGTAGAGTGAAGCGATTAGCGAACTCATCGAGACCAACGAGGACGTATTCGAGAGTAGTGTCAGCCAGACACTCCAGTTGACCACTTCAAGAGCAGTGAAGCCGAATATCTGAGCGAAGACTCTGCCGGTAAAATTTGGATTCTCGGCCCGCTGCATGATCGAGTGCTCGATGAGAAGAACGATCAGGAGAACCAGCGGGGCGACTGGGACGCCCTGGTAGAACATTGAGGCCCTGGCCAGAATCAGCCAGGCGATTAGGCCGGCATCCTCGATTATGGTGACTAGTATAGCGACGCCGGATGCAGTAGCTTTCGAGTAAGAGCTCATCGGTTCCGGAAGCTACTCGTTCGAACGGGCATATACTTTGCATGTACACAAGTGCATCAAGAAAACTATCACAACATCCACCTCTCAATAGCAGGATCCATTACGTCGACCCATTGATAGGGAGCAGGAAATCGGAAAAATCCAATCTTGGATTAATTGTCCTCTGTTGCGTTGGGAATTCTCTCTTCGCTAGCAGAATCCGATGGGCTCTCGAGGCTCGTCCAATGAGCGGGTTGAGCAGACTAGGCCTGCGGTCGGATCCACTCTAGCTTCGAGATAGTTAAGGACAAATGTGAACATTAGGATCTTCACCGGAGAGGTTGGGGTTGGGTTCACCCAGCTGAAGGTGATATGGACCATTGTGTTTGACGGAACTACTATGGGAAAGAGGGTGCAGGGTCCGACCGGAATCGCGCTGTTTCCGCATTGTTCTGTGGATCCGGTTGCGAGTTGCCATGAGACGCCGCGCCAGGGTTGATTGTCCAGGTAGAGTGTGCTGAAGCTAATGGTGTAGGCTCCAGTGTTTAGTAGGTCGAGTGCGCCGCTGGGACTACCGCCCCCACAGGTGCCAGTATATGGTCCGCCGGTGGTATGGGTGACAGTGTACTGGTCCACGTAACAGTTAGGATTCGAATCATCCGTGAATGTTAGGGTTCCAGTTATGATGGTGTTTGTGAGCCTGACGACCTGGTTGTTCGTGAAGACCACTGTCCCATGAATCGTGTTGCTGTCCATCTGGACGGAGCCAGAATTCTTGACAGTAACAGTTGCGCTCAGTATGTTGTTGGAATAGGTAGCGTACACGACGCCGTCCAGTGTCACGGCTCCAGCCGCCGCTTGGCTGCCGGTCATGGAGAAGTATTGGGTGCCATACAGGCTCATGCCTCCCGCTAGATACGCATTGTTCGTGATGATAATACTCGCAGAAGAATTGTCGTTGACCGCCTGAAGATTCCCACCATTAATGGTTAGGGAGGCGCCGTAGTTCACATTGATGCTCTGAAACGTCCCACCATTAATCGTGCAAGTAGCACCAGGCGGCACGTAATAGTTCACGTTCGACGCCGTAATCGTCCCGGTGCATGGCGTACCATTAGTACTGAAATGCGGATTGCCCCCAGGAGTTGGCTGGACGGCACTGGCGTTGAAGCCGCCTGACCCCGGAGCCCCAGATCCGACAATTGTAAAGTTCTCCGGATGGATGTTGGATCCTGACAGGAGAGCTGTGAAGACGCCACTGTAGAAGGCGAAGACGATGACTGACATGATGAGGACTATCAGAACCATCATGAGTTCTGCGATGATCGTGCTGACTCCGCGCTTTTCCTTCCGAAAGCGCCTGAAGCTCTTCAGAGTACAGTCCCCAAATGATCGTGTCGACCTTCCAGTGATTAATCCAAGACGTTACTACTCAGCAGAGCCATTGGTGTATATTGAGAATGCATTCTGGAGATACTTGCCAGCATACATGATAAGACTGTCAGGATACTGTCAGAGTGTAGGCCGGGTGGATCTCTGCCCAGTCAGAATGCGCTGTGTCCAGAACATAAGGTCCGGTAACGGTAATATGATCATTGACGCTAGGTATGGTAATGCTGTTCGTATAGTTCTGACATGCTGCCACTGCGTCGGACTGGGTTATGGGTAGGGCGCAGATTATCTCGACGACCAAGTCGCCGTATTGGTACTGGTCGTTCGCGCTGTCGGTAAGATTGCTGTATTGGGAGTCGAGAGCCAGTCGCAGGTGGTAGTCTCCGTCAGCCTCTTGCAACACGTTATCGACGAAACCTGAAGCTGTTATACACGACTGGAGAAGGGTAAGACGATACGGATTGTAGACGTGGCTCGAAATTGAACCGGGGTCGCTGCAACTAGACTGATTCGAACCGGGTAGTTTGTTTCGAGACACGTAGTAGCCTGTCACGCCTGCCGCAACTGCAATCACCACGGCTGCTAAGGCAATCGCCTGGATTGTCTTCCTCACGATGGTATCAACGACTGGGTTGTGGGGTCCCGGTCTAGCCGTGTGAGTCGATGAGACTGATGGAGGCTATTCTACTCCGAATGAGAGTTTCAGGTTCACCCTATACTCGGTGACCTTGCCATCTCTGACAATAGCTTTCTGTCCAACTACGTCTACTCCGCGAATGTTCTTGAGTGTCTTCGACGATCTTCTGACAGCCTCGTTGATGGCATCCTCGAAGCCTCTGCTCGAAGTTCCTACGAGCTCAATTATCTTTCCAACAGGCATCCTATTATCCCATATTTTCCCCCGGGAGTTGAGTATTTCACTTTTTCACGTGGATCGAGCAATAGTTGCAATGCAGACCACTGATACGTCACAGTCGAGAGATTGCAGAAGAGGGCCGCCGACCCAGGCGGTGCTATAACTGACCGACAAGATCCGCTACCTTCTCGAGGTCTCTTGATTAGCTAGACGCGGATGCGGTCAGAGCCTGGCGCCGCACTTTGTGCAGAAGAATGCCGTGGAAGTATTACGTGTGCCGCATGTGGGACAAAGCCTCACCCCCGCTTGGAACGTCGGAGGGGGTCCCACAGATCCAGAGGGCATCTGGTTGAGTGGAGCCTGGGCAGTTTGAGCCTGGTTGGAGTAGTAGACGGCCAGTAGTATCGGGAATAGTGGTCGGTAGAATCCCAATACAGAGTCCCGTTGAAGAGAGCCAATCATTAGTTAACAACTGATCCTCACACCTGCAAGGCGGCGGCCCACATCTGCTCATGCAATCAACAAGGCCAGAGTAACAACACCATTTTGCTTTCCCCTGTCCAAATAGGACTGACTCTGCCGAGGGTCTCGAATGCCTAACGTCCTCTCCTGTCTCTCCCTAATATTGAGCCCATCTGCACTATGATCCCGAGTGTCGCGCCTGAAGTAGGAATGGTTGCTGCTTGAATCGTAACAGGCACGTATCGGAAGAAGAATTACAGAGACAAATCCATCAGGAGGCCCAGCACATCTTCACAGACGAACCTGAGCCAATCGGAGGAGAAGTGGACCTCCAGAAATTGTTCGTTCGGATTCTTGAGAAGGAGGATTGGACGGACAGACTGGCCTCCGGGTTAGGTAAGATTCGAAACAGGATTACTCAGCCCCGTGGGGACATCAAGTCTTCGAAAAGGCTTCGAACTGTAAATAATGGACCTCATGGAGAGACCAAACTTCAAGAACCGCTTCGAACCAAGAGAACTCGACCGCACTGGGACACGAATCTCCCCAAGGAACTTCAATCCCTAGTCCCGGACATGAGAGAGGTCGAGAAGGCCTATGCCCAAATGACAAACGGCTACAAAGACTTCATCAGAGACGTGGTTAAAGCAAATCGTCTACGCCGAGCAACGCGGCCCGACAACCCGTCGAACGAGGGTTCCTAATGTACGCAGACTCTGTCGTCCGCAGAATTTTGTCTACGACGGCTCCTATCATACTATCTCAGTTAGTCTTAGCGAGGGGTAGCCTTTGTCAAACGAGAATTCTACGCCGTGAATATTGGTGAACGGTTTAACCCCATATATGACCATTGTGTCGTCTATCGTCTCAATCTTGAGATAGTAGTCGGCAATTCTCAGAAATGCCTCTCTGAGTCTTGTCTGTTCTGACGTTACGGCGAGCGTGACAGCGCCTGCGTCACGCATCTTCGAGCTCATGTTCGCGAGACCCGGTAGCATGAGATCATCCCCGTAAATCTGGACAATTCTGTCGAAATCTAAGGCCAGGATTATCGACGACGATGTTGTGACCAGTTCTCTCCAAACGTTGCCGAAAACCATGACGTCATCCATCACTTTCCCGTTCAACTGTACTCTCCACTCTCTGCGAGGAAGATCCTGATCGTACTCGCCAATCCTGACTCTGTGGTTTAGAATGTCGTCTCCAACTAAAGGTCTCATTGATTCGGCTACGTTGTCGGAGCTGATTGTGCTGAAGGGGACAATGAAGGAGGAGCCGCCTTGATTGATCAGGTTTGCGATAATGATCCTCAGTAGGATCCTCACTCCCATGATCGGGATGCTGGTGTTCACGTCCACCAGTATCGATGAGCCCCTCCTGATTCCTCCTTTGAGCATTAAGTCGAGGTCGCGACTCCCGGTTGAGAAGTGAGTCTGAGTGTGTGGAACTGGTGAGAGTATGCGTGGCTTGCTGGGAGCCGAGTCGTCGAATTTTGTGTTAGATAACAGATTGAACTTGCCATGGTCCAGTGAGAAGAGTGCTCGATCCGACTTAATTCTGAATCCACGAAGCTTGTTCACGGCGATTGTTCTCAATCTCCGACCGTCCAGCTCTGAGGCGGACAGGGTTACAATCCCGTCGACGAGGTTCGGCAGATCCCCAATCCGACCACCCTCACTCACTAGCACGACTCCCACCTTGTTCTCGTCTGGGTCTGAGAGTATTGCGGATTCGACCATTCGTCGTCCGTCTTCGCTTGTGTTTCTGAGGGCACCTTCCCAACTGTCAATGACCAAAAGGCCTCTCAGCCTGGACCGCTTTGCCGTAAGAATCTTGTTGAAGACATCCTCAGCCTCGGATACTCGTATGCCATCAGTGTTCTCAGTCGAATCATCACTCGGATTCTTTCTTGATGACGGGTCTCGCATTTCTTGGATCCATGGGAAATGCTTCCGAAGCTTGTTGGGAGGGACCCTACTTTGCACGTAGAGTCTAGAGGGGGGAATTTCTGTGCGCCCTATGCGAGTCGCCTTGACACTTCGTAGGAGTTCCATTGCTAGCGTCGTTTTTCCCGCGCCAGGAGGTCCTTGGATAAGGAGAACGTTTCCCGCTGATTCCAAGAATCTCGATATCAGATTAAGCATGTCAGGAGGTTCCTGCTGCCTCGGTAGATGGATCTCATCATGGTCGAATTCTTCGACCGCTCCAGTTTGACTCTGAGATTCATCCTTGATCATCGAGAATCAGCTGTTGCGTTCTAAGACCAAATGCACAGAAGAGTTCCGTAACCGAGAATAACCATTCAAGGTTAAGCGGGAATGTAATCGATTTTCACCAATACGCATATCTTAGATTTACATGACTAGCGTTCTCTTCATGATTCTTGCCGGCGCCAACATTTGTCACTTCAGAATCCGTGATAGAGTTACACGGATTCTAAACACGGAAACGATTCCGACTCCGTAACATGCTAGACACAGAATCTGAGGCCTCTGAGGCTTCTGAGTTGGCTGTGAAGCGGAGGGCGATCCTTTGGGATATGGCGGTCGGCGACCAGATCCGGTACGAGGTCGCTACGATAAAGAAGTGCATGGTTATACTCGGTAGACTCAGCTCTTTCTTCTACGAGGACGACCCAGAGACTGGAAAACGGCTGGGAGAACTGGGCGCGCATCTCGCAGATGTTGTAGAGTTGGTCGAGAACACTTGGAAAGGGTCAGTGCCGGAAACCAGCAGTAAGAATCATAGTTCCATCGTCTAGCGGACCAAGAGTCACGGTAAGTCTTTGTCCTCGCCAGTGGCACAAGGACGAGGTCTACGTTCTCATGACTTGGGCTCGACTGCGCGAGAGATGGAGAAGTGTACGCTTCAAGTTGTTGGGAGTCGCCGTTCTAGCCATTATCGGCCTTTTCGATTACTATGCGTGGAAGCATCTCGTCTATGGACAGTTGAGCGTCGGTCTCTGGATCGGTTTCGGAGTGAATGCCCTACTGTCTATCCCAGTCACTTTCTTCGGATTGATCCTCGCAGGCATCCTGCTCGCGCGCTAGGAAAACCCATCAGTTCGATCTGACGATCCTTCTATTAGATGGACCACGCCGATTGTTTCTCGGATTAGTCGTTCTTGGTTTTCTCTGTCTTGCGGCCGGTCTTCTTCTCGATGCTTCGAAGGTTGATTTCTCGGACGAAGGCCTCAGTTATGATGTCGAGGGAGTCGATCTTCTCCTGCATCAGAACGTCTGTAATTTTGAGCGGATGGTCTGGGATGAGGAGGTTGTCGTTTGACGCCACAAAGTGTTCCCAGTTGATTCCTACATCGAGCACTGTGTCGGCAAGTTCCTCGTCAGTCAACATCGCGGTCTTTGCTTCGTTGACGAAGTTCTGAAATTCTTCATCGGGAACTTGTAGATTTGCAACCGTACGAATGGGCCTGGAAGTTGTTCCTCCAAGCTCGTGCGCAAGTGTGTAGCCGAGAAAGGTGAAGTTTTCGATCTCCGTAAAGTGTTTCATCCGGACTTCTAGCGGGGTGTCGCCCGTAGGGTTTGAGTCTGGAAAGTCGGAGATTTGCGGAGCCCCGGTTTCCGGATCTGCAAATCGGAAGACTCTAGACAGTTTCAGAGGGGTTGATTGCCTTGTACTCGTCTCTGGAGACTCTTCTAGGCTCCACGACTCTCTTCCTTTAGTTTGTGCGGCCATGTTTCAATCCGGCATCATTAGTGCTCGGAGTATTCTTCTTTGATCTGCTACCTACGCCAGAGCCCAGGGGTACTCGTCAGGCCCTGCAACGTAGGCGGTTGAGAACTCACCGCTTACTCTTCTTGGTGGTCGTCTCTAAAGTAGCGCATGGAATCATAGAGTTTGTCTGTGTCTGCCCTGGGTCTTCTGGTGCGAGGTCGCCGGGCAGTGCTCCTCGGTTTCGAAGGTGGTTCGACGAGCTCTAGGACCGGTGGTGAAGGCATGCGCGGCATTTTCTCTTGTTCAGACAAGAGGCGCCATTCCTTGTTTGTTCTGCGCGTCGAACTCATTGAGCCTAGCAATGTGAAGGTCCCTAGAGCGAAAACAGACGCGGTCACTATGGACAGGGCTATGTTTGCGATCATGTTCGACTGGAATAGGCTGATCACGTACGCCTGAAAGAAGATGTCGTTTAGGTATACCTGGTACATGAAGACGGTTATTGACAGAATCGTCGCAGCCTGGGCCAAAACAATGATTTTGATGTGCCAAGGCCAATCTCTGTAAGAAAGATTAGGCTCTTCAGTTTTAGAGTATGACACCCAAGGGTTCGCCCGCGATTATTCTATCTCAGATAGTTCCCTGTTCCATCTAAGCAGAACGAAACTCGACTCTACAGCTCGAAGTAACTTGTGACGTACAGAAACCTCACTACGAACTTTGAGAGTTACAACACCGAGTTAAGAGGGATCGCAGTCCTGAATCGATGGTTGAAGATATGCCCCTGACTAAGCAGGTCCTACCGTCGAACACGGTGGAGGTTCATAACTCGACGATGGGCAAGGTCAAGGCAGGCAAATACTTTTGCGTCTGCGGACAATGCGACCATCATCCTCAGAGCGACTGTCTCAGGAAGGGCTGCTGGTGCTGCACAGCCCAAGTTCAGCTCTAAACTTCAAGTGCAAAACTGAAGAGCTATCTTCCTAATTATCGAGTTATTCTTAGGGTTCGCATTCCCCAGACCCGTTCCACTGTGTAGAGTTTCACTTCCGAGATGATCAGCGGTGTTTTTATTGACTGCATACTTCGTGGAGTGAATTCCATGTAGAGAGGCAGACCCGGAGTGTTCGTGTAGAGTGCGCGGTCGACCGTGTAGAGCTTGTTGAGGTCTTGGAGACTGTTGCAGACTGTTGCTTTGATCCTCAGAACTTCCTGGCTGATAGTGTCTAGTAAGACTTGGTCTGTGTATCCGGAGTCTAAGACTCTCAGTTCACCTGTGGGATCTTGGTCAAGCTTCATGTCTCAACCAGCGAGAGCCGACGAAGGAACAGTGCTCTACCCCCACTAGTGCTTCGCCGCTTATAATCCGTGTTGCTACCCACGCGTCCCGCGCGTGGAAAATCCACCAACTCCCCGCTATGGGTGGTGATTCTGTGAAAGACGGAAAATGACGAGGTCTTCCGCTTCCGCAAGGCACTATAGTCGGCTCATACAATTGGCCAGCTGTCATGCGTTGAATCAACGCCTCCTCTTATCAGCACTCGCGATAGACCTCTTTGTTGCAACGTGGCCAGGCCTCATGCTTGTTCTAAGCGCAATTGTCACGATCGACTATATTCAGGCCGCAAGAATGTGGCTGTTCCTAGCGCAACTCTCGGTCCCGCTCTCTACGGAAAGTTTGGTGGTGACTGTTGCAGGAGTCTTGCTTGTAGGAAGGGTGGATCTCAAGAAGGACCATTTTATCATCGTCCTCAGTCTATTCGGCATTCTCGCGACGGTGATTTCCGTCGGGTTTGGCATGGCAGTGGCTGAGTGGGCGGCGATGGATCGCGGGTCCTTGACTCCTTCGAAGTGTCTTCTGGTCCAGGCTGGTGGCTACATGGAAATCTACTTCTTTCCGAATCTTGCGGCCACCATTATCATACTAGTATGGGCACTGAGAAATCTCACTTCATTGAATAACACTCTTGGAGTCTGGGTCGATAAGGTCAACCAGAACGAGCTAGCATCCTTATCGAGGAATCCTAACCAAGATTGGGCCCTTTAGTTATGGCGCCGCCGAGAGGGTTCGAACCTCTAGTCGCGCCGTGTTAGGGCGCTCTGACCAACGGGTTGCTGCAGTGGGATCTTTAACAGCTTCAGCCTCAGCTTTTTCGGCTGAGTCCGCTGCTCTACCACTGAGCTCGCGCCCCTTGTTATGGGAACGGCGGCCCGCATTTTGCCGGCGGCAACGGCAAACCGGAATATCCGTTTATTAAAGGATAAGGCTGAGATCCACCCGCGTAATCGAAACTGAGCTAACGGTTTGAGGACTGAATCATTGCCGAAGGTTGTTTATCGCCCCGCCGTAAGAGAAGATTTTCTGGAAATGAGTACTCTGATCCGATCTGCATTTGATGGTTTGCTGAAGGAACGGGGATTCTGGGACCTCTCGCCGTTCGCGTCTACCAGACTACCGCCTCTATCGCCGTCTGGACCCTTTCCTTGGTTCGAACTAGGTCTGAAGGAAGACTCTGATGGTTTCTGGGTAGCGGAGGTTGGAGACGTGATGGCGGGGTTTGCGCTTAGCTGGGTCCGAGGGTCCCTCTGGTACCTAGCGCATCTCTTCGTTCGACCTGACCAGCAGGGGCGAGACATTGGTAGGAATCTGATGGACCGGGCGATGCGACATGGAAAAGATTCCGAGATCACGAATCGTGCCCTATCCACTCTAGCGTACAATCCCGTCTCAATCTCATTATACAGTCGGTATGGAATCTATCCCAGGGAGCCATTGTATTGGATGGAAGGTCCCACCCAGAACGTGACGGCGATCAACGAGGTCGCAGAACTGGCCGTTCAGAGGGCTGAAAATTTTCAGACCTCAAGAAAGACTCTGACGGAGATCGACAATAACTGCATTGGCTATCCTCGCGAGAAGAACCACGAATTCCTCCTCAGCCTCCCCGCGTACAAATGCTACATCTACTCGCTTCACGACAAGCCCGTCGGCTACGCGTACGTCGCTCAGAACGGCCGAGTCGGCCCCGCCGCAACTGTGTCACAAAACGCCTTCACCCCCGTTATAGAATCCGCCGTAGGTTTAGCAGCTCGAGAAGAGAAAGCCTCCAATATCAGCCTAAACGCAACGGGCTCAAATGAGGAATTGATGAAACTCGCATTTCGTCTCGGGATGAAGATTCGAGACAATTTCCTCCTAATGTCATCAAAACCGTTTTCGAACATATCGAGATACCTACTCTACCCGACGGGCGCCATGCTCTGAAAACCTAACCTAAGAAAGAGGAGTAGTGTCGAGTATTCACGCCACGATTCAAGATCCTAGGAAATGTTCGTGAGTTTCTTTGGAAAGAACCGTCTGAAGGGAAGGAACAGGGCCAAGAGAGACACGAGCACGAAAACAACTGTCAGAACCAGTACCATCACCGACCCCGTCAATAGGTAGACGTTTAGCTGAGCAGCAAATATTCCGATAGGCATCGACCAGGATGTGTACCAGGCCCACTTCTCGCCATCTCTGAAACTCGTCATAGACACAACCATTCCGAAGACGGCTAGGCCGACTCCCGAAATTCCGTCGTCGACGAGCGTAGAGGCGAGGAAGCTGGCGAATCTGGGGTCCGAACTCGCTAGCATGCTCCACGTCATTCCAGTGGCGGACAGTATCGCAGTCTGGGCTCCCGGCAAACACCCTATGCAATAGTCTTGAAGACTCGGAAAAAAGTCACGGAGCGACAAGATAAGATGAAGTGCCCAGAAGGCGAAGAGAAGGGTCCAAGCATACTTTTCGTAGGCCTTGGAAGGCCTGACACTGGCCATGGAATTCTTATCGCTTCTCGGTATGTTTAAGCTAGTTGCGATCCGCCAACTACGCCCAGCGGCGAAAATTCAGAAAACGATTGGATTGTACGTTAGTCATTCTGTCGGGGGCGATTTTTCGTTCATAGGTGAATGCAGGACTCTCTCAATTACGGGTGAGGCTAGGGTCGTGGCAAGGACTGCTAGTCCAGCGACCGGGTAGAGCTGAGAGTTGACGAGCCCTGAGTCTACTCCTGCCTTTGCCAGCACAAGCGAAAATTCTCCTCTTGGGACCAAGATGCTACCAATGAGCAGCGGAGCCCCAGTCCTCGCGAGACGTGCTCCCAGTGATCCGCCGGCCAGTTTTCCGAAAGTTGCGGCCGCGAGTATTATCGCGAGCGGCAACCCTACGGTTAGCGCGGTCGTAACATCGATCAGCGCTCCCATCGAGAGGAAGAAGAATACAATGAAGGCTTCCTTCAATGGCAGTATCTTCTCCCTGACGTAACGGGAGTGTTTGACGGGGAGAAAGAATCCGGTTAGCAGAGCGCCGATTCCTGGCGAGAAGCCTAGATAGTCGGATAGGACCCCGAAGAGAAATCCGAACGATAGAGCAAGGAGAAACGAGATTTCTCCAACCTCGATTTCATACTGGCTAACCCGGTTGATAATTCTCGGACCCAGATACCTGCTGAATCCAAAGGTGGCGAGGAAGAGAAAACCGGCTTTCCCAGTCACGATTAGCAGTGTCGAGGCTTGGACCGAGTTTCCGCTGGCAAACTCTGGTGTAAGGAATAGTAGGAAGACGGCTATCAGATCCTCGACGACCATAACCATCATTATGGTAGCAGCCAGATTCTCGCCGTGCTCGCGGAATCTGTCCGCGACGATCTTTGCAACAATAGCTGTACTGCTCAAACCGAGAACGGAGCCGAGGAACAGCGCACTTCCAAGAGTCCATCCTGCAGCTAGACCAGCGAGAACGCCGAGCGTGAATGCGACAAGAAACTCCACGGTAGTGAGTACTACGGCCTTTGATCCAACGCTCTTGAGATGACGAGGATCAAGCTCGAGGCCAATGACGAAAAGGAGTAGGATTATTCCCAGGTTACTTAGGAAGTCAATGGCAGTTGTGTCCCTGATCAGCCCGAGGCCGAAGGGTCCCACAACCATCCCTGCAACAAGCTGTCCCACGATCATCGGGAGCCGGAGCTTGTAGAAGAGAAGGCTGAAGAGAAGAGCCGCAGCCACCGCGATTGCTAAGTCGAACAGAAAACTCGTGGTCATGAGTCGAGCTTTGCCGATGCCTGTTGTGCACGGCTAAAAGCACTTTCCGACCAACACTTCAGAAGGATTCTAGAAATTCATCGGTCGGCGGACAAGAACACTTTGGGGATCGTTAACGTGTGATCATGAAGGAGAATTGTTCGTTGGTAGCTGTCACGAGTATTATGGTGTATGGATATCCCGACTGAAACGTGAACGCGGTTCCGGTCGATGTGCAGGTTGGGCAGCTGTCCGATATCAGGATTGTAGCATTCGCCCACGCCTTGGGCTGGAGCGTGGGTCCTGGATAGGCCCCGGTCGACCAGCTGGCTCGGACGTACTGATTCCCAGTGTAATCGTTGACGTAGTACGACTTCAGAGTTATCGGAGTGGTTCCAACATCTCTTATCGAGAGGTTCACTACTGAGCTATTAGGGAAGGACCAATATTCCAGGCTAATCGACTCCGTCGCTACCTTCTGCGGAGTCGCTATAGCGCCAAACAGTCCTGTTGCATAAGCGTAGACCATTACGGATGCGACTACGACGATGAGGACCATGAGCACTTCAGCGATTACAGTGTCGATGCCGCGCTTATTCTTGAAGAAGGGCCGTAATCGCAACTGCTTGACCTTCGTGTTCTAAACAACGTGTAGAACCGCTCGGTTGAAGCTTGTATCGTTACTGCTGAAGAACGGGCAAAGTTACGCTTGGTCTCGCTCGGTCATTATGGAACAGACAGAGCCTTCGAGGTGAAAACGGCCTACGCTTTTATTAGTTAAAAACTGACCTTCGTCCTCATGCGATGTGCATTTCAGACGGCATCAGTCTTAACGCAGTACAATCCGGTGGTAAGCTTTCTCCTCTAAGATTCGCTAGCGGCTCGACCGACGTCGCGTATCTACAGACGGTCGATTCTGTGGACACAACGATCCTTGTTGACAACTCCATCGATATTCTCATGGCCTCTACAGACCACGTAACTCGGCCGCCTCTGACTTGGGACTGGTCGACGAGGCCCCAGTTGATAGCTGAACACGGCTACTCCCTACTCTTTAGCGTTCAAAGGAAAGGAAGCGTCAAAACGATCCTCTACGACGCTGGCCTAAGCCCAGATACCATCACTCACAATCTATCAGTTCTGGGCATCGATCCCAGCGACATTGACGCCGTCGTTTTGTCCCATGGTCATGCGGATCATCATGGAGGCTTACTCGGCCTAGTCCACAGCCTCGGCAAAAAGAACCTCCCGCTTGTACTTCATCCCGACGCGTGGAAGAACCGAAAGATCAGATTTCCCTCCGGAGTGGAGATGCATATGCCTCCCCCAGACCGTCAAGCACTCGAAAAGAACGATGTCCGGATAATCGACAGCAAGGGTCCTAGCTTCCTCCTCTCGGACCAGGCCCTAGTGACGGGACAAGTGGAGAGGGTCACGGATTACGAGAAGGGATTCCCCTACCAGTACGAAGCAAGTGAAGATGAAAAATGGGAACCGGACCCGTGGATCTGGGACGACCAAGGAATCGTATTCAACGTGAACGGAAAAGGCCTAGTTGTCGCTTCTAGTTGTAGCCATTCAGGAGTGGTCAACGTCCTTCGCAACGCCCAAAGAATAACCGGCGTCAACAAGATCCATTCGTTCATTGGTGGAATGCATCTAACAGGCGGAATCTTCGAGAAAATCATCCCGCAAACAATCCGTGACATTGCAGCAATTCGTCCTGACATCATAGTTCCGGGACACTGCACGGGCTGGAGAGCGATGCATCTTCTCAGCCACGAGATGCCCAACGAGTATGTTCAAGGAAGTGTCGGGACGAGAATTCATTTCGGATAGTCCCAGCGGAAACGGGCGAGTCAAATCTCACGTACAACAGGATTTCTCTTAGCTTCTTTCCACTAAACGTTAAAACTTGAGATCGTAGCTCGACCGTCTGAGGGCCCGTAGCTCAGCCAGGTTTCACATCAACGGACTGAAAGAGCGGCAGGCTCATAGCCACGGTCAAGAGACACCTGACGGTCCCCGGTTCGAATCCGGGCGGGCCCACCACATCCCATCACCTGGTTTCTTTTTCGGACTGAAGGTTAACTACATCTCGACCAGAAGAGCATCCGTGCCAGCCGCTAATGCGTATCTTTCGATAGGAGGATTACGCATCTTCTATCAGACAGAAGGCCGCGGTGAGCCTTTGCTATTACTGCACGGAGGATTCGGCACCATCGAAGACTTCGCTTCTCAGATCCCAGGACTGGCCAGAGATTTCAAAGTGGTCGCGTTCGAACGGCCTGGGCATGGACACACCCCCGACACTATGGGACCCTTCCATTTTGACACCATGTCAGAACAGACGGTAGATTTCATTGAAACACTTGGAATCGGGCCGACCAACCTCATGGGATGGAGTGACGGGGCAGCCATCTCTCTTCTAGTCTCGATTTCGCGTCCGGACCTAGTCAAACGACTGATCTGTGTGGGCGGGTTCTTCAACACTCACTCTGTACCCCTTCAAGATCAGGACTGGATTAGGTCAGCCACCCCAGAATCCTTCAGAAAGAGCATGCCAACACTCGTAAAACGGTATGATGACGCGAGTCCCGACGGTCCCGATCATTTCTCTGTAGTATTCGAGAAGACGAAGAAGCTCTGGCTGACCGAGCCAGACATCAAGAAGGAGGAACTGGCGAGGATTGACGCTCCTACATTGTTAATGGTTGGAGACCGGGACGCAACCCTTCCTGAGCATACATTGGAGCTGTTCAGGTCGATCAAAGGCGCACAGTTATGCGTAATCCCTGGCGCAACCCACTTCTTGTTGTCGGAGAAGCCCACCTTCGCGAACGGAGTGATCCTGGAATTCCTGAAGAAGACCACGACAAGAAATAAGCTGGACCCATAAACCCAATGCCAACACTGGCGAGAATCAAGTAACATGCGAAAAGTTGTCGTTTCAATGTTCCTCTCGCTAGATGGGTTCGTTGTTGGACCCAGAGAGGAAATGGACTGGGTCATAAGCAACATTGACGCAGAAGGTATGGGCGCTGACATGAGCAAGCTACAAGCCAGCGCTGACTCATTCCTAATGGGTCGCCAGACCTATCAGATCATGGCGGGTGCCTGGCCGAACCAGACCGAAGCTACCTCTCCAGGCGCAGATTTGATGAACAATACCCCCAAGCTCGTCGCGTCGAATACTCTCAAGGATACGCCATGGGGCAAATACGGAAATGCGCACCTTCTGCGAGGCGACGTCCCGGAGGAAGTCCGGAAGCTGAAACAGAAACCCGGAAAAGATATCGTAACATTCGGCAGTCCAAAACTTGTCCAGAGCTTGGCCGAGGCTGAACTCGTCGACCTATTCCATATCTGGCTTCATCCAACACTTCTCGGGAATGGAAAACCGTTCTTCCGCGGCGAGAAACGTGTCAGTCTCAAGTTGGTCGCGAGCAAAGTGTACAAGAATGGAGTCGTCCGGCTCGAATATGAACCTAACCGGCTCACGAAGATATAGACGGGCAGGTCTCTCTTCAGAGCGATCCTTTTCGAAGATTGATGCCGTATTCCAGGAATGCTTTGAGGCACATGCTCATGTGTGTCCAGCCCTCGCAGTTTTGGTAGGAGCCTCGAAGGCCCGCTTCTGTTGGCCTCCACTTGCCCTCGACGATCTTGACGAGCGTCTCGGTAGCGCTTAGAGGCTCAAAGCTCATCTCGACCAGAGTGTAGTACCCCGCGCCCGCTGGCATCTGACCAGTTTTGGCGTCATACACCCCCTCGCTAGCTTCCCACGAGAATTGGATCAGCTTGTTCCTCACCACCTTCTTCACCCTGACGGGGAAAGGAGGACTCTTGATCCCATTATCTATGAAGCTCCACATTACAGTCTTCCCCTCGTCGAGCGGACCATCGGCTCCGCCAGTTGTGAAGTATTCGCTGAGCTTCTTGGGGTTGTAAACGGCGTCGAAGACTTCGCTTACAGGTTTCTGGATCTTCGTCTGAACCGTGAACCTGAAATCCATATCAAATCTCGGTCGCATGGCATATGTTATATATTTATAACACTTTGCGTAGTACTCGGAAGTGACGGTAGCATGCCACATGAAGCAAGGTATGATCTAATCTTCAGGGCGCTCGGCGATTCTAGGAGGCGCGAAATACTCGACCTACTCAAGAACCGAGGAAGAACAACGGGAGAGCTTTGCGAACACTTCAAGCAGCTAGACCGGTGCACCGTTATGCAACACTTGAGCGTTCTGGAAAAGGCGGACCTACTAATCGCGAAGCGTGAGGGGCGCCTTCGATGGAATTACATCAACCCGCTACCTATCAAAGAGCTACACGACCGATGGATCGGAAGCTACGCAGACAATGCTGTTGATCTGCTAGCTCGCATGAAACGCGAAATCGAAGACTGATAGCCCAAGGATATCATCACAAGATTTTTCGAGCACCTAATATTGTGCATGCCACTCTCACTCGAACCCCACAAGGAGAGTTGATGATGAGCAACCGAAATCTCCTGACTGACTTTTCCAGTCTCTCTACTCCCCTCATCGCTGATGCTTGCTTGCGTGTCAAAGTCCCATTACGGGTTGCCCCGTCCGTTATCCGTCCAATCGTGCGAGGTATGCGCGTCGCAGGTCGAGTGTTGCCCGCTCGACATCGAGGCAGTGTGGACGTCTTCCTTGAAGCGATGCAGAAGGCTTTACCCGGAGACATCCTGGTCATCGACAACGAAGGTCGAACCGATGAAAGTTGCGTCGGGGATCTGACCGTTCTCGAGGCGCGAGCTTGGAGTCTTGCAGGACTCGTCGTGCGGGGATATCATCGAGACACGGATGAATTAGTAAAGATAGGATTTCCAATATTCAGCTATGGATCATATCCCGCCGGGCCTGCTCGACTCGATCAAAGAGCGAGGGAGGATCTCTCTTCTGTTCAATGGGACGATTTCAGCGTCAACAGCAACGATGTCGTCTTTGCTGATGATGACGGGGTACTCTTCGTTCAATCAGGTGCGGTGGAAAAGGTGCTGGAAGCTGCTAAGGCCATTTGGAGAGTCGAACGAAGACAGGCCGAACTGATTCAAACAGGCAAGAAACTTTCTGTTCAGTTAGACTTCGATTCATATCTGACGAAGCGCAACTCTGATCCCTCCTATACTCTCCGGCGACATCTTCGAGAACGTGGCGGAGCCGTCGAGGAGTAGCCACTTCAATGAAACGGGGTCCTCTTCCGACTAGAGCTTGAATAATCGATTCTAGGCCACGCGTTGTCCTCCCTGAAATACGGCAGCTATCAGTCTCAGTCCACCAATGTTCTCCAGGGGGTTCGAATCGAGCAAGACTAGGTCCGCGATTTTTCCCTCCTCAATCGTGCCCCGTTCAGGCTCCCCGATCAGTCTCGCTGCGCTTGAGGTCGCGGCCAGGAGCGCATCGTGCGGCTTCATCCCGGCTTCGACCATTAACTCAGCTTCTCTCGCGATCCGACCGTGACGTGCTGCTCCGCCTCCGGCGTCAGTTCCTAGAGCTATTGGAACACCCGCTCTTATTGCGCCATTGACCGCGTCGCGCGATCCATTTCGGAGATCCTCAGCTCGTTTCCTACGTGCTTCTGGCCATTCAACTGCTCGAGAATAGTAGAGCATCGCGTCCCAGACTGACATGGTCGGAACGAGGTACGTCTTGTTCTTCGCCATGGCTTCGAGATCGACTGGCTCGAGAAACATCCCATGTTCAAGCGAATCTACACCTGAATTTGCAGCTATTCGACAACTGAATGGGTCGTTTGCGTGACATGCAATCTTGAATCCTGCTTTGTGTGCCTCTTCAACCGCCATCGCAAGCAGTTTCGCATCGAACGGAATATCCTGAGCGTCTTTCGGCCGTGCTCCTTCGTTCCAGCCTGCCAGCGCCACCTTGATCAGGTCTGCGCCCGCTTCAATCTCGGCTCTAATGGCCTCTCGAAGTTCAGCGGGCTCGCCGAAGTGTCTGGCGAAAGGAACGTAAGTGCCACGATGAGCGATCCAGGTCCCTGCTGCTCGAATATTTGGGGCGTGGATCTCGCCTGCCCGTGCCTTGTGCGCTAGCTTAATGCTAACGCCTTGAGGTGCGCCCACGTCACGCGCCGTGGTGACCCCGCTTCGTAGGCTCGACTCTGCTAGTTCGACTGCACGCATCGAGATCTCGGGAAGCGGGTCCGTGAATCGTGCGATCCATTCCGGCCCGCCGGGACCGCTATAGTGGACGTGACAATCCATGAGACCAGGGATCAGCGTGCGCGCTCTGCCATCGACGACTCGAATCGTGGCTCGGTTGCCCCGCCACTCGGATGCAGATCCAATCCAGTGAATTGATCCGTCGCGGACTTCTACTGACGTTCTGGATTGGGAGGGGGAGCCCGTCCCGTCCCAGAGCTGAACATCGTCAATCAAGAGGCTCAACATTCACTCTCTCTTTCTTTGTGAACGGCGTTTCTTAGCTTGCCCAGTAGCAATCTCCGTGACCTTACCAGCCAGTTGAGAGTCGTCGAGTCGCTTGCATATTTGTTCGAAGCTCGGATTGGGTCCAGTCCAACGGAGCTGATTCGGTGAACGGACCCGCGGCTCGTTCGTCCTGAGGGTGGCGAGGTCGCGGAACAACAGCGCCAGCTTGAAGTTCTCCCGGAGAGTCTCGGCAAGACGATCAGCACTTCGAACATTGATTTTCCAATCCGCGGCTGATCGAGGAATAGCCTCAAGATGACCGTACAGATCGATAATAGCGCTGGCAGACTTCTCACCCCATCCGGTGAGACCTGGATATCCATCTGCAGTGTCGCCGACAAGCGCGAGGTAGTCAGGGATCGACGCTGGTGAGACGCCAAATTTCTCTCGGACCCCTTCCTCATTCCGAACGTGTCGCGCGCGACGATCCAGCTGGACGACACGATCGTCCCTGACACATTGTGCCAGATCCTTATCGGGAGTGCAGATGTAGACGCGTGAAACCTGGGATAGCCTGCTCAGGGACGCTGCTGCGCCAGCAAGAGCGTCATCAGCTTCAAGCTCGACCATGGGCCAGAGTACTACTCCCATTGCTTCGAGCGCCTCTTCCAGCAGCGGAAACTGAGACAGCAGGCGCGAATCCACTCCTTCCCCCGTCTTGTACCCTGGCCATAGATCATTGCGAAAGGACTCGATAACATGGTCAGTCGCCACGCCAATATGAGTGACTCCTGACTCAAGCATTCCGGCAATACTGCCTAGGACCCCACGAGTTGCCGCGACCTCCTCACCCTTCTCGTTCGAGTGCGGAGGCATCGCATAGAAGTGGCGAAACAGCTCGTACGTGCCATCGACCAAATACGCGTCCAGACTCAGTCGAACCCCAAGAGCATGTTCGAATCAACTGGATGTATGCTTCGAGAGAAAGCCTAGCAACAATTCGTTGAACTCCTGCGGCTTTTCCAAGTGTGGGAAGTGCGCAGCTCCAGAGACTACGGCGATTTCACTGTCAGGAATCGCCCTTCTCAGTCGATCGACGATCGCGTGCAAGACCTTCGGGCTGTCCGTCCCGTGGATCAAAAGAGTCGGCGCAGATATCTTTGATGCTTCTTCTCTGCCGAAGACAGGTACTTCGGCCGTGAGTTCTCCTACGGTCTTTTCATTTTCCTTGGTCATTGTTTGCACATCTTGAGGAAGGCTCTCGAATGCGCCATGCCTATTCATAATACCGTCCAGATTGAATCTCAAAGCTCCGTCGAAATCGCCCTGCTGGAATGCTTTCAGAGAAGGATCCAATGAACGTCGCTGAAACCTAGCGGCGGACATCGCTATTGAAGGATGCGTGAACAGTAGTCCCAGGAATTCTGGCGCGCTTTTCCGATTCTTCAAGAGCATCGTTGAGACTGCTGGCTCGATGAGCGTTAGGGTCCGAATCAACCTCGGACTAGTCGACGCGCAATAGGCTGCAGCGAACCCGCCGTACGAGTGTCCCACCAAGTGGATGGGCGAAATACCTAGCTCCTCTACCAAGCCAACAAGGTCACCGGAATTGTTCTCCACAGTGCTACCCTGATAATCCATAGCGTTCCTGTTTGGCTGGGCTAGACGTCTGCTGTAGGCAATTACGTGGTACTTGGAGGCGAACGGCTCAACCTGGTTACTCCAAGCCCTATAATCAGTCGGAATTCCGTGAACAAAGACCACTGGCTCTCCTCTGCCGGCTTCAAGGTAAGCTAGCCCTATCTGACCAACTTTCGCATTTCGAAGCACCAAAGGCTACGCGCTTCCCCCAACAACCCTTCGTGACCTGAAGTAAATATGATCCATTTGCCAATCCTTCGAATTGGGTTTGGGGACGAAAATAGGTCTTAGTAGCGGACCCCGTCTTGCTTGAGCCCATGCCTCGCATTGACATCGCGCGTGCTAACGAGCTTGGAGTGGGATATGCGACCGAGGGGATCATCAGACGTAAGGCGTTCGAGTCTGAGAATGCCATTGTCTCGCAGTCACAGGTGGCTCCGGGAGTCGTCTCTGGATGGCATCACCACGGAGCACACCATCTCTACGGGTATATCGTATCGGGCAGGCTTCAACTCGAATACGTCCTCGAAGGACGAGAAGTAGCTGACATGAACTCCGGCGATTTCTTCCACGTTCCTCCGCGCCTAACTCACCGGGACATTAATCCAAACAAGGACCAGGAGTTACTTGTTGTCAACATACCCGTCGGCACCGGACCAGCGGTAGTCAACGTCAACTCTCCAGCCAAGGGAGACTAGATGATTCAGCTTCGACCGAACCCCGCAGATCTACCAAGGCTGAAGGAGCCATTCGGAAGACTCCTTCCAGGCAGTCCTGCTAAGACAATGTCCGCGCTGAACCAGATTATTAGTCAGACTCGGCCGAGAAGAGTTGTCGCTGTTGGGGATGTCGTCTCCCGAGAGACGCTCGTCGCTGGAATCACAGTCAACCTCAGAATAATCGATCACATTTCTATGCGAAAACCCACATCAGAGTTCAACCTGGAAGTTCAGCACACCTACAGTGTGAAGAACCCGCCGGGAGTTATCGCATTAAGTGCATGGGAGACCATCAAACGAGCCATGAAGGAAGATGAGGCCCTAATTGTCGTACAGGGTGAGGAGGACCTTCTTGCGCTACCATGCATTGTAGAATCTCCCAGTAAGTCGCTAGTGCTGTATGGTCAGCCGTCAAAGGGACTTGTTGTAGTCGGGACGAATTCCGAAGTCAAGAAAGAAGCTAGCCTCATCCTGAACCGGATGACTAGAGAGGAAGTACAAGATTAGACCTGCTTTGAGTCAGGATTCGAAAATTTGTACGAGAGACTCTGTGCTTCCCAGTACAACTCAGGAGACCCGATATCAAGACGAATATCACTCTTCTCAAACTCCACCGCTCTAACATTTAGGCCCCAGTCAACCATCTTCTGGATCCCATCAGTCAATTGAACCTCGCCGCCGAAACCCGTCTGGGTAACCTCTAGCGCCTTCAGGATAACCGAGTGGAAGGCGTAGACAGGCATGATGGCCAAGTTCGACGCAGGCTTCTGAGGCTTCTCTACGACACGTGATACCTGAACAACTCCGTCCTTGTCTCTTGATCCTTCTACGACTCCATAGCGGCGTGGATCTTGAACCTGCTGAACCAAGAACGCTGCCTCGGCTTTCGAAGTCTCGCTGTTCTCTATCAATCGCTTCAAGTGTCTAGAGTTTTCGGAGAGGATGTAGGTATCTCCCGCGTGGACCAAGAAATTGTCAGCGCCAATGAAGGTCTTCGCCTTCAACACTGCGTCTCCAAAACCACGAGGCTCAGGCTGGTTGATCCAGACGAGCGTGGAACCCTCGATCATATCATAGAAAGACTTCAGATCCTCAGACGGCCCAGTCTTTCCTTTACTCTGAAGCATCGACACATAGGAGAAGTCTGGCGTAAAGTGATCCTCGATCGCTCTCTTCTCCCTGCCCACAATGAAGCAGAACTCGCGAAAGCCCGCAAGGTAGAGCTGCTCGAAAACTAGCTGAACAACGGGTTTGAGACAGAGTTCTCCATTCTTCGCCCTAGAAAATATCGGCAGCATCTCCTTCGGCTGCTCCTTCGTCGCTGAGAGCAGCCTAGTGCCCAAACCTGCAGCAGGGATAACCGCCTTCCTTAACACAGCACAATCAGCCGATTTCTGTTAGCCGCACCAATTTCAACAATATAAGCCCCTTGCAGGGTGAACCTTCGCATGAGACGAGGCTCGGATACTGTCTCCTTCGTCGGGCTCGGCTACGTTGGCCTCTGTACCGCGACCGTATTGGCATCGAAGGGCATCAGGATAATCGGAGTCGACGTTGACGACCGGCGAATCGAACAGTTAAACAGAGGAGAACCACCTTTCCACGAGCCCCAACTCCAACCGATGCTCAAGGCGGCCCTGAGAAAGAAACGGATGGAGTTTACGACAGACGCCTCAAAAGTAGCGGAGGCAAATACAATTTTTCTCACCGTCGGCACGCCAAGCAGTCCCGAGGGGTCAATCGACCTAACATACGTTAAGAAAGCGACCCAAGACGTTGGCTCGGCAATAGCTGGATCCAAAAACTATCATCTCCTCGTCGTCAAGAGCACCGTCACCCCTGGAACAACATCAGACGTGGTCCGACCCGTTCTCGAAGCGTCCGCAGAGGAGGTCTGTGGCCCAGACCTTGGGCTATCTTCAAATCCTGAGTTTCTCGCGGAAGGATCGGCCATAAAGGGAACTCTTCGGCCTGACAAGATCGTAATCGGGGCCATCGATCCAAAGTCCGGAGCGACTCTCACCAGACTATACCGACGCCTCTATCCAAAAACCAAGGTTCCGACAATCTTGACGGATCCAACTACTGCGGAGACTATCAAGTATGCCAGCAACGCGTTTCTAGCGACCCGAGTCAGCACGATTAACACGATCGCCAACATATGCCAACGGGTCCCGAACGCTGACGTTGAGACCGTTGCCAAGGCTATCGGCCTTGATCCCCGGATAGGCCCACTCTATCTCAAAGCGGGTCCGGGATATGGTGGCTCCTGCTTCCACAAAGACCTCCAGGCCCTAATCTCGTTCAGCCGTTCGCGAAACTATGATCCGATACTCCTTGCATCTGTCGAGGAGGTAAACCAACGACAGGCATCTGAGATTGTTGGTCTCGCGAAGAGACTTCTAGGGTCCTTGAACAATAGTCGCATCGCGGTTCTTGGACTGGCCTTCAAGAAAGACACTGACGACATGAGAGAAGCAGCCTCTATCCGCGTCATCGATGAGCTGCTGAAGAGCGGTGCCAGCGTGTCGGCTTACGACCCAATGGCGTTGGAGACTGCTCGACGAGTCCTACCGGACCGAGTGGAACTGTTGCCCGATGCAATCTCCTGTCTTAAGGGAGCCGATTGCTGCATTGTAATGACAGAGTGGGACGAATTCCGAAGAATGAAGCCCAGCGATTACACGTCGAGCATGAAAGCACCGAACATTGTTGATGCCAGGAGAATTATCAAGCGGGACGATTTCGACGGATTCAACTATCTTGCCGTTGGTCTGGGAACATCCTCTTCGTGAGTAGCTAGTTCGCTGTCTGGACCGGAAGGCCTGGCGCCTGTAAGAGGCTGAGAACCCTACCGTCAACGTCTCGAGAAACCTCTAGTCTCAACAACTTCTGGAGAGTGGGCGCTAAGTCGAGAATACTCGCATCTAGTCTCAAATCTCTAGGAACTCCCGGGCCCGCCATGGTCCAGAATCCCTCTCGAACATGCTCAGACGATAGATGTGGGGCAAAGCTCCAGATTTTTCCTGAACCGAGAGTAATGTTGATGTGAATTTTCTCCTCTTTCCCGAACAGTTCGACTGCGAGATCTGGGGCTTCCATCTCGTAGGGACCATTGAACGTGTCCTCCCTCCTATGATAAACGGCGCGTATCTTTTCGCCCGTGGATGGGTGAGTCAGGTCGCCGAGCATGTTCTTGAGACCCTCTACTAGTTCGGCCCGCCTTTCAGGATCTTGCAATAGTCCTCCGTCGTAATTTGTCGAGTTGATGTAGATCGCAGCCTGAGGCCCTCCCGTCGAGAACGCTTTCGTATTCGTCCAATCGATGCTGTCCACCAATCGGGTCAGGGTCCTTTCATGCTGAGCAGAAACAGTAAGCTTGTGCGCGAGCCTGTCAGGTGTCAACCTGTAGACCGTCCTGATCGCGTTCGGCGGCAGAGTCTTGAGAATAAACCTCCGGAGTGGCGTATAGATTTCCCGCCTCTTTTTTTCAAGAGTACCCTTGAGAGTCAGAATCCCCCGCGATCTGAGATACTCGTTGACATGGAATGATGTGGTGATGGGCATAGAGCCATGATCTGACAGCACCAGCACGTACGATTCAGATGTTGTGAAAGTGCGTAGTTCCCCAACGGCCTCGTCGAGGCGCACATACCAATCCCGAACAACATTGGAGTACTCTGATCCGGGCTTGTCCATGTATCGGCTGAAATCGTGCTGGACCATGTCGATTCCTTGCAGAGTCATGAAGAACAGATCGGGCTTGTACCACTCCAGCAACAGCTTCGCCGATTCGACACTTTTCGTGTGAAGTCTTTCTACCTGAGCCAAGTAGGCCTGCTCGCCCCCTCGCATCTCCGAAGGCTTTGTGAGCGGAACGTCGATCTCGTATCCGTCAACGGCTTGGTCGAGACGCTTCATCACCTCTTTCGGATACGCCCACGCTTTTCCGGGCGGTGTCGGGAAACCGGAGACCATGAACCCGTTTACCGGATAGGGTGGATATGTCCCGGGAACGTTGAAGACTCCGACAGTGAGGCCTGCTTTTCCACACGTATCCCAGAGGCAACCGATCTCCTCAGTTGTCCTACCATGTCGCAGCTTGCGGTCAGGCCCGATCGAGAGGAAGCCCCAGACGCCGATCTTTGCCGGGTTCTTCCCCGTTGCGAAACACTGCCATGCTGGAACGCTGGAGGGAGGAACGATGGATTGCAGAGTTCCATGCGTACCTGACTTGGAAAGTGCTCGCAGGTTCGGTAAGTCGTCGATCCACTTTTCAATCACGGGCGGTGACGCCGCGTCGAGCCCAATGATCATCGCTCTCATCAAGCCACCTCGCTAGTTGTTTTTCGACGAAGCTCTTTGAAGAGACGCCTCAATCTCCGCTACCATCCGCTTCCAAGTAGTAGAAGCTGAACTTGTCGTCCGAATCTTCTCCAAACCGAAGTATCTCGCCACGCCATCATAGAGCCGCTTCTCGTTTCGAATGAACTCGGCCGAATGCTCAGGCCGGTTGGCAAGTATACGCTCCTCGTCAGCGTCCAGGATAAACGAGACATCAGGCCTAGGGATAATCCAGACGAGCAAGTGTTCGATTGGCACATGTGTCTGATTCCCCCAGAAAGCAACGATCAGATCGTAGAGATAACGATCAGCGACGACGCTGTACCCGAGAGCTCTCCGTATCCTAATTCCCCCCGCCAGCAATGGGTAGTAAACGAAGAGGAAGTAGAGTGACCAGAGAACTCGCACAGGTTTCATCCTCTCCAGCTGATTGGTCTGTGCGAAGCCGAGGATTCGCGCTCCCCGTCTTAGGATGAAGCCGAAGGGGTCTATGAGGTCCTGGTGTCTCAGATACGAGAACTTGTGGCCTGAGTTGTTGAGAAGGTAGTATGTCCGCCCTGCGTGCGTCGACTTACCGGTTCCGTGTGTCCCGCTCAGAGTTACGATAATGGTCTTCAACCTACCAGATCCTCCTGCCTAGGAGGCGGTTGTGAGAGACGGCGTTGATGAAGTCAAGGAATAGGAGAGGTGGAGTCACAAGACAGCTCAACGAGCTCCGCAATCTTCCTTTCGAGGCTTCCCTCGCTCCCTTCAGAAGGAAGATGAGAATAATTGCGACCGTTGGAATCCTATAGGGAAGGACTAGTCTGTCCCTCCGAAGAACTCTAAGGCGATCTTTTCCGAACCGCCTCTGGCCCGCTTGTTTCAGATCTTGTATCTGGGGGCTCTCAAAGCCGCCTGCTTTGAGGAACCTGTCGATGGCGCCGACGAAGAATAGAAACGCATCTCCAATGTCTGCTCTGTCAACCGCGTCGAGGATCTCACGAGTAGAACAGTTTCTTGTCAAGGCTTCGAAATCTATGACGTCCGAGAGCTTGAGGAAGTTGTGCCGGAACATTGCGTGAATTATTCTGATAAGCACCCGGTCAAGGTCCGATGTTACCCAGACGTTTCTGCCCTCAATCTTCTCAATCTTTCTGTCTCGCAGAATGTTGCCGGGTTCTACGTGCTGTTCTCCGAGCTGGCTGATTGTTGGATAGAGCTCGAAGTCGTGCCTGAACCCGGGTAGGAAGCAGCTGAACTTTCCCACCAACTTGTCGCAGTGAGTTAGAGGCTGAGGCTTAACTCTGAACTTGTCCAGCAGCATGCCGCGAGCCTCGCCGAATTCTGTGGAGTGAGGAAGGAGAAAGTCAAGGTCGTGCCCCATATCAGGAAGAGAGTCGAACGATTTTATGACGACGAATGAGACTCCCAACTTTTGAAACTCCTTACTCATCAGATCGTACAATTGCATCGCTTCCGCGAACTCGTTCTTGGCCTCGTCAACAACTTCAGCTGGCGCGTTCAGGAGCGGTGCTGCTCTGAGAATTACTTTGTTATTCTTCGCGAGCTTCAGGAATCTTTCCTTGTTGATGGGATGAATCGGCTCTTGTCGGATCAGAGCCTTGGCGAGGAGTACCGATTCGGCTTCTCTCCGCGCGGTCTTGACAATTCCAACGTCCTCAAGAAAACTCGACTCTGATCACCTTTAGATTACGAATTGACTAGCGACATGCAGGGAGCGAATGTCTTCTCGGCGGCTTCATCCCACGAAATGATCAACGGCGACCTTTTCCCTTTCGGCGAGAATCGTCTGGGATCATCAATAACCTCGCTGATAGTCGCTTCAAGCTTCAGCTCATCCACGGGAGGCTCGACGGGCACTGCGAGTCCTTCATCAACAAACTCTGCGAGAGACGAAGCATTGGCTACTATGGTCGGAACACCCACCCCGATAGCTTCCGCAACTGTGTTGCCCCAGTTCTCATACTCTGAGGCCAGAACGACGGCTGTGCTGGATGCGTATAGTGGGAAAAGCTCGCTCTGGGGGAGCCTATCGTACCATTCAACGCTCCCATTCATCCCGAGCGAGTGTGACAAGTGCTCGAGCTCGTTCTTTACTGGTCCTCTGCCAACGATTCGAAGCTTCACTTTGTCGTTCTTCTGGCGCAGTCTTGCGACTGCTTTCATGACCTTGTCGACATTCTTGTATTTCTCAAGTCTTCCTGCATAGAGAATCGTGGGATATTCAGGCTCCTGCCACTGGTTCTTCTCTCTGAGATCAGAGGCAATACCATTAGGGATAATCTCTACCCTCCCCGCAGACTCCGGAAATGTGTCTATCATCAACCTAGCCTCGAACCTTGAGATGCAGATAACTCTCGGAACGTGTGCGACGAGCTCACGGATGAATGGACGGTAGGCTCCAAAGAGAATCTTTCCCAGCCCCGAGTTCAAGCGGCCAACATAATGTGGGGTGAAGATCAGGGAACTATGTCCTCGCATGATTCCCGCGATAGGACCCGGAACGTCGTGGATACAGTGCAAGTGGAGAACCTGCGGGCGAGACTGTCTGAGCACCTTGAACAATCCTGGAGGGGAGGGGAAGTGGTAGTTCTCCCGGGGCGCCAGGGATCTGATTCTGAAAATCGTGAGAAATTCATCTATCTCTTGAACAGCAGGAAGGTGGCCCAGTGGGTCTGTTGTGATTACCGAGACTTTCCGGAAGAATTTGGTTGCTCGCTTCGCCAATTGTGAAACGTGAGTCTCTACTCCTCCGACGTAGGGAGGATAGCGAGGACTGACGATCGTTATACTATCCAACAGAGATCTCGTACGCTCACGTATGTGACTATTTCCTCGCGCGCTATTTATTCAATTCCGGATATGGCCATCAACACATCTCACGATGTATTCAAAGATATCTTGAGGCATGTATTTGTTGCGGAATATCCCATCTCACCAAGAAGTATAAGAATAGAGACCGCGGCAAGACACGATAATCGTGGTGGGAATTACGAGGCAAGACAGACACATCGTTATGAAAGAAGACACAGCGCCTGCTCTAGTCTTGCCGACTCTTGAAGCCGCAAGCACAAAATTCTCGAACTAAACCGAGCTCCAAGAAAAATGACACCACTACGCATAGCGGTCATTGGCGGCGGCTATTGGGGAAAGAAAGTGATCCGCGAAACCCTGGACATTAGCCGAACAACCGGCTCTAGCGATCTCTACGCGATCGTAGACAGCTTCCCAGAATCACTAGCCCAATGCCAGAAAGAATTCGGTCAAGGTCCTGACTATCGTACGGACTACCACTCTCTCGCTACAGACCCTTCCTTAACGGGGGTCCACATCTGCACCCCGAACGGTACCCATTTCGAGGTAGCCTCTACTTTTCTACGCCAGGGCAAGCACGTACTCGTCGAGAAACCACTCACATTAAAGACCGAAGAAGCGTATGAGCTTGTTAGGCTTGCAAACGAGAACGGATCAGTTCTCTGCGTGGGACACATTCACAGGTTCAACAACGGCGTCCGAGAACTCAGACGAGTCATCAGAGAAGGTGGCCTCGGAGACGTATACTACTTGCGCCTACGATGGACGGCTCTGATGAATCCGCAAATACAGAGAGAAGTCATAACCGACCTTGCCCCTCACCCCTTCGACATCGCCAACTATCTTCTCGAAGCCTGGCCGGACAAGATAGCCTGCAAGGGGAGAGGCTACAGGACCAAGCAGAATGAAGAAGTGGCCTTCATAACCGCCGACTATAAGGGTGGTCTGATGGCGCAGGTAGAGGTCAGCTGGCTAGACCGGGATAAGAGGAGAGAGGTTACGGTCGTTGGAAGCAAGGGGACAGCCCATCTCGATTGCGTTGACCAGAAGCTCACCCTCGAGCTACAGGCAGGCACCCAGGAAGTCCCTGTCTCGGCAAGCAATACTCTTGGAGACGAGATACGCCACTTTTACGATTGCATCCGTAACAGGCAGAACTCGACGCCGTATTCGAACTCCTCGGATGGAATCCTGGGAGCAAGAGTCGTCTCGATGCTGGAAGCCTCACGCGAGTCCATGTACCAAGACCGCACAATCCAAATCCAGCTCCCGATAATCCCGGCGATACCGGCAAAATGAAACGTCCAAAGTACTCAATAATCAAGAAAACAGCAATCGGCCGCAACTCGCGCGTGTACGACCAAGTAAACCTGTACGGCTGCAAGATCGGCAAGAACACAAAGATAGACTCCTACGTTTACATCGAGGAAGGAGTCACGATAGGAGACAACTGCAAGATTCGTCCCTTCGTCTTCATCCCTACCGGTGTCGTAATAGAAGACAATGTGTTCATTGCACCGAACGTTACATTCACGAACGACAAACATCCTAGAGCCCGGGGAGAGTGGACCCTGCTAAAAACACGAGTCAAAAAGAACGCCTCGATAGGTGCAGGCAGCACAATAGTGCCCGGAGTAGAGATCGGTGAGAATGCACTGATCGGAGCAGGCTCGGTCGTCACGAAGAACATACCCGACAACGCAATAGCTGTAGGCATTCCTGCCAGAGTCGTCGGATCCAGGGCGAGAGCAACCGAACCAGAGGTCCACACTTCGAACAGAGCTAGAAAAAGTCGATGAGACGCCTAGCAATAATTCCAGTCTACCGCGAGAAGGGAAAGATTGGAACCGTAATCGAAAGATTCACGCCCGAGTCTGTGGACGAAGTCTGCCTTGTCGTAGATGATCCCGACGAAGAGATTCTGAGAGAAATCGGCGAGTCTCGCGAAAGAACACGTGTTCCGATTACTATCGTTGAGAATCCTGTGAGGAACGGCATAGGATTCGCGATAAAGGAAGGGTACCGATACGCGCTCTCACACGGCTTCGAATTGATCGTCGTGATGGCGGGCAACGGAAAGGACGATCCCCGGGAGATTCCGCGGCTGACAGATCCCATCACCAAAAACGGCTACGACTACGTTCAAGGATCAAGATTTCTCCCCGGAGGAAAGGGTGAGAGAACTCCTTTCCTCAGAAGAATCTTCACCAAGCTGTTTCCATTCGCATGGACCTTCCTCACGGGCGTTCGATGCACAGAGGTGACTAACGGTTTCAGAGCTTACAGATCAACTATTCTGGCCGACCCCCAGATCAACATATGGCAAGAATGGCTCAACGGGTACGAACTTGAATACTATCTTCACTACAAGGTCCTAACCCTCGGCTACAGATTCACTGAACGTCCAGTATCCAAGATCTATTCGCACGCGAAACGGGAGTCTTATTCTCACATATCCCCCCTGAAAGACTGGCAGCAAATAGTAGGACCAATAGTCCTACTCCGACTCGGAGCCCGACACTAGAATGACACTAGTATCAAGACATCGACCAATCGTCCTAGAAGTAGATGGCTCAGGTAATTCTGACATACTGAAAGGTTACGCCGAATTCTGGAAGATACCCTGGCAGACAAGAGCAGAGCCAGAAGAGCAACATACTATCTTCTCGACTGGAAGCACGATAGTTCCCAAGATAGGCGCCACTGTAGTCTACTCGCCTTTTCGAAAGGAGGCAGCGGAGAAGATCGCGAAGGACCATGGACTTGCGCTGAAGTTGAGAGAGGCATCGATTACTCTCCCGGCCAGTCGCGATGCTGACGTCACGCTGAAAACAGAGATCTATGAATTTTCAGGACCAGGTCTGGATCCAGTTCTAAGATCCGGAGATATCTCGATTCTTTCGAGAATACGAGGGACAGACATCTATCTCCTCGCCCTAGACTTGGTAGGCGAGTACTCACGAAGGGTCCTGGACGGATTCGAAGACAAACCTAGCAGAAGGTTCTGGCTGGCAACCAAACTGCCCTTTTCGTACCAGTCGATACCACGGTTCATTCGAGATCGATCATTCAGATCCGCTCAGGGGACCGGAGAGATCACTCCGGACAAATTGGGTCCTGTTGAATGTCTCAGAACGATATTCTTGGCAAGCATCGTATTGTCCTCGGGTCCCGTTCCTCGGATTGCGTTCTGGAAACGAGGAAAATCCTACGCCCTGGCAGTAACCCACGACGTTGAAACCAAAGAGGGTCTCGAGATCGGAGCTCCTAGACTTATCGCGGCAGAACGAGAGCTCGGAATCCGGTCCTCCTGGAACGTTTCGAGCGCCCGTTATTCATTATCTTCCACCTCTCTAGGAGTCCTTGTTGAGAACGGAGAAATCGGGGCCCATGACACGGTTCATGATGGGAGACTCATATTCCTCGACTCCGAAAAGAAGACTCAGCGACTGAAACACTGCAAAGAGGATATGGAAAAAACGGCAGGTGTTCCGGTTCACGGATTCCGGTCCCCCCTCCTCCAGCACAATGCGGACTTGGCCTCAGCAACAGTCAAGGCAGGCTACTCCTACGATTCTTCGTGTCCATCCTGGGAAATCCTATCGCCAACGTCCCTCCACGCTCACGGGGTTGGCACGATCTTCCCATTCCAGGTCGCTGAAGCATTGGAGATACCGGTGTCGCTTCCTCAGGACCATCAGCTAATCAGAGTTGCAGGGCTAGAACCTCAGGCTGCAGTTGATCTCTGGATTCGACTCTCTAAATGGGTACGAGGGCTTGGTGGCCCATGCATTCTGCTTGTACATCCGGACTACGAGCTAGCAACGGAGGAGTCTGTGCACGAATATCAGAGACTCCTAGAGAATTTTGTCTCAGACCCTCAATGCCACGTCATGACACTCATCGAGATGGCCACCTGGTGGAGGCTCCGGGCCAAAGCCAAATGGGAATCGACCGACGGACACTTAACAGTAGTTTCTCCTGAGGGGTCCTCAAACCTACAAGCAGAACTAGTCACCGGCTACGGAAGCGATGGATTTACGAGCGAGATTCTGTCTTGACCAGCCTCCTTCTTCTCGCCTTGTGGATCGCTGTGGGCGGAATACAACTGGGAGTGCCCCTCGCATACTTCGCCGCCATGAAGAGAATCGGCTCCAAGCGCAGCTACAACATCGCCCTCGTGGGTGATCGGCAGCCCACAATCAGCATCATCATCCCAACATACAACGAGGCGACGGTCATCAAAGAAAAACTGTCGAACATCTCTCAGTCAGAGTACCCCTCCGATAGGATCGACATGATTATTGTTGACAGCGGATCCAAAGACAACACTGCAAGCCTCGCCCGGGAATTCTTCGCTCAGAACAGCCTGAAAGGACAGGTCGTAGAAGAGAAGGAGAGAACCGGAAAGTCCGGTGCGCTAAACCTCGGGTTGAAACATGCCATGGGAGAACTGGTCTGCATAAGCGATGCGGAGTGCAAATGGGACAAGCGAGCTCTAGGAAACGCGGCAAGATACTTCTCAGACCCGACAATCGGGTCAGTCTCAGGAGTCCACTATATCCCAGACACAAGCGAGACGATGGCCGGGAACGTTGAAGGGTCCTACCGATCTATCTATCGTATGCTGAGAATAGCAGAGTCGAAGCTCCACAGCACGCCAGTAGGGGAAGGCGAGATTCAGCTCTTTCGTCGTCGAGACCAGACAGGGTTCGATCCCAACGTGGGAGGAGACGACACATGCGCGGCTCTATGTATGGTAGATAAGGGATTCCGAGCGATCAGCGCCGAAGACGTTGTGTTCTTTGATCCTGCCCCACCGGCGTGGGGAATCCGGTTCACCCAGAAAATCCGCCGAGGACAGCACGTGCTCCAAGCCTTCTTCAAACACAAGAGACTCCTATTCGGAAAGAACATCTTCTCGAGACTCATCTTCCCAATGGAGTTCTTCATCTACGCGATCAACCCGATCATCTTTCCAATATTCATCATCCTAACAGGATGGGTGATGATCACCAACCTGCTAATCGCTGCATTGATCGCCATTGGCGTTCTAGTAGTCGCCATCGTGCCCGGGCTGAGGACAGTCGCGAGCACATATCTCTCGAACAACCTCACGATGCTCGCAGCGCTAATCCAAGAGGCCAGAGGGAACAAGCAGCTAGTCTGGACCAAGATCGAGGAGAACAGACGCGGTCAACAGACGATTGACGCTCCCATGATCACCCAACAATAGCAAGGGCAGGCAGCCAAGTGTCTCTCAACGCCCGAACTCTAAGAGACCAACTCAACGCCTTCTTTCTTCTCCAGCGGACCTACAAGAACTGGATCGAAATAGCCCGAAACTACATCACAAGAAAACCGCTCGACAAGATTGTCCTCAGAAGAGGCAGCTCCATACGACTATCCAGAAAGCCCTCAAGCCTCTCCCAAGCCCTCCGACACTACCACCGATGGTATGATCCCTCCATCTACAATCTAATCGGTCTAGCAAAACTCCTCAACAGAGGATGGAACATTCAACACATCGACCAAGACTATCTCCTACTCTCTCCCGAGCCAGGGACCGTTTTGAAGTGTAGACTCAATCAAGGGACAGATATTTCGCTCGTCGCCGAAATCTTCGTACGACAGGTCTACGGCTCAGACTTCAACCAGAAGGTTGTAGTGGACGTAGGCGCCTACAACGGCGACTCAGCCATCTACTTCGCAACAAGAGGCGCCCGACTAGTTATCGCATTAGAGCCAGACCCCCACAGCCTAGAGCTCGCAAGAGAAAACATCAGACTAAACAACCTCGAGGACAAAATCAAACTGCTCAACGTGGCCCTGTCCACCAGAACAGGAGAGACGAAGCTTGGAGTCAATGCCCAGACACCGAATATCAGCCAGATAGCAGATGCAACCAATTCCCCTGATGGCGGGCTGGAAGTGGAGACAGTGACCGTCGACGAGATAATGAAACGCTACAACCTGAGCAAGATCGACTTTCTAAAAATGAACTGTGAAGGATGCGAGTACGGAATAATCCGGACACTCCCGTCCAGTGCAATCGAGTCGATAAGCGAGATCATTCTTGAATTTCACAACGGTCCACTCGACATACCTAAGATTCTATCCGGACACGGGTTCTCCATCAAGATGATTGGTCACAGCTTCGGCTACATCACCGCAAAACGTATGCCGAATTGAACTGTCCGCAGATTTCTCGCATGCACCGGTCAAGAAGAACGGAGCGCTCCGCGTCGCATGCGTCGAAGCGCAGAATAACGACGATAGCCCGCGAACACACTTGCAAACATTGCGTAAATACCAGAGAGAAGCACCCCAGAGACTGGGCTGAAAAAGTAGCCTGCACCCAGAGCCACTCCGAGTGCTATCGAGACCATAACGCTGAGAAAAATGCTCAGCAAGATCTGCTCCAAGAGACTAAGCTGATCCTTCGGAAAGAGAATCTGAACCGAGGCATAGCCGGGCAAGAAACCCAGCAGACCGAGGCCCAGCAAAAGCCTGGCCCCTCCTAGGAATGAATCCTGCGCATTGTAACGGACCAGGAATATTTCGGTCAGTGATACCAAAACAGCGGCGTAGATCCACCACGAACTGCTTAGATCAGCGAGGAACCCCGGAAAGGAGCTCAGAGAGAGTGGCCTTAAGAGACGAATTTCTCCGTCCTGCTGGAGTTCTTGGATGATTTCGAGGAGGTCCTCGTCGCTTGAGCGAATCCCTTCGCTTGCAAGCTTGCTCTTCAATTCTTCCATCGAGGAGGGATGATACTTTTGAAGAAATTCCATAACCAACTCCCTCCTTATATTCGTCAAGTTCTCAGGCTCCACAAACTATTCTTACCATGATGAGAACCTTGCGTCTGCAATTCCTAACGATCATAGTCTGCCTCCTCGTGTCTTCAGCATTCCTCATCGCGCCTCCACATATCGCCCATGCACAGTCAAGCGAACTCGTCACGGCAAGACAGGACCTAGTGCAAGCGTTTCAATCCATCCAGACCGCTGAACAGCAGGGAGCCTCTAATTCGGACCTTCTTCCCCTAACGGCTCAACTCAACACAGCATTGCAGTACGAAGAGATTGCAGACATGTACTCACGACAGGGAAACGAGACTCTTTCAGTCCAGTATGCAGTCCAGTCAATCAGCATTTCTAGCCAAGTCTCTTTGAAGGCCCAGAGTCTTGGCAGCAGTGCCCAAGCAGCGTCATTGTACCGCACAACGTTATCTTACATCCTCGCAGTCATAGTGGCCCTGCTCGCCGCTATCGCCATCTTGGAAGCGGGTCGGGTTCGGCTAATTCTGAGACGTAGAAGACTGCTTAAAGCAAGAATTGACTATGGAGGCACAGAGCACGCAACATAGATTCACCCTCTTCATAGTGCTCTTCATCTGCCTCACCGCCATATTCACCTCATTGACCTTCTACGCTACGAGCGCAAAACCCAGCCAGCCTTTCATTGGATTCGGAGTGACCTCACAGACGGGGCTTCAAGCCTACTTCCCCAACAGCAACTCTTCCGTCCCCGTCGGTCAACCGCTCAACTGGACCTTCACTGTTACAAACAGAATGAACAAGGCAGAGTTCGTGAGGATTATCGTGCGAGTCGGCAATTCGTCAACACCTACGCCAAACGCAACTACGCCCTCGACTACGCTTCCAGAGATTGGTAGAACGGAGCAGTTCGTCAACGATGGAGAGACCTCAAGGATTAATTTCACCTGGACGATCCAGTCCAGCTACCAGACAGCCGGATTGACTTATCTCAACATCTCAATGAACCGCCAATCGGAGGTCAGTTCTGCCCCGGTGGGGACCGTCTCTGGCAGAAACTTCAGATTGATCTTTGAACTCTGGACCTTCGACACTCCTTCAGGAGTGTTCGGGTACGGATACCCGGGGCTGAATTCCCAAGTGGGAGTCTGGCTACAGGTCTGGTTCAACGCATCGTAGCAAGAACATTTTGACTTCGGATGGTCATCCTAGATTCCTGTTCTCGTAGAGGCGATCCGAGCCAGTCGAATACACCAGGTTGAAGTTCGCCGCCATTTGGGCTTCGAATTGCAACTTCAAGTTGAGATAGTACGCGGACTGGGACCCAAACCTCAACGAATACAGGTTCTGGTAATAGTTTGACACGAGTACATAGTCCGAACTGTTGTCGGCCTGGGTGAATGTCAGGTTGAAATCCGCGTACGTGTTAATCTTGACATACCCTCCTGGACGCCCGGCGATATTCTGCTGCTCGAGCAAGACTGCGCTGAGGTCACCGTGCATCGGAGCGTAGAATCTCCAGCCGTATTCTCCCGGATGAGGAAACATTACCGAGTTAGATTTCAGGGTTGCAGCTACGTTCGAAGCGGACAACGAGGATTGAGGAAGATAATCGAACGAATCTCCCCCGTACCGAGCCAACGGCATCAAGATCGAGAAGACAATCATCATAAAGACAAGGCCCGTACCCAGTAGCCTAGCAGTAGGCAACACGCCGATCCGAAGAACGTTCCCGCGCTCCAGAAGAGAAGCTAGGAGTAGACCTGCCGGAAACAGAGAGAAGAGATAGGATCTCTGTAACACATCCGCATTAGCGAACAAGGCGACGGGTATTGTCGCGATGGCCGCTAGAAACAGCCCCGCAAAAAAATACTCCCTAGTCCGGAATCTCCGGATGAAGAGCAGGAGTGACAGACCGAGGAGCCATACGGACACGGATACAGCTTCCTGAATTAGAATGACCGTCTGATAGCTCGGCGCGGGCGTCGCAGGTACGTTCGGAGCTCCATGCGAAATTCCGCCCAATCCGATCGCCAGCGCACCCTTCACTATCGACTCGACCTGCGCCAGCGCGCCCGAGGCGACACCTGTCCACCAAACGAGAACTATGACCGAGAGCACGACGAAGAAAGGTCCGAGCAATAACAGGTTTGACCGTATCGAGTTGACTCGGCCAGCCGAAAACAGTGGCTTGAGGACGAAGAAGGCTGCCGTACCTAACGCTAAGACAAGCGGAGTCTCCGGATGACTGATTACGAGAACGGGGATCGAAACTAGAGCCATCATAGACCAGAGTTTTCGCCTCGGCTCGTCATCCATCATCTTGACGAGAAGGTAGATGACTCCAACATAGGGGATTAGTTCGAGGCTCTGCGGAGAGAGATGCAGTTGGAACCACAGGCCGCTCAGAATGAAGCCTGAAGACACGGCTGCATATTTGGGACCAACCGTCCTAGTCGTGGCGTACAACAAGAGTGCTAGAACTATTGCGAGCCCGGTGGGATAGTACTTGATCAGCTGGAAAGGGTCAATCCCCGCGATGGCCGTCAGCTGTGCAAAGAATGTGTAGGCACCCGGAAACTGATACACGTACCAGACGGGTCCATTGTACCATCCTCCGGAGTTGAGGAGGACCAACGCATCTCCTTCATGCTGATAGCTATCCAAGATTCGAGGGTCCTGATAGACAAGGGAAGGCAGAGCGAACAGGTAGACTGAAAAAAGGGTAAGCGCGGTAACTTCCAATACCGTTCTCACCTGACCCTTAACCCGGCTACGAAACAGAAACAGACCCAGGGTGGCGAACAAGCCCACCCAGTAGGCCAAGGGCAGCTGAGACACAAAGAAGAAGGAGTCAGGGGCTAGTTCGCCCAAGTGGATCGTAGAGGCGGTGACAAAAAATAGGGAGACCGCGATCGTCACCAACGCGAGTATCAGAATAACGGTGGACAGCTCAACCCGTGCTTCCGAGTGAGAAGATCCAACAATTAGTTGCCCTTCCGATGAGGCAGTCTCGGACAGGACCCGAGGTCTGGTTGGCCTTTTCACAAGGCTTGTACGTGCCATTTTGAGGCAATCGGATATCCAGATCCCTCACGATAAGCTTTCTCCAAGGGCCGAAATCAAATTCCGCAGAAAACGCCTTTCTTACGAAATGATTAGCGAACTCCAACTCTGAATAAAAGCAGGCCCAATTTGGCAATATTCAGATCAACAACTGCTACGCAAGTAAAATTCATTCTAGCCTCGGCCTCTTCCGAGGCCCATGGTTTTGTTCTGATAGCGTGGTATTGCCACCGATAGCCCTAGCTTACTCCAGTCGGATTTGCATCGGCAGTGGGCAAGCATTATTAACAGATTCTGAGCGGGCCGAAGTTGTCGAGCGATGGAGACGAAAAGCCTCCTTAATCCCAGTAGCCCGAGCGAATCCACCGTGAAGTTCACGGAGTGGCTCTTCCTGACTCTTCTCCTGAACTCTCCTGAGGGTTCTCCTAGAGTTGTGGCTGCGGGCGCTTCGAGATCCAACCTTTTTTTTAGCAGCATGTACGGGGCAAGTGCCCAGCCGAATTTTGGGTTGAAGCCTAGAGACGCCCTCGCCAAGTAGCCCGAGCTACTCGCGACTATACCGTTCCTTCCAGAGATGTACGCCAGATTGAAGAAGGGTCAAGACCAGATGAGTCCACAGCATGATCCACGCGAAGATCGGCTCATGAACCGGGATCGATAGTAATCCGGTTCGGCGTTGCCTTTCTGAAACGTTAGGGTATAGGTTGATCTTGCCGGGGAACTCGCTCAACACACAGAGTCTGGTTCTTCGCTCCGACACTGAATGAATCCCTCGCCGTTCGCGCAGGGAAACCGAATCCGAGAAATAAGAGAGTGAGAAAACAATGAAGATAGTATACGACATTGACCAGAGAACCCTCGCGGGCCTCTTTGTAGCACTCTCAGTCTGTATCATGCTTATCTCTCTCCCGGCAACAGCATCGGCTGCCCCAACGGGCAGCAGCTTCAATCATATTGTCATTATCGCGATGGAGAACCAGAATTATGGATCAGTGATAGGATCCAGTTCAGCTCCTTTCATAAACAGTCTGGCTGCGCTGGGCACTACCGTATCCAACTACCACAGCTATGGTCAGAACATAGGTGGCTGTTCAGCGGGTTGCTACGAGGCCTTCACTTCAGGCCAACAATCCCACTCCGACAGCTGGTGTCCAAGATCATCTAGTCCATGCTACACGATCTCCAACATCGCTGACCAGCTTCACACAGCAGGGCTTACCTCAGCTATGTTCTGCGAAGACGGTTGTCCGCGAGGAGCAGACCATTTTCCCTGGATAGCCTACACATCGACCTGGAACAGCTGTCTGGCAGCCTCCGGTGGAATAAGCTGCAATGGTCAGACCGGACCTGACGGAAACCTACTCTACAACAGCCAATCCAGTGGAGGAAACACCGCATTCATCAACTATCTCAACTCAGCAACGCCAGCCAACTACATCTGGTTCACGCCCACTGACTCTCACAACATGCATGATAACTCGGTGTCAACTGGTGATGCCTACATTCAGACTTTATTGGTGGGGACTGGTTCTCTCAGTAGTCCATCTTCGAACTCGGTGCTTGGGACCAGCCTCTTCAAGACTCCTGGAACTTTCCTCTATCTCTGGTGGGACGAATATGATCCGAGTCCGAACGTCGAGTACGGCAGCATGATCAAGATTGGCCACACCTCCACGGGAGGCTACACTGAATATGACAGCCTCCATAGCATTGAGGCGAACTGGGGATTACCGTACATTACCAGCGTGGTCTCGGGAGATTCGGGCATGACGGACATATTCGGATCGATCATTCCTCAACCGCTCTCAGCTAGTTTCACCTATCTTCCAATACCTGCGATCGTGTCAACCGTTGAGAGCTTCACGGGCGTCGCGACCGGAGGCACTCCTCTCTACACATACGCATGGTCTTTCGGCGACGGAGGTACCGGCTCAGGCCTGACGACAAGCCATACTTACACTTCCGCGGGGAACTACACTGTTACTCTTACAGTAACCGACTCACTCTCAGCCTCGGCCAAGTCTACCCAGACTGTCATGGTCAAACCAGTTCCGGCTCTCTCCGCAAGCTTCACCTTCAGCCCGAGTCAGCCAACATCAGGACAATCTGTAACATTTGCCTGCACCCCAAGCGGAGGAATATCTCCTTACACTTACAATTGGAATTTTGGAGACGGAAGTACAAGCACCAGCCAGAACCCGTCTCATACATTCAGCACATCGGGAACTTTCACGGTCTCCCTCAACGTTTCGGATACTGCGTCCACCCATATTGTGACATCCCAGTCTATCACGATCTCTCCTCCTGGCGCTCTGAGCGCAGCATTCACGATTAGTCCGATATTGCCAGTTTCCAGTCAATCTGTTACCTTCACCGCGACGGCAAGCGGTGGAATGAGCCCTTACAGCTACAGCTGGAATCTTGGAGGAACAAGCAAGACAGGCAGTACAGTGTCTCAATCGTTTACGAACGGGACGTACACTATTTCGTTGACCGTTACCGATGGTGCTAGCAAGACGTTCACGACCTCCCAGACACTCGACGTGCTCCCAACGACCGGGTCCACATCCGTCCCCATCTTAATCGGATGGGGCGGAATCAGACTTGACGAGGCAGCCATTGGCGGTGGCATTCAGCTGCCACCAACACCTACACCATCCGTCGTATTCACAGGAGAATCCGCTACGAACATGGAACTCCTGCTCATCGAATTGAAAGCACTGGGATACAATACGGTGAGAGTCAACTTCGACCCGGCGTGCACCGGCTCGCAATACATGAGCACTTACAGCGCGACTAATCTCCAGCGCGCAATTCAGATCGCTCAACACTTTGGCTTCTGGATAATAATCGACTACCATGGCTATTCGGAGGTGTTCAACTCTTCCACTGCAACTTGCTGGCTGAACTTCTGGTCTGGAGTCACTAATCAGTTCAAGAACAGCTATTCCCAGATAATCTGGGAACCACTCAACGAGCCATGCTACGATGCTTCGGCCTGTGCGGGATACAGCACAAACAACAACATGTGCTCAGGAGCTTCAGCTTGCGTAACGACTCTGTCCCAAGAGTATCAGCTCTGGATAGACCAGACGAGAGCGCAGGGCGACACTCACTGGATAGTTGTCCAGAACATTTGTAGTTACGGTTGCTCACTTAGCAACTGGGCGAGCGGGTTCCCGACCGTAACAGACCCGTTAGGCAAGTCTCCTACTGGAAAGATCTTCATCAGCCTCCACAGCTACATGGGTTACTCTTCCAGCAACTGGAACAACGCGACCGCTGACTCGATGGCCCAACAATACTACCAAGCAGTCGTCTCAGGCATGACTGCCTCTGGATGGCCGGCGCTGAACACTGAGGGAGGAGCTGATCCTCTCTGCACTAGCTGCGCTCCTGATCAGATCTTAACGGGGAGCGCAGGATATTCAACAACAACATTCCACTTCATTCAAGCCCTAACCAACCTCTATGATAATAATACACCACAAAGAATCAACTGGATATGGTGGCCAGCAGGAAGCTGGACAAACACACCGAACTCCGGAATCTACGGAGCAATGCAGTGTGCCAGTAGCCCGCCCGGATGGGGATGCTTACTCAAATTCCTCAGCCTTGGCCCACCGACACCGGACTTTACTCTGACGGCCACTAGCCCCGCGGGAATAAACGCGGGCCAAACCACAGCCTCAACTATCACTAGTACCGCCCAAAACGGTTTCACAGGAACAATCACCCTTACAGATACTCCACCGTCGGGATTGACGTGTGGCTCGATTAGCCCCACCGCAATCAGCGGCTCGACTACCGCGACAGTCTCGTGTAGTTCGAACGTAGCAGGAACATATCTCCTCACAATAATCGGGACAAGCGGAGCTTTGGTCCGCATAACTGTTGCAACTTTCAAGTTCCAAGACTTTCGAGTCAGCGCTAGTTCACCCTCAGCAGTCTCTCCAGGATCTTCGGCGGTCTCTACAATTTCGCTGACGGCGGTAAACGGGTTCGGAGGATCAATCACGATCACAGACAATGTGCCCTCGGGACTATCCTGTGGGTCCCTGAGCACTAGTACCGTAACGGGCTCCGGCACCACGACCCTCTCATGCAGCTCAACCAGCCAGAACGTCTACACTGTGACGATCACCGCGGTGAATGGAGCACTTACTCATACGACTACCGCTTCCTTCACATTTGGGATTCCTCCAGATTTCACAATCGCCGCGTCCTCGCCTTCAAACGCCAACGTCGGCGCGTCCTCGACATCTACCATAACCGTCGGTCTTATCCATGGGTTCACCAACACACTGACACTGAGCGCAACCGCTCCTTCAGGGCTAAGTTGCAGCTCACTAACCAAAACATCTTTCTCAACCAACGGCACGGCGACAGTCACTTGCAGTTCCACGATTCCAGCAACCTACTGGCTAACTATTACCGGAACCAGCGGAGCACTGACTCATACTACGACCGCAACTTTCACCTTTCTCGGAACGAATGTTCCCCCGACCGTCCAACCCCTCACTCTAGTTGCACCTGGCCCTCAGTCAGCCACTGTTGGGACAGCCCTTAGTTTCGTAGTCTCTGCGAGAAACCCGCTCATCCCCGCTGAGACGGTGAACCTCGCCGCGACCGGTTTGGCTCCCAACATGTCATTCAACCCATCAACTGGAGCCTTCTCCTTCACACCAACTCAGAGCCAGGCTGGCCAGACATTCATCGTCAACTTCACCGCAACTGACCCGAACAACCAAGCCGGTCCAAGCAGCCAGTCAGTCGCAATACACGTCGCTGGCACTGCGAACCAGCCCTCGGGAGGAGGATTCTGCCTCAGCTGTGTGATCCAGCGGGGATTCTCCCTGACGATGTGGCTCTTCGTCATCGGAGGCTTGATTGGAGTAATCTCATCTATCGCGATGCTCAACATCAGAGCCCACGCGGAGCTCGCTGGCATGCGAAGAAGAATTCGCAACCCGACTGGCGTCCCTCGCCATCACATCGGTCAGGGCCGCTTAGTGAAGACAAGGGCGATATCGGAGCACCATCATCGGAGTCCCATCCGTCACTACGAGGACAACTAGTAAACGTCTAGCCGACAGATTCTAGCAACTAGCTTTCCGGAACGTCTAAGGTTTTCTTCTCACAGTCTGAACTCTGCGCAGAACTAAGGCTGCGACGACAATAGCCGAGAAACCCAGTATTCCGAATAATGAATAGGACAAGATTGGAAGAGGAGGAGCCCGGCTCACCGCGAAAACGTGAATCGTGACATGCGAAACCGTCGAGACGCCCTGTGCCTGCGCCGTGAAGGTCACGTTGTAGTCGCCTGGGGCCTGGGCATCAGTAGGAGTCCACGAGAAGATTGAGGACGCGCCGCCAACGAACGATTGAGTTGACGAAAACGTTGCACCAACAGGCAGGCCAGAAGCAGTCAGCGTCACAGTCTTCAACCCATCAGTCGCGTTAACGATGAAGCGCACTGTGGATCCTGCGGTCACCGTCTGCGCACCCGGGATAGACAGCACTGGTGGGGAAATGACCGTGAGTGGCTCGCACGCGGCGTTCACGCCGGTGTTGTTTGAATCTCCAGAGTAAATTGCGTCCCAGCTGAAACTCCCCGCTGAGTTGAATTTCTGAGAAGCGGAGTTCGGCACAATTCCAGTCGTCACGATAACTGGCGAACCTACAATCGTAGGTGTTCCTGAACAGGTCGAACCGACAAAGTATTCGTAAGTAACTGTTCCTCCCGCATTGAAGCCGCCAGTCATTCTTGCGGAGTCGGCTACAGTAGAACCGACTAGAGGAGCCAAGGTGGAGAGGCTGGTTGAGATTGAGGGAGTAACCTTGCCGACCGAGATAGAGATCGCTATTGAGCGTGAAAGGGATCCGCTCGAGCCCGAGATTGTAACGGTGAACGTACCGCTAGCTGAGGATGGGCAGGATATGGTCGAGGTCCCTGAACCATCGATGCTGGTCGGCGAAAGTATACACGAGAGTCCTGTCGATGGAGACGATGTGGCTGCTAAGGTTACTGTCCCGGCAAAACCGTTCACGCCGGATATTGTTACGGTCGAATTTCCAGCGTTGCCAACCGTTACGTTAACGGTCGAGGGGCTGACCGAGATGCTGAAGTCTTGGACGATGAAGGTTGCTGTCTTTGTGTGTGATCTTGCTCCGCTCGTGCCGGTTACCGTGACATGGACTGTGGAGGCTGAACTGAAGATGCAGGAGAGTGTTGCACTACCTGATCCCGACACGCTTGTGGGTGAAACTGTGCACGAGGTGCTGTTCGTAATCAGGCTCACCGTCCCGGTAAAGCCGTTAACGGGGGCAACTGTAATGGTCGAAGTACCAGCAGTTCCAACGTTCAGAGTTACAGCTGTTGGGCTGGCGTTGATGGCAAAATCTGTCACTGCAAATGTGACGGTCGCAGTGTGAGACAGACTGCCACTGGATCCAGTCACTGTGACAGTATAGCTTCCGACGCTACCATTGCAAGAAAGAACAGAGGAGCCTGATCCAGTGACGCTCGTAGGTGTAAGGGTGCAGCTCAGACCCGTCGCCGGGCTAATAGTCGATGTGAGTCCAACAAGGTCGCTAAAGCTTTGTTGCGCTGTTATTGAAATTCTGGATGTGCCTGGCTGTCCTGTCAGGGTAGTAACGGTCGTCGGGCTGGATGCAATTGTGAAATCCTGTACCGTGAATGTGACGGTTGCGGAGTGAGATAGACCGCCACCAATTCCCGTCACCGTTACAGCGTAAGACCCCGTGCTGCCGCTACAGGAGAGTGTTGAGGAGACTGAGGTCCCGAGAGTTACACTCGAGGGGGTCAGGCTGCAGGTCAGACCGCTAGAGGGCGACGCTGCAGCCGCAATCGTTACTGTTCCTGTGAAGCCTTGTAACGCAGGAAGGGCCGTCACGGTGATGGTGGACGTGCCTGATGTTCCGGCGTTGACGGTTACGGCGGTCGGGCCAGCTGTTACCGCGAAGTCTTGAATCGTGTAGGTCACAGTTGCAGTGTGTGATAGAATGCCATTGGCACCTGTTACGGTAACGGCGTAGGTACCTTCTGAGCCCGAACAGGAGAGGTTAGAAGTTCCAGAAGTGCCGAGAGTGACACTTGTTGGAGTGAGGGTGCAAGTCAATCCGGTAGACGGAGATACTGACGACGTCAGGCTCACAGTTCCGGCGAATCCGTTTATCGATGCTATTGAGATCGTCGAGCTCCCTGAAGTCCCAGCAGTGGCAAAGACGCTAGTCGGATTGGACGATACCGAAAAGTCTGGGACAGCCACGCTGTAGCTGACCGTCGCTGAGTGAGATAGGGTCCCACTCGTGCCTGTTACTGTAACTGTGAAGGTTCCGCTTGTAGTTGCAGTGCATGACAGATTCGAGGTTCCGGAGCCAGTAACGCTGGTCGGTGTAAGAGTGCACGTCATTCCGCTCCGGCTAACCGTGTAAGTTAGACTGACAATTGCAGTGAACCCGTTGGTTGCGATGATCGTGATTGTTGATGTTCCGGCCTGGTTGACGTTCGCGGCCACACTCGTCGGAATGGCCGCGATCGCAAAGTCTTGCACAACATAGGTGACGGGGGCAGAATGAGATAATGCACCGCTGGTTCCAGTCACCGAGACTGTGTAGGTTCCTGCCTGACCGGAGCAGGAGAGTGCGGAGGTGCCGGAGGGGCCGAGAGTCACACTGGTCGGTGAAAGAGTGCACGCTAGACCAGTGGCTGGAGAGACACTGTTTGAGAGCGCGACGGTTCCTGTGAATCCTTGAGTAGCTGTCACTATTACTGTTGATGAACCACTTACTCCGGTGTTCACCGTAACAGTAGATGGGCTAACAGCCAGAACGAAGTCCTGTACTGTCACCGCAACAGTCGCAGAATGTGATAGAGACCCGCTAGCTCCAGTGGCCGTTACGACATAGCTTCCAGCAGTACCCGAACATGTTAGGGTTGAGGTTGTGCTAGGGGTTGAAATGCTGAGAACTACACTTGCCGGAGAGAATGTGCACGTCAAACCTGTTGTAGGCGACACGGTTGCCGAAAGGGAAATGGTTCCGCTATAGTCCTGAAGCCCGGAGACCGTTATCGTTGAGCTTCCGGACGCTCCGGCCAGAATAGACACGGTCGTGGGACTGGCCCCGACCGTATAGTCCTGAACTGCAAACGTTAGAGTCGCGGCGTGAGTCAAACCGCTACTCGTACCCGTAACAGTAACCGTGTACAAACCCGCAGATCCGGAACATGAAAGTGTTGACTGACCACTTGTAGTGGAAGACGTTAGAGAAACACTGGTTGGAGATGGAGTGCAGGCCAAACCCGAGGGTGGCGAGGCAGCCACTGAGAACGATATCGTGCCAGCGAATCCTTGCAGACCCGTAGTCGTGATCGTTGAGCTCCCGGTCGCACTGGCGAGAACCGTGACGCTCGTCGGGCTTGATGCAACAGTAAAGTCCTGCACTGTGTATGAGACAGAGACCGAGTGAGTGAGACCGCTACCAGTCCCAGTTACCGTGACACTGTACGAGCCGGCAGCGCCGCTGCACGACAGCGATGATGTTGCGCTCGAGGCTGTGGCGCTCAGGGGGAGGACGGAGGGTGTGAGGTTGCAATTCAGCCCATTCGAGGGCGAGACAGTCGTTGAGAGGGCAACATTTCCGACGAAACCATCCAATCCTGTAGCAATTACCGTTGTAGAGCCGGCCGCTGCAGCAAGAGTTGTCACGCCTCCTGGAGTGGTTGTTAACCCGAAGTCTTGAACTGTGTACGTCACGGTTGCGGACGCTGAGTTGGCACCATTTGTGCCGGTTACAGTTACCGTGTAGAACCCGGCTTGACCCGAACATGACAGGGTCGATGTTCCGGATGATGTGAGGCTCGGAGTGGCAAGACTGCAAGACAAGCCGGAGGTTGGTGAAACGGCACTGCTCAGAGTGACGGTTCCACTGAATCCGGGAGCAAAAGCGATCGTTATCGTTGACGACCCGCTTGACCCTGCTACGTCAGTGACACTGGTCGGGTTAGCAGTCATGCTGAAGGCTGTTCCTACGTTGTAGGTCACCGTAGCAGATCGAGTCAGTCCACCGCTCGTGCCAGTCACACTAACTGTGAATGTTGTCGATGTGACGGAAGCTGTGCAGGACAGTGTAGAAGTTCCAGAGGAGGAAGTCGTTGTCAGTGCAACGCTGGTAGGGCTAAGGCTACAGGTGAGCCCCGAGAAGGGAGAGATAGTGTCAGTCAGGCTTATCGTTCCTGTGAAACCGTTAGCGCTCGAGACAGTGACGGTCGATGTTCCGCTAGTACCGGAGAAGACAAGAACACTACTGGGGCTAGCGCTGACTGTAAAGTCTTGCACGGTGTACGTGACGCTGGCGGTATGGCTCAGAGAGGATCCAGTACCGGTAACTGCTACAGTGTAGGTCCCGAGAGTACCGGTGCAGGACAGTGTCGAGGTTCCGCTAGTCATTGCCCCTAGGGTGATGCTCGTCGGGGCCAAAGTGCAAGTCAGACCCGTCGACGGTGAAACCCCCACCGTAAGCGAAATGGTTCCAGTGAAGCCGTTGAAACCGGAGACCGTGATCGTTGACGTTCCCGCGGAGCCTGACGAGACTGCGACGCTCGCTGGGTTTGCGGTCACGCTGAAATCTTGGACGGTGAAGGTTACGATCGAGTTGTGACTAAGACTGCCGTCAGAACCTGTGATTGTAACCGTATAGGAGCCCGCGGCGCCTGAACACGACAGCGTGGAAGTTCCGCTAGATACGGTGCTGGTAAGAGTAACACTTGCTGGCGAGACAGTACAGGTCAGACCCGTTGATGGTGAGGACGTTGTTGACAAGGAGACGGTGCCAGCGAGACCCTGGACAGCGGTGACAGTGATAGTCGAGGTGCCAGATGCCGAGGATAGGACGGTCACGTTTGTCTGGCTTGTTGCTATTGTGAAGTCTTGTACGGTATAATTGACCGTTGATGTGCGGGTTAGCGACCCACTGGTGCCCGTGATAGTTACCGTATATGTTCCTGAGGAGCCAGTGCATGAGAGTGTGCTGGTTCCTGTATTGCCTAGTGTGACACTTGTCGGGGTTAGTGTACAAGTTAGGCCTGAGCCGGGAGAGATAGTCGCGGCTAGATTAACGGTTCCGGTGAATCCTAGGACGTTGGTCACGACTACTGTGGATGTTCCCATTGCTCCGGCGTTGACGCTTACACTGGTCGGAGTATCATTGACCGTGAAGTCCTGCACTGTCACGCCTACAGTCGTTGAGTGCGGGGCCGTAGCAGTCGGCGTCCCAGTTATTGTGACGGTGTAGCCGCCTGCAGCGCCCGAACATGATAGCGTCGAGGTTCCCGAGGTCCCAAGAGTCACGCTGGTAGGCGTCAATGCGCACGATAGACCGGTAGATGGCGATACAGAGGAACTCAACTGCACAACGCCGACAAAGCCATTGACTGACGACACGGTGATCGTTGACGTCGTCGTGGAACCAGCGGTTGTTGTCAGACTAGATGGACTTGCACTGATCGAAAAGTCGGGCACGGCAATACTGAACGTCACGGTCGCGGTGTGGGAGAGCAATCCGTCGGCTCCCTTGACGGTTACCGTATACGATCCAGGGAGAGATGCAGTACATGATAGTGTGGAAGAGCCCGAGCCGCCGGTGATGGTGGTCGAGCTCAGACTGCAGCTGATGTTAGTTGACGAAGCTGTGAATGTCAGAGTCACCGTGTCCACGAAGCCGTTGGCCGGGCTGATTGTTATCGTCGAAGTAAGAGCGGAATTGACATTCCCCGTCAGACTGGTGGGCGCTGCGTCTATGCTGAAGTCCTCGATTATGAAAGGCACAGTCGTCGAGTGAGAGAGCGCCCCACTGGTTCCAGTTATTCCAAGAGTGTATGTTCCGGCTATGTTTGAACTGCAAGAGACGCTGGCCGTCCCTGAGTTTGTTAGGCTGCTCGGCGAGATCGGACCACAGTTCAAACCGGCGGGTATTGAATCTGTCAGACCTACGGTGCCCGCGAACCCGTTCATGTAAGTTACGGATATTGTAGTAGTTGCAGGGCTCCCCGCAATAACGGCACCGGGGGATGTCGCAGTTATGCTAAAGTCTGTAACCTTGAGAGATGCACTGGTTGAATGGGAGAGTGTGCCGCTGGCGCCAGTTATGCCCAGGGTGTAGGTTCCAGCAGTTGTTGAACTGCAGGCGATCGTTGCAGTTCCGGAGCCTGTAATGTTTGCGGGCGTAATGTTTCCGCAAGTCAAACCGGGCGGGATCGTGTCGGTAAGGCTGACGGTTCCAGTGAACCCGTTCAGACCAGTAATTGTAATTGTTGACGTAGCAGACGCTCCAATAGTCACAGGGGGAGAGGAAGTGATTGAGATGACAAAGTCCGCGACGGCGTAAGTGACTGTTGCGGTATGAGAGAGGGCTCCGTTCGTTCCGGTGATTGTTGCGAGGAAGTTGCCTGGCGCTGACCCCGTACACAAGAGTGTCGATGTTCCCGATCCACCGTTTACGCTCGTCGGGTTGATGTTACACAATAGATCCGTTGAGTTAGTGGTCTGGGAGAGAAGGACCGTCCCGCTGAAGCCATTGAGCGGAGCGATTGTGATTACCGATGATCCCTTGGTGCCTGTAGTCACTGAGATTGTGGTTGGGTTTGTGGCTATTGAGAAGTCTTGTACATGATAGGTTACGCTCGCTGCGTGCGAGAGACCGCCACTTGTGCCTGTAACAGTTGCCAGATAGTTGCCAGCCAGACTTCCCGTGCACGATAGGGTGGATGTGCCGCTACCGCCCGTGATAGTGGCAGGACTGGCTGTGCACGATAGGCTGGTAGAGTTTGACGTTACCGCTACAGCTACGCTTGAAGTAAATCCGTTCACTGGCGCTATGGTCAATGTTGAGGCGCTAGCGGAGCCCGCGACGCCGGTGACAGTAGCTGGACTAGCGCTTACGGCAAAGTCTTGTACGTTGTACGTTATTGTGAAGGAGTGAGAGAGGCTCCCGCTCGTCCCTGTCACGGCGACGTGCATTATCGATGGGGATGAGAATGTACAGGAGAGCGTGGAACCGCCTGATCCGGCGACACTGTTCGGAGCGGCCGAGCAAGATGTGCTGTTAGTATTCAGACTCACAGCTCCGGAGAAACCGTTTACAGCGGTCACGGTGATGGTAGACATGCCTGCTGAGCCAGCATTCACGTTGACATTTGTTGGATTCCCTGCTATGGCGAAGTCTTGGACTCTATAAGTCACAATGACAGAATGAGATAGAGAAGAACTCGTTCCAGTTACCTGAACATGTATTGTGCCGGCCGATGCGAAGGTGCAGGAAAGGGTAGCGCTACCTGAGCCAGTGACGCTTGTAGGACTCACGGCACACACTGTACTATTGGTCGCAAACGCGACCACTCCAGCAAACCCGTTCTGCGCAGAGACAGTGGCGGTTGAAGTTCCTAGATTACCAGCGTTCACAGTGACGATCGTCGGATTGATAGTTACGGTGAAGTCCTGAATTGTAAACGTAGCAGTACCTGAGTGAGACAACCCACCACTCGTGCCCGTCACGGTAACATAGACGATTGAGGCGGATGCAAAAGAGCATGACAGAGTAGAACTCCCCGAGCCGGTCAGACTAGACGGCGTCGCTGCGCACGAGGTGATATTGGTAGCTAGTGAGACAATTCCAGCAAAGCCATTGAGTCCAGTTACACTAACAGTCGAAGTCACTGCAGAGCCTGCGTTTCCGGTCACGCTCGATGGACTGACGCTGATTGTGAAGTCTTGAACGATGTATACAACTGTGGCCGTGTGAGAGAGTGATCCGCTTGTTCCTGAGACGGCGATAGTGGATGTGCCAACAGTTGTGAAATTGCACGAGAGGCTCGCGCTACCGGAGCCTGAGACGCCTGAAGGAGTGATGGTGCACGCTGTGCTATTCGATAACAAATTGACGGCTCCGACAAACCCGTTCAGACCTTGAACTGTTATGGCAGAATTGCCGGTCGAGCCCGCGTTGACTGTCACGGAAGTGGGATTTACCGCAATTGAGAAGTCCTGGACGGTAAATGTGACTGTTACGGTGTGGGACAGAGACCCGGCCGTTCCTGTGACGCCTATGTGACTCGTACCTGCTGAAGCGAAATTGCAGGAGAGACTGGCTGTTCCCGAACCCGTCAGGCTGGTCGGGTTGATCGCGCAGGAGGTACTATTTGTTCCAAGATTGACTACTCCTGTAAAGCCATTCTTGCCGGTTACGGTCATGGTCGAAGTGCCTGAGGCACCAACATTAACCGTAACGCTGGTCGGGCTCGCGCTAACGGTAAAATCCTGCACAGTATAGCTGACTGTTGTAGTTCGGGACTGAGAGCTACTAGTTCCAGTGACTGTAACGGCGATGTTTGATGCTGCTGTAAATGTGCATGACAGTGTTGCGCTGCCCGAGCCAGTTATGGTTGAGGGAGAGATGTTGCATGCTGTGCTGTTTGTCGTCAAGCTCACGACTCCAGCAAAACCATTCGAAGCGCTTACTTGGATCGTTGAGGTTCCCGAGGTTCCGGCGTTTGTTATCAGATTGTTCGGATTGGCTGTGAGACTGAAATCTTGAGTGCTATAGTTGACGGTTACAGAGTGTGACAGAGCACCACTGGTGGCTGTCACGGTGACCGTGTATGTTCCGGCTGAGCCTGAACATGAGAGGGTCGAAGTCCCCGAACTGCCTAGGACAACGCTGGTCGGTGAGAGACTACAGGTTAGCCCCGTGGTTGCAGAGACTGTCGCGGATAGACTCACAGTGCCGGTGAATCCATTTACGGGTGTGACGGTTATCGTGGAGGTTCCGCTCGAGCCTGCGACGAAGTTTACGTCGGTTGGGTTGGCTGCGACCGTGAAGTCTCTTACAGAGAAGCTGACGGATGCGGAGTGGGATAGTGAACTGCCGGTTCCGCTCACTGTAACGGTGTAGTCTCCAGCGCTCCCTACGCATGAAAGGGTCGAAGTCCCGGAGCCTGAAACGCTTGTCGGGGTCAGTGTGCAGCTGAGTCCCGTCGTCGGGACGACCGCGGCAGTTAGGCCCACGACTCCGCTGAACCCTTGAAGCGCTGTTACGGTGATCGTTGAAGTTCCTGCGGTCCCAGCCTTAGAAGACACAGATGTGGGACTAGAGGCGATCGTAAAGTCTTGCACCGTGTAAGAGGCCACAGTAGAGTGAGAGAGAATTCCACTTGCTCCCGTAACAGTTACGGTATAGGACCCTGCGGAACCGCTGCAGGATAGAGTTGAGGATCCAGAGCCTGTAACACTAGTCGGTGTGAGAGCGCAAGTGAGACCGGATGAAGGAGATGCGGCCGCGCTTAGGCTCACGATTCCGCTGAATCCCTGTTGAGCGGTGACAGTAATCGTGGTGTTACCGAAAACCCCTGCGAGTACAGTAGAAGAGGTAGGACTGGCTGAGATGGTGAAGTCCTGTACGGTGTCAGTCACGGTTGCGGAGTGGGACAGGGACCCGCTTGTTCCGGTGACTGTCACTGTGTAGGACCCGGTTGAGCCTGAGCAGGATAGAGTTGAGCTTCCGGATCCGACGACGCTTGTTGGAGTCAGATTGCAAGTAAGACCCGTGGTCGGGAAGATTGTCGATGAGAGAGCGACGGTCCCTGCAAATCCGCTCAACGACGTGATAGATATCGAGGAGGTACCACTCGCTCCTGCCAAGACATTCACGCTAGTCGGACTCGCTGCAATCGTGAAATCTTGAACAGTCAAGGAAACGGTAGCTGAGTGGGATAGAGTGCCACTGGAACCGTTTACTGTTACAGTGTAAGTTCCGACGCTTCCAGAACATGAAAGGGTAGACGTGCCTGAGGTTCCTAGGGTTACGCTCGTCGGAGATAGTGTGCAGGTGATTCCTGTCGAAGGAGTTACGCTTGAGGTTAGAGCAATGGTTCCAGCGAATCCTTGGAGTGTAGTGACAGTGACGATCGAGGTCCCAGAGGCTCCTGCAAGCACCGTAACACTGGTTGGGCTCGCCGAGACTGTATAGTCTTGAACCGTGAAGGTTACACTGGCGGAGTGAGAAAGCGAACCACTAGTCCCGGTGACGGTGACGCTGTAACTTCCCACAGATCCACTGCATGAGAGACCGGAGGTCCCGGACCCGGTTACACTGGTCGGGGAGAGTGTGCATGTTAGACCCGTTGAAGGTGTAACTGTGTCGCCCAGTGAAACTACGCCGTTGAAGCCGGCTTGCGCAGTAATCGTAACTGTTGAAGTTCCTGTAGCACCTGCGAGACTGGTAACGGCTGTCGGGCTCGCGGCTGCCGTAAAGTCTTGAGATGTGAGTGTGACGGTGGCGGTGACGCTGTTGGGGCCGTTTGTAGCAGCCACGGTGACGGTATAGACGCCTGCAGATCCTGAACAGGAGAGAGTGGATGTGCCTGAGGTTCCGAGGGTAATGCTCGTTGGGGACAGGTTGCAAGTTAGCCCGCTGGGAGAAACGGAGGAAGTCAGGCTGACTGTGCCTGTGAAACCACTCTGTGCGCTAACTGTGATCGTCGATGTTCCCGACGTTCCAGCAAGAACTGTGACAGCGGTTGGATTCGCGGTCACAGTGTATGCCGTTCCAGAGTTGACGGTCACGGTCGCGGCTGTCGTTAATCCTCCTCCCGTTCCGCTAATGGTAACAGTGAAGGTGCCGGGTGTTGAGGAGGTGCAGGATAGAGTTGACGCGCCTGAGGTTGTTGTACTGTTTAGTGAGATGGTGGTTGGCGTAACAGTGCAGGTTAGGCCAGCCGATGGAGAGCTGGATGCTGTCAGACTGACAGTTCCTGTAAACCCGTTGCGGCCGGTAACTGTTATGGCTGTGTTTCCGGCTCCCCCTGAGGGGAAGTTTAGCGTCGCCGGATTGGCGGTGACAGTGAAGTCCTGGACCGTGTAGGTAACCGTCACAGAGTGGGACAGGGTATTACTTGTGCCTGTAGTGGTCACTGAGTAGACTCCCGCGCCACCGCTGCAGGACAGGGCCGAGTTTCCTGATCCCGTAACACTCGTCGGTGTTAGAGTACATGTCAGACCGACCGCAGGGCTAATGCTCGAGGTTAAGCTGATGACTCCGCTGAACCCGTTCAGAGAAGTTATGGAGACGGTTGTTAGCCCAGGGGTGCCAGCTTTTACAGTGACTCCGCCGGTCGGACTCGCGGTGATCGTGAAATCCTGGACCGAGTAAGTCACGGTTGCTGTGTGAGCCAGTGAACCGCTGGTTCCAGACACGGTTACTGTGTACGTGCCTGCTGATCCACTGCACGAAAGTGTTGACGTTTGTGAGGTTCCGAGGCTGATGCTGTTTGGTGTTAGAGTACATGTGAGTCCGGTAGCGGGGGATATCGTGGTCGAAAGGGCAACTGTGCCCGTGAAGCTGTTAATCGGTGCAACGGTAATAGTTGAGTTGCCTGCGACTCCGGCGTTAACGGTAAAGCTTGTTGGAGCGGCGGCTACGGTGAAATCTTGGACATTGAAGGTGACCGTTGCAGAGTGCGATAGTGTTCCGCTCGTGCCTGTTACTGTCACGGCATAGGTTGCCGCTGAAGCGCTACACGACAAAGCGGAGGTGCCAGATCCTGTTGTGCTGGTCGGAGCAAGCGTACACGTCATCCCGGTGACTGGACTGATGCTCAACGCTAGGCTGACGGCTCCATTGAAACCCTGGAGTCCCGTAACCGTGATCGTTGAGGTGCCTGAGGCTCCCGCGTTAACAATGACGGTCGTTGGACTTGCAGCTATCGTAAAGTCTTGGACAGTGTATGTGACTGTAGCGGTATGGGATAGGCTGCCACTAGAAGCCGTTACAGTAACCGTGTAGCTTCCGGCGCTTCCGTTGCATGACAGGTTCGCGGTTCCGGAGCCTGTGACGCTTGTTGGGGTTAGAGTGCAAGTCAAACCGCTGGCAGGGCTGATGTTGGATGTTAGGCTGACAGCTGCACTGAAACCGCTCTGAGCAGCTATGGTGATCGTGGATGATCCGGCAACACCCGCGTTCACAGTGACGCTCGTCGGATTCGCGGAGATCGTGAAATCTTGGACTGTATAGACCACAGTTGCTGTATGAACAATGGAGCCGCTCGTTCCGGTGACTGTTACTGTATAGATGCCTGCGGGTCCACTGCATGAAAGTGTGGAGGTTTGAGAGGATCCAAGGGTGATGCTAGTGGGTGTTAGAGTGCAGGTCAAGCCGGTTGCGGGGGATATTGAGGATGTTAGGGAGATCGTGCCCGTGAAGCTGTTTACCGGCGCAACCGTGATCGTTGAGGCGCCTGCAATTCCAGCGTTGATGGTCAGGCCGGTCGGCGCAGCGGCGAGGGTGAAGTCTTCGACGTTGAATGTCAATGTCGCGGAGTGGGACAGTGTTCCGCTCGTGCCCGTCACTATGACGGTATAGGTTCCGGGGGAGCCGGTGCATGACAGCGTGGAAGTGCCCGATCCTGTTACACTGGTCGGGGTAAGTGTGCAAGTCAGTCCAGTGGCTGGACTGATGCCCGAAGTTAGGCTGACGACTCCATTGAAACCCTGAAGGGCAGTAATTGTGACAGTCGAAGTGCCGGCGGTACCAGCGCTCACCGTGTCGGTGGTTGGGCTCGCGGCTATCGTAAAGTCTTGAACAGTGATAGTGACTGTGGCGGAATGAGTTAGGCTGCTGCTTGTGCCGGTCACGGTTATGGTGTAGCTACCTGCGATTCCAGTGCACGACAGGGTTGAGGTTCCGGAACCGGTGACACTCGTCGGAGTCAGTGTACATGTGAGACCGGTCGCTGGACTGATAGTTGACGCAAGGTTAACAACTCCGCTGAAGCCTTGGAGAGGAGTTACGGTGACCGTCGATGAGGCTTGGGTTCCAGCGAGGACGGTCACGCTTGTCGGGCTGGCTGCGATAGTGAAATCCTGAACCGTGTAGGTGACAGCTGCGGAGTGTGTCAGAGTACCGCTTGTGCCAGTTATCGTGACGGTGTAAGACCCGGCCGAACCACTACAGGAGAGCGTGGAGGTCCCAGATCCAGTTACGCTTGTCGGAGATAGAGTGCAAGTCAAACCGGTGGAGGGACTGATGCCTGAGGTTAGACTGACAGCCCCAGTGAATCCGTCGAGCGCCGTCACTGTTATGGTGGAAGTCCCAGCGGCGCCAGCAAGAACTGTAGCGCTGGCCGGGCTTGCCGCAATGGTAAAGTCTTGAACTGTGAAAGTTACAGATGCGGGATGCGACAGTGCGCCGCTGGTGCCTGTTACCGTTACGGTGTAGACTCCGGCGACGCCGAAGCATGAAAGTGTCGATGTGCCGGAACCAGTAGTGCTGGTTGGCGTCAGAGTGCAAGCTAGTCCAGAAGCAGGATTAATGCTTGAGGTCAGGCTGACGGTTCCGCTGAAGCCGCTGAGAGCCGTTACGGTAATGGTAGAGGTCCCAGCAACACCCGCATTGACGGTGACCGTGGTGGGACTCGCAGAGATGGTGAAGTCTTGGACACGATAGATTACCGTTGTCGACGCCGCATTGGTACCGCTCGTACCGTTTACGGTTACGGTGTACTGTCCTGGTGAGCCGGAGCAGGACAGAGTTGAGTTTCCTGATGATGTGAACTTGGTCACGCTAAGGGCGCAAGAAAGACCAGTGCTGGGAGAAACTGTATCATTCAACGTCACAGTCCCAGAGAACGCAACATCATACGTGACGGTTATCGTCGAAGTGCCAGTGACCCCTGTAACGACAGAAACAGTTGTGGGGTTAGCTGTAACGGTAAAGGCCATCCCCACAATGAACTTAACTGAAGCCGATCGCGACAATCCGTTGCCTGTACCTGTCACGGTTACGTTGAAAGTTCCTGATAGAGCCGAATCGGAGCATGTGAGAATTGAATTGCGAGAAGTGTTGGTCGTGTTGAATGCGAAGCTTGCGGGGTTGAGGACGCAAGTAAGCCCGAGAGTAGGCGAGACGGTATCGGTCAATGTCACTGTTCCAGTAAAGCCTTGAAGGGCTGTGCCGGTGATCGTCGAAGTTGCGTTCCGTCCAAAGAAGACGGTTACATTTGTCGGATTTGCACTTACAGTGAAGTCCTCGACCTTGTAATTGACAGCGGCAGTGTGAGTAATGCCTTGGCTTGATCCTGTAATCGTTACTGCATAGGCACCAGCAGAGCCAGAGCATGAAAGAGTCGAATTACTATTCGCAACTGTCCCGCCGACGGTTACACTTGACGGAGTGAGACTACAGGTCAGGCCAGCAGGTGGAGAGATCACGTTTGAGAGTGTCACGGTTCCAGAAAACCCGTTGAGGCTACTCGTTGTGATGATCGATGTTCCTGCGCTTCCTGCCAGAGGAGTCACGAGCGAAGGGGTTGTGACAATCTTGAAGTCCTGAACAATTAGAGTTATGATTACTGAATGAGCTAACTGACCGTTCGTCGCAGTGATATTCAATGTGTAGACACCGGCGATCTGTCCGGCATTGATGTTCAGAACACTCGCGTTGCAAGCGCAACCCGAAGGGATCAGTTTGAGACTGGCAGGAGTGAGCGAAGCAGAAGGACCCGGCGAAGAGATCAGGACGTTTAGCGCAACTGTTCCCGTGAAACCGTTCAAGACCCCCAAGTGAATGGAGGTACTTCCACTACTCTGTCCTACGACTAGAGAGACTGAGGAAGACGGGAGTGATGTGATCGAAAAGTCTACGATGTGAAACAGCAACGAAGCTGTAGTGTGGGAAAGCGTGCCGTTTGTTCCTGTTACGGTCACGCTGTAATCGCTGGCCGTTGAAGACCTACAGGATAGAATGGTAGTCGCTGTGGAGGATGAAACGCTAACCTTGTTCAGTGACAATGAGCACGTCAACCCAGACGGTGCTGAGATGGTCATCGCCAGTGTTCTGTTGAACCCATTGAGCGCACTCAAGGTAACAGTTGAGTTTCCTAGAGATCCGGCGTTGACCGTAACGCTTGTTGGGCTGGCCGCAATTGTGAAGTCGACCACCTCGAATGTTACAGTTGAATTATGAGCCAACGGGCCGCTTGTACTCCCGACCAGCACAATGTTGTTCGAGAAAGTTGAGAAGGTACAGGTTAGGCTCACACTCGCAGAAGTCGTGGTTGACGTCAAAGTTACGCTAGGAACGGTAACGCTACACGCGGTCCCGCCGTTCTGAAAGATTCCTATGGTTCCCGTAAAGCCGTTGACGGCGGTAACCCGAATTGTAGAGCTGCCTGGGGATCCAGCGTTCACCATCAGTGCAGTGGGATTTGCAATGATAGTGTAATCCTCAATTCTAATCGTGAAGATGGCGGAGTGAACGATGTTGTTGCCGCTCGCACTTATCGTAACCGTGTAGTTGCCAACAACTCCGCTGCATTTCAGACTGGACGTTCCGAAGAATGTGGTCGAATTGAGAAGGATGCTAGTCGGACTTAGGGAACAAGTAAGACCTGCAGGGAACGTATCCATAAGACTCACTGTGCCTTTGAAACCGTTGACGGCGGCAACTGTAATCGTCGAGTTCGCGAGCTTGTTTGTGAGCACCTCGGAACTCGTTGGGCTTGCGGCAATGGTGAAGTCAACATCTGCAACCGTAATGGTTGTCGATCCTGATAGAGTGCCAGATGTGCCGGTTACAGTGATTACGGCGTTGCCGGTCTGAGAACCTGACTTGATTGTGAGGGTGGCAGTCTCATTCCCACCCATGCTAAGACTGACTGAGCTAGGTGTGAATGTGGTCACGAAACCGCAGGCACAGCCATTCGCGGTTGCGTTGAGATTCACCTGGCCACTGAAACTGCCCACGCTAGTCACGGTTATTGTAGTATTCACGGAAGACCCCGCCGGGATGGTGAGAGTCTTTGGATTGGCCGAGATGGTGAATCCTTCGACCAACACGGTGACTGTTATGGGCTTGTTGGTGGTGGAGCTGTTGTGCCCCACGATGGTTACAATGTACGTTCCTGAACTCGTCGACAGTGCGGTGACTGTAAGCTTAGCGCTGGCGGCCGTGCACTGATTGCAAGGTGGGATCTGAACCGTTGATGGACTGATAGTTGCGTTGGGGCTTGTGGCATCTGTAGGCGAGACCGAGGCAGTAAGGGGAAGAGGCCCCGAGAAAAGGTTGAAGGTGTTAATTGTGATGTTCGACGTAGTTGATTGGCCGGGAAGAATGGTTACCGTGCTGGGAGTGGCGTTCAGAGTGTAGCTTGGAGAACAGAACTGGCCCCCCAGGCACGAAATTCTCCACGCCGTGAGTGCGTGTAATTCCCATCCGGAAAACGAATGACCTTGCTCAGTCACATGATCAGGATCCCAAGAGACGAATCCCTGAAAATCGACAAATGACTTGAATTGTGCAGTGTTCGTTGCTAGCGCGTGCGGGTCGCATGTTGTATTCGGTCCACAATATCCCGCCGCTTTCCAATCGTGATCGAATTCCACATGAATGGTGTGCATGCATCCAGTCATGTTTCCAGCGTTGCATATACTGTAGCCAGGTGTGAAAATGTTGAATGTGGTATCGGACAGGTTCATCCCACCAGGATATGGGAGTCCTCCGTTAACAGGGTCATAGTGAACTGAGTAGTCTTCGTTGAATAGCTGGGTCCTTTCTACGCCCACGACTTCAACAAACGACGAAACGACCTGTCCATCAGCGTTTGTTATACTGCACGGCGGATTAAGCCAACGCTTGGCGTCCCCAGGGCTCGGCGCAGTAATCCCTGGGTCGAAAATGCTACCGCTCTCCGCCGCACCTCCAAATGAATTGCTCTGGCTCCCAAGAATCTGTTCGATCGTAACAACCCGCGGAACGCATTGGACCTTTGGATTCCAAGAGGTGTCTTGAGAGAACGTAGGAATCGATCCTATAGTCTCGAGTCCGAAGTTCAGGTTAAACGGCGAGCTCGTTCCGTCTATCCAAATAATGCCAAACGTGTTCTTGCCTGCAATATCAGGGGCCGAATAGTGAAAGCTGCCGATAGTGTATTCGTCCAATGAGGATTGTGTCGAGAACGCGGCTGGGGTCTCGAGCCACGCACCTCCAGGAGTCCCCGACCATTCATCGATGACCTTGTTCGTCTGGTTGTACCAGAAGACATAGAATTGTGGGTTGGGTGTGGCAGCTTGGTTGACAGAGGCCGTAAACGGCAGGGAATACCTGTGACCGTTAACATTGCCGGGAAGACCAAGAACGGACTTGGCCTCTCCTTTGCCAATGGTGTATTGTCCCCACGTTTTGCCTGCAGGTTTCACACCAGCGTTTAGCGTTCCCGAGTTTGTATCGTACCATATCGCGTAGACATTGGTCCCCGAGGCAAAGACGAAAGAGTTCACATCAGTAGATTCCGTAGTAAGAGAGATCTGGTCTTCTCCCTGCCAATTCGATCCATCGAATAGCCTACCGAACAACGGGAACCTGTTGGCCCAGTAGCCAGCGTAAATTTGCCCCGAACTAAGAGGCGCAATATCGACGTGCCAGTTTGCGCTAATCGATTGCGAAAGTGTTGACGCCGGAAGCGGGATGTCCCCAGTCCATAGCGGCGAAACTTCGATCAAAACCTGATTCGTTACAAACAACGAAGGAGTCCCCGTGTCAGTCGCGTTGAATGTAATGACCCAGAGTTGATTGGACTCGTCAGCCGTGGGAGTCCACGTGAAGAATCCAGTCTTAGAGTCGAAACTGGCACCAGCAGGAAGCGGACTCGTCGAATTGTTGACCGTTTCTCCAGTGTCAGTGTCGCTCGCGTTTACTGTGAAAGATATCGCTAATCCGGTCTTGCTAGATATCCCGGGCGAAGCCTGCAGCGATAGGGAATTAGTCTGCGGAGGTAAAAGCCCTATCAAGATTGATCGAGTTGAAATGACAGATTGCTGCTGACTGCTACTATCCTTGACTGTCAGAGCGACTGTATGTGTTCCGGGTGTGGTGAAATTGTGAGAAACGCTCTGACTTGCTCCACCCTGTAAACCATCAAACACCCAATTGTAGACGTATGGACCCGTACCGCCGCCAGCGGCTGCGGTGAAAGTCACGTTTTCAAGGGGAATCGGCGATAATGGACTGAAGGCGAAGTTGGAGCTGAGAGGGGCTACTGGTAGTGGTTGGTTGTTCGCGTGTACTATCCGAGCAGTCTGGTGCCCGCTGGTCCCTCCACATGATATTTTGTTGCTATCTTCTTGGTATCCTATCCATATTTGATTGCTCGAATCAATGGTGACCACTTCATTTGGGAAAGCTGAAGTTGGGTTGGGGGTTCTCACCACTTGTTCTGGCTGCCATGTTATTGATCCTCCGGAAATGGTACCTGATCCGTACAGAAGCGCGCGGTTGCAGTCGGTATCGAAAGCTGACTCGTTGTAGCGAGCGTAGAATACTTGGTTTCCTGAATTGGCTACTGACCAGTCGCTGTCCGTAACATGTATCCCTGTGTTCCCAGGGGTCGACACTTTGGTTGCTAAAGACCAACTGGCACCGTCAGAGCTTGTTACATAGTACAGGCATCCTCCCTGACTCTCACAGGTTGGAACAGAATCCTCGTAGAAGACCCAGTAGAGACCGTTCGAGTAGAATCCGGGATTCTGGTAGGATGACTCGTAGACATAATGATCGCTCGTAGTAGCAGTATTAATCACGTGAGAATTGTTGGTCACCGCACTTACTGGTCGGGCCATTTCCGCGGCCGCAAAAATGCTCAAGGCCAGCGAAAGGAGGAGCAGAGTAAGTGATAGCCTGCGGCGTCGCAATCTGTGACCTGCGGTCAAAATGCGGACTCGGATAATTAACCATTGACCGCAAATGGATAGCCTGAGATATCCTAGAAACTAAGAAGGTATCTTCTCAAGCACATTCTTACCCAATTCCGGAAAATAAAGCAAATGCCTCATTCAGACCGGAAACCGGCATATTTCTCGCTCATGCACAATGTTTCAAAGATCGAAGTGAACTTTTGAAGTTCAATGAAGACATCGAGGCCGACTCGCGCTACCGAACAGGAACCTCCCATAAGTGTTGAGCACGTAATGGATGAACTCCGACATAATGGTAGCCCCAGGGCAGTGGCCGGTATGTCCCGGTTTGGGATACAGACAGAAGCGGCTCTGGGAGTCTCCGTTCCAAAAATCCGTGAAATAGCGAGAAAAGTCGGAGCCCATCATGATCTTGCACAAGGTCTCTGGAAGACCGGAATTCACGAAGCTCGCATCCTCGCCAGCATGATAGATGATCCTTCAGAAGTATCTGAAGGTCAAATGGAAAAATGGGCCTCCGACTTCGATTCATGGGACGTCGTCGACGGCTGCTGCGGAAACCTATTCGACAAAACCGAATTCGCAACCAAGAAAGCTCACGAATGGTCCAAGAGAAGCGAGGAGTACGTAAAGCGCGCGGGGTTTGTTCTAATGGCCGAAATGGCCGTTCATGACAAGAATGCTTCCGACAAAAGATTTCTCGACTTCCTACCGATCATAGTTAGAGAGGCCTCAGACGAACGGAACTTTGTCAAGAAAGCCGTAAACTGGGCACTGAGGCAGATAGGCAAACGCAATGCGAATCTTAACACCGCGGCGATCAAGACCTGCGCCCAGATCAGAGATTCGGGATCTCGAACCGGAAAATGGATTGCTGCTGACGCTCTTCGCGAACTCACAAGCGCTCCTGTCGAGAAGAAACTTGCAAGTAAGAAGCCGACAAGGCTCAAACGTTAGAACTGTTCGAGGGTTGAGCCGTCACAGCTGACGAATCTTATCGTAAAAGTCCATCAGATTCCGGGCAGCAGGCTCTTCCTTGTTCAACGCAAAAATCTTCATGCTCTGCTCGTATCTCTCAAAAATTAGTACTCGACATTTGACCAACGGCTCAACGATCCGAGCCACGGTGGAAGGTGAAATGTCTAACATCCGTGCTAGACCTGCTTGGTTGAAGACCTTGTCTCGGTTCTGCAACAAGTGCTCCACCAGCCGAACCTGCGCCTTCGATTGAAACAGATCCAACAATTTCATCTAGCGAACCTCACGGATAAGAGACGAGAGTGCCAATATCTCTTCCTCTCAACGCGCTAGTAATGTTGGAGGGATCTTCGAGCGACACAAACCTTGTTGGGATCTTTGCCCTCTGCATGATCTTCAATGCAACGGGATCTAGAAGTTCGTACTTTCCTGCATACACATCTCCCGCCAATGCCCAGCTCATCAGTTTGTCAGCGCTGACCGACCTTAGCATCTTCGCCTTGGGATCCTTTTTCGGGTCTGCGGTGTACACTCCTTGAACATCTGTTGCGTTGACGAGGAAATCTGCTCGAGTTATTTCGGCGGCGAGAGCTGCGACGGCGTTCGTCGACTGTCCAGGTTGTAGACCTCCTAGAACAACGACCCTGCCGGGACTAACGTGATGAACGAGTTCTGACAGCATTGTGGGGATCTTTGTGACAGCAACCGATCCGAGGGCGAGTCTGAAGAGCTCCGCGTTAGCCCTGGTCACGCTTATTCCGAGCAGATCACAGGTTGACTCATCAGCACCCAGCTTTCTGGCAGCATCAATGTAGACCCGCGCATTCTGTCCACCCCCCGCAACGGCCACAAGCTGGTTTCCCTCGCTTGCGAAACTGGACAGGACCTTTCCCATGCTACGTAACGCGTCAACGTCTGGGTCCCGCTTGAACAGCGCACCCCCAAGCTTCACAACCGCCTTCATCCGTGACCGCAGCTCAGAAACAGACAGATTCAGTATATTAGAATGGAGAACTTGTTCGATTGAATATTGGGACTATTGCTGCAGCCGGGGTCCGGAGGTCCCGTATGGTTTCCTTAAACAAGGATTTAATACGATTCTTGGCACTATTACTAATGAAGACTGGTCAAAGTGACGAATAAAATTCCGGTCGAACCCAGTTCGACGCGCAACGTTTCTCTCTGAACGAATAGCGGCAACTCTGGCCAAGCCCTTAAACAGCAATTTTCGAATGCAGGGGGACGCTAGATGACAGGCCCCGACTCGGTCGCCCGATTCAAGTTCAAACGAACCCTCGAACAGCTATCCAAGAAGGAAGGCAGAGGGACAGAACTCATCAGCCTCTACGTCCCACCCGACCGGAAGATACATGAGGTTCTAGGACAGCTACGCGAAGAACTCGGCACAGCGGTCAACATCAAGTCACGCACCACCCGGAACAATGTCCAAGACGGAATTGAACGAACGATGCAACGACTCAAACTCTTCAAAGAACCACCTCCAACCGGGCTTGTGATCTTCGCCGGCGCGATTCCCCAGAACGGGGCCGGTAGTGAGAAGATGGAGACTTACACACTCATTCCACCAGAACCGATCGTAGTCGGCTTCTACAGATGCGACGCCCGGTTCCACGTCGAACCATTGCTCGCGCTCGTTGCGGACAAGGACACATACGGAATACTCGTGATTGACGGAACAGAAGCAGTCGTCGCGACCTTGAAAGGGCGTAGAGTGGAGATTCTGAAGACTTTCACGTCGGGAACACCCGGCAAGAGCAGGGCAGGTGGCCAATCTGCTCGAAGATTCGAACGGATCAGAGAACAAGTAATCAACGACTACTACAAACGCGTCGGCAACCACTTCAACGAGATGATGCTGGAAATCCCAGACCTGAAAGGGATCATTATCGGCGGACCTGGACCCACAAAGTACGTCTTTGAAGAAGGCGAATATCTACAGTACACATTGAAGAAGAAAGTTCTCTCACTAATCGATACCAGCTACACTAGCGAGGCGGGAGTGGAGGAGGTGGTGGAGAAGAGCAACGACGTACTGAAAGGAGTAAGATACGGCGAGGAGAAACAGCTCGTCCAGAAATTCCTCTACGAGCTAGGACACGAGACCGGCAAGGCAGCGTTCGGAGAAAAGAAGATTCAGGAGTATCTCGAAAAGGGACTAGTCGACACGCTACTGATTTCGGAGAAGCTGGAAGGCGAACGAGTAGTTCTGAAATGCAAGAACTGCGGAAATGTTGAAGAGTTCAGAGGCACCCGATACGAAGCTCACGCGGTCATGAATGAACTAGCAACGAGACCATGCAAGAACTGCGGCAAACCAATGCTCGAAGCAACAGACCACGGCGACATCATCGACAACTTCCTCGAATATGCGGAGAAAGCGGGCAGCAAAGTAGAGGTCATATCTGAAGAGACTGAAGAGGGACGAATGCTCCGGGACTCTTTCGGCAAAGTAGCCGCAGTGCTGAGATACGGCGCAAACTAGACCCTACACCCAAGAACCTAAACCGGTAGAGACCTAGCCCGAGAGAATCCGTCAGACGACTTCAGAGGGATACTCCTGGTACGCTTACCGTTACCAGACTCGTTACCAGCCCGAGAAATCTCAATTTCACATGATGCTCGCGATGTGAAACTCGGTTCTCGGAAGGAATTAACAAAACGTAACTTTGTTCCCGACTAGAAGATGGAAAGAAGGACCCCGCAAAACCATCTACGTCACAATGGACAACCACAGAACAAGCCCCGATCCGGAATCTGTCGGGGGTCAGCAGTTTTCACACGCTTTCCTTACTAGAAACCCGCGCTTCCTAAAACCCCAGCTCACCTATTCTGCGCCTAGAATTCCTGGACTCGCCCAGAAAACACGCTACCTGGAAAAGCATTTCCGAAAAGGCTCAGTGCAGTTGATGGCTGCGAGGTGAAATTGCAGTTGAGCGGTAATTAACGAAGGGTAAGTCATTCCCTCTGCCTTCAACGTAGCCGGGGGCAGAACAAACCATGGTCCGAAATCGGAAAGGCCGATCTTGATTCTGCCGGATTCTCACGCTGAATCATGCCGATATTTTACGCCCACGAAAATGATCGACTGTTCCATTCTCAGCCCTAAAAGGGAAAACTCGCTTCAGAGGAGCTTCAGTCTAGGGACCCCTCTCTGAAAATTCTCAAAAGTAGTTGCTCCTCGCGACACAAAACAGCACTTCTGAAGATGCTAACCATCAAGAAAGGATCGGGCAGAATAAGCCACGATCCCGTCAATAGAGATAATTCCATGCAAGACATGACGCGGACACGGTGGTTCAATGGCTAAACAGACGAAGGTCATCTTCTTCGACCTCGGCGAGACACTTGTCACTCAGAACATTGAAGACAACATGGTGACAAGGAACGCGCTCCGTGAAATCAGTCCTTTTCTACCCCGACGAGTATCGCCCGAGAGGTTTTTCGAACTCTACCGCGAAGGCTACAAGATCAACGAAGCAATAAGATCAAGGCATCACGTCGAGATTCCCATCCACGTCTGGATGAGACAGCTACTAGAGAGAGTAATCGAAAACACTCCATCAGAACAGCTCGTCAACAAAGCTATCAAGATCATCGTGAAAACACGAGCCGCAAACGCTGTCGCCTTCGACGACGCAGCCCCCACGCTAAAGAAGCTCTCGGGACGGGACGTCAAGTTAGGAATAATCTCCAACGTATCATCTCACGAGGTCGCAATGGGAATCCTCCATCACGTCGGACTGACAAAACACTTCGACCAGTTCATCACATCAGCCAGCGTCGGAATCAGGAAGCCCGACCCCGGAATATTCCGCTACGCGCTACTACAATTCAACGCTAGACCGGAAGAAGCCGTGATCGTCGGTGACTCAGAGACACATGACATTGGTGGAGGATACATCTCCGGACTCAGGACCGTTCTCGTGGACAGAAGACAGCGTGTCGAGAAGAGCCTAGCGAATTATCGATTCAACTCGCTCAGCGACGCGTCTAGAGAACTAGAGCACCTGTAGCAATCGCAACCAACAGCATTCCCGCAACACCCAACAACAACGAGAAGGGCAGTCCGGGAAACATCTCGAACCTTGAAAGGGCTCTAAAGCCCAGATATGATCCAGCAAGAATCCCAAGCGCCGCCCCCAAAAACGAGAGCGGACCATAGAACACCATGGCCGTTGTCGCGACTAGCGAGTAGAAGACAAGGTCTCCCATCCCTATGGTCAACTCGCCGTAAGTGTACATCGCTCCCGGAAGATCCCCCGCCTCGACCGCCTTAGCCAATGCGCCCACAGGGCCTCTAAACACCGCAACAATATCATAGACGACAAGCGCCCCGACTAGTACGAGCGCAGTGACAGGACCAATTGAGTAGCCGAGAAACACTCCGGTAAGGGCTCCCAGAGCAGTCACACCTGGCAACTGATGAGTCTGACCCTTCGCAAAAATAGTGAACCCGATCGCAGCAGCGATCCCAACAGATAGAATTAGCGAGACTATCGTCCAAAGGTCTGTCGATAAATCGACTACGGATGCGAGAATCGAGGTTGAATACCAGAACGCGACTGCGAAGGAGACAACAATCAGCGCTACCTTGACCAGTCGGCGAATAAACCGCATTCGGCCTCGACGTATCAACAGAAACATCGCCGTCGCACTCGCCCCAAGTGCGAAGACAAACACCAACGCATTGAGCGACGCGCCGGAAACCGAGTTAACGTCGAAAGGAGTAACCTGGGCTTGCGGAGGCGTTACTATCGAGATCGGATATGCCAAAACTCCCGTTGCAACTAGACCGAGGATTATTGGAAGGAGATGCTTGGGGCGAGGCTTGAAGACCTTGCTCTCGCTCTCTGCCATGGCGTTCTAGATCTCGACAATATCACCGGTCTTCGGAGCACTAGCGTTCAGACCAAGCTCCGACGAAGCATACTCAGCCAATTTCTTACAATTCTCTTCTGCTCCGTGCACAATGAATACTCGCGTCTTCTTGTCAAGATCTGAGAGTGTCTGTTCAAGCTCCCTCTTCCCTCCGTGTGATGAGAAATCGAAGCGCTCGATCCTCGCGTCGACAGGCCTAGCTCTCCCATGAATCACGAACTGTCGTCGTTCCAAGAGGATCCGTCCAGGGCTTCCCGGAACCTGGAAGCTCACCATGAAGACTGCGTTCTGTTTTTTCGCCGCAACGTTCTCCATGTAGAAGACTGACGCTCCTCCCTTCAACATCCCAGCGGGAGAAATGATCACTCCCGGCGTCTTCGCAGCCCTACGCCGATCATTCCAGCCATCAACCCAGTGCGCCATCTTACTCGCACGTTCGAAAACCCTCGCATCTCGCAGCGCAGACGGATTCTTCAGAAGCAGCTCCATTGCGTCAAGAGCCATCCCATCAACAAACACAGGATGCTCGAAATGGTACGCAGATAGTACGCTCAACAGCTCTTGAGACCTTCCTACTCCGAATGCAGGGACCAACACAGTCCCCCCACCCTCTACGACCTCCGTGACTTTCTGGACGAACTCTTTCTCAAGCCCATCTCTGATAGGATGATCCTCCATGGCATACGTCCCCTCCATCACTATCGCGTCGAGGTTCTTGTATTCCGGATCCGCCCCATCGACCAGCCTTGTAGGCTGCCGATTGAAGTCTCCAGTATAGAGAATCCTCTTTCCGTCACTCTCGACAATCGCCTGCGCGCTTCCCGGAATATGTCCCGCGTTTATCAGAGTCACAGAGCCATTTCCGATATCGGTCGCCTGTTTGTACTGCAGATCACGCTGGTGCTTCAGCATCGTCTGTAAGTCAATATACTCGTAGGGTGCGTAGTAGCCGCTCAGCTTCAGAAAGTCCTTGATGATCAGATTCGTTAGAGTAAACGTTGGCTGAATGCCGTAGAGAGGCACGCCTCCAGCAATGTAGAAGATTGGCGCCGAGCCAACATGGTCAAGATGCGCATGAGTTAGGACGATGGCCTCCACCTCTTTGGGAGGGATATGCATGGGGAAACCTACGTGATGATTGACCATGACGCCGTAGTCTAGCACAAGATATTTTTCGCCCATGCTTACGGCGAATGCCGACCTGCCTACTTCTTGGCAGGCACCCATGAACCTAATTTTCATCCGAACACCGAGTCAGACTGACGCCGAAACATTTGATGACTCTAAACTCACAATCACCCGGAAGGCTCAGAACACTATGATAAAAGCCCTACAACTACTCGACAGACCAGAGAGATTTAAGCAGCGCCACATCACAACGCCTCACGTCTGTCTCGTGAATCAATTTTGACAATTCGTGTCCTCGTTGACTCAAAGAATCTGAAAGGTTCCACGTTAGTAACAGGATTTCACGGAGTCGGTCAGACAGGATACATTGCAACATCATACATGATTCATGCGCTCAAAGCTGACAGAATCGGATTCGTGGATGTTTCTAATCCACCCCCTTGGGTCGGTACAGCAGAGGGCGGCCTTGTAACGCCCTTTGAGGTCTATCGAAAAAACAAGGTCGTTCTGATCAAGCTTGAGTTCTCACCTCACAGATCAGAGGAAGCAGAATTCGCTAAGACCCTATCAGACTGGGCAGTTAACCAGAAGTTCAAAGACGCGATCTTGATCGGGGGATTGGACAGCGCGTTCAAACAGAACAAGGACGACTTCTGCGTCGTGCCGACGGGAGCATACCTCGACCGAGCGAAGATCTTCAAAGCCCCAATACTGGAACCCGGCCTCTTAGTCTACGGACCTCTAGCTGTAATGCTAAGCCAGTTCGAAATCCACGATTTTCCGGCAGTCGCCGTGTTGCCCTACGCTGAGCCCGCCAGGGCGGATCCAGCCGCGGCCGCACTCGCCCTCCGCAAGATTTCCAAAGCGTACAACTACAGTGTTGACATCAACGATCTTGTGAAGGACGCCAAGTTCATAGAACGAGAATTCGACCAGAAGTCAAGGATGACCCGCAAGTCTCTGCAGCGAATGTACGCCTAAGCTAGAAGAGCTATTTTTCTCTCTATAGACTTGACAATAGCGTCGGGCCTAAGCTTCTGACCGTCGAAGACGGTGAGAAGACGCTTAGCAAGCATCTTCGACAGCTCCTTCCTAACAGCTCGTCCATACTCTCCGTCTGAAACCAGAATTACACCCTTCGGATACAAACCATCCAGATATTCCGAAACTTGCGTTGCCCTTTCTTGAATCACGTCAACATCGATTTCATCTGGACCCTCTGTCTGGGCAATCGGAAAGGTCTCATCTAGCTCGATAGGGACGGGTCCCCACGACAGGGAGTAGAAACAGATAGACACCCTCGGGTGATCGTCGAACGCTTTTGCTATCGACTCGTATCGAGGATCTTCATGGTATGGTCTGCGCCATCGACCAGGTAGAACCAGAACAAGTTTTCCTCTCTCTTGTACACTACTAGGTAGTTTCGAAACCCATCTCAGCTTCTCAGGCCTGTGATCACTTGACGATCCAAAATAGAATATTCCATGGGGCTTGACCGCAGGAGTAAATCTCTCAAGTTCTTCCGCGTACTTAGTTATCCGAGAGAAACACTCTTTCAGCGCCGGGTGAGCATGGGATCGAAGCTCTAACAGTTCCCAGAGCCTTCCCTTCCGAATAGCTTCCCGGACCCTCCGCAGCTCGGAGAAGCACGTCCAGAGATTGTGCTCAACAAGTCGCACTCCACCCTCCGCGTCTTGAGACCTCATCAATTCGCCCGGACTCGTATCGACGCAGGCAGGACAGGGACAAGCGAACTCCACCATATCGCCGAGGAGCAGAGTCCCCTCCGGTGTGAGGTACCGACCCGCACGCGCATACAGAGCGTAGGCCGCTGAATCGAAAAGATCACAGCCCAACGCCACTAGGAATGGAAAAAGAACCGGATGACCCGCCCCGAACAGGTGGAACGGTTTTCCCTTCGGCAGAGCCTTCTTGGCCGCGACGATCATATCGACCAGGACATCGTATCGCTGAGTCTCCATCAACTCAGTAGGGCTACCTAGAGCGTAGATTGGGAAATCTCGCTTAGCCATTTCCCGAGCAGACCGTTCCACTTCTTCCAGATGGACGCCCCCTTGGACCGGACCTACCCAGAGAATATCCTTCCGTGTAATCACCTCAAGGGCTCGGTCCGCACGACGGACCGTCTCATCAACCGTCCAGCGCGCCCGCGAAACATCGCTCCTAAACCCAGTAGGAACGTCTAGAATCACGCCTATGTCGGTATTGATCATCTCTTGATAAGCGACTATTTCCTCCGGCGTAACACCCACGTGGCCATACTCCAATATTTGGTATGCACCGGAATCTGTGGCGACACTACCCTGATAGCCCAAGGTTCCATGAACATCAACAGGGTCCATTCCTTGACGGCCACGCTTGAGCAGGTAGGCATTAGTCATCACAGCATTAATGCCAACTCGATCAAAAAATTCGCTCCCGAGAACCCTGTGGTGCGGATCTAGTACAGGAAACATGTGCGGAGTCGTGAAGGCTCCGCTCTTCGTCTTGATTGTGCCGATTCTTCCGAGAAGATCTTTGGAGTGAACCTGAAAACTCATTATTCGGGTCTTAGGCTACTTTGATGCCCTTCTCACGGATGAACTCGTCGAACACCCGCTGGACCCTTTCCGCGGCTGGGCCGGATCCTTCGATGATTCCCTTCTCGTTCAAGCGAATCCTATCCATCACAACGATAACTCCTGCATCGTCCATTACTCGTACCATGCGCGGAAAGACCCGCTCGAGTCGCTCACCAAGGCTCGCTAGATCGAAGGGTTTCTCGAAACTCGAAATCTGAAGAATAACGTTACCGTTGATGAAGAGCTTGTGAATATCACCCTGATCGCTCTTCACGTTTGTTAAGCAGACGCTCAAATGTTCAGTATCGACGCCGGTGAGAGTTCCAACGTACGTCTTCCCTTGGCTCGTCACAATGCTAACGTGCTTCTGGAGAAGGTTGGAGAGTTCTTCCATGAACTTGCGGCCGGCAGTCGAAGACATCTTGGCTACCTTCGGTCCGCTTTATGAACCGGCTATATCATCTTTGGTCCAATTCACCCCGCCTAGCCTTTGCTTCTGAAACTATCATCCTCGCGTCACGCGAATCCTTCGCCATTTGTATCACTTTTAGCTCGTTGACGGGTATCCTCGCGTTGCACTTGGGGCATGTCTTGCTCCTGTAACGAGAATCCGCAACTAGAAGCGTGTGACACCGTGGACACTCTGCGACGAGGTATCGATCGATCATAGAATCCTCCTCGATAGCAAGATGGGATCGTATTTTTCCAACCAATTTGGTGAAGATTTCAGACTCCATTCTCTGTTTCTGGACAATGCTCTCAGGATTTCGCGCACAAGCAGCTCGGGACGTTTCCCGGTTGTGTCGATCTCGAAAACTCGCGTCTTTCCGAGAAATTTCAAAGAATCGTAGAGAGAAACATCAATCATTTCCGCTTCTACATTCTCCCAGATCTTCACTCTCGGCCAATTTCTAGCTCTAAGACGCTTTGCGAGGGCAACCGGGTCAAGACGAAGAACAACTACAACCATTCCACGAGTCCTATGCAGAAAGGAATCTACAGAGTGGGTCTCAAACACAACTCCCTTCGCGCGATGATCCTCGAAATAGTCTTCGAGCCTCTTTCTTACCGCCGGCTCATTGATTACGTAGGATCTCGCTCGGCGGTCAAATCCTTTGTGAAGTCCCTCTCTCTTCACCAGGTCGCCCAAGCTGAGAAACCTAAATCCAGTCCTTCTTGCCATGAGTTTCGCCAAGACCGTCTTCCCGACTCCTGGCGTCCCAGTCAAGACGATTATCCTGGGCAAAGATTGTACTGGTGCTCCGGCCGGGACTCTCCGCCCTATGGAAGCTTTTGAACCCGGGTCGCCGGATCGAGAGTCCGGCATACTTTCGGCCATGTGCAGACCGGTCTATACTACCGGAGCAGACGCTC
>Ga0070707_100000076_pt1 | contig 86928 bp, 73 predicted proteins | sample KBSK5502metaG_FD_65468 | JGI IMG/M metagenome (GOLD analysis project Ga0070707, IMG submission 65468) | Corn, switchgrass and miscanthus rhizosphere microbial communities from Kellogg Biological Station, Michigan, USA - KBS K5-50-2 metaG | ecosystem: Host-associated > Plants > Roots >... | reverse complement strand
CGACCGCATCGCTGCGCCGGCCTTTACTACCGACCCGGTCACTCGTGTGGTAGTCAACTCTCGCCCGCGCATTCCTAATGGGGCACGCTATCTCTCGTACGGCTTTTTTGCCCAGGATGTTTTCAACGCGATTCCCGATCGCCTGCACCTGAGTGGCGCAATGCGCTATAGCGTCGCTTCCTATCGGGCCCGCGCGGCGGACGCTCCTATTGTTGGGGGCCGTCCCCTGTTTCCTGACGACAGCGAACGCTTCGGCGCTTTGTCTGGCCGCATCGGAGCAGTAATCAATGTCGGCGGCGGCTTTGATATCGCCGCGAAATACGCGCGTGGTTTTCGCGCGCCCAACACCACCGACCTGGGAATCGTCGGACTGGTGGGCACCGGTTTCGAGGTTAACTCGCAGACGGCCGTCAGTCTCGGCGGCTTTATTGGCACCACGGCCGGCACGGATGCTGTCTCGACCGGCATCCCCATCACCCGCTTGAGTCCGGAGACCAGTGACAGTTTCGACCTGAGCTTGCGTTATACCAGCAAACGGTTTGCCGCCGAGTTAATTGGATTCACGACCAAACTGAACGACGTTTACTTTGATCAAGCTCTCATCCTCCCGGCGGGGGCCGTCGGCAAATTCCTCGGCAGTGAGCAGATCGTTTCTCAAAACAGCAGGGGCTGGGTATCGGTTGCGGTGGCTCCGACCAGCCCAGTGCTGGTGCGCGCTAATTTCGATGACGCACGTTTCAACGGCGTCGAGTTCAACTCTCAGGCGCGGTTCAATGAGCAATTCAGCGCCAGGGCCAACTTCACGTACATCCGGGCTTATAGTCTGCTCAACGGACTACCGCCGAACGTCGAAGGCGGCGTTCCAAATCCGGCAGCGAACATCAGCCTGCGCTACCAACCAAACTCGCGCTTTTACATCGAAGCATACTCCACACTAACCGGCCGGCAACGCCGTCTCTCGTCGCTCGACTTGTCGGATCGTCGCACCGGCGCGGCACGCTCCCGCGCCGCCATTCAAAACTTCTTCCGTCGCGGCGCTTGCGTGCGCGGACTGACGACACCGGGAGCAGGCGGCTGCAACAACGCCGGCGGCATATTGATCCCGACAGGCGAGACACTGGCCCAGGTACAAAACCGCCTGTTGCCAATTGGCGCTACTATCAATGGCGTGACTATAGTCGACGCCAACAGCAACGTACCGATGTTCACCGCGGTTCCGGGTTATGGACTGGTGGGTTTGCGCGGATCGCTTCGCTTTGGTGAGCGCTCAGAATTCTCATTCGATTTTGAAAACATCGGCGACAAGCAATATCGCGGCATCAGTTGGGGCATCGATGGCGCAGGCCGCGGTGTGACGCTGCGCTATCGCTACAAATTTTAGAGTTCGACTCTTGTCGCCGACAATTGGAGTCAGTACCGGGAGCGACCGTACTGACCTCATCACGCAACACTATGGTTGAAGAAAAGCCAGTAGCCTCACAAACTCCAGGTTGAAATCTAGAAAATCAAAAGCGCCGTCGCCGCTTCACTCTGCCGGCGCACTCCAAAGTCGTATTACGAGCGCTGGTAGTAACTCTCTTGCGTTCGTACAATCCCCCGTTTCGTAAGGCCCGAGCGTTCATCCATTACCCCCATCACGACCCGGGCGCCTCTGGGTTACTGCCGATAGTATGAGCAACTAAAAACGACGAGGTGATCGAAGTGTCAACCAGGAATCAAATCAGTTTGTCTCTGCTGCTGATGGCGCTCTTTGCGTTCATCGCTTTGCCGGCCGCGGCGCAGTCGCCCAACACGGCGTCGATGATCGTAGTCGTGGTCGACCAGGACGGCGCGGTGGTGAAGGACGCCAACGTTTCAGTGGTGAATACCGCCACCGGTGCGCTGCGCGAGGCCGTCTCAGACAGCAATGGCACCGCCACGATCACGGCGTTATCGCTGACGGGGACGTACACGGTTACCGTGTCACGGCAGGGATTCGGCGATGAAGAGCAAAAGGACATCACCCTGCGCGCCGGCGAAACCGCCACCTTGAAAGTAAAGCTCCTCGTCGGATCAGAGAAGGCTGAAGTCACGGTCTACGGCACTACTGAAGGCGTCCGCGCAGATCCGCAGATCGGGCTGCCGCTCAAGAGCCCGCGAATCGACGAGACACCGATCCTCGGTCGAAAGACGTCGTCACTGCCGCTGCTCAACTCGGCGTTCCGCCAGGGAAAGGGTACGGGAGATCTCTTCGTGAACCAGACTTACTTCATCACCGGAGTGGGTTCACGCCGCGCCACTACCTTCACGCTTGACGGCGCCAACAATGACGAAGGATGGGGACGTCAGGTGCAGATCGCCACGGTGCCGATCGGCGCGATTCAGGAAATGACGGTGATGTCCAACGCGTTCTCTTCAGAGTTCGGATGGACGTCTGGTCCCGCCCTGAACATTGTCACCAAGGCCGGCACGAACGATTTTCACGGCGAAGGGTTGTTCCTGGCCCGTCCCGGCGGCGCCTGGCAGGCCAAGACATTTTCGACCAAGGGCTTTTGCCCGCCGTCCGTACCAACCTGCGTCACGCCCACCACGCTCACGGCAATCAATCCGGTGGACATTCCGGATCAACTGAGTCAGGTTTCGGGCTCGATTGGCGGACCGGTGGTGAAAGACAAGACCTTCTTCTTTGCCACGGCTGATTACACTCATCAGAATCGAACCACGTTCCTTTCAACTTCGCTGCCGGCTTTCTTATTGCCGGCGGACGGGCATCTCGACTACACCGGTCACTACCGGCAGTTCCTTTTCGATGGCCGGCTGGACCACAAATTCACGCCGAACCAGAATCTGATGGTGCGATTTAACGTCGATCGATTCTACGACGACAATCCACAGGACGCAGTCGGCGGCACCAGCGCTCCCAGCGTCGCGCGCCGGTATACGCGGCGGGCCTGGACGGCGCAAGCCAATTACACCTCGGTTATCAGTGCTCACCTGCTGAACGAAGCGCGGTTTGCCTATCTGCACGGTGATCCGGTCACGCTCTGGGAAGCTCAGACGCTTTCAACTACTTATACACGCGCTGGAGCCTCGCCGTTTACGATTGGCCAGTCGCGAGCCTCCAACATTTTTAGTCACCAGATTCAGTTCGCGGATACCCTGTCGTGGTCGCGGGGCAAGCACTACCTGCGCTTTGGTGGCAGCGTAATTCATCACACCTCGGGTGGCACAGGCAGCGAGCCCGGCACTGCGATCCTCGGCACCTTCACCTTCGTGAACACGGGTGCGTCCGCGACCTTGCCGTTCGGTTCGTTGACACTCGCCAACGTGCAGAACTACACGCAGCCGATTGATTTCGGGATCAGCAGTTATGAGTTACCGCAATGGCTGATCACCGGCTTTGTGCAAGACAGTTACCACCTGAGCCGAAACTTCACCGTGGACATGGGCCTTCGCTATGATCGACAGACTTTGACTGACGCGACGAAGAACCTGGCTCCGCGCCTGGGCTTTGGTTGGCATCCCGGCGGCGACTCGCGCACGTCCGTTCGCGGCGGCTATGGCATGTACTACACGCAGATTCGCAGTAATGCCATCGCCGGCTACCTGGTCAACGGACTCGACGGACTTACGACCTACACTGCAACTCCCGGCCAAACCGGTTTCCCAACTTGTCTGACTGGATCATGTCTGCCACTTTCATTCGATCCGAAGCTCCTGCCGGCGTCACAATTGCCGGCCCGGGACATTACCATCCGCGCCGGCCGAAGCGATTTCTACCGGGCACAGTTCGCAAAGTACGGTTTGAACTTCGATCTGCTGCCGAACTATCCACGAAAGTTTTCGAATCCTCGCAGTCAGGTGCTATCGATTGGCGCCGAGCGCGAACTGGCCAAGGGACTGTTTCTGGGAGCCGACTATGTGCGTCAGCATTTGAGCGGCATGGATCGTACCGTGGACCTGAACGCGCCGTCGGTTTTTGATCGCACGGCGCCCGGACAGTTCCGCTGTCCGGTAGGCATAGCGCCGCCCTGCACCCAGGCCCAGGCCGTGACAGCGGCAAACGCCACCCGGCCCATCCTGCCGGTGAATGGCGGTGTGCGCCAGGTCAACGCCTTGATCAACTTCGGCGACGCGGACTACAACGGCCTCCAGGCGAACTTCAGTTACCGCGGCAACCGGCGCATGTTTGCCTCGGTTAGCTACACGCTTTCAAAAGCAACCAACACCACCGAACCGGACGGCAACGGCGTTGCTTCAAACCAGAGCATCATCTCGCGGCTCGGCGAGGAAGAGCGCGGACCTAGCGTGGTCGATCAGCGACATCGGGCGGTGATCACCTTTAACTATCGCTTCCCGTTCAATATCACGGCCGGTACATTGGCCCAGTTCGCGTCATCGCGGCCGTTCAATGCCACCACCGGCGTGGACAATAACGGTGACGGCGCAAACAACGACCGGCCGGTGGTTAACGGAGCGGTCATCAGCAAGTCGGCGTTCCGCGGCACGGCGACTTCCGAAGTGGCTGCCTTTGTCGAGAGTCGCATCAAGACCTCCGAACGCTTCACAATCCTGCTGCGCCTGGAGGGTTTCAATCTCTTCAATCACGGGAATTTCCTGGGCCGTGGCGTAACCACTTACGGCGACGCCGCGACTCCGGCAACTACGTTCGGCCAATTCGTGGGAGGAGTGGGCACGGCCACGAACGCGATCCCGGCGTTCGCGAACATCGATCCGCCGCGAATGTTCCAACTGCAGGCGCGATTTATTTTCTGAGTGGGTTGATGTGGCACGGGCTGCCAGCCCGTGATTGACGCGGTCTTCATGCAGTGCCGCTACTCAGACCGCCTTTGATACGCTCTTGATGTAGCACAACACGCGCAGGATGCGCGTGCCACGACTACTTTCCAAACCAACCAATCGGCTTGCCTGAGAGATCAACCCAAACGCTCTTTACCTGGGTGTAAAGTTCCAGCGCGTGCTTGCCCATCTCGCGGCCATAGCCCGATTGTTTGTAGCCGCCGAACGGCGACGCGGCATTCATCATGTTGAAGGTGTTAATCCAGACGACGCCGGCTTTCACCGCGCGGGCAAAGCGGTGCGCGCGCGTGATGTCGCGCGTCCAGATGCCGGCAGAGAGGCCGTACATCGTTTCATTCGCCTGACGAATCAGATCGTCATCGTTGTCGAATGTAATCACCGAGGAAACCGGCCCGAAGATTTCTTCCTGCGCCACCCGCATTGAATTATTCACTTCACTGAAAATCGTGGGCTGAAAGAAATAGCCGTTTTGACAGGCGCCTTCGGGTCGAATCGACTGGCCACCCGATAGCACGGTCGCGCCTTCTTCACGCGCAATCCCGACGTAACTCTTGATCTTGTTGAGCTGTTCCATGGAAACCTGCGGCCCCATCAAGGTGGCTTTATCCATCGGATCGCCGACCTGGATCTTTTCCGCTTTCTCTTTGAAGCGCGCGAGAAACTCGTCCTTTATCTTCGCTTCGATGAACACCCGCGATCCGGCACAGCAAACCTGTCCCTGATTGAAAAAGATTCCCATCATCGCGCCGTTGATGGCTTGATCCAGATCCGCATCGGCGAAAATAACGTTGGGCGCTTTGCCGCCCAGCTCGAGGGAAACCTTGGTTAAGTTTTGGGCGGCGGCTTTCGCAATCCCCTTCCCGACTTCAGTCGAGCCGGTGAACGCAATTTTGTCGATGCCGGGATGCGCGGCGAGTGCTGCGCCCGCTGTCTCACCGTAACCGGGAATAATATTGACCACACCTTCGGGAAAGCCGGCTTCCTGAATCAGCTTGGCGAGTTCCAGCGCTGTCACCGGAGTCTGCTCTGCCGGTTTCAGCACGACCGTGTTTCCGCAGGCAAGCGCCGGCGCGAGTTTCCACGCGGCCATCAGCAGCGGAAAGTTCCACGGAATGATCTGCCCGCAGACGCCGACCGGCTCGCGCAAAGTGTAATTGAACATCTGGCCGGGCACCGGGATCGTCTCGCCTTCGATCTTCGTCGGCCAGCCGGCGAAGTACTCAAAGTTCTCAACTACGCCCGGCAGATCGATGTAGGTCGATTCCTTAATCGGCTTGCCGTTGTCCGACGTTTCCAGCACAGCCAATTCGCCCGCGTGCTCTTCAATCAATTGCGAAAGTTTGTAAAGCAAGCGACCCCGGTCCCGCGCGCTAATCTTTGACCACTTGCCGTCAAGGGCTTTACGCGCAGCAGCAACGGCTTTATCAACGTCGGCCTGTTCGGCCTCGGCGACTTCGGCGAACGTTTCGCCGGTGGCTGGATTCGGGGACTCGAAAGTCTTTCCCGACTCAGCGTCGACGAATTGACCATCGATGAATAGTTGATAACGACGTGGTGTGGTTTGTGCTGGTTGCGTTGATGACATGATTATTGCTTCTCTCCAATTTCAGGTTTCAGATCGGTTTTTCCAAGTATGATGTGACTCTAGCATTGAGCAATCAGGAAAGTCTAAGCTCTGGGCGTTCTCCGTGTTCTCTGTGTCTCTGTGGTAAATTTTTCCGCACGGCATATTCCACCACAGAGGACACGGAGAGCACGGAGGTTTCACCAAGAAATACAATCATGACCACAAACACCTGGCCCACCCTGGTCCTGGAAGAATGGCAGGACACTCTGGCGACTCTGCACATGTGGACGCAGATTGTCGGGAAGATCCGCATGAAACAGACGCCTTTGATCAATCATTGGTGGAACGTGACGCTCTATGTCTCCGCGCGCGGGCTAACCACTTCGCCGATGCCTTACCAGGATCGCATCTTCGAAATCGAGTTCGATTTCATCGAACACAAGCTGCGCATCGAGTGCAGCGACGGCGCGTCAAAGGTGCTCGCGTTGCGTCCACAATCCGTCGCCGGCTTTTATCAGGAAGTCATGACCGCGCTGCGAGGTTTGGGCATGGACATAAGGATTTGGCCGATGCCAGTTGAGATTCCGAACCCGATTCGCTTTGACCAGGATCAGATACACAAGTCTTACGATCCCGAATACGTCAACCGGTACTGGCGCGCGCTGGTAAGTATTGATGATGTGTTCAAGGAGTTTCGCGCGCGCTTCATCGGCAAGGTCAGCCCGGTGCATTTCTGGTGGGGCAGTTTCGATCACGCCGTCACCCGGTTCTCTGGCCGGGTGGCGCCACCGCGTGAAGTCTCAGATAAGTGGACTCAGGAAGCATACTCACACGAAGTGATCAGCCACGGCTTCTGGCCCGGCGGCAACGGTGTCCAGGCCGCGTTCTATTCCTATACCGCGCCCGAGCCAACGGGGTTGTCCGATTCAAAGATAAAACCCGCCGCCGCGTTCTACAGCCAGGACATGAAAGAATTCCTGTTGCCCTATGAAGCCGTTCGTCAGTCCCCTTCGCCGGAGAGTTCACTTATGGACTTCTTGCAAAGTACTTATGAGGCGGGAGCGAATTTGGCGAACTGGGATCGGAAGGCGTTGGAGCGATGAAGCTTGGCGCTAGGTCATTGCAGCAGCCCGACCGTGACGCCATGAAGTCAGCACCGGGAGCGGACCGGGGTCCCCGCGCGGGCAGCCCGCGTGGGGTAGTGGATGCGACCGGGTCACGGGGCAGTAGCCCGACCTCAGGGAGGGCGCGTTCTTGACTTTGAAAGGGTTGCAGAAACTCCCGTCCTGAATCAAAAAGTCGGAACGTACGTCCCTCAAACTTCGTTTCCCAAATTGAATGACGCAGACTTCGCATACATTGCGGGCGACGATGCAACGACTGATGAATCTCTGTAGTCGCAAGGTCTTTGTGAGAAGAACCATTCTCGGCGTATTCCTCATGCTAACTGTGGTTGTCGTTGGTGCGGCAACGGGCTTGGCCGAAAGAATTTCTGACCAGCTCGTGTTATACGTTCACGTCGCCCAGCTCTACACCAGGTCACCTGACAAGCAGCTCTCAATGCCCATCAAGAATGTAAACAGAAGCCAGATAGCCGGCACCTGGCACGCCGCGCGCGGCGACAGCCGGCTTCATGAGGGGCAGGACATTTTCGCGCCACTGGATACGCCGATTCTTTCAGCTACCTCCGGCTACGTGGTGAAGATTGGCGATGACAATCTGGGCGGTCACACGGTTTCGGTTGTGGGCGACGGTGGAAGAAAGTATTACTACGCTCACCTCGATTCGTATGCGCCCCGTCTGAAAGTTGGCGACTATGTGACAAGGAATACTGTACTCGGGTACGTGGGCTCGACCGGAAATGCTGACGGCACTCCGCCGCATCTTCACTTTGGAGTTTACACGGCTACGGGCCCTATCGATCCGATGCCGCTACTGACTGATCGACCTCAGGAAAAGAAAGTTCCTCTCAAGACTGACAAAGCGCAAAAGCAAAAGCGCTGATAGGTCAGTACCGGGAGCAGTAGCGACCGGATCGTGTCTAGGCTCGGGGCAGTAGCCCGACCGTCGGGGAGCGCTCTGTTACAGAACCCGGAGCCGTAGCGACGGGATCCAGCACTCAAGTTGAGTCTATGATCCGGTCGCTACCGCTCCCGGTTCCGTACCAGCCTTCTCACGCCAACGGCTTGAAAAGAAGCGAGGCCGTCACCGGAAACCGCGCTAATGGATTTTCTGCAGAGTACTTATGAAGCGGGAGCTGATTTTGGCAAAGCGGGATCGGAAAGCGTTGGAACGGTTGCGCTGGCGCAGCGATTCTTACTCGATTGACGGAGTACGTTGGATTGGCGTAGGATTTGGTGGCCTTCTTTTTGCCGCTTTGCCCAGACGTCGGGCGGGCGGCTTTTGCTGTTTTTGAGCTACTAATTCTTTCACGTATGACTCGGAGGGACGCGGTGTTTCAACTTGAGAGCCAATTGGTGAAGACCCTTGAAAACATCCTGATTGACGATGACAACCCGTTCTCTCAACTAACAATTGCGTTCGAGTTCGACTATCAAGCCGGCCGAGTGGACATTATCGGGACCAACGCGCATGGCGAATTATTCGGTTTTGAAGCGAAACTTGCTCGCTGGCGCTCAGCAGTCCATCAAGCCTACCGCAACACTGCTTTCACCCACTTTTCGTATGTAGTGCTGCCATCACCGGCAGCAAAAAATGCGCTTAGGTGGCGGTACGAATTCGAGCGCCGCGGCGTCGGTCTTTGTTCAGTTGACCTCGAGGAAATCGTCATCGAAATCCCTGCCTCAAAGAAAACACCATTCCAACCATGGCTAACCAACAACGCGATGGAGTATATTAGGGAAGAAATGTTTCAGAGTTCCGTCGTAGGAGGTACGTGTTGTCGTCTCCCCCCACACCCTCTCACCTCGCCGTTGCTAACGAATTAGCTCGCGCAACCAATCTCAACAACCTAACATTCAAAGCGCAAGGTGCGTTTAAAGAGACGTTCAGGGCAGAGACTGTCCATGGCACAGTTGTCGCGCTGAAAATTCTTGACCCTTCAAAATGCGACCTTGCCCGAACGTCGCGAGAGATCGAGGCGCTTCAGAGGTGTGACTCTCCCTATATCGCAAAGCTGTTCGACTCGGGCACGTTTCACGCGTCGGATGGCAAAGACTATTTTTTTGCCGTGGAAGAGTTCTTGGATGGCGGGACGCTAACAGATCGGCTCACAACTGCTGCACTATCTCCTGACCAAGTAAAGAGTTACGCCGCCTGCCTAGTGAGGGCGCTCGATCACTTAAGGTCTTTGAATTTGGTGCATCGTGACATCAAACCTGACAACATCATGTTCCGGCTCGGAGCGGATCTTCCTGTATTGGTGGACTTCGGATTGGTGCGAGACCTGTCGGCGATCTCGCTCACTCAAACTTGGCTGCCCCAGGGTCCTGGCACTCCTTACTACGCCGCGCCTGAACAGCTGCACAACGATAAGGCACTTATCGGCTGGCGCACTGACCAATTTAGCCTCGGCATAGTTCTGGGCATCGGCCTAACTGGTAGGCATCCATTTGAGAGACCTGGTATGACAATGCCGCAAACGGTCGGTGTAGTCGCCGCTCGTCAATCGTGTTCAAATGAGTTCATGCAGGCCGCTAATGACGCCGGCCTCGCTGGGATAGTCCAGATGTTGGCACCATGGCCCATTCATCGATATTCCAGCCCAAGGAGACTACTTGAAGTTTTCGAATAGTGAGGGAATTAAATCATGACCGCTTATCTTCAAATGGGAAGCGATACAGAGAATCTAGTAGGGGAAACGGATCTAGAGGAGTTTCATGGAATCGTTCTGAGCCCCGTCAATAGAACACCGCTTGAACTCGGTCAAGACATAAGTGCATTCCGTAGGAAAGGTAACTTTGACGTCATTATGGATCCACAACTCTACGTTCCTGACAGTGAACGAGGGTGCCTACAGGAACAGACCTATTTCCCGTCAGACATAGACACTGCTGACCTGACGTCTGACATATGGTGGTCGACCTTGGTTGATCAACTTGCATCATGCGCGGAGTCCCTAGGCGTGAACGCAGTCGCATCGCCAGCAGTCTTGCCCAACGTGTGGGATCCCGAGTACTACACTCGCTGTGCTGACACGGCCCGCAGACTGCGCGAATCATTGACATCTGGGATTAACACTCTCACTACCGTGATGGTCGATTACAATCAAATGTCAGATCCGAACGCTGTTTTGCGAGTCGCGTCCATCGTCTCGGAAACTGATACCAGTGGCTACTATTTGGTTATTGACAGCACTGTCGAACCGCGCAGGGAATTCAGCGGCGAACGAGAGCTTGCCGGGATCATGAACCTCGTTAGGCAGCTTGAAGCGACAGAGCGTCCGGTGCTCGTTTCTCACTGTTCTTCCGACATGCTGCTGTTCAAGGCGGCAGGTGCGGCTCATTGTGCAACCGGAAAATTCTTCAACTTAAGGAGATTCACTCGGTCGCGATATGAGGATCCTGCTACCGGCGGTGGCCAACTTCCATATTGGTTCGAACATAGCTTGGTTTCTTTTCTGCGGGGACCAGATCTCGGACGTCTAACCGATGCCGGATTCGGCTCTCTAATTGGCGTTGCCGCTTCGAGTAACTATTGGTCCCAAAGAATTCGAGATCAGTTTGCCAACGAACCGGGCAAGGCCTGGGTTGCATTAGGATGGCGACAATATCTCAGCTGGTTCGGCAAGACAGAATTGGCACTGCCTACACCAACTGCGCCTTCAATATTGGAGGGTTGGCTGAGAAGTGCGGAAGATAATTGGATTGCGCTCGAAGACAGCAACGTCTTATTGGACGAGCCACGCAATAACGGGGGATGGGTCAGACCATGGAGACAAGCGCTCAATCGATTTGTGAATTCCTAAGTTTAATTGTTGGAATGACAATCCACCTGAGCGCAGATCGATGATTGAGTAATCCGCCACTGCCTAGGGTGATAGCACTGCCACGAAGGATTTGATGAGACCTATTGGGACGCTTGTAATAAGTCGTACACCGGCCTTAACGATAGGTGTAACTTGGCCCGTGGGACTCGGTTCGCTACGACACGATAACGGTCAATCTCCTCGTGCAACATATCCGCGACTGCGAGTGCATCGTTGCCATCAGCGACGGCGACGAGCATCGCGTCGAATACGTCCATTGCTGCGAAACGGTTCAACTGCACAGCTGCGATCAAGGCAGCTCTTAAGGCGAGGGCTTTAACAGCAGGTGCATTGGCCTCCCCGAAGACCACTCTCATTTTCTTGGCAATTACCTCGGCGTATTCAAACGGGAAACCTTCTACGGCATCCTCAAGCGCCACACAATAAGCTGAAAGCAGTGCTCTCAACGCTTCTGGAATGTTTCGAGACATCACCGACAAGACTTCGTTGGGAATTCTTTCGAATTGTTCCAGAAGAACTTTTGAGTCTTCAGCAAATGGAAGCGTTAGTGACGCCAGAGCCTCAAGATTCTCTTGACGATATCTGTTCGCCTTTAGTAAGGCCTTCGCTTCGTCTAGAGCGGCGTCGAAGGCTTGGGAGGGACTTGCACCGGGCCCTTTTCCTAGTGTGTAAGTGGCGATTGCGTCCATTAATGCACCGACCGTTTGATATCTTTGTGCTGGTAATTCTCTGGTAGCACGTTCTACAACATACCCCATCCCGCGAGGAAGACGGCCCGGATCAATTAACGCTGGCGATTCGCCTGTCAGGACTTCGTATAGCGTTTTGCCAAGCTGGTAGACGTCAGTGCGAGCATCCGCCTCACGACTCCCTCCGGGCAACAGTTGCTCTGGAGCGCAATATGCTCTCGTACCAAGGAACTGGGCTGTTTGTGTGAGCGTTGTGGTGTCACGTGCTTCGAGCTTAGCGAGCCCAAGATCCGTGACTACAATTCTTCCGTCCGGTAGACGCATCGCGTTCAGAGGCTTGATGTCCCGATGAGTTGAACCTGCGTTATGAATTGCCTGGACTCCGCTACAGATTCTTCTGAATATCTCAAGACCCTCATCCTCGGAGAGCCCGGCCGCGATCTCGTCTGCAATTGAACCAGAGGCAAGGGGCATCGTGAAATACGGGGGTCGGTTGCCTAGATTATTTGAAAGCACTGGCATCACATTCTCGTGCTCAATGTTAGCCATGACCCTAACTTCACGCTCAAATCGTCGCAGCTGCTCTTCCTCCGTACTTGGGCAATACTTCAACGCTAACGGAGTCCCATCAGTTTGGTCTAAAACCCTAAGTACCACACCCATGCCTCCTTGGCCTATCTCTGCCTCCACCAAGTAGCGGCCGTCGATGATATCGTTAGGATTGAACATAAGAGAGTCTGATCTAAAACCCCGTCGTCCCCGCCAGCAACTGTCTCAGCACATAGGGCAGAATTCCGCCGTGCAGGTAGTAATCGATCTCGATCGGGGTGTCGATGCGTAAGATGAGCGGGACTTGCTCAGTTGAGCCATCGGCGCGACGAATCGTAAGGGTTACATCCTGCCGCGGTTTTACGGGAACATTTTCCAATCCTGTGATATCAAACGTCTCTGTGCCATCAAGATTCAGTGACGCGGCGTTCATGCCTTCTTTGAATTGGCATGGCAGAACACCCATGCCGACCAGATTGCTGCGATGAATTCGTTCGAAGCTTTGCGCCACGACGGCTTTCACTCCTAACAGACGAGTTCCCTTCGCAGCCCAATCACGAGACGATCCTGTTCCATACTCCTGTCCGGCAAAAACGACCAGCGGCGTGCCTCCGCTCTGATACTTCATCGCCGCGTCGTAAATACTCATGCGCTCAGGTTCGGATGGCTGGTTTGACCTGTAGAGCGTAACGCCGCCTTCCGTGCCCGGCACCATCAAGTTTCTGATACGCACATTGGCGAACGTTCCGCGCATCATCACCTGATGATTGCCGCGCCGCGCGCCGTAGCTGTTGAAATCCGCGGTCTCAACTCCGCGCTGTTGCAAGTAGACACCGGCAGGTGAGGTCGCCTTGATGGCCCCGGCGGGACTGATGTGATCCGTAGTGACTGAGTCGCCAAAGATCGCCAGAGGCCGCGCGCCAAAAATGTCTTCCATCTCGCCGACTTCCGCGCCAAAGCCCTCGAAGAACGGCGGCTCCTGAATGTAAGTCGATTGGGAATCCCACTGATATGTTAAGCCGGTGCTGGTGGGAATCTCGTTCCACATCGGATTCTGTTCGGCCAGATTGCTGTACAGCCTGCGGTAAGTTTCCGGATCAAAGGCAGCCTGTAGCAAGCTTCCGACCTCTTCAATCGTAGGCCACACGTCGCGCAGGAATACATCCTCGCCATTGCTTCCCCTGCCCAAAGGCTCCTTTGAAAGATCGCGATCGACACGACCTGCTAACGCGAACGCCACGACCAGCGGCGGGCTCATCAGGAAATTCGCTTTGATGCTCTGGTGCACGCGCGCTTCAAAGTTGCGATTGCCGGAAAGCACACTGGCGGCAATCAGATCGTGTTCGCTCAAAACATCTTCAATGCTTGGATCCAGGGGCCCGGAATTGCCGATGCAAGTAGTACATCCGTAGCCCACAAGGTTAAAGCCCAGTTGGTTTAGATAAGGTTGCAAGCCGGTCTTATCAAGGTATTCCGTTACCACGCGCGAGCCCGGCGCCAGCGAAGTCTTTACTGTCGGCCGCACTTTCAATCCGCGCTCAACCGCTTTTTTCGCCAGCAGGCCAGCGGCCAGCATCACGCTGGGGTTCGAAGTGTTGGTGCAGGAAGTGATCGCCGCGATCAGGACATCGCCGTGTCCGAGATCGACGTGGGCCTTTGGAAACTCCTCGGCCAAAACTTCAACGACGCGATCAGGAGTAGGACGATTGTTCATCATCTCCGTCTCGCTCCAGACGCTGGTGTCCTTATCGGTGACATGGTTGCCGGACGGCGCGGGTGCGCCAGCGGACGTTTGTTCACCGCCTCCGGCAATCATCGCCAGCGCGTGTTCACTCGCCCCGATGTCGGCGGAATAGCGGGTGGCAATATCTGCGCTCGATTTTCCATAGCCGCCGGACTTCGAATCCTGCTGCAACAACTCGAGGAATTTATTTTTCAAGTCAGGCAGCGCAATTCGATCCTGTGGCCGTTTGGGACCGGCAACGCTGGGGACGATGGTTGCCAGATCGAGTTCCAACAGCGTGCTGTAATCGACTTCACCGTGACGGGGAATGCCGAACATGTCCTGCGCTTTGAAATAGTTTCTTACTTCGTCGACGTGTTCATCAGATCGCCCGGTTGCTTTCAGATAGACACAGGTTTCTTCATCCGGTGGAAAGTAACCCATCGTCGCGCCATATTCAGGCGACATGTTGGCGATGGTTGCGCGATCAGTCACAGAGAGCGAAGCCGCGCCTTCACCGTGGAACTCGACAAACTTGCCGACGACCTTCGCTTTGCGCAACATCTCAGTCACGGCCAGCACCAGATCAGTCGCGGTCACGCCTTCCCGCAGGCGGCCCTTCAGATGTACGCCCACGACATCGGGCGTCAGGAAGTAAACCGGCTGGCCGAGCATCGCGGCTTCAGCTTCAATTCCGCCCACACCCCAACCGACAATGCCCAGGCCATTGATCATGGTGGTGTGCGAGTCGGTGCCGACCACGCTGTCCGGGTAATACACACCAAATTTTTCCCAGACGCATTTGCCCAGGAGTTCAAGATTGACCTGATGACAAATGCCTATACCCGGCGGTACTACTCCAAAGCCGTCGAACGCCTGCATGCCCCACTTCAAAAACTGGTAGCGAGAGTTGTTACGGCGAAACTCCATCTCCATGTTCTTCCGGAACGCGTCGCTGGTGCTGGCAAAATCAATCTGCACCGAATGATCTATCACCAGATCGACCGGCACCAGCGGTTCAATCACTCCCGGATTCTTGTTCAGGCGCACCACCGCGGATCGCATCGCCGCCAGATCGACCAGCAGCGGCACGCCGGTGAAATCCTGAAGCAGTACGCGCGCAACCACGAACGGAACCTCTTCGGTGCGTTCGCCGTTTGGCTGCCAATTAGCAACACTGCGAACGTCGTCTTCGGTGATCCTCTGGCCGTCAAAACTGCGTAGCACTGACTCAAGCACGATGCGAATGCTGACCGGAAGCCGGGAGACTTTTCCGACTCCTTCTTTCTCGAGTTGGGGCAACGAATAAAACTGGCCGGTTTTTCCTGCTGACGGGGCGAATGTCTGAAGCGAGTTAAAGAGATTATGTGGCATAGTCGTTGAGCGCCTGCATCCTGCCTGCAATCCTGAATGGCCCTTTCGCGCGCAGTCAGCGCGCAAAAAGACAACGCGAAGCTCAGAGCTTCTCTGGAGATTTAGTCTGCTGGCTTATCAAGTTCCAGTTTAGATTTGCGCACACCAATCGTCAAGCGAGTGGCCGTGACGAAAATGTGATCAAGCTGCCGGGCTTTAGTTGTTTGCCCGCGGTAATACGCATTTGTTATAGTCCGCCTGGTAACATTCCCCTGCCGGTTTTGAATCACCATCGCGAACGAACCTGTTTCAGGCAAGTTCCGAAAGATATTTCTCTTGCTGAAGGAGTCGCCATCATGCCAAAGAAGATGCCGGAAGCATTCAACTATCTGAGTAACAATCCCGAGTTCGTCCCCGATCCGGAAATCGAAGAGTTCATGGAAGAAGAGATCGCGCACGCGCCGAAAGATCCCGAGCTGTTGGCCCAGCGTCTGCACAATAACACCGCGGCGTCGCCATCGGACGCCGGCGGCGATCTGGACGCGGCCTGGGAAGACGTGAATGAAAGCGGCTCAGAAACCTTCGCGGGCGACAGTCCCACACCGGATCAATCCCTGGTGGAAGAGAATGCGCGGGCGATCGGCATTAGTTTTGAAGACAACGAGGAACTCGATTTTCTGGACAAGATCGAGCGCCGGGATCGAAACCGGTTCGAGCTCGAGCAACAATCCAAGGCCAGCGAGGATTCGATCTAGGAGGAGTGTTCTCGGGTTTTGTTTTTTCGCTCCGTTAGGAGCGAGATGTTTTTAGAACTGGTTGATTCCTTTATTAGATGAGCGCAGCCTGTGGTTTGCGCTCATGATTTTTTTAGGGCCGCGCCGGATGTAGACACCGCACTCGTAACTGAGCGCAAGCTAAGCGGTGAATCTCAACGTGACCAGCGAACCCGTGCCAGGATTTGCTGAAAAACCACCTTGCGCGCGCCGGGCTGAGAGGTTATATTCTCCGGCCGATGCCTCGGGCACTCTTACTTCTTCTAGTTTTAGTGGCCATGGCCGCTTCTGTTTGTGCTGCCGAGCCCTGTACTAAAGCAACAGTCGACTGTACTGAATGGGTCAACCTTGGCGATCAAGCACGCGCTCTGGTCTACCGCACCTATCCTCTCGAAAAGAAGAACAGCAAAATCACCCGGGCACTAATAGTAATTCACGGGGCCGGACGCGATGCGGATAACTATTTTCGCACTGCGCTTGCGGCCGCGTTTCTGGCCGGCGCCTTTGAAGATACGATCGTTATCTCTCCTCGCTTCGCATCTAATAACGGACGCGGATGCAACGATAAGATAGGTCCAAACGAAATCAATTGGAGCTGTTCGGGCGACAGTTGGCGGTCGGGCGGCGTCGCGACAGACAATAACAAACTAACGTCTTACGACCTGGCGGATGAGATTCTTCGGAAGCTTGGCCGGAAAGAGACTTTCCCAAGCCTGAAAGTAATTGTTGTCTCCGGTCATTCTGCGGGCGGTCAGTACGTCACGCGCTATGAGATGGCCAACCATGTGCACGACACGATCGGCATTCCGATCAACTACGTCGTTTCAAATCCATCGAGCTATGCCTACGTTGACCCTGAACGGCCCGCCGGCCCTAACAACGAGTTGCGAACATTCGGCGATGCCCGCAACTGCACAACCTACGATAATTGGCCGTACGGCCTGAAGAACCGCAGCGGCTACACGGCCAACATTTCCGACGATGAACTTAAGAAGCAATTGGCAGCGCGGGGAACGACGTACTTGCTCGGGGAGCTCGACATTCTGCCGCTTGGCGGCTTTGATTCGTCGTGTCCGGCCATGGCCCAGGGTCCCACGCGTCTCGCGCGGGGCCAGGCCTTCGTGAACTATGTCAACCAGAAGTACAAGGCCCAGCACAAGGTGCTGGTGATCCCTTTGTGCGGTCACAACGCCCGTTGCATGTTCACAGCGGAGTTGGCGCTACCGATTCTGTTTCCGAAGTTGTGAGTAAACCGTAGGGAACGCTCGCACAATTGAGCGTCCCGCATCCTTGCAAGTTGCTCCGATGGCGCATCCCTACTGCGCCGGAAAATTCGCCCGCGGCTGCAGCGTCACACTCTTAATCACAACCTTATCTGAAGGCGTCGGAGTTCCCGGCATGGTCGGCGCATTCATAATGACCTCGACGTTATTGATGCCGTCAATGACGCGTCCAAAGACCGTGTACTTCTTGTCAAAGGCCGGCTGCTTTTTCAGCGTAATGAACCATTGGCAGTTCGCGCCGTTGATATCGCTGGTGCGCGCGGCGCCTAACGTGCCGCGTTCGTAAGGAATGTCGCTGAATTCGGCTGGCACGTTCGGATAAGGCGAATTACCGGTGCCGTAAACCGCCGTGTTGCTCCCCTTCGTCAGTGGATCTCCGCCCTGGATGATGCCCAGACCCTGATCGACTCGATGCACTGCCGTTCCGTCATAAAATTTTTCGCTAATTAGTTTCTTGAACCGCTCGACCATCTTGGGCGCAATGTTCGGATACAGCTCGATCACAATCCGGCCGTAATCAGCCGTTTCGATCACGGCGACTTGCGCGTCAGGCTGGGGCCGGGCGGCCGACTTCACAGTTCCCGCGGTTGGGTCTTTGCTGTTGGCATTCGTGCCGGTGGTCGTGTTGGAACTTTTGTCATTGCAGGCGCTGAAAGAAAGAATTAAGAACATCAGCGCAATCGAGAGTCTGGTAGCTGACCTTTTCACTTACGAAATCCTCCTGAGCTTCAGAATAGCTTCCGGCTATCAATCAAAATTGTCACTGGCCCGTCGTTAATCAATTCAACCTGCATCATCGCACGAAAGCTACCGGCGGCCACGTCGCTAATGATCGTGCGCACTTGCCTGAGAAAGAAATCGTACAACGGCTCGGCGACTTCCGGAGCCGCCGCGTCTATCCACGACGGCCGCAGCCCGCGTCGCACGTCACCATACAGGGTGAATTGGGAAACCACCAACAAGCCGCCATTAATGTCTTTGACGGAGACGTTCATACGACCCGCTTCATCGTCAAAGATCCGCAGTGCGCTGATTTTCTCGGCAAGATAAGCAGCATCCAGCTTGGTATCGTCGCGGGCAATTCCCAGAAGAACGACGAGCCCATGTCCGATCTCGCCGACCACTTTGTCATCAACGCTGACCTTCGCGCGCGTGACGCGCTGAACTACGGCTCGCATCTATTTCTTCGGCGGTTTGCTCGGGCGAATTTCCACGCGGCTCGGCAGGGCGCGATCGTCATGGTGAAGTAAATCGACGACGACACGAGCGATGTCCTTCGGTGTTAGTTGCCAGTTCTTTTCATCGCCGGGCGAGTCGCCACCGAACTCAGTGTTGACTGAGCCGGGCATGATGTAACTGACTTTGATGTTGTCGTGACGGACTTCCTGCATCAGGGCTTCGCTGAAACCATTGAGGCCGAATTTTGAAGCATTGTAGGCCGCCATGCGTGGATGCGGGTTCGCGCCCGCCAGCGAAGAGATGTTGATAATGTAACCGCCGCCGCGACGCTTCATTTCCGGAATCGCTTCATGGCAACAATAGAAAACGCCGAACAGATTCGTTTCCAGCACGGCGCGAAAATCATCGGGCGAAGTGTCCGCCACCGTTTCGAAGATACCAATACCGGCATTGTTGACAAGAATGTCGAGGCCGCCAAGTTCTCTCACCGCGTGATCGATTAGCGTTTTGACTTGATCGTAATCGCGCACGTCGCAAACAAACCCGGTCGCCTTCCCGCCGTCACCTCGATTCATTTCCTTGACCGCGGATTCGATCTCGCTCTGGTTTCGGGCCGAGATGCAGACGGAAATGCCTTCGCTCAAGAGCGCCTCGGCAATTGCGCGTCCGATGCCCTTGGTGCCACCGGTAACGATTGCGTTTTTGTTCTTGAGATCCATGAAAGAAGTAATGAGTGATGGGTGATAAGTGACAAGTAATGAGTCATGAGTTGACCAAAGTCTCTTGTCACCCATCACCCATCACCTGTCACCCCATTATTTCAGTTTCTCTCGCAGCCGCTCGTTAACAACTTTTGGATTTGCCTTACCCTTTGAAGCCTTCATCACCTGGCCGACAAAGAACCCGAACAGCGCTTCCTTGCCTGAGCGAAATTGCTCGAGTTGGTTTGGACTGGCGGCTATGACTTCATCGATTACCCGATCGATCTCGCCGGTATCGCTTACCTGCACCATGCCACGCTCTTCGACCACGGCCGCAACTGTTTTGCCGGACGCAAACATCTCGACCAAAACGTCTTTGCCCTGCTTGCCGCTGATATTGCCTTCATCGATCAGGCGCACCAGTGCGCCGAGTTCGGTAGCTGGGATCGGACTTTTGTCAGCGGTGATGCCCGCTTTCTCCAATTCGCGCGATAGTTCGGATCGAATCCAATTTGCGGTCGCGCGCGCGTTACCACTGGCTTCGACTGCGCCTTCGTAATAGTCAGCCAGGGAACGCTCCGCAGTCAGTTGTGAAGCGTCGGCGAACGACAACCCATAGGTTTCGCTGAATCGTTTGGCGCACGGGCCCGGCAATTCAGGCAGGCTGGCCTGCACGTCGTTGACGAACTCAGATGTGACTAACAGCGGCGGCAAGTCAGGTTCGGGAAAGTAGCGGTAGTCGTGCGCCTCTTCTTTTGATCGCATCGGCCGGGTCTCAGCCAATTTCTCGTCCCACAGACGCGTTTCCTGAAACAGGCGCCCGCCGGATTCGAGGGTCTTGATGTGTCGCTCGACTTCGAATTCAATCGCCCGCTGCATAAAGCGAACTGAGTTCAGGTTCTTCAGCTCGACCTTGGTGCCGAATGGTTCACCCTGGCGGCGCACCGAAACATTCGCCTCGCACCGGAGATTTCCTTTTTCCATGTCGGCTTCGGACGCGCCCACCCACGTCAATGCACGGCGTACGTGGTTGACGTAATCATAAGCCTGCCAGGAAGTACGAAAGTCTGGCTCAGTTACAATCTCAGCCAGCGGAGTACCAGCGCGATTCAGATCGATGTAGGAAAAGCGATCCACATCCGGCAGGCCTTCATGAACATTCTTGCCCGCGTCTTCTTCCAGATGCAGTCGCGTTACGCGCACGGTCATAGGCTTCCAGTCATGGGCGTGTCCGGCTGCATCGCGGTCGGCGGTCATGATTTCAAGCACACCATTCGCTGAGAACGGTTGATCGTATTGCGAGATTTGATAACCCTTTGGCAGATCGGGATAGAAATAATTCTTACGCGAGAAGATTGAACGCAGGTTGATGTTCAGGCCGAGGGCCAGCGCCGCCCGCGCGCCGAGTTCGACCGCGCGCCAATTCAAAACCGGAAGCGCGCCCGGCAAACCGAGACACACTGGACAGGTGTTTGAATTGGGCTCGTCGCCAAAGCGCGTCGAGCAGCCACAGAAAATTTTTGATTCGGTACTCAGTTGCGCGTGAATCTCGAGCCCGATGATGGTTTCCCATGTATTGGTCATTAGTTAGTGTTCGCTTAGCGGTGTCCATTGGACGACGACCGACGACGGAAGACCGATGACCGCACTGCCGGTCGTCCGCCATCTGTCATCCGTCGTCCGCTACGGTTCCAACCACACCTGCGGCACCTTCGCGTCACGTGCCTCGTCTTCCAGCACGCGCCAAAGCGCTTCCAGACCCGCGCGTGTGGTCAGCAAACTGTCCAATCTATCCTTCAGGTTTTCTGGCTCGTAAGTATCTTCGATGTAATCGAATGGCCCGACCTGCGCGTAGGGCCCGAAACCGCGGTTGAAAGGAAACCCGAATCCTGCAATGGATGCTGCCCTCGGTCGGGCGAATCTGTCTCTGCCAAACGGCGACTGAGGAGGATTCAGCCAAGCGCGCCCGCGCTGCCCCGGTAACGCCACGGCGGCGCGCAGCGGAGAGACGAATCTCCGGGCGGGCAAAGACCGCGGCACGATAGCTGAGTTAGTCGCCAATGGCACCAATGGAAGCACGCTGGTAACCAGACTATGCGTAGCCAGAGGAAACTGGCGAATTTCACTGAGTCGCGAACGCAGGTAACTAATCTCGGCATCAGTCGCGACGATCTCACTGCGCAACGCGCGAGCGCGTGTCCTCCAGAAGGCTTCATCATTTGCCTGTTCAGCCGCTCTCGCGCGAGCCCGGGCCAACAGCGTCTCTTCTTCCTGTGCGCGCTGGCGGAGCGATTCTTCAATCGAAGGCAGGCCCAACTCTTTTCGCCGTTTTTCGTAGTTCTGTTCACTTTCGAGCCGACGTCGCTGCAAGTGTTCCAGTTCACGATTAGTCAAGGTGACCCGGGCCTGGGGTGCAGCGACAGGCATCGGAGACGATTCCTGGTTTGCATGTTTGAGAAAAGCGCCGGCAGCTTCATTGTTCGCGCGTTCAGTGGCGGCCACGTCGATCAGAATCAGTTGGATTGTCTTGCTGAAACCGGGGCTTACCTCATAAGTCAATGTCGTCTTTGTCAAAGCGAATCCCGACGGAACTTCGAGCCGCCGTCCATCGCGAAATACCAGTGTGTAGGCGCTGACCGCTATCGTAAGCGTCAACAGCAGGACCGTCGCCAAAACAAATCTTAGCGGCGTCACCAGGAAAAGTTTTCGATGTGAAGTAACAACCATAACTCAACTCCACTTTCTTCGATTTAAGACCGATTGTCCGAGGATGGAGGGATTATAGCACCCTGCGGATGCTGCTCAACGTGAGAGAAAACCGGGATATCAAAAAAACCTTGCTTAGTTGGCGTCCGATAGGTGTACAATCCGCGCCGTTCCCGAATAACCTCGCAAACCGACGGCGGCGGCCCTAACTTATCGGACGCGTCCGCAGGCGCTCAAACGTATCACAGGAGGAAGAAGAAAAAGTTATGGCAAGGACAGTCTGCAAGATTCTCGGCGTAGTTTTGCTGCTGGTAGGAGTCCTGGGCTTTACGCATCTACTCGACCCTCTTGGCGCTCACCTCAATCCCGCGCACAACGCGGTTCACCTTATTTCTGCCGCGCTTGCATTGTATTTTGGATTTGCCGGATCAGCCGGCGCCGCGCGGGGCTTTTGTATCGTCTTTGGCCTGGTTTATCTGGCGCTGGGTGCTGTGGGTTGGTTCATGGGCACGGGTGTGGACCATATGTTCCATCTCGGCACCTTGTTAAGTCTCGGCAAAATGGACCATATCATTCACATCGTGCTCGGTGTGATATTCCTTGCCGGCGGAGCGTTGGGTAAAGGCGAAGGCTGAGCAGTTTTCGCTGAACCAGAGTCGGAAAAATGAGCGAGTGCGTTGACGCGAGCGCCGGTTGCTTCGGCGCCCGCTTAATCGCACCTTATTCTCTTTTTCACCACGAAAGTACCTGACCGGGGCGAGTCCGCATCTCGCTATTCTGTTTTACTTTCCACCGTAGCCAGCTTTTTCTTCGACTCTTCCTGATACGGACAATGGCGGCAGCCGCTTTCGCAGCAATAGCCCCGCCGTAAATGATAACGCTCGGTGAAAACGATCACCGCTCCCTCCGAATAGTAGTCCCGGCCCTCTATTAGCCTTGAATTGGAGTCTGTCGTGGACGGTGTTTTGGCCGTGTTCATTTCGCCACCAAATCACAAAACCAAAAAGATTCTCTGAGGACGACTTCACCCAATGCAAACTCGACTGGATGAGCAAAGGTCGGCCCATCAAAGACAAATGTATGAAACTCTCCGTTCTCACCACACGGATCGACGTGTTGAGGAAGTGACAAAAGAAACTTTTCATCAATTGTCCTGCCCGCAAACGATCGATCGAGAATCTTTGAATCGACACAGGTGACAACTGCCCTGAACCCCAACTCGATAAATTCTCTGATGAAGAGAGAGGTATCACGCTTCCAAACGGGAAACAGGCCGCGCATTTTGTGTCGGGCGAGAAACTTTTCGCGATAGGCCCTGATGTCCTCAAGGAAAAGGTCGCCAAATACTATCGAATCAATTCCCTGCCCGCGATAGACGGAAAATGCTTCGCCCATCTTCATCTCATACTCTTCGTTGGTCGCGTCTTTCGAGATTAGAACCTGATGCAAAGGCAGGCCTAAGCTGTCCGCTTGCCTTTCCAGTAATAAGCGCCGGACACCATGCATACTGATCCGATCGTAATCGCGCGTGACGGTGGTTAGCAGCGCCGCGACGCGATACTTTCGCGCTCTTTGAATATCGTGGAGCGCAAGGCAACTGTCTTTGCCCCCGCTCCATGAGATCAGGACCGGAGTCTCAACCTCGCAACCACTGTCCGAATCGTTCTTAAGATCAAGCATCATTCATCAGAATCGAAAGTTGATCCCGCCCCTTCCGACAATCCCCGGAGCAAGAAAGCCGTTTTCAAAATACCTTTCATTGAAGACATTGTCCGCGCCGCCGAAGAGCGTCATTGTTATGCGCTCGTCGAAGCGTCGTTCGTAGCTCACGAAGAGATCCGCCTTTGTAAACCCGGGGAACGTGAAGTTTACCGGGAAGACGGGCGCAATGTATTGCCCGGTACGATTGAGACTGAAGCTCGCCAGAATCGCTCGATAGCGTTGCGTAGCCGCCAGCCCGAACAGATGTTTTGGCGTGACAAACTGTGGTTGAATCCCCGCTTGAGGAACGAATCGATCAGCATTCGTGTACGTGTAAGACGCGCGAATCGAAGTCCCTCGGTAGGGCGCTGCTTCGACAAATGTCTCGAGTCCGCGCGAGATGCCTCCCGGATAATTCAAATAGCCACCGGATCTATCGAAGCCCAAAGGATCAGGGTCTCCGGTCGGGTTGAAAATGCTGCGAAAGCTCTTGAAGTCGATCACGCGCTGCAAATGAGTATAGAAATAGGTTATCCCAATGAGGAGTTTGTCATGCGCCGCTCGTTGATCGATGCCACCATCGACGCTGATCGAATGTTCCGCCCGTAAGGTTGGATCACCGAGCCTTGTTGGGAGACTTTGGAAGACGCCATTCCCAAAACGTTCGAACAGGGACGGCGCACGAAAGCCGTTGCCGACATGGGCTCGTAACTTCGTTCCAGTCGGTCGAATGAAATAGGCCACTGCGCCATCACCGGTCAGAGAATTTTCTGCGTTGATGTTGCTGAGGGCCCCGGGACGGTCCTCCGAACGAATTCTAAACCACTGCGCGCGCGCGCCCACTGAAATCTGCAATCGGCGATCAAGCAGAATAATCTGGTCCTGCGCAAAGACCGCGAACGTGTGCTGCCGGTTCGTTGTATTGTTGAACGTACTGAACGACGGGATTGATTGTTGAAAAAGTAGTTCGCCCTCAAACTCGAATCCGGCCGTAGCCAGATTTGACTTGCCGAGGCCGAGGTTTGCGCGCGCGTCAAGCGTATCAGTTCCGCCATTATTTACGCTGTTGAATGCGAAGTCGCCGAAAGGCGAAAGGAACGCAAAGCGTGGGTCCAGCTTTGGCCCATTATAGTTTCTCCGTCGGGTCGAAACCTTCTGGTAGGCAACAGTGTATGAAAGGGTTTCGTTAACTCGCTGCATGAACCTGACCGAGCCAACCCAGATAGCGTTGCGCCGCCCCTGATCCGGGTTATTAAAGTCCGGACGGAACGTCTCGCCTTCAATCGCTCGTGGAAATTTTTCACCGGAGGCCGTCGCGGCGGCCAGGGGTTGCGGATTGCTGTTCGTTATGGCGTTCGATGTTGTTAGGTAAAAGTTCGCCGCTATGTTTATCGAAGGCGTTACCTGGAATTGAAATCGGCCGGCGCCGGACGTGCTGCCGTACTGGTCATTTCCATCGACGCCGTGACGCACATCAAGGCGTGTCAACCCGAAACTGAATCCCGCGCGCGAGCCGATACCTCCTGCACCTTTTACGTGTTCCCGAAATAACGCGAGACTTCCGCCTTCGAACCCTGCTTCAAAGCGCGGGTCCCCTGCGCCTGTCTTTGGCACAAGGTTAATGACTCCACCGATTGCGTTGGTCCCGTAGATAGAAGAGCCGCAGCCTCGTAGTATTTCAACCCGATCAAGGTCATTGGGTGTGAGGTCAGAAATGAACGGAAACGCAGAACCGTTGATGTCCGCTGAATCTCGAACGCGTAATCCATCGAGAAGAATCGCTGTATCAAAGTTCCGCTGACCGCGAAGACGCAACGAGGTAAGGGTGCCCGGCGAACCTTGTTGCTGCACGCGCAAGCCAGGCGTTCCTCGAAGTGCTTCCGCTAATGAAACCTCGCGCTTTGCTTCGAGTTCTTGACCATCCAGAACAGTGACGGCTTTCGAGACTTCGTCTGCGCGCTGCGCGGTTCCGGTTGCCGTTACGACCACGCTCTCACTGACGCTTTCGACCGAAAGCTTTACCTCACTGGCGAGCGATTGACCGCGGGCGACCGTCAACTGGTTTGAGGTGAAGCTGGCAAAACCACTCTTCCTGATTTCCAGGACATAGTCGCCCGGCGCGACATTTCGAAACGAGTACGCGCCGCTATCGTCAGTAAAGATGATTGTTTGGACACCTGCGCGCGAACGAAGTTGGACCTCAGCGCCTGAAACCACGGCGCCGTTCTGATCGGTCACATGTCCGGTTATTGATGAAGAGTTTTGCGCTAAAGCGCACACCGATAGAGCAACCATGAGAGCCAGCGCTCTCCAAAATTCTTTTCTTTTCATTTTAGCTTCTCCTGCCCGTCGCAGTACGAGCCTAAAGTGATCAGCGAACAGATTTCCTGACTCGCGGATGTGATTTCGAATGAATCGCCAACCTCTCCACGCCTTCCCACGCGATTCGCGCAGTGACTAAAACTTGTGGAGTGTTGTCTCCGCTTACAGTTGCGAGGGCAGTGGCGGCTTTACACCGCCTTCCCTGTTTCGCCTCTCAACGTTGATACCAACCGGCGCTTCTGTGTGCCGGCACCCTGGTCGAAAATTTCGATCTCTTCACTGCCTCTCCCTTTGGGAGAGGGAACTTAAACATGCACCGGCGTGATTCGCGGCGCGCCCGATACGGGATGAGCGTCAACCAAAACTTCCAGATCAAAGACGGTGCGCAGTAACTCCGCTGTCAGCACTGCGCGCGGTGGCCCGGTCGCGATCTCACGACCTTCTTTTAAGAGCAACACGCGATCGGCGAATTCGGCAGCCAGATTGACATCGTGAGTAACGACCACCGCTGAAGTGTCCCGCAGGTCACAGCGGCCTCGGACCACTTTTAACATCGTGGCCTGATGCGCCAGATCAAGATTCGCCGTTGGCTCGTCCAGCAATAACACTTTCGCTTCCGTTGCCAGCGCTCGCGCGAGAACGGCGCGTTGGCGCTCGCCACCGGATAGTTCTCTCATCAGGCGCCCTGCGAACTCTTCCATTTCCGTTTCGCGTAAGATGCCGCGCGCGACCTCGACATCATGATCGCTTTCCCAGCCCCACGTGTTCGACCACGCATAACGACCGCCCAGCACGAACTCCATCACAGTGATCGGAAACCGCAGGTCTGCTTCCTGAGCCACGACCGCAATGCGGCGGGCAATCGTGCGCCGGGCGTAAGAGTCCAGCGGCCTTCCATCAAGTAGGACCTCGCCGTGAGTTATTCTGACGCTTGCATTAAGCGCGCCTAGCAACGTGGACTTGCCGGCCCCGTTTGGACCAATGATGGCCAGCATCTGACCGGACTCCGCGCGCAAAGAGACGTCAGCCACCGCCTGGCGAGGGCCGTAGCTGATGGTGATGTTTTTCGCTTCAAGCATTGATCTATTCCCACTCCCATTTGGAGAGGGAGCTCTAACCTCGCTTAAGCAAGAAAATAAATAGCGGCGCTCCAATTAGCGCAGTAATCGCACCGACCGGCAGTTCCCGCGGCGCGATGATCGTGCGGGCCACGGTGTCCGCGACGATCACAAACGCGGCGCCGGCCAGTGCTGAGCCCACAATCACCACGCGATTGTCGCTGCCAAATGAAAGACGGACGAGGTGCGGCACGACCAGACCGACGTAACCGACGGAGCCGCTCGAGGCCACGGAGGCGCCGACCAGCAGACTGGCGGCAACAAAAACGGTCAACCGCACGCGGCCGACTTCGACTCCCAGATCGAATGCATCGCGCTCGCCCAACATCATCAGATTCAAAGAGCGCGCATTCAACGCCAGAATTCCCACGCCGATAGCCACGGCAACCAGAGCGATCGTTAGCAGGCTGCTCGTGGTCCCGGAAAGGTCTCCCAGCAACCAAAATGTGAACGAGCGAATCCGGGTCGCATCCATCAGGGTCGTAATGAAGACGATTCCGGATGAAAGAAATGTGGTCACAATCACGCCGGCCAGTATGAGTCGCTCGGGAGTGGCGCCCGCGCGGCCGCGGGCCAGCCGGTACACAACGAAGGTTGCCAGCAGCGCGCCCGCAAAAGCCATCACTGGCCGGCTCCATTCATGCCGCCCGAAAAAAACCAGGGCGGTCATTGTCCCTACCGCGGCCCCATTTGAAACGCCCAGCAGATACGGTTCCGCCAGCGGATTTCGCAGCAGGGCCTGATATCCCGCGCCGGCAGCGGCCAGGCAACTCCCGACCGCACCCGCCAACAGAATGCGAGGCAGGCGCAGATCAAAAAGAATTGCTTGCTGCTCGAAAGAAAGCCCGCAGCCGGACTTGCCGACCAGGGCACAGAGTGAACTCGAGGGTGGCAGACGCTGACTGCCAACGAGTGAAGCGATTACAAAGGTGGCGGCGAGCAGGAATAGAAGAAGGCCACACACGACAAGAGTCTTTCTCAAGGTCGCATGTCCTGAGTCTCTTGACCTCTTTGTCTCGCCGCTCATCGTATTCTTAATAGCTCCACACAACCACTCGATTTATCTTTCCGATAAGGAAACCAAGCGCCCATTACTCAAACACCTCCGGATGAAGCGCGCGCGCCAACTCTTCCAACCCGTCAACCAGACGCGGGCCCGGCCGCTGCAGGTGGTCTTCGTTGATCTTGTAAACTCGATTATTTAACGCCGCCGGTGAGTTCTTGAGTGCCGCTGCCACAGTCGAATTGGCCGTCCCCATTGATCCGCCCGTCGGGAGAACAATTGCGTCGGGTCGAGCGGCGAGCGCTGCTTCGTTGCTGAATCGCGGAAACGCGTTGGGGACATCAGCAGTTACCGACGCACCGCCCGCGCGTCGCACCAAATCGGTCAAATACGATTCACGTCCAATGGTGTAGAGCGGTTCATCGGAAACCTGATAAAAGACTTTGATGGGTTTGGTTGCTCCCACCGCAGCCGCGACGGCGTCCGCGCGCCGGCGCAGATCGTTAACCAGGTTTTCCGCCTGATCGTGCCTGCCGAACAAGTCGCCCAGTGTCGTGATCGATCGAAACACCTCGTCCAGACTGGTCGGGTTTGTGACATAAACCGCGATCTTTTGTTGGTCGAGTTGCTTCGTAAATGCTTCGAGTTGCGATGCGGTCGATACCAGGACGATCTGGGGCTTCTGGGCAATGATGCGCTCGATACTTGGCGTCATCGTGTCGCCGATCTCCGCGACGTTCTTTACTTCTGACGGGTAATCACAGTACCTGGTGCGACCAACCAGGCGATCGCCGGCGCCAACCGCATAGACGATCTCGGTTAGATTAGGCGCGAGCGAAACGATGCGCTCGATTTTTAGAGGCAGGCGTACGCGGCGGCCGGCTTCGTCGGTAACTTCGTGGGTTTCTACGCCGACCGAGAGGGGGCGAGTTAGCCGATTCGAGCAAGAAAGGCTCAGCGTGATTGCCAACGTCGCGATCAGAAGCAACCAGGCACCTGATTTCTCTCTGCGCCGTCTTTGCGTTCTCTGCGTCTTTGCGGTGAATGCTCCCTCGACAATACCCACCGCAGAGACGCCGAGAACGCGGGGCTTTCGCAGAGAGGTGCTCCCTCTCGAAAATCTTTTGTGGGGCTGAAAATACAAAATCCCGCCGACCTCTCTACCGCGCGAAGGCGGCAGGCGAGCGACGGGATCTTCTCCGAAAAAAGAAAATTCCCTGCGGCCTGAACACCTTTTCGCGGGCGTTCACAAGCTGCAACAGCGTTCGGGCAGGTCTCCTGACTTTTGCATCGTCGCTTAAACAAAGGCGACGATCTTCACAGTGGCGCGACCGCGCGGGATTCTCACCCGCTTCCCTATTCTTCCCGCTCAACGCGGGACACCCAAACGCATTTGAAAGAACCGGGGACCGTAACCAAAGGTACGTTCCTTGAATTGCGGCGGCAAGTTACCACGCGCGCCGGCGGAAGTCAAAAAAGTTGGGCGACTGCTGGGAGCGCGGACAGTCCCGTCCGCACTGAACGCGTAGCGCGAACAATCTTGCAGGTCATAACCAAAAACGATTGAGCATACCGCGCACGCTGGCGGACGGGACGTCCGCGCTCCCGGCTCCCAGCTGACCTGATCCCAGGTTGACCTGAGAGTTAACAGAGTGGTACTCAAGATGAAAAGGAGAATTCAAAGATGCATCCCCGAATTGAAGAAGTCATAAATTATCTCGATACCGAACGAACCGCGCTGCGCGAGGCCGTCGAACGCGTGCCGCCCGAATTGCGCGACACACAGCCCGGCGCCGATCGCTGGTCCGTTGCGCAGGTCTTGCAACACCTCGGCATTATCGAGAAGCGAATTGGCCTCGGCATGACCAAATGGATAACCGACGCGCGCTCTGGCGAAATCGGAACAGAGACTGAAACGTCTTCGGTTATGAACAGCCTCCCGCTTCAGCTGATAACCGATCGCAGCAAAAAACGAAACGCCCCGGATGAAGTTCGTCCAACGGGCGATATCGATGCAGCGTCGGCCTGGGCTGCTCTTGAGCAATCGCGAGATTCTCTACGTGCAGCCTTTCTCAACGGCGACGGGCTGGCGCTAAGCAAGGTCATTCAACCGCATCCGGTGCTTGGTCCCATCAACCTCTATCAGTGGATGTTGTTTGTGGGTAGTCACGAAATGCGGCACACGGCCCAGGTAATCGAGATCGCGGAACAGTTGAATGCTGGTTCAAGTACCGCGGCGACTTCGACCTGATCGTGAAGCGTTGCGTTGCCATGCGCGCTCTGCCTAAAGTAAGATTTCCGAACTTCAACCGAAAAGCCAATGATCAAAACCGTCGAATGGACTTCTGAAGGTGTGCGCATGCTGGACCAGCGCCTGCTGCCCACCGAAGAAAAGTACTTGATGCTGCGTTCGTACGAAGAAGTCGCCGACGCCATCAAGAAGATGGTCGTTCGTGGCGCACCGGCGATTGGCGTGTCTGCGGCCATGGGTCTGGCTCTCGGGGCCAATCAATCGGTGGGCACCTCAGTTGCGGATCTCGAATACGATTTCAAATTTATGTGCAAAGTCATGGAGGCGACGCGCCCAACAGCGGTGAACTTGTTTTGGGCGGTCGAACGAATGCGCGCCGCGCTCGCCAAAGCCAGGACTGAGACTAAGGATGTAGAAGAGATTCGAAATCGATTAACGGATGAGGCGCTAAAGATTTTCAAGGAAGACATCGAGTCGAATCGTGCACTGGGACGCTTTGGCGGCGAGCTGATCGCCGATGGCTCAACGGTATTGACTCATTGCAACGCGGGGGCGCTCGCGACCGCCGGTGATTACGGCACCGCCCTTGGCGTGGTGCGCGGGGCAATTGACGCCGGCAAACGCGTGGCGGTAATCGCCGACGAGACGCGCCCGTTTTTGCAGGGCTCGCGCTTAACCGCCTGGGAGTTGGCCAAAGACAACATCCCCGTAACGGTGATCACGGATAACATGGCCGGCCACGTGATGAAGCAGGGCAAGGTTGATTGTGTGGTCGTCGGCGCCGACCGCATAGCCGCGAACGGCGACACCGCGAACAAGATTGGGACTTACATGGTCGCTGTGCTCGCAAAGCAGCATGACATTCCATTTTATGTCGCGGCCCCGATCTCGACGGTCGATCTGGCAACCGCCACCGGCGACGACATTCCCATCGAAGAGCGCGCCGCCCGGGAAGTAACCCATCTGCGCGAACAGCAGATCGCTCCCGACGGAGTAAGCGTCCACAACTTTGCCTTTGATGTTACCCCAAATGAATTGATTACTGCGATCATTACCGATCGCGGCGTAGCCCGGCCTCCTTATATTGAAAGCCTCCGCAGTCTTGCCACGACGCGTTCAGCCAGCGCGCCCTAGGATTGATTGGCACGGCGCGCTATGAGACACAACGTCAATCCGCAAACGTTTTCTCTGCCGCAGGATTTAACACACGCCGTCGAGGCGACGCTCGATGATTGGGACGTCAATGGAAAAATCAGACGGTTGTGGGCGCGTGATTCTTCGCTTTGGACGGGTGGCACTGAAAGCGAATGGCTCGGTTGGCTGAGCATCGTTGGTGAGCAAAGAAAAAGCGCTACCCGGTTCGTCAAATTCGCTGAAGAAGTCCAGGACGCTGGTTGCACTCATGCGCTGGTCATGGGTATGGGAGGATCGAGTCTCTGCCCCGAAGTGATGCGCAAGTCATTCGGCAGAGTAGGCGGCTTTCCGGAACTTCACGTCCTCGATTCAACCGATCCCGCGCAAGTCAGATCATTCGAAAATACTGTCGACCTCGGAAAGACTTTGTTTTTTGTTTCCAGTAAGTCGGGCACGACGCTCGAACCCAACATCTTCAAGCAATACTTCTTTGACCGCACGCGGCAATTCATGGGAGATAAGGCGGGCGAACATTTCATCGCCATAACCGATCCCGGATCAAAGTTGCGACAGGAAGCAGAAACCGAACAGTTCCGGAAGATCTTTCTCGGCGTCCCCAGCATTGGTGGTCGTTTTTCGGCGCTCTCTGATTTCGGTCTGGCGCCCGCAGCCGCTATGGGAGTTGATATCCCGAAGTTCCTGGATCTAACCAACGAAATGGTCGACGCCTGTGGCCCGGACGTGCCCGCGCGCGACAATCCTGGCGTCATCCTGGGCGCAGTTTTGGGCCTCGCTCACAATCACGGTCGGAACAAAGTAACAATCGTCACGTCACCGGGAATTCATGATCTGGGTGCGTGGTTGGAACAATTGCTAGCCGAATCAACCGGCAAGAACGGCAAAGGTTTGATTCCCGTAGATCGAGAGTCACTTGGATCGCCCGAAAACTATGGCGGCGATCGTCTTTTCGTTTACCTGAAACTGGAATCCGATTCGGACGCTGAGCAGGATGTGGATGTCGAAGCCCTTTCACGCGCGAGTCATCCGGTCCTCCGCATTTCGGTTCCGGATGTTTACAATCTGGGCCAGGAGTTCTTTCGCTGGGAAATTGCCACCGCCATAGCGGGCTCGATCATCGGCATCAATCCCTTCGATCAGCCTGACGTCGAAGCGAGCAAGATCGCAACCCGGAAGCTGACTGAAGAGTACGAGCGCACTGGTTCGCTTCCGGCTGAAACTCCGTTGTTTGAAGCTGGAGACCTCAAGCTGTTTGCCGATGAGCAGAATCTCACCGCGCTGAATAACGCCGCGACCGATCGTTCTCTGACCGGATATCTGAAAGCACATCTGGATCGCCTGGCGCCGAATGACTACTTTGCCCTCCTCGCCTATGTCGAGATGAATGAATCGCACGAACAGCTTCTGCAATCGATGCGTCACGCTGTTCGCAATCACAAGCACGCGGCAACCTGTCTCGGATTCGGCCCGCGCTTTCTGCACTCGACCGGACAGGCCTACAAGGGTGGACCAGACACCGGCGTGTTTCTGCAAATCACATGCGATGACGCTACCGATTTGCCGGTGCCGGGACAGAAGTACACATTCGGAATCGTGAAGGCCGCGCAGGCACGCGGCGATTTTGAAGTATTGGCAGAACGCGGGCGGCGAGCCTTGCGCGTGCATTTGAGCGCGAATGTTGGTGATGGACTTGGAAGTTTGGCAGCAGCGATCAAACAGGCTCTTATCTAACTCTTCGGGCCTTTGTGGCTTAGTGGTAAATTATCGCTCAAGCCATTTTCACCACAAAGACACGGAGACACAAAGAATCAATACGAGGAAATCAGGCATGCAACTGGGAATGATTGGTCTGGGCCGAATGGGGGCGAACATGGTACGCCGTCTGATGCGCGGCGGCCATGAGTGCGTCGTTTGGGACGTGAGCCCTGACAACGTGAAACAACTCAGTGGCGAGGGCGCTACGGGCGCTGAGTCACTCGACGATTTCATTAGCAAGTTAAGCCAGCCGCGTGCTGTCTGGATCATGGTTCCGGCCGGAGCGGCGACGGAAAAGACCGTCAGCGATCTTTCCGATCGTATGCAAGCCGGCGACATTATCATCGACGGCGGCAACTCTTACTTCAAAGACGATGCGCGCCGCGCGCAAACCCTGCGTGAGAAAAAGATTAATTACGTTGACGTGGGCACGAGTGGCGGCGTGTGGGGCCTGGACCGCGGTTACTGCATGATGATCGGCGGTCCGGAAACCACTGTTCGTCATCTCGATCCGATCTTCAAAACCCTTGCGCCGGGTCGCGGCGACATTGTTCGCACTCCGGGCAGACAAGAAACGTCAAGCACTGTGGAAGAGGGTTATCTTTACTGCGGGCCATCGGGCGCGGGTCACTTCGTGAAGATGGTGCACAACGGAATTGAGTATGGCCTGATGCAGGCTTACGCCGAAGGCTTCGACATCTTTCACAACGCCAACTCGAAAGATTTGCCCGCAGAGATTCGCTACGACTTGAATGTTGCTGATATCGCCGAAGTCTGGCGGCGCGGGAGTGTAGTTTCGTCCTGGCTGCTCGACCTCACGGCCATGGCGCTGCTCGAAGACCCGGAGCTTTCGAACTACAGCGGCTTTGTCCAGGATTCGGGCGAAGGCCGTTGGACAATTATGGCCGCGATTGAAGAAGCTGTGCCGGCAGAGGTGCTCAGCGCCGCACTCTACACGCGATTTCGTTCGCGACAGGAACACACGTTCGCGGAAAAGATTCTGTCGGCGATGCGGCAGAAGTTTGGCGGACATCTCGAACCGCGCACCAAACGGTGACGACGCGGTTTCCCCTCTCCCCCTGGGAGAGGGGTCAGGGGTGAGGGCGTTAAGCGTAGGCGCCAGCCTGACAATTTGTTTAGTCCTTCCATAGTCACTTGTTGAAAAGAGCAAAAGGTAAAGATGAATTTCAACAATAATTCCAGTGGCTCCGACAATCCCTCTCCCCAGCCCTCTCCCAGTGGGAGAGGGGGAAGTCAGACCGCTCCACCATGCATCATGGTGATTTTCGGTGCGGCCGGAGACCTCACTAAACGAAAGCTGATTCCCGCACTTTACAATCTCAACAAGAGCAAACTGCTGCCGGATAACTTCGCAGTCATCGGGATCGCTCGCGCCGAAATGGATGAACAGGAATTCCGCCGCCGCCTTAGCGACGACATTCGTGAGTTCGCTACCGAGGATGTCGAACCCAAAGCCTGGCAGTGGCTGGAAGAAAGACTCCACTATCTGTCGGGCGACTTTGGTGACGCTCAAACCTATGCACGCTTGCAAGAGTTGCTAAGCCGGACCGACAAGGAACGTAACACGCGGGGCAACTACTTTTTCTATCTGGCAACCGCGCCTGATTACTTTGCTCCGGTCGTGCAACAGCTGGGAACAGCCGGTTTGACCAGCGAAGATAACGGTAGCTGGCGTCACGTCGTGATCGAAAAACCTTTCGGCCGGGATCTGGAATCAGCGCGTGAGTTGAATCGCGACATCAAGGAAGTGCTGAACGAAAACCAGATTTATCGCATCGATCATTACCTCGGCAAAGAGACTGTGCAGAACATCATGGTCTTTCGCTTTGGCAACGGCATCTTTGAGCCGATCTGGAACCGGCGGTATATCGACTCAGTCCAAATAACGGCGGCCGAAAAAGTTGGCGTCGAACAGCGCGGCGGCTACTACGAAAGCGCCGGCGCGTTGCGTGACATGGTGCCGAACCATTTGCTTCAGTTGGTCACTCTGACGGCGATGGAGCCGCCCATTTCGTTCGCTGCCGACGCTGTTCGTGATGAGCAAACCAAGATCCTGCACGCGATCCAACATCCTTCGGCCGAAGAAGTTGGGCCGCGCGTGGTGCGTGGGCAATACGACGCCGGCGAGATCGATGGCGTGCCGGTGACGGGTTATCGCAGCGAACCAAACGTCGCTCCTGACTCGAACGTCGAAACATTTGTCGCTCTGAAACTCTTGATTGATAACTGGCGCTGGGCGGATGTGCCGTTTTATCTGCGTACTGGTAAGCGTTTGCCGGCACGTGATACTGAAATTGCGATCCGGTTCAAACATGCGCCGTTCATGCTCTTTCGTAACACGCAGGTGGAAAGCCTGACGACTAACCGGCTGGTGTTGCACATTCAGCCCGACGAAGGAATCTCTCTGCGATTTGGCGCCAAGGTACCCGGCCCCACCCTGGGTATCGGCGCAGTGGACATGAATTTTGACTATGAAGATTATTTTGGCAACACGCCGAGCACGGGCTACGAGCGGTTGTTATATGACTGCATGCTCGGGGACGCTACGCTTTTCCAACGCGCGGATCAGGTTGAGGCGGCGTGGAGCGTGGTCGCGCCGATACAGGAGAGTTGGCGCAAACAATCAACTAGTTCGTTACCCACTTACAAAGCTGGATCGTGGGGACCCAAAGAAGCTGACGAGTTATTGAGACGTGACGGCGAAGAATGGGAGGTAACGCACAACGTTTCTGAGAAAACTAAATCTCACTGAAGGCTTCAAGTTTGCAGGGCCTTGTAGCGCTGCGAGCGATGCGCGCGCCGCCACCCCGGCTTTTGATTGAATCGCTTCTCGTGACGTCCGACGCAATCCCAGCATACCTGATGTAACCGATTATCTTCGCCGATCGACTCTACGACGTGCGGAGTCTCTCGATCGCATCGTTCGCAACGATAGGTTCTCCCGTGCTCTCCAGGTGTCATAGTTCGTAGACTCAATTATTACCTTTTGTGCGATCATTCTCCAGTGCCGAGCACATATCACTAGCTAGATTTCGAAAACACCACGATAAGAAAGCTTGCCATTCACAATTTGAGCCGCGGATGTAAAGGGATGCTGCTCAGATTTTCCCACTTCCATGATGTGCGTTACCTCGATGCCCTGCGCCTTCAGAAAATCTGAAATCAAACTGCGGTGACAACGCCACCAGACTGCTTCCGCGCACATGATTGCGGTGCGCCGCGTTCCAGCCACGTTGAGAAGCCGCCCGATCCCTTCACGAAACTCGACGCTCTCCATGTAATCGGCATAGCCTCGAAACGCTTCGTTTCGCCAGGCCACATTCAGTGAATCCGGTTTTGCGCGCCGCCTCCCCCCAAGCTCTGGAAGGTGCAGGTACTCGACGCCGGCTCCGGCAAGCGAGGCTCTCAGATTCTCCTGGTTGAATTGCGGGTAACGGCGCGAGCCCGGAAAGCTGCGCACGTCTACGACTAACTCAATTTCAAAGGACTGTAGCGCCCTGATTAGCTCATCAATGGCCCGCGTCGAGTGTCCGACAGTCCAGATTCTGGGGGCGATTTCATGCATGACGGGTGTTCCAAAATCTTCGATGCCTTCAAAGAACTCTGCCATTTCGCTTAGATTCGCGCAAGAGGGCTTTTCTTCAACAACGTAAATCACTTGCCCCAAAAAATTCTCTTGACAGTGGCCACCGGGCAGGATATAAGGCGCCTGTCCCAAGACTTCTGATTCGGCGCGCCGTGCGGCGCGTTCTCACAAAACCAACGCGACATCGCCGCCCCCCTTACAAGTCGGTTGCGAAGCCGCCTTTGTTTCGGAGGCTTCTCCTCGGGAAACGTTGTTCTTTTGAAGTGCAAAATGCTCGAAGCCGAAGTAAATTCCAGTGAACGTTAAGACCCTATCTTAGTTGAGAGTGACTCGAGCGTCTGGGCCGCAACAATTTGTTTGTTACCCGCCTCGACTCCTGAACTGCGCTGGAAAAAACTTGAATAGCTGAAGGTCATGATGGAGGTAAGAACAGTAATGGGAACTAGAATCTCAAGCCATCGCCGTGCGGTTAGCCACGCCGCAGTGGTCACGCTATTGGTTAGCATCTGTCTCCTCTTTGCCTCAACGGTGCGAGCTCAGAAAAAGCCACCGATCTTAACGGATAAGACCATTTCAGCCTTTAACATAGGAGAAATTGAGAGACTGCAAACAGCGGCCGCGGAAAGGTCGAAGCCTGAAGAAGCAATGCTCGCAAGAAACAAATTGATCGCCATTACGGTAGAGCAGATCGACACCGCCTTTAATGAATATCGCACGAAATCAAGGAAGCAAACGGACAGGCTCAATTTTCTATTCGATTTCCTAGAGATAGGCGCTTCGTCAGCCATTAGCATTGTAAAGGGCACCTTAAGAGCCAAATCGATGATCGGTGAGGGGCTGAGCCTGTTCCAAGGAACGCGTTCCGCTTTCAATAAGGACTTCAGATTCCTCGAAAAGCAGATCCTCTTCGATAAGATGGTGGCCAAGCGATCTGCTAAGTTGGCAGCGATATACAACAAATTCAACCAGGATGTGGTCGAGTATCCATGGGAGCAAGCACGCAGTGAATTGAGGGACTATTTTTTCGCCGGCACGATCGATGAAGCACTCAGTAGTCTGAGCCGTGACACGGGTGCAGAGGCTGTGACGGCGGAAGAGGCGTTAATCAGAGCGAAGGAAGAGGCTGGCATCGTAGGAAAGGTAACTAAGTTGGAGTTCGACGCTGACGCAGCATTCACGAAGATTATCAATCCTATCACGACGGCAAATGAGAATGCGGAGAAGAGCCTAAATAAAGCAAATGAGGATATAGCGGCGGCTGAGAAAACAATCAAGGATGAAAAAGCAAAACCGGCCGCCGAGCAAGTTCCAGCAACGATAACCGCGGCGGAGCAGGCCAAAGCAACGGCTGAAACAGCCAAAACCGCCGCAACTCAGGCTAAGACGAAGCAGTTGGACAAGATGAAAGCGATCTATAACCAGGTTGCGGACAATCCGACGCTTGCGCCGATGCTAACCACAATATCGACGGGAAAGGGAATTCAACCGCGTCAAAGGCAAAAGATAGAAGACAGCCTGAAGAACGCAAGCGAGAACAATGGATCATTCGACGATTATCAACGGATTCTTGGGAACCTTCGTCGCGTAGTCGTTGCCCTGGTTAATAAGGATCCAAGACCGAATGAAGAGTTCCAGAAAATTCTGGTAGCCAATCAATAAGGAGGTCCGAAATGGATTGTGATTTGGTAGTTGAAATCGATGCTGCGTTGTCGCTGAGCGATACTCAGGAGCGTTGCAGAGTGGAGCAAGCTGATGTTTATCAGTTAGCTCAGATCGAAATTGGAACAGTTACTAATGATGACGGGCAAGTCTTGCTAGTGAATAAGGCTTGTTTCAACGAAAAGTTGTCTGGTCTACTGAAGCAACTCTCATTTGTTGAAGGTTCAGTTGCCACGAAACCCGACTGGACGAAGCTGTTTGAATGCGATATGTACGTGGAAAGTCACGTAACGCACGTCAGCGTTTTTGGTCAATAGGATCGAGTATCAAGGGGTCTGAGTATCCCTCTCGATCATCAATCAGCGTGAAGTCTTGGTTTCTCGACTAGTGTGTTGCAACCGCAAGTTTTTCAATTATTACCTAACTGGACTAAGGAAGGCCAATCATGCCTGACGAACAACAACCTACTCCGCAAATCGGCGATCCTGGTGTGGATCCGGTTACGGTTAATGAAACAGGCCCCGGCAGCAGTCGCGTCGGCGTTTTCGGGATTGTCGCGCTGACTACGTACCTGGTGCTGTTCACACTCTTTCTTATTTATGCTTTGGTGGTGGTGTGGCCTGCTCCTACCCCATCGAGAGAACTGGCAGATGCCCGTGCCACTCCTACACCCACTCCCACAGCTACCGCGGCCCCTACACAAACGCCAACGGCTGGGACTACTCCAACGCTGACGCCAACTGCAACTCCCACGCCGCCCAGGACTGGTGGCGCTGCTGCAGGCCAGGTTTCTCCTACTCCTACTCCTATTCCAACACCTGCTTCCAGCGCTGCGCCCCAACAAGACCCGGGGATCGTCACCTTTTTTGGCCGACCATTTAAGCTATGGGATGAGCAGCGGCTGCTGCTTTTAGTGTTGTTGGCCGGCGCACTCGGCAGTATTTTGCACGACCTGCGCTCGGTCTACTGGTACATCGGCAATCGAAGCCTCGTAAAAAGCTGGCTGGCGATGTATGTGGTGTTGCCGTTTGCCGGCGGATCACTGGCGCTTATTTTTTATCTGGTCGTCCGCGGAGGATTCTTCTCCGCTGGGTCTTCGTTCAAAGACACCAGTCCCTTTGGCTTCGCTGCTTTCGCGGCCCTGATCGGTATGTTCAGTCCGCAGGCCGTCCTCAAACTGAGGGAAGTCGCTGAGACCTTATTAGCGAAGCCGCAACCGGGGGCGAACGCGAAACCGCAGGAAACTGTACGTACTCCGACGCCACCTGAAAACAACCCACCGACGCCACCAACACCACCGACGCCGCCAACGCCGCCGGTCGGAGGGAATCCACCAGTCAAGCCATAACTTAACGATCGGAGAGAGGATGCGAGAAAGAGAATCATGCCAAAACTAAGACAAGGTTCATCGGGTCCGGACATGACCAGTCTGCAACAGAAACTAAACGACTGGGTTTCGACCTGAAGGCGTAGACGGGAGCTTTGGGCCAGGCGCCAGGGACGCTGTCATTGCTTTCCAGCAAAGCAAGGGTTTGCAGCCGATGGCAATGCCGGTACCGAGCACTTTGGCCACTGTACAACTTTGCCGGGCCGGTGCACGCTGGCCACGAGTTCGTAAAGAGTTCGTAAAGAAAGATTCGTAAAGGAAGAGAGGAACATACAAATGGAAGATGAAAGACTTATCCCGGATCCTGAGGACGACGAGAGCGATGTCGATGGATGTGACGTCGAAATCACAGATGGGGATGCAACTACCGATGAAGATCTACCAGCCAGCGAAGGAGGTGTAGCTTAACATGTCACACTCATTAACCTGGTTACCAGAAGTGCTGAGGGCCGCTGATCTAAAAGTCGCCCTGGTTGACGGCTGGGAAAACCGCGGTTCTCGCGACGTTGGCAGTATCTTAGGTGTTCTCTGTCACCACACCGTTGGGCCAAGGAATGGAAACATGCCCAGCTTAAACGTTCTCCTAAACGGGCGGCCCGATCTTCCTGGGCCTCTCGCGCAACTTGGCCTCGCCCGCGACGGAACGTTCTTTGTGATCAGTGCGGGGAGGGCCAACCATGCCGGAAAGGGTAACTTCAGGGGCGTGGTCAACGGCAACAGCAATTTGATAGGGATTGAGGCGGAGAATACAGGAGCCGCCAACGATTTTCCCTGGCCGGAGGTGCAAATCGATGCTTACCAACGCGGGGTAGCAGCCATTCTGAAGAAAATCGGACGAGGGGCTGAGTTTTGCGCTGGACACAAAGAATACGCCAAGCCCACCGGTCGGAAACCCGATCCTGACTTCGACATGGACGCGTTCCGTACGGCGGTTGCAGCGATCCTGGCTGGCACCGCGCCTGCCCCAGTACTAATCCCGTCGGCTGAACCTCCCGCACAACCTGGTGCACCCCCAGGTCGTCCGACCCTCCGCCGTCACGCAAAGGGTGATCTGGTGCGGCAGATTCAGGCAAAGCTCGGAGTCGACCAAGTTGGGAATTTCGGACCGAAAACGGAAGCCGCGGTACGCGCTTTCCAGCGCAGTCATGATCTGGTTCCCGACGGTATCGTCGGACCAAAGACCTGGGCAGCTCTGGATGCTGCGTAGATTCGTGGGCTAAGGCTATTGGCGGCGGGGCTTTTCTTAACGGTAGCGGGCATTTTGGTGACAACCATAACGTCTGCTGCCGTTAAGGTCAGCGTCGTCGCCCCCAAACCCAAATGTCGGATTAATTAACGTATCCGAGTTGAATATCGCGCCAGCGTCAAGGGAAATACGCGCACGCCTTCAGGCATTTTCTCCATCGAGATCTTGTTGGCGCCGGTAAGGATGTCGCGCGCGCTCATCCCGTAAACCTGATGATTGTCCTCATTGTCCGGCTTGATCACCACGCCCTTTAGTTCAAGCCCGGCAAACGCACCCTTGCTTCGCGAATAAGAAAGAATCTGAGCGTTGAGCTTTACATCAGTCGAAGCGCTCGCTGATCGGCCAACAGGTCCGGCCGCGGCGCTACCTTCCGCGCCAATCTCAAACTTGTCTCCCAGCAGGCTTTCAACCGCGCGCTCGTTCATGAAGAGCAGAATAAAATCCGTGGACGAGGCGCCAATCTGCAAACCGATACTGCCCCCGGCCAAATCAAAAAACGCGGGCGCGCCCCAGCCCCCGGCCACCCGCCGGCTGATCACGCCGCGGCCACCACGACCGCCCAGAATAAACCCGGCCTTGATGACACTGGGAAAGACCGCGACGGCTTCGGCTCGATCCAGCAGGTCCCGAGGGATCGATTTCTCGCGCGTGCCCATGATTTGATCAAACACACGCGCGGCCTTGGCCGACTGCTCCGCGGCAGCCCGTGCTTTCTTGGTGCTGCGCTCGCGACCGGTTTGGGCGAAGGCGCCGGCGCAAACCGAAAAGAGCAAAAGCGTGCAAAGCGAAAGTAAGAACGTTCTTTGGACTAATGTCTTCATGTTTCCCTCTTCAATTGTCGTATTCCAAAAACAAACACCGCTCCAGTATTTCGTGACGTTTCGTGTAATTTCGTGGATGGTCCTAATTCGCGGAATACGATTTACTAAATCACACGAAGAATCACGAAAGGCATTTTCGATATGGCCACACTAACGTCGCACCGAATATCGCGCCAGTGTTCGCGGCACAATGCGTAGGCCGGCAGGTATCTGCGCCATCGTCCAATTCTGGCCCGGAGAAAGAATTTCCCCGGCCTTCTTACCGTACGCGGCCAGGTTATCGTTGTTGTCCGGACTGATCACGACTCCCTTGACTTCCAGCCCGGCAAACGCGCCCTTGGTGCGTGAATAGGAAATAATTCCCGCTTTCAACAGCACATCCGTTGAAGCGCTGGCGCTGCGGCCTACCGGTCCGGCAGCGACACTTCCCTCCCCGCCAATCTCGAACTTGTCTTTCAAAAGACCGCCGAGCGCTTCCTGATTCATGAATAACAGAACAAAGTCAGTTTTGGAGGCGCCGATTTGCAGGCCGACACTGCCCCCGGCAAGATTGAAGAATGCCGGAGCGCTCCAGCCGCCCCGGGTGCGACGGCAGATCACTCCGTCGCCGGCCCGGCCGCCCAGGATAAACCCGGCTTTGATAACTCCCGGAAAAACGGCTACCGCCTCGGCTTTATCCAGCAGCCTCTGAGGTATTGCCTTATCCGCAATGTTCATGATTTCAGTAAAGACCTGCGCTGCTTTCTGGGCTTCGCCGGTTGCCTTGGCGATTTTCTTCGCGTCCTTTGATTGGCCGCGCGCCCCACCCGCGACACTCACGACCAGGACAATTGAGATAGTTGCAAACGAAATGGCGCGAAATATGTCGATGGTTCTCTTCATAACTCCACCTCTGGCTTTGAACTAATAACCTCAGGGGCCAAATGTTTTCTTGCTCGCTCCATGCCAGCATACTTATAATCGCTCGCCCTGACAACGCACCGAAGATAGCTTAGTTCAGAGTTCAACCTTCAGGTTGCCGGTCCAGAGCGCAAACCAAAGTTTGAACTCTAAACAATCAAGATCGATGCCCATTGGTACTCCATTTCACGACCGCACGCTGGCGCTCTGCGAAAGTTTAAATTATCGCGAGTGGTCAGGTTACTACACCGTCAGCGCTTACGAGACTCATCACGAACACGAGTACAACGCGATTAGAAATGCCGCCGCACTGATCGACATCTCGCCGCTGTTCAAGTATCGCGTAACGGGAAAAGACGCCACGCGTCTGGTCGACCGCATCATCACCCGGGACGTTAACAAGGTCGCGGAAGGTCAGGTCATTTACACGCCGTGGTGCGATGAGCAGGGAAAAGTCATTGACGACGGCACCGTGTCACGACTGGGAAAGGACGTGTATCGCTGGACCGCCGCCGATCCGAGTTTGCGCTGGTTCACCCAAAACGCTTCGGGTCTGGACGTGCAGATCGAAGACATCTCAGAAAGCGTGGCTGCCCTGGCGCTGCAAGGCCCAACCTCCGGACGAATATTGAAATCGCTGGCTCAGGACGCAGACATCGCAAACTTGAAATACTTTCGAGTCACGAAAGGGACAGTGGCCGGCGTGCCGGTGGAAATTTCGCGCACGGGTTACACCGGTGACCTGGGTTATGAAATCTGGGTCGAGGCCAAACAAGCCTTGAAAGTCTGGGATGCGCTGATTAACGCGGGGCGCATCTTTGATGTTAAGCCCGCAGGTATGCTGGCGCTGGACGTAGCACGCATCGAAGCCGGCTTGCTGCTGATTGACATTGACTTCAACAGCAGCAAGAAAGCGCTGGTACCGGCACAAAAATATTCGCCGTTTGAGATGGGTCTGGGCCGCCTGGTGCATCTCGGCAAGAACCGTTTCGTCGGACAGCGGGCGTTGATTGAAGAAAACAAACGCGGGCCGGCGAAGTTGATCGTTGGTTTGGAAGTCGATTGGACCGAAGTCGAGCGATACTACGAAGCAGCAGGCTTGCCGCCGGCAGTGTCGCCGATCGCTTCAAGAGTTGCCGTTCCTGTCTACCACCAGAAAGAGCAGATCGGCAAAGCAACTTCCACCACCTGGTCACCCGTTTTGAAAAAGATGATAGCGCTGGCGACCGTAAACGGTGAGTTTGTCAAACCAGGCACGACAGTCGAAATTGAAACTACCGTCGAAGCTGTCAGGTATCGCGTGGCGGCCAGAGTAACAAAGACGCCTTTCTACAATCCTGAGCAAAAGACGGCGACACCGATCTGAAGGAGACCGCGGCTTTGCCGTCTGATGTGCGGAAAGGCTCTGTCTCTCCGGTGCTGTCCGCTCGTTGGTCCCAGCGAGGCTACGCCTCGCAAACGGAGGCGCAGCCTCCAGAAAGCAGAAGGTGTCGTGACGGAAAGCCGAAGGCTTTCCGCACATCAGGCGGCAAAGCCGCAAACCCAAATCATGGAAGCTTGTCTCAAAGACATCGTCGATGCTTACAATCCTGACGCCCCGCTCGCTGAAGCTTCGACCATACCCGCCCCCTGGTACACCGACGAACGCATCTTTGAACTCGAGAAGCAGACTGTCTTTAGTAAATCCTGGCAGATGGCCGCGCGATCTGATCAACTCGGTGGGCGCGGAAATTACGTCACCAGCGAAATTGCCGGCGAACCCATCGTTGTCGTTCGCGGGGACGACGACGTCGTGCGCGGGTTCTTCAACGTCTGCCGTCATCATGCGGCCGCGGTGATGACCGAAGCCGCTGGACACGCTCACCAAATGCGTTGCCCTTATCACGGCTGGACCTATTCGCTACAAGGCGAACTGAAAGGCACGCCGGACTTTAGCGGCGTTTGCAACTTCAAAAAAGAGGACATGGGGTTGGCGCCCGTTGAGACCTCGAATTGGGAGAAGTGGATATTCACCAGGCTCGACCGCGGATCAGAATCGCTCAACCAGACGGAAAAATCTCTCGCTGACTTTTTGGGAAACGTTCTAGTCAATCAATTCAAAAGTCTGCGGCTGGAAACTCTTCACTGGATCGAACGTCGATGCTACACCTTGAACTGTAACTGGAAAGTCTTTGTCGACAATTATCTGGATGGTGGTTATCACGTGCCGCACCTGCACAAGGGTCTGGACAGTGTGCTGGATTACCAAAACTACACGATCGAAAACGGCGCCCACTCTTGCCTGCAATCCAGCCCGATGGTCAGCGGGGGCGATGATGATCAAGTTGGCGCTGTTCGCAGCGGAGGGCGGGCGCTCTATTACTGGCTCTATCCCAATTTTATGATCAACTGGTACGAAGGTGTTCTGGATACCAATCTCGTCCGTCCGCTCGCGGTAGATCGCACCGAAGTTATCTTTGATTTTTACTTTGCGGATCTTTCTGCGGCTGCGCGTGAACGCAATCTGGCCAGCATCGACGTCGGTGATCGTATTCAGCAGGAAGATCTGGACATTTGTGAATCGGTGCAGCGCGGTTTGGGTTCGCGAGCATATAACGCGGGCCGGCTGTCCGTGCGACGCGAAGCCGGTGAACATCTTTTCCATCGCCTGTTGTGCGCGGACTTGAGGGCAGGAGTTGAGTCCGCGAATGATCCTTAAAGGGCGGCGGGAAGTTTTTTGAAGCCTTTTTCGAGCGCCTTGCGCAGGCGATCGACGGCTGTGGTGGGGTCGCCTGTAAAAATCGGATCCGTATAAACGAGCACCTCACCGTTGCGAGCGTCGACGACTCCAATCTGCATTCTTAAGAATGCCGGCATTCCGCCAACCAGAAGAGAAAATGCCTTTTTGCCCGACGTGAGTTTCTGTCCCTGACCACGGATGAAAATGATCGCGTCGGCCGACTTGTCGAGATTAAGGTTCAACACTTCATCGCCCATTGAGAACCGTCCCTTCTTCACGTCCGACCGCTTCTTCATGACTTTCGGCAACAGGGCGTCGAACTTCGCCTGGAAGTCCGCAACGGTGTACTTCTGCTGCGCGTCGCCCTCGGCAGATGACGCCGCCGGTCCCCTCAACGTCGTCACGTGCTTCTGTGTCGCCAGGACTTCGCCCAACACCTTCTCAACGCGTGCGCTGAGATCTTCTGACTCAGCCGCCATACCCTCGGGCCCTTTCATGCTGTCCCTCACGACGCTCACTTTGGCCGGCAGGATAACCACGTTGCGGATCGTGGACTCTTTGGATTTGATTTTCGGGTGCAGAAACTGACCGCGAACAACCCATGGCGACATCGCCACGACCAGCGCCACTAACCCAAACAGGGTCGCAGTTCGAACTCTGCACGACTTAGCAGGTGTAGAAGTAGAAGTCATGTCTGGGTTCTCCTGAGAGTTTCAATGCGCCTTTGAATTCGTTCGCGATCCATGGCGCCAGGCGCGAGTTCCAGATATTTGCTGTACTCGGTGACCGCCTCATTTGGCCGGCCCAGTTTTTCGTAAAGCATGCCCAGCCCGCGATGGATTGCCGGAAACGGATTCTCCAAATTTGCCGCACGCTGGTAAAGCTCTTCGGCTTTTTGCTGATGCGTCTTCCAGTTTTCCTGACCTGCGGCGGTCGCGAGCAAGTCGCGCTCTTCCTCTTCCGGTGTTCGTTTCTCTCGCTTCTTGGCGGCGTCTTTTTTTGCGCTGTTGGTCAGCTCCTTTTCGGTCAATTGCGGCGGCCGAGGGCCGAGGTTGCGATAAGCTTCTGCCAGCAGGAACACATTCTCAGAGGAATTAGGACGGAATTCGACCAGGCGTTGCGCCAGGTAAACGGCAGAGCGAAAGCGCGCGGCGCTTATCGCCAACTGAATGTCGTGACGCATGATGGATTCCGTTTTCGTGAAGTAAGCCGCTCTTTCACGGTTCAACTCCATCTGTGGCGTCACTCTGTCGGCGCGCGCTCCGAGATAAGAGCTCAAATAGCTGATTCGCTCCTTTAGCGCAGGGTGATCGTTATAAAAATACCTGATCTCCTCCCCTTCGATGTCCTGGTTGAGGACCTTCATCGTTTTCACCATTTCTTCAGGCGCATACTCAGCGGCAATCATCATATCGATGCCCCTCAGATCCGCCTCGCGTTCCAGATCGCGGCTATAACCAAACATCGTGGCCATAACGATAAAAGGCGCAATCGCGGTGACAATCGTGATGACCGCACCCGCGATTCCTCCAGGAGCATATGCGCCGACGGCGGCGATGATATTCATTGTGAGAAACTTTTTGCGGTTACTGCGATTCTGCAGGTATGTGTGCCGCCGGACAACGTGAGTCATTTCATGAGCGATTACGGACGCGACCTGGGATTCGTTGTCCATCAAAGCGAGCAACCCAGTGGTGACGTAAATCGATCCATTGGGCAGCGCGAAAGCGTTCGGCACGGGATCTCGCAACGCACGAAACTTCCACAAGACATTCTCGAGGTTCAAACCACGCGGCAGAAGCACCTCGCCCACGCGTTTCAGATACGCATTGGTTGCTTCATCTTCAAGAACCAAACCGTCTCGCTCGAATCGCCGGTCAAGCAGGTTCACTTGTTCGAGCAGTTCGAGATCGACCTTCCCGAATTTGAATTCTTCGTTTGCCGCAGGCGGAGAGGCGCCGGGCAATTGCGAAGCACCTTGTGGTATTGAGGGAGGTTGTGGCGCTGCTGCCGAAGGCAATGCAGCCCAAACTGGTGTTATCGGGAAAAAGCCTGGTGTGGTCAGGCAAAGGCTGAGTGTGGCGACGATAATCTGCCGTCTTCTAAACCTGCTCATGACTCACCTCTCGAACTGTTCGTATTAGCGCCGGTCTTTGAACCATCCGGCCAGGGTCCCGCTCTCGCCGTACTCGATGTCGCGGATTCTCCACCCGCTTCTCCCATTCGCCAGCACAAAAACGAGTGACTTCTTTTGTCCGAAGTTTTCGAAGGTCACGTTTACTCTGGCTTTCCCGTCTGCATAGGTTGGCTTATTGATTACGAAATTCCTGATCTCCATGTCCTGCGCGTCATAAAGCGGATCGCCATCAATGACGCCGACTTCACCTTTGGAAGTGACCGCATCTTTCCAGATTTTGTCGGCGATGCTTTTCTCAAAATATTTGTAGAGTAAGGCGCGGCTGCGAGTTTGAAAGAACGGGCTGTGCTTCCGATCGTGCTGGGTGTAGAGATCTTTTACCAAAGCATCCGGAGACATCCGTTTGACTGGCGATGACTGCCCGCGAACCGACAGAGAAACGCTCGCGCCAAGAAACAGCAATACGACTAAAATAAATGGCTTAACTCTCTTCATGAAAATCCCTTCACTTGTCTCTTACTGAACAACGGCGGTAACTCTATTGCAGGAATTAGTTGATGTCAAAGAGCGCTATCGCAGTGTCCGCAAGCCCGCGCGTAAGCAAGAGCAACGCCGCTCTCGGTAAGCCGCTCGCCGCTACCTTGATGGTGAATACAGCGCAATTTGCCGTCCCTGACGGTCGGGCTTCTGACACGCTTTTTGCTTCGCAATTAGGAAAGGCACAGTTATGATATGCCGCTGAGGACCATCAGATGAATGCCCTGCCTATCATTGTCGGCGCGCTCTGCGTCATTGCCATATCGTATCGCTACTATTCAGCTTTCATTGCCGCAAAGGTTTTGGCGCTCGACGACTCGCGGCCGGTGCCGTCGAAAACCATGTACGACGGCCACAACTATTACCCGACCAACAAGTGGGTCCTGTTCGGCCATCACTTTGCAGCCATATCAGGTGCGGGCCCTTTGATTGGTCCAGTGCTCGCGGCGCAGTTTGGTTTCCTGCCGGGTCTGTTGTGGCTGGTGATCGGCGTCTGCCTGGGCGGCGCGGTTCATGACTTCATGATTCTCGTTGCCAGTATCCGGCGCAAAGGAAAATCCCTCGCCGAAATCGCGCGCACTGAAATCAGTCCGCTGTCCGGTTTGGTGGCCGGCATCGCGATTCTCTTCATCGTGGTGATCGCCCTCGCGGGCCTTGGTCTGGTGGTGGTAAATGCGCTCGCCGAATCTCCCTGGGGGACCTTCACAGTTGGTTTCACAATCCCGCTGGCTCTGTTAATGGGCCTCTACATGTATCGCTTTCGTAAAGGAAAGATTGTGGAAGCGAGCATTATCGGCGTGGCGGGATTGCTGTTTGCGGTTTACCTGGGCGGCCGCGTGGCCGACTCATCCTGGGCAGCCGCGTTTACCTTGTCGCCGCACAAGGTAACTCTGCTGATGGCGGCCTACGGTTTCATCGCTTCGGTCTTGCCCGTGTGGCTGCTCCTCTGTCCCCGCGATTATCTTTCCTCATATCTGAAAATTGGAACGGTCGCATTCTTGATCATCGGTGTGATCCTGGTGCATCCGAACCTGCACATGCCGGCGCTTACGCCGTTCGTGGCCGGCGGCGGACCTGTCGTCGCCGGCAAAGTCTATCCGTTCGTTTTCATCACTATTGCCTGTGGCGCGATCAGCGGTTTCCACTCGCTGGTTTCCTCAGGCACCACCCCCAAAATGATCGCCAAAGAAACCGACGCGCGCATGATTGGGTATGGGAGCATGCTAATGGAAGGCGTCGTCGGCGTAGTGGCCCTGATTGCCGCTACCTCATTATTTCCAGGCGACTATTTTGCGATCAATACACCGCAGACAACCGACGCGCAAAAGGCAAAATACGTCCGCATGGTCGATGTCCACACGACGCAGGACTTCAATTTGCAGCCTCAGGAAATCGATCGGCTGCAACAGGAGTCGGGCGAAAAAAACCTGCGGGGACGAACCGGCGGAGCGGTAACCCTGGCACTGGGCATCGCGAAGATCTTTGACGCCATACCCGGCCTGAAAGGTCTGATGAAGTACTGGTACCACTTCGCGATCATGTTTGAAGCGCTTTTCATTCTCACAACCATAGACACGGGTACGCGCGTAGCGCGTTTTCTTTTAGGCGAGTTCGGCGGACGTGTGTTCAAAAAACTTGAGGAGCCTGACTGGCTGCCGGGATCGATCCTTACCAGCGCAGCGGTTGTTACTGCCTGGGCGGCATTTATCTGGACCGGATCAATTTCGACGATTTGGCCAATGTTCGGCATTGCCAATCAATTGTTGGCAGCTGTGGCGCTGTGCGTGGCCACGACGATCATCATTAACATTGGAAAGGCGCGTTACGCGTGGGTGACGATCGCGCCGCTGTCATTTGTCGCGACAACCACGCTGGTCGCCGGCTATCAATCGATTCGCGATATTTTCTGGCCCCAGGCACAAAATCCCGCAACTTCAACCCAGGGTTATATCAACACCTCACTGACCGCGCTAATTATGACCGCGTCAATAATTGTTTTGGCAGATTCCATCCGCAGATGGATCAGTGGCCGCCGACAGCCTGCGCTGGCCTCTGAGTCGGCTCTTGCCGAGGCCTAAAGCCCTTTCCCTAAGATGTGAACCGATGAAACGCATACTCCTTCTCATAACACTCATCCTGTCCGGCCTGGGACCAGGCTTAGCTCAGTCTCAGGATCTGGAGAAAGGAACGACCGAGGATCTAAGGGCGGTAACTAAAGTGCACCTCAGCCCACCTTTCTTCGATATGGAGTGTTTGAACAAGATAGTTGAAACGGTACGTAAGAAAGCACCGAAGCTGACCTTTGTGGCCGTGCGGAGCGATGCCGACGTTGGGTTAGTATTTTCGATGACCTTGCAAACAAATACATATCGGATCCCGGGGGACACTCCTGGCGGCCCATCACGTTCGACCAACGAAATCATATGGGAATTGCGTGGTCACACTCTTCGTTTCTTGCAGGGTGGCGGTTCGCGGACTATCAAAGAGTTTACGCGGAAGGGCAGTGACCGAAAGGCTCTGGCGGAAAAATTCGCGGAAGATTTTGTTAAGACTTACCTGGCTGTTAATCCCACGAACCAGGCTGCCACTTCCGCTGAATCCAAACGGAATAAACCGAACTTGGTTCGTCAAGAGAATCCCCCAGATAAGGGAATCAATCGGAACGGAAAGAGCCTGGCCACGACCCGACCAAAGGAAACTCCGGAAGACGATGTTCTTCGGATTGATACTTCTTTAGTTGTCATTCACGCGAGCGTCACGGATCGCCAGGGCCGGCCGGTAACAAACTTGCGCCGGGAAGACTTCAGCATCTTTGAAAACGATCTCAAACAGAACATTGCCTTTGTCGACCCGGTTGACAAGCCATTTACCGTAGCGCTTCTAATCGACCTAAGCGACTCGACTAGATCGCGAATGAAAGAAATGCTAGGGGCAATTAATATTTTCATTGATCGCCTGAGGCTGGATGATCAGGTAATGGCGATCACCTTTGACAATGAAATAAAGGAGATCTTAAAACCGGCAAACGTTGGCGAGGTGCGTGGCACCGGAATAAATGTGGTTCCGGAAGGCGGCAGCACACGCCTTTACGATGCTGTCGATTTTGTCATGAAAAAATATCGAGCGGGCCCGACGGGTCGCAAGGTTGTAGTCTTATTAACCGATGGCGTGGATGGCGAGAGTTTCCTGGCGACTCTCGAGAGTAACCTGCGCGACGTTCAGGAAGCCGATGTTTTATTCTACGTCATTCGCTACGACACTTATGCCGCCTACATGAGGAGTAACGTGGATCGATTCGGACCAAGAGCGAAGCTGATGTCTGTCGAAATCAAGAAACAGTACGAGCGTGGCGCTGCCTATCTTCAGTCGCTTGCCGAACTGTCCGGGGGACATCTTTTCCGGGCCGATAATATTGAGGATCTCCCGGCCGTATTTGCCTCAGTAATAGAGACACTAGGCCGCCAGTACAGTTTGGGCTATTACTCGACCTCCCCGCCTGTTAAAGAAGAGCAGCGTACTATCAAAGTGCGCGTCGGTTCGCCAGACCTCGTGGTAAAAGCGCGGGATCGTTACACTGCTAAATCGCCAACCGCGCAGCGAGATCGATAATTTACCGACCTTGAAGTCTCTGTCGATGCGGCCGTAGCCGAAACGTAACCTGGGCTTTCGGTTCGCAAATCTCCTGGCAAGGAACGCTCAAGGCTTTCTTGCCTGCTCGGCGTTATTGCTCTCCAGTTTTTCTCGATCCCTTTCCATTGCGCGTTCCAGCGAATCCAGGCGATTCTCCAACTCTGCCAGCTTCGCCTTTTCGCTATTCAACTCTGCCGACAGTTGCTGTTCGCGCTCTTTTAGCGGTTCGACCTGCGCCTTATACATCTCGACGCCATCCTTGGTCCGCTTGGCTTCGAATTCCAGTTGAGCGCGCTTGTTCTGATCGATTTCCAGCTGGACCTGAGTCTCCAACATTTTTTGCCGGTCGATAAACTGTGGAATTGTCGCCTGCGTCTTTGCCAGCAGGTCGCGAGTTTCGTTAAGCGAAGTAGTCAGTCGTCTAACGTCTTCCCGGTTCACTCTTACCCGATCAACCAGGATCTGGCTTCGGTACGTATCGATATTCATTCGCTGGAGAGTCTGAAGCGCTACACGCAACGACCTCACTTCTATCAGTAAAGCCTGCAGAGTTTCCTTGTCGTCGGGCGGCTGGTTGCTCTGGGCGGTGGCCGACTGAGCAATGCCAAAGCTGAAGAGCAGGACCACGATTAGCCGGAACCAGCAGGTGACTCTTTTGTGGCTCATATAGTTCTCCTTTTTCCTGAACTGCCAAGCGAAATCTCAATCCCGAAAGCGCTGTTGTCTTGCCATACGAGGCTAGAGAATTGAATGTTTCCGTCCAATCGGTCAATCAACGGTGGACAGTTCCCTCACAAATCGGCAATAATAATCGGCTTTTCAACCGGGCTTTTTATCCCCATCGCTTAAGCATAAATGAAAGGATCTTCTTACTAGTGTATTCAATGTCGAACTTTGCCACGGCGCTCGGTCGCCGGCTCATTGCACTCTTTCTCGCGATTATCGCCATTACGCTGACCGCGCCCGCCGTCCTGGCACAAACACACGGCGGCGAGGCTGCTCTGAAACTTCCGAACCTGTCGGATGTTTCGTTTCTTGGCGGCGCAATTGATGGCCACCGGCTGCTCTTAATCGGCCTGGTGTTTTGCTTTCTCGGCCTGATGTTCGGGCTCGCGATTTACATCCAGCTGAAGAACCTGCCCGTGCACCGCTCGATGCGGGAAATATCTGAGCTGATTTACGAAACCTGCAAGACGTATCTGACTACTCAGGGCAAATTCATCATGCTGCTTTGGGTATTCATCGCGGTCATCGTGGTCGCCTACTTTGGATTCCTGCGCCCAGTGCCGGGACACCCGGTGGCGCTGACCGTGCCGATGATTTTGCTCTTCAGTCTGGTGGGAATCGCGGGCAGCTATGGCGTGGCCTGGTTTGGTATTCGCGTTAACACGTTTGCGAACTCACGCACAGCCTTTGCCAGTCTGGAAGGCAAGCCTTATCCAATCTACGCGATTCCGCTAAAGGCCGGCATGAGTATCGGCATGCTGCTGATCAGCGTCGAACTGCTGATCATGCTTTTCATTTTGTTGTTCATTCCCGGAGACTATGCCGGGCCCTGCTTCATCGGATTCGCGATCGGTGAGTCGCTCGGCGCGGCTGCGTTGAGAATCGCGGGCGGCATCTTTACCAAGATTGCCGACATCGGTTCTGACCTGATGAAGATTGTCTTCAAGATTAAGGAAGACGATGCGCGCAACCCGGGCGTGATTGCCGACTGTACCGGCGACAACGCCGGCGATTCCGTCGGGCCCAGTGCTGATGGTTTTGAAACCTATGGCGTTACCGGCGTGGCCCTGATTACTTTTATCCTGCTCGCGGTTCCCAGCTCGCAGGTCCAGATTCAGTTACTGGTTTGGATTTTCGTGATGCGCATCATGATGCTGGTTTCGAGCGCATTTTCGTATTTCGCCAACGCCGCGATCGCCAAAGCCCGCTATGGCAATGCCGGTGAGATGAACTTTGAAGCGCCGCTGACTTCATTGGTGTGGATTACTTCGATCGTATCGATCGTGCTGACTTACATCGTTTCGTACTTGATCATTCCCGTGCTGGGTGGCGACACCACACTCTGGTGGAAACTGGCCACCATCATTTCCTGCGGCACTCTGGCCGGCGCGGTCATTCCCGAACTGGTCAAGATTTTCACCTCAACCGGATCGCGGCACGTGCAGGAAGTGGTCAAGTCAGCCGACGAAGGCGGAGCGTCGCTCGGCATTCTGTCCGGCCTGGTCGCAGGTAACTTCTCGGCCTATTGGCTGGGGATCAGCATTGTCGCTTTGATGGGCATTGCGTTTATCTTCAGCACGCTGGGCCTTACGATTCTGATGGCGGCGCCGGCGGTGTTTGCGTTCGGTCTGGTGGCGTTCGGTTTTCTGGGCATGGGCCCAGTCACTATTGCCGTTGATTCGTACGGACCGGTAACCGACAACGCCCAGTCGGTTTACGAGCTTTCGCTGATTGAACAAGAACCAAATATCGTCGAAGAGCTCAAGCGCGACCACAACATGACGGTCGTCTTCGAACGCGCCAAGCACCTTTTGGAAGAGAACGACGGCGCCGGTAATACCTTCAAGGCCACGGCCAAGCCGGTGCTTATCGGCACCGCCGTCGTTGGCGCAACTACGATGATCTTTTCGATCATCATGTACCTCACCGACGGACTAACCAGAGACAAAGAGCTCCTGTCGCTGTTGCACGCGCCGTTCCTGCTGGGTCTGATTACCGGCGGCGCGATAATCTACTGGTTTACCGGCGCGTCCATTCAGGCCGTCACCACCGGCGCCTATCGCGCGGTTGAGTTCATCAAAGCCAATATCAAACTGGAAGGCGTCGAAAAGGCCTCAGTCGCGGACAGCAAGAAGGTCGTGGAGATTTGTACGAAGTACGCACAGAGAGGCATGTTCAATATCTTTCTGGCGGTCTTCTTTTCTACACTCGCATTTGCATTCGTCGAACCGTTTTTCTTCATTGGTTACTTGATCTCGATCGCGGTGTTCGGTCTCTATCAGGCGATCTTCATGGCCAACGCAGGTGGCGCCTGGGACAATGCGAAGAAGGTCGTCGAAGTCGACCTCAAACAGAAAGGCACGCCACTGCATGACGCGACTGTGGTCGGCGACACCGTCGGCGACCCTTTCAAAGACACGTCGTCGGTCGCGATGAACCCGGTGATCAAGTTTACGACGCTGTTCGGTCTGCTGGCTGTTGAGCTCGCTGTTAGTGTGGGCCGCGAAAACGGTCAGTTCGGGAAGAATGGTCCGCTGGTGAGTCATATTCTGGCCGGCTTCTTCTTTCTTATCTCAATGTATTTTGTGTGGCGGTCATTCCACAAAATGCGTATCGGGGCTGCCGAGGGTCATTCCGAGGCGGGAGCGATAGATGCGGAGAAGACTCCCGGGAATTGAGAACCAAAGGCAGCAAAACCAGTGACAAGTCACAACAGAAGAATTATCCTGTCATTCGCTGACTGCTTAATACTATGATTCGTTCAATTCTGTTCCCGACGGACTTTTCAGCGGTCGCCAACAGCGCGTTTCCGCTGGCGGTTGCGATCGCGGCGCAGTTTGACGCAATCGTGCACTCGGTTCACATCGCCCACGGTGGCGATCCGCACATCACTGAAACGTCACGGTATGAATTCCCCGCGCTGCCGACCGGCTCGTCCGCCGTGCGCGTTATCGAAATGATCATCCCTAAAGGCGACGACGATCCGGCGCAAGTGATCATGCGTCACGCCGCGGAACGCGGTTGTGACCTTATCGTAATGGCATCACATGGACGGTCAGACGTGGCGCAATTTTTTCTCGGCCGCAGCGTAGCCGAGCTGGTGGCGCGTGACTCGAAAATTCCCACGATCATTGCCCGGCTCTACGGACCGCGCCGCACCACTCGACCGATCGATCGCTTCAAGACTATTTTGTATGTAAGTGATCTCGCGGGACATTCAAAAAATATTCTACCCGTGGCGACCTCGATCTGCCGGCGGACGAAAGCCTCACTGGAAACACTGTGCGTTTTCAACGAGGGCGATGAAGAGCCGGCCGACGGTGGCCAGTCGACGCTGGAAACATTTTTTGCCGAGTCAGAAGCGGCTGATTGTCTGGGAAAGATTCGCAGGCTGCATGGTGGGGTGGCAGAAGCCGTCGTAGAATACGCTGGACGACACAAGGCTGATCTGGTTGCCATCACAACGTCACTCGGCTCTGGCGGCGATCCGAAATTGACGGAGACGGCTGAGTTTATTATTCGCAACGCGCCGTGTCCGGTGCTGTGCGTGCGACCGTAGTGTTCGTCCAAAGTCCAACCGTTAAGTGTCTAACGTCCGGGCTTTGAGATCCTCAATTGTAAGGCGAACCTGGCTTTCGGATTCTCGGGACGCACAGTAAACTAGCTCATGCAAGCGGACGTTTGGACTTTGGACCTGAGACTTTGAACAAAACATGAATACATCCTTTGCAAAGAGCGAGACCTTGCTGGGCGTGGCGCTGGCGCCGCTTGATTTGGTGCGGCAGGTAGGGCTGGTGATTGGCTTTAGTTTGCTGACAGCATTGTCGGCGCAGATAGTAATTCCGCTCGGGCCAATTCCGATCACGGGGCAAACGTTTGCCGTGCTGCTGGCCGGCGCACTTTTGGGTTCACGACTCGGCGCGCTGGCGATGATTGCTTATTTGATCGAAGGCGCCAGCGGGCTCCCGTTTTTCCGTGGAGGACACTTCGGACTGCTTTATCTAATGGGACCGACCGGCGGTTACTTAATTGCTTTTCCGGCAGCCGCCTACATCACGGGCGCCTTTGCCGAACACGGTTGGGATCGGCGATTCTTCACGGCCGCCGCCGCCATGGCCATAGGTTCGGCCGTCATCATGCTGAGCGGTTGGGCCTGGTTCTCAATCGTGATGCATACTTCGCCACTGGTTACTCTTTTCGACAGCGTAATCAAGTTCATTCCCGGCGACATCATCAAGATCTCACTCGCCGCGGCCGTACTGCCATCGGGTTGGAAACTACTGCGAAAATAGAAGGCTGTCAGAAGCCCGACCGTAAGGGAGGGCAACTTTCATTTCTGTCTTCTTTCGGCGAGACTTGCCCTCCCTTACGGTCGGGCTTCTGACACGAGCTGCAACTCCATGAACTTTGCTCCCGGCACCGGATTCGAATAGTAAGGTTCAATCTCTTCAAAGCCGAGCGAACGATAGAGAAGGATGGCCTCATCCATCTTTCCCGGTAACGTGTCGAGGCGCATCCGCTCATAACCGAGCTCTTTCGCCGTCCCCACGATTGTTTCGACCAGCCGGCGACCGAGGCCTCGGCCGCGAAATCCTGACCGCACAAACAACCGCTTCATCTCGCAGGTACCTTCGCCTAATTTTCGCAGAGCAACGCAACCGGCAACTTTCCGGTCGTGGACGGCCAGTAACAATCGTCCGTGCGGCGGCGCGTAATCACCGGGAAGTCCCGCGAGTTCCTTTTCAAAGTTTTGAAAGCAGAGATCAATCTCCAGCGACGCAGCATACTCGTTGAAGAGTTCGCGGGCTTGTTCGATCTCTTCGAGGGACTCAGCTTGAATCAGTTCCATCTCTGCTGTGGGCAAGTGTCAGAAGCCCGACCGTCAGGGAGGGCAAGACTGCCTGCCACAAACTTTGACCAGGGGTTGGTTGCCCTCCCTTACGGTCGGGCTTCTGACACACGCAAATAAAAAAGGAGGCTCGGCCATCTCAAAGAATCAGGCCGAGCCTCGCTGCTTAACCGCGCCATGCGCGTTCTTTTTCTAAAAAGTTTTCTATGCTGTGAACGACGAACCGCAGCCGCAGCTTCCGGTCGCGTTCGGATTCGTGAACGTGAAGCCTGAGCCCATGACGTTCGTGACGTAATCGATTTGGACGCCGTTCAGATATTGTGCGCTGAACATGTCGACGAACAGACGCACGCCTTTTTCTTCGAGCACAAAATCGCCCTGGCGTGACTCTTCTTCGATGTTCAAGCTGTACTGAAATCCCGAGCAGCCGCCGGGAACAACGCGCACGCGCAGACCCGCGGTTTCGGGCAGGCCTTCTTCGCTGGTCATAAACTTCTTAATCTCACCTGCTGCCGGTTCGGTTACGTTCAAGGCAACGGCCGGCGCCGCGGGGGCTCCGGTCGCGGTAGGCGTAGTAGTTGCGGGGTTCGCTGACATATCTTAGTTAACTCCTGTTTTTGATTTTCTATCGCTGATTACTGAATTAATGTTCCCGCTGTCATCTTACTGAGATTTTCGCAAAACGACAAGCTCAGGTTTCATCGCCTCGATCGACACCTGCCGGGCCACTTCTTCGGCCACTTTTCTAAAGGCCTGGGCCTGTGGCGAGTCAGGCCGGCCAACCACGACGGGCACGCCCTGGTCGCCTCCTTCGCGCACTTCGATACCCATCGGCACGGAGCCCAGAAACGGCACCCCGTATTCGGCCGCTAGTCTTTCGCCGCCGCCTTCGCCGAAAATGTTGTAGCGATTTCCGGTGTCAGGCGCGATGAAATAGCTCATGTTCTCAATCACGCCCAGCACGGGCACAGCGACTGTTTCGAACATCCGCAAAGCCCGCCGCACATCGATCAGAGCAACTTCCTGCGGGGTTGTCACCAGCACGGCGCCCTGCACCGGCACCAGCTGGGCCAGGCTAAGCTGCACGTCGCCCGTGCCCGGCGGCATGTCCACGATCAGGTAATCGAGTTCACCCCACTTCACATCCGAAAGAAACTGCTTCACCAGTCCGTGCAAAATTGGGCCGCGAACAATCAGTGGCTTATCGCCTGGTTGCAGCACCGCCATCGAAATCAGTTTCACGCCGTGCGCTTCGACCGGGATAAGTTTGTTGCCTTCGATTTCCGGCCGGGCCTGGCCGGCGCCGAGCATGATCGGCACGTTCGGTCCGTACACATCCGCATCCATCAAACCTACGCGCGCGCCATCAATCGCCAGGGCCACGGCGAGGTTGACGGCCACAGTTGATTTGCCGACGCCTCCTTTTCCTGACGAAACCGCGATGATGTTTTTCACACCGGGCACTGAGACTTTGTCACCGATGCCGCGGCCTTTGGGAACTTCGGCATCCATAGTCACCGAAACCGAAACGACTCCGGGAATGGCGCTGACCAGCTCGCGGGCAGAGGTCTCCATTTCTTCACGCACGGGACAGGCAGGTGTTGTCAGCACGATGCGGAAGGAAACGTCGCCGCCGTCAATCTTCAGGTCTTTAATAAACCCGAGCGTGACGATATCTTTGTGGAGATCCGGATCTCTGATCTGACGCAGCGCGTCAAGGACCACCGCTTCACTTAACTGAGACATGTTTTGATTATGCCGAAAGCGCGAGAGCTTTGTCGAACGGGGTGGCAGAAGCCCGCGCGTAAGCAAGGGCAATGCTTCCGTTCTCTCTCTCCCATCGGGAGAGGGAGAGGGGCTTACCGCCGACTTCGACCCAATAGATATTTTTATCTTTGAATGCCACTCGCCGCTCACGGAGCACAATAGAAAAACAGTTTCCTCTCGTAAACCCTCATCCCCGGCCTCTCCAAAGGTAATATGCTTGACGCATTGCAGTTTGCGTTTTGAGCGGGTGCTACTTTGCATTCAGTTCACCTCGAGATTTAGATACTGAAAAGTCCGCGGAGCGGACGTCGGCATAAAGCCTGGGGCGTGAGCCCCAGGATCGCGTCAGGAAAAGTAATCAAAGCCTGCGAAGCGGGCGGCAGCCGCATCATTTGGACTAATGTTAAGAGCAACGGCTATCGCCCGCTTCGCGGGCTCGATTAACAATCTGGTTCTCAAACCTGTGGCTCACGCCCCAGGCTTTACACTAACGTCCGCTCCGCGGACTAAAACAAGATCGTTATCTCTTCTTCCTCTTCGACCTGACATTACCGTTCGGGGTCAGAGGACTCAGCGTGTTGGGGTTGTGTCAAGTATGTTATTGATCTCACAAAGGTAGAACTGAGATTAACTCAACATGAGCACTCACGAATCTTGCCCTCCCTTACGGTCGGGCTTCCGACACCAGGGAACGCCCATTGACTCAGACTCCACGTCAAATATACTCTCGCGCGGAACCATAGTTGGCCGCATCGATTGAATGAATCTAGCGAACGAATCTGAGCCGATTGCGCCACGCCCCGGTCCCGGGCGCGCAACTAACTTCTTTCACCGTTACCGCATAGTGATCTTGCCCGTGGTCGTTATCCTCCTGCTCTTTCTCTACCTCAATGGCTTATCGCAAAACCCGCCCGGCTTTTATGTTGACGAGTCCGGCATCGCTTACAACGCTTATCTGATCGCGCATACCGGCACCAGCGAGTTCGGCCAGCGCTTTCCGCTTTTCTTTCAGTTCTACACCGGGGGTTGGACGCAGTGGGCGAACCCCACGCAAATCTACCTGCTCGCAATTCCCTTCCTCATATTCAAACCGAGCATTTGGTTGGCCAGGGTCTACAGCGCGAGTTGGGTTTTTATCGCGTGTTTGATGCTGGGCTTTTTAGCAAGAAAGATTTCGGGGCGCCGCAGCATTGCCGCAATCGTCACCCTCCTGGCTCTGCTTACGCCATGGCTTTTTGAAGTTGGCCGTTTGGTGTTCGAGACATACTTTTATCCGATGGCCCTGGTGCTGTTCCTGCTTTCGGTTTACTACGCGCAGCGCAAACAAACATGGAGCTGGCTGAATGTCGGAATGCTGGCGGCAACGCTAATGCTGCTGACTTACACTTACACCATTGGACGCTTGCTGGGGCCATGTCTGGCTGTCGGGCTGGTGCTGTTCGCAAACAGCAAAGAACGCTGGATTGGCGTAGCGAAAACGTGGGCGCTGTATGGCATCACTCTGGTTCCCCTGTTGATTTTCAAGATGCGTCATCCTGAAGCATTGACGCAGCGGTTCTACCTGATCTCGTACATCAAGCCTGAATCGCCTTGGCGCGAAATCGTGCCAAAGTTCATCCGGCGATATCTGGAGGATTTCAGTCTTATAAGCTTGCTCATCGACGGTGACGGCAACCCACGGCACCACATGCCGGGATCGATGGGAAGTTTTCTCATCGGTGTTTTCATCCTTTCGGTAATCGGGCTGGTCGTTGTGTTGGTGCGTCAATGGCGTGATCCCTGGTGGCGCTTCATTCTGTTTGGCACCCTGGTCTCGGTCGTGCCTGGTGCTCTGACTCTGGATCAGTTTCACTCGCTGCGTCTGGTTGCGTATCCAATCTTCTTATTGTTGCTAACAATACCGGCCCTGCAATGTCTTCTGGAGCGACCGGAAAAATCAGAAACCATGTCTGAAGTTGGCGAGATCGAAGCTGTTCCGGCCAGACGTTCTCAATTGCCAACGGCGCGCAGGGGAGTCCTGTGCGCGCTCCTGATCGCGGCCCTGGCTCAGGCGCTGTATTTTCAATCGGTCTTCCGCAGCGAAGGCCCAAAGAGAGGATATGTTTTTGACGAGGCCTACAAAGACATCTATGACACGGCCGTTGCCCAGCCTGATCGCCCCATCTATCTGATTGACGGAACGTCTCCCGCGTATGTACATGCCCTCTGGTACGCGACAGTTGAAGGCCGGAACCGAGCGGAGTTTGTTCATCTGAAAGAGCTGCAACGCGCGCCGAAAGGTGCTCTGGTAATCGGCTCTGAAGCAAATTGCTTTAACTGTTGGGTCCTAAGACAGAACGGAGAGTACATGCTGTACCGATCGCTTAGCGCCGAACCGTATTGACCTGATGATCTATCTGGACAACAACGCCACCACCCAGGTTGCGCCGGAAGTTTTTGCAGCGATGCAACCGTATTTGACTGAGCTATACGGCAACCCGTCTTCAGCGCACGCCTTTGGTCGGAGGATGCGCACCGCCGTCGAAACAGCGCGCGAGCAAGTTGCCAAATTGTTGGGCGCGGGCGATTCAAGCCAGATTGTTTTTACCTCCTGCGGATCTGAATCCGACAACTGGGCCATTGGCGGTTTTCTGGAGCAGAACCCGGAGCGTCGACACATCATCACCACGCGCGTCGAACACGAAGCCGTGCGAAATCTATGCGAGCATCTGGCCGAGATCGGTTGCGAAGTGACCTGGCTGGAAGTCGACCGGAACGGCGAGCTGGATCTTGATGACCTGCGAAGGGCTTTGCGGCGCAACACCGGCCTCGTCTCAATAATGCTGGCGAACAACGAGACAGGAGTTCTGTTTCCCATCGTTGAGATTGGCCGCATCATCCGCGAGAATTCAGACGCCGTCTTTCACGTCGATGGCGTGCAGGCCGTGGGAAAAATTCCGATCAATCTCAGCGACTGGCCAATCGATCTCTTTTCGCTTTCGGGGCACAAATTTCATGCACCAAAGGGAGTTGGCGCCCTCTACATTCGTCGCGGAGTAGAGCTGCCGCCGTTCATCATCGGCGGGGGACAGGAGACGGGCCGCCGATCAGGCACCGAAGCTGTTCCAAACATTGTCGCGCTTGGTCGCGCCTGCCAACTCGCGCGCGAGTTCTCAGGCCATCAGCAGATTCGGGGTTTAAGAGATCGTCTGGAAGACGAAATACTCGCCAACTTTTCGAAGGCAAGCCTTAACGGGATCGCGGATCGCTCAAAGCGCCTGCCGAATACCTCGAACATATCCTTTGCCGGAATCAGCGGTCCGGAGATTCTGACGAGTCTGGATGAAGCGGGTGTTTGCGTCTCAACCGGTTCTGCCTGCAATGCCGAGTCTCGAGAAGTTTCAGGCGTGTTGCGCGCCATGAATGTCCCTTATGAAGTGGCTCGCGGCGCGATCCGCTTTTCGCTGGGGCGCTACAACACCGCGGACGATGTCGACCGAACGCTCAAAGTCCTGCCGGAGCTTATCGACCGCTTGCGACAGTCCTGATCTGTGGCCGTTTTCGAGCTCAAAAATTCAAACCCCGATATCGGATAGATCGCTACGAATTTAAGCGTTAAAATACATTATCTTTTAGAACCGGCGATGCCCGAAAAACGTATGATCCAGAAGCTTCTTCCAGACATCATATCGGGACTCTTTTTAAGCAAAGGTTTTTGACTAGCCAAGGGGAAAAAATGAGCGCTACGATTCAAACCACACCTCCGGATCTCCGTTCCGAACTGATTGATTGGCGGGCTCGCCTGGAAGCTACCGCCCGGGATTCCAGCGACAGCTTTGATTGGAACAGCCTTTTGCGTGAGGTGGGCTCCGCGATTGAGCGGCTGGGCCAAAGGGATTCGTACGGCGTATGCCAGGTGTGTCATGACGAGATCGGGGCGGCCACAATGAAGGCTGACCCGCTGGCCCGAACCTGTCTGTCGTGCTTGACGCCCGAACAGTTGTCGGAATTGGAAGACGATCTGGATCGCGCCTGGCTGATCCAGGGTGAGCTGCTGCCAAAGGAAAATCTGAAATTTAACGGGTGGGAAGTCGCTTATCACTACGAGCCCGCCGGCCGGGTCAGCGGCGACTACTGCGATTTGGTCAGCACCGACGCCGGAGATCTCTATTTCCTGATTGGCGACGTTTCCGGCAAAGGCGTGGCCGCATCGTTACTGATGAGCCGCCTGCACGCGATCTTTCGCAGCCTGATCGATCTCGGCCTGGGGGTTAGTGAACTGGTTGAACGCGCCAACCACCTGTTCGCCGACAAAACGATGAGTCCCTACTATGCAACGCTGGTGTGCGGGAAAGCAGCCGCCAACGGCGAAGTCGAGATTTGTAACGCCGGCCATCCCGCCCCGCTACTGCTACATGGCGGCAGCGTTTCATCAATCACGGCGACGGGTTTGCCGGTCGGAATGTTTTGTCAGGAACAATATTCGTGCACGCAAGTAAAACTCGACAAAGGTGATCGACTTTTGCTTTACACCGATGGCTTGTCCGAAGCCCGGAATTCTGCTGGCACCGAATATGGCGCAGATCGCTTGTTGAGGCTTTTGGGAGAATCGCACCAACTGCCTGGTAACGCTCTGATCCACAGAGTGCTGGAGGACGTGCGGGGTTTTTCTTCCGGACGGCCCACATCGGACGACCTGACGCTAATGGCGATCGAGATGGTTGGGCATTAAGTTTGAGGTCCTCTTCTGCTGCAGATCCATCTCTCTTCTCCCAAGCGGCGTGACAGGCGGAACCTTATGATAGAATGCGTCCCTGCCGCTCTCGTCGGCGCTCGCTTGGTTAACCATCATGTCCGAAGACACCAAGACTGAAGAGTTCGACCTGCGCCACCAGGCCGCCAAACTCGAGGCGCCTCGCCAAGCCCGCGAGCAGATGGTCAGGATCTTGCCTACCGACGATTACGTTGCCGTCTCGCCCTACACACCCCTTTCACAGGCAATCGAAGCCATGAAGAATGACGAGGGCGGTTGTGTGATCATCTCAGACGACGGACGCGTCGCTGGTATTTTTACCGAGCGCGATTTGATTAACAGAGTGTTCGGCGAGGAAATAGATTTAGAGTCGCCAATCAGCCAATGGATGCAGCCGGCAGTCGAGACCCTTTCACCTGAGGCCACGGTGGGCGACGCTGTCCGCCTGATGAACGAAAAGAGTTTTCGCAACATCCCGCTGGTAAGGAAGGGCGAGCTGGTCGGATCGATTTCGGTTTTCGACATCATCACTTATCTGGCTGAATGCTATCCGAAAGAAACGATGAATCTGCCGCCGCTATCGGCGCAGGTCATGGACAGTGTTGATGGAGGCTAAAACATTCTCGACTTTCGATTTCCAATTGCCGATTGATATTCGCAACTTTTAAATCGGAAATTGGAAATGGGAAATCGGCAATTACTAATAAAGAGGTCATAGCTAAATAAATGAGCGCAGTCATAGAACCACCGGTCGAAACGATCGACAAACATCTTGAGGAATTGGACACCGTCACGATCCGCTTTGCCGGTGATTCCGGCGACGGCATGCAGTTGACGGGCACGCAGTTCACTAACACGTCGGCCATCATGGGTAACGACATTTCGACGTTGCCGGATTTTCCGGCCGAAATTCGCGCGCCCGCCGGCAGCTTGCCCGGGGTGAGCGGCTTCCAGTTGAACTTTTCCAATCACGACATCCGCACCCCCGGCGATCAGCCGAACGTTCTGGTGGCGATGAATCCGGCGGCGTTGAAGGTCAACCTGCCCGACCTTGAAGACGGCGGCACGCTGATTATCAATACGGACGAGTTCACCAAAGACAACCTCGCACACGCCGCTTACAGCTCGAACCCTCTCGAGGATGGATCGCTGGGCGGGTATCGTGTGCACCAGTTGCCGATCTCAACGCTCAATCGAAACGCTTTGAAGGGCACGGTGCAACTTTCGCGCAAAGAGATCGATCGCAGCAAGAACTTTTTCGCGCTCGGGGTGCTTTACTGGTTATATGACCGCCCGATGGATCCGACTTTGAAATGGATTAACGCGAAGTTCGGCAAGCATCCCGAGCTGGTCAAGGCCAATGAAGTCGCCTTGAAAACCGGCTACAACTTTGCCGAGACCACCGAAGTTTTCACCACTCATTACACCGTCAAGAAGGCAGTGATCGCCCCGGGTCGCTACCGCAAGATCACCGGGAACGAGGCGACCGCGATTGGATTCGTGACCGCCGCGCAGTTGGCCGGACGCCACCTGTTCTATGGCTCGTATCCGATCACGCCGGCGTCGGATATCCTGCATGAACTGGCGCGTCACAAGAACTATGGCGTCAAGACTTTTCAGGCTGAAGATGAAATTGCCGCCGTGTGCGCAGCCATCGGCGCGAGCTTTACCGGCCATGTAGGATTGACGGGAACATCCGGCCCCGGCGTGGCGCTGAAACAGGAAGCCATCGGTCTGGCTGTGATGACTGAGTTGCCGCTGGTAATCATCAACGTGCAGCGCGGCGGGCCGTCGACCGGTTTGCCCACCAAGACCGAACAGGCTGATCTTTTCCAGGCAGTCTGGGGACGCAACGGCGAGTGCCCGGCAATCGTCATCGCTCCATCCACGCCGTCCGACTGCTTCAACATGGCGATCGAAGCGGTGCGCCTCGCGTTCAAATACATGGTCCCGGTCTTCTACCTTTCCGACGGTTATCTCGCCAATGGCGCTGAACCGTGGGCCGTCCCGAAGATTGAAGAACTGCCCAGGATCGAAGTTAAGTTCGCGACCGATCCGGCGAACTTCATGCCGTACGCGCGCGACGAAGTGACGCTGGCGCGGCCTTACGCGCTGCCGGGAACTCCGGGGTTGGAACACCGGATCGGCGGGATTGAAAAGCAACACATTACCGGCAACGTCAACTACGACCCTGAGAACCATCACTTGATGGTCAAGCTGCGCCAGGAGAAAGTCGATCGCGCGGCCGCCGATATTCCGCTCATAGAAATTTTTGGCGAAAAGTCCGGGAAGGCCCTGGTGTTGGGTTGGGGTTCGACCTTCGGCTCAATTACTTCCGCAGTTGAGAAAATGCAAGGTGAAGGCAAATCCGTTTCCAGCGCCCACCTGCGTCACCTTAATCCCTTTCCAAAGAACCTGGGCGAAGTGCTCTCCGGATTCGAAACCGTAATCATTCCAGAGATGAACCTCGGCCAGTTGTGCACCATGATCAGGGCGAAGTTTTTGATCGACGCTGTTCCCTTCTCGAAAGTTAAAGGGCGGCCCTTCCAGATTCGCGAGATCATCAGGAAGGTCGAGGAGTATTTGTGATGGGTGAGGCCAGAGCGGACAACGTATTTTCGAACCCCGAGTCCCACTCTTTTATCGACATCTTTGAAGAAGGTCTTCGTTACTTCATGGGCGAGGGAGAACTGAATAAAACAGTTGCGCAACTCGCATCGGATCTTGACCGCCATGGTATCGAGTACATGGTGATCGGCGCGGTCGCGTTGACCGCTCACGGATATCCCCGATTTACGGCGGACATTGATTTGGTATTAACTGGAAACGGCCTGGAGAAATTCCATCGCGAACTTATCGGCCGCGGTTATCGGCCCGCGTTTGAAGGAGCGAAGAAGAAGTTGCGCTCAACGCAAAACAATGTGGCGATCGAAGTATTAACCACAGGTGAATATCCGGGTGATGGCAAACCCAAGCCCGTCAGCTTTCCAAATCCCGCAACAGCTTCTAGCAGGATTAACGGCGTGCAGGTTGTAACGATCGAAAAACTTATCGAATTGAAATTGGCATCGGGCATGACCGCACCAGATCGATTGAAGGATTTGGCTGACGTCCAGGAGCTGATTAAGGCACGTCATCTTTCACAAGAATTTGCGGAAAAGCTTAATCCATACGTGCGTGAAAAGTATCTTGAGTTATTACAAGCCGTAAAGCACGGCCAGCATAGTAATATTGAGGAGCAATCATGACCACACAAGGTAACGGTTCAGGCGGCAACGGACACAAGACTCACGTCGACGCGAGCGTGTCGGCAGAGAGTGAAGGCGGGGCGGCGATTTTTAGCGCAGCACCACCACCGGAACAGTTAACGAAGAAGGATTTCGTTTCGAATCAGGAAGTGCGTTGGTGTCCCGGTTGCGGCGATTATGCGATTCTGAATAACGTGCAGAAGGTCATGCCCGAACTCGGTATTCCGCGAGAGAAGGTGGTTTTCGTTTCCGGCATCGGCTGTTCCTCGCGCTTTCCCTATTACATGAACACTTATGGCTTTCACAGCATACACGGGCGCGCGCCGGCAATTGCGACCGGGATCAAATCGGCGAACCCTGAACTCAGCGTGTGGGTGATCACGGGTGACGGCGATGCGCTCTCGATCGGCGGCAACCACTTCATGCACGTGCTGCGGCGAAATCTGGACATAAACTACATTCTGTTCAATAACCGGATCTACGGGTTGACTAAAGGCCAGTACAGTCCCACGTCGGTTTTTGGCCAACGTACCAAGTCGACGCCGATGGGCGTGATCGACTATCCGATTAATCCCCTGTCGCTGGCTATTGCGAGCGAGGCCACGTTTGTCGCCCGGTCGATCGACATTGACGTAAAGCATCTCGGCGCGATGGTCGAAGCTGCCGCAAAGCACAAGGGCGTGTCGTTCATCGAGGTCTATCAGAACTGCAACATCTTTAATGATGGCGCGTTTGATTACTTTGCCGAGCGCAATGTGCGCCAGGACAAGGTGCTCTATCTGGAACACGGAAAGCCAATGATTTTCGGAAAAGACCGAAACCTTGGCATTCGCATGAACGGGGCGCATCCGGAAGTTGTGACCGTCGGCGAGAATGGGATCACCGAAGCCGACATTCTGGTTCACGATATCAATCTCGAGGATCCATCGGTGGCCTTCATGCTCGCGCGCATGGAGCAGCCGGACTTTCCGCAACCGGTCGGCGTCTTTCGCGCAGTCGAACGGCCAAGCTACGATCAAATGTTAGCCGATCAGATCGACACCGCGATTGCCAAGTCGGGACCCGGCACTTTGGAAAAGCTGATTTATAGCGGCGATATGTGGACGGTGGAATAAATCAACGATGAACGCGGAAGGATGAACGAGGAAACCGTTTTCTTTAATTCATCGTTCAGCGTTCATACTTCCGCGTTTCGAGGTAGCGAAGCGAATGATCTGTCCTTCCTGTGGCCATGACAATGTTGGGGGCGCCGACCGGTGCGAAGACTGCCTGACGCCGCTCTTTAATCGCGACGTTTCCCGCGCCGACACGGAAGGCCTGGCCCGTTCCGTGATGGAAGACAATCTCAAACAGATCGAGCAGGAATTCCTCGGCGTGTCTCCCGACGAGCCGGCAATTGAAGTAATCCGGAAAATGAAAGAGGCGAGCCTCGGATGTGCCCTGGTGATGGCTGACGGCCAACTGCTCGGGATTTTTACTGAACGCGACGTCCTCAACAAGCTCACCGGCAAGACCGCCAGTGCGAAAACCACGTCCGTCAGAGAGTTAATGAGTCCGAACCCCGAAGTCCTCAACGAAAACGATTCCGTTGGCACTGCCTTGAATAAGATGTCGATGGGCCGCTATCGCCACATCCCGGTGCGAAAGGCGGACGGCACCTACAGCGTTACTTCCATCAAACACGTACTTGGCTACATCGCCAAAGAAGAGTGGTGAGTTGGCTAAGCCCGCGGTCTTGAGCAACCTTCCGCTTCGTTCATGAAGAAGCACATTCTTATTTACGGTCTCTGCGGCGGGGTGCTAATCGCCCTGTTGAAACTCATCGAGTATCGCTTCCTCGTCATCCAGCACTCCTTTGAAATCTACGGCGGATTAATCGCCTTGCTCTTCGCCGTGCTGGGTATCTGGCTCGGTCTCAAACTTACCAAAACCAAAGAAACAGTCGTCGTCAGGGAGGTTCGGCTTCCGGCTGAACACTCGTTCACCTTGAACGAGGTGAGATTGCGCGAACTCGGCATTACGCGGCGTGAGTTGGAAATACTTGAGCTGATCGCCGGGGGCTTGAGCAACCGCGAGATTGCCGAAAAGCTCTTTGTCAGCGAGAACACCGTCAAGACCCATTCCAGCCGCCTGTTTGACAAGTTGAGCGCCAAGAGAAGAACGCAGGCGGTGCAGTTGGGGAAAGAGTTGGGACTGATTCCGTAGAGTAGCACGGGCGTCCCGCCCGTGATTCACGCGCAAGATGCGCGTGCCACATGGTCATCCAAAAGGATGATTCTCACCGTTCGGAGACTAATTCACCCGAAAGTATGACGACATAAACAGCCGGTGCCGCTATCTTCACGCCGAAGTTCAAACTAAACAGGAGAAGCAAACAATGAAAAAGACAGTTCTGACTTTCGGGCTCATTTCGGGCGGCATTATGGCGGTGATGATGTTCGCCACTCTCCCTTTCACGAATTCGGCCTGGCTGCAATCGCATAGCATGGTCGTTGGCTATACGACGATGGTCTTGTCGTTCATGCTGGTGTTCTTTGGCATCCGCTCCTATCGCGAGAACATTGGCGGCGGGACAATCACGTTCGGGCGCGCCTTTGCCGTCGGTATTCTAATAACTCTCATCTCATCCGTTTTGTACGTAGTCACGTGGGAGATTATGTATTTTGGCGTGCCCAGCTTTGGTGAGAGGTTCATGACCATGTGCGTCGCGCACATAAAGAACTCAGGCGCCAGCCCGGAAGCGATCCAAACACAACTCAATCAGTTAAAGTATTTAGATAACCCCTTGATCAATGCGGCCCTCACCTTTACTGAGCCGTTTCCGGTTGGGTTGATTATTACGCTGATCTCGGCGTTGATTCTGAGGAAGAAAACCAACGCACAATCAGGCGTGACCCCTGCGCCGGTTGAAGCGTGAACGAAATGCTCGAGGCAGTAGCCCCGCCCCGTTCAGGATTCAGCACGCATCGCCGATCATGTTGAAGACCTGGCGCCAGCGGCCGCCGACCCTTCTGAAGATCACGTAGGCGTAGCCATCAAATCCGCCCTGCACCGCAAAGACTTCGCCAACGCCGTTGCCATCCAAATCAAGTTGGTCTACAAAGTCTATGCTGGACAGAAACCCTTCCGGTGGCGGTTGGTACTCCTGGAAATTTACAAAGTCGGCGCGCATCGCCGCGCCTTGTTGATGAGCTATCAGGAATAGATCGCGCTCGAACTTGTTCTTTGCCGCCAGAGTGAAACTGCCGACCATTTCGTATTTGCCGTCGCCATCGAGATCGGTGGCGGTGAGATTCGTAACCTTGATCGAGCCAATCAAACCCGCCGGCGTGCGGCGCTGGGAATAGATGCCCTTCACCAGAGTCAGTAATTGCGCGCGCTCGCTATCAGTAGGCGCGCGGCGTGCGGATGCGCCCTTGCCCAATGTTTCGGACGTGGTTGCCAGCGCCCTTACCTGGCCGCCCAACCTGGCGGATGTCGTCGGCGTTACTTCGGCGTGAATGTTGTTACATCCCTCACTCCATTTCTTGAGAGTGACGGCGCCGGCTTCGCCGCCGCCGAAGATCAGGCGATAGACTTTCCCGGTGGCGAAGTACTTATCTCCAAAGCTCTTTTGTTTGTCCTTCTGCTCGTCGGTGTAAGGGGCGCGCAAACGCTTTCCGTCAACCATAACCACGGCGTCCATGGATCCCGCGCCAGGTTCGTCAGATTCAGCAGAGACGGCAAACACGATGGCCGTTTTTCGCGCCTGTGCCGTGGCGAGGCTGGCCGACGCCGTCGTTACCAACGAAAGCAGTAGTATGGCCAGCGAAATTCTTTTCCAATTAAGTTTCAGTAAACGATTTTCAGTTCTCACTCTCAAAACTCCTTCTCGGTCAGGTCGAATCGCGTGGGAGCTATCATACACTGTCATGCGAGTCAGTTGATCGTGGCCCGCGCATCTTGCGCGTGAGTTCACGGGCGGGACGCCCGTGCCACTAGACCACCTTGTCACTGTTCTCAAGCTTCACCTATACTCCTGATGCTTTGCCGACGGCTTCAGATAACGATCATCAGCTGGAAAAATCCGCCCCTGGTTCGGGCGGCGCGAGTGCCCGGGGCTTTCGCTTCGCACTGGTGGCCAGCCGTTGGAACGGTTCGATTATGGCGCGCTTGATTGACGGCGCGCTTGAGGCGCTCGACGAGCTTGGTGCTGATAAAAAGGAAGTCGAAGTTTTTCGCGTACCGGGTTCGTTTGAAATTCCCCTGTGCGCTTTGAAAGCGGCGGAGTCAGGAAAGTTCGACGCGGTGATTTGCCTGGGTGTGATCATTCGCGGCGAGACTCCCCACTTTGAATACATAGCGAGCGAGACTGCGCGCGGTATCGGCGAAGCAGGTCTGAAGACTGGCGTGCCATTATTGTTTGGCGTCATCACCGCCGAGAATGTCGACCAGGCTATTGATCGCGCGGGAGTTAAGCTGGGCAATAAAGGTTTTGAAGCCGCCACTGCGGCGGTTCAACTGGTTAACTTGTATAAGGAAGCTTTTTGAAAAGCGCTGCGCTACAAGGTTGATTTGATGCTCTGTGCTTAGTACTTTGTACCTGGCACTTGAATTCAAAGTTCAAAGCACAAAGCTCTCGTTTGTTTGTTATGGGTTCTCGTCGTAAGGCGCGTGAATGCGCCTTGCAAATGCTCTTTGCGGCTGATGTTTCCGGAACGCGCGGGGATGAACTCGCGCGCGCCTTCTGGTCTGAATTGGCCGATGGCGAGCTTGAACTCCAGTCACGCGAGTTTGCCACCAAACTTGCCCTCGGCGCGCTGGCAAACCTGGAAGAGGTTGACGAGCGGATTCGTTCGCGCGCCGAACACTGGCGTATCTCCCGCATGGCGCTGGTCGATCGCAATGTTCTGCGGCTCGCCGTCTACGAATTCCTGCACGAGCCGACCCCCCGCACCGTTACCATCAACGAAGCGCTCGAGATTGCTCGCCGGTTCTCGACCTACGAGGCAACTCAATTTATCAACGGCATCCTTGACGCCATCAAACGCGACCTCGATCAGACTTCACCTCAGACTGAGATGGCAGCCGAAGAGGTTGAAACTCTTACAGAAAACGATCCACCGGCTTAGAGCTTTAAAATTTCTCAGCAGAAATACTTTCGCCACGCAAATCCCGAATTTGAGATAAACTGCTTACAGTCATGGACGAGGCTCAAACTCAGTTTGTTGCCGACGCGCAGGAAATCGCCGAAAGACTGTACAGCGATCTGGAGCAGTTGCGTACAGCGCGTTTGCACGGGCCACAACGGCGCGAGTTGGCCGCGCGGATTTTCCGGCGCGTACACACTCTAAAGGGATCGGCGGCCACGCTCGGATTGGAAACAGTCAGTCAGATCTCGCACGAGTTTGAAGGTGTCCTCGACGGCGTGCGACTGGGTCGTGTGGAAATCACCGATGAAGTGCTCGACGGTTTTGAAGACGCCGTAGACGCAATAGCCCGTGCCCTGGAAGCGGCGCTGTCCGGTAAGAATCCATCCAACCCGGCAGGCGTCATCAAAAGTCTCAACGAGCTGGCCGCAAGAAGTCAGCATCAGGGCACTATCGCCACCAGCCTGCGCTCTGCACTGCCTGAGGAGATTGCGCGATCGTTAAGCGAATATGATCTGCAGCATGCCCGCGAAGCTGTTCGCGAAGGCGCAAAGCTGTTCATCGTCTCGGCTGGTTTCGCAATTGAAACGTTCGATGAAAAGTTTCGCGAACTCAGCCACCTGCTGGGTCAGAGCGGAGAAATTGTCGCCACGGTTCCGGGTGAATCGCCCGCACCGGACGAAATCACCTTCCGGCTGCTATATGCCGCGGAACTGGTTGCCAACGAGGTCTTGCGACAAGCGTCAGGGCTGGGCCGAATCGACGTTAACGAGTTGAAGATTGAGTCGCCGGCTGTCGCCGAAAGGCCTTCCGTTGAAACCTCAGTGCCGTCTCCGCGATCGGCAGGCGCGAGTCCGTCGGTCAGAATCGACCTGAGCAAGTTGGATGAATTGATTCAGGATGCCAGCGAACTTTTTCGTGATACGAACCGGGCGCTCCAATCCGCGAACGCCGCCGCTGACAATGCGGACGTCTCAGCGGCCAGCGTTCGCCTGCGCAACCGATTTGTCGAACTCGAAGAACGTCTGATTAAGCTGCGGCTGGTGCCCTGCGCGGAAATACTTGAACGCGCGGCAACGCGGGCCGGCAGGATTGCGGCGCGTCAACTCGGTAAACAGGTCGAGTTTGAAATCGCCGGCAGTGACGTGGGCATCGACAAGGCGGTTGCGGACACAATTGCTGAACCTTTGTTGCACCTTGTACGCAACGCCATCGGGCATGGCATTGAAAGCCCTGAAGAACGCGCGGCCGCGGGCAAAAACGTTATTGGCAAAGTGAAGCTGGCAGCCTTCAGTGAGGGCAGCCGCATCCATATCACCATCACGGACGATGGCCGCGGAATCGATCTCAAGAAGATCGCCGCGGTTGCCAGTCAACACGGCATCGGCGGCAATGGATCAAGTCTGACGATGGATCAATGCCTGCGGTTGATCTTCCGGCCGGGATTTTCCACGATGTCGGAAGTGTCGGACTTGTCGGGCCGGGGCATCGGCCTTGATGTGGTTGATCGCGCGATGGCGCTGGCCGGCGGCGAGGTGCGGGTAGCCACTGACCCGGGAGTTGGAACGACGTTCGTCATGATGCTGCCGGCGGGACTGGCGTTGGTCCGGTGTCTGACGATTCGCTCAAACGGCCGCTGCTACTGCATCGAATCGGCGCGGGTGACCGGTCGTCGCTCGCTTAACGCCGATGAATTCGAGAGGCTTGAAGGCGCGAAGACAATCGATTGGGAAGGAGAAGATCTGACTCTCTTCTTCCTGTCGAAGCTGCTGGGCGAAACCCCTGTGGGCGGGCCGGCTTCAGCGGACTTGATCATCTGGCAGGCTGATGATAATCGCCCGACCCACGCCGGGGCCCCTGATCGCCTGGCGTTGGCGGTCGACGGCCTTGAGGGCGAACATGAAACGCTGGTACGGAGCCTGGGCCGCCACGCGGCGCGTTGGGCCGGAATCTCCGGCGCCGCGGAATTGAGTGACGGTAACGTCGCGCTGATGCTGGATCTGGAAGAGTTGATTAAGGCGCGAAGCGACGGCTGAATGTCTTCACGCTGAAGGCGTGAAACATAGTAGCCAGGGTAAGCGCGAAGCGCGCCACTCTGGGGAAACAGGCAAAACCTGGTCTTAGCCCTGTAGGGGCGACACAAGTCTTCGATCAAGCTTCCCGAGGTATTTAGCACTTTTTACAAAATGGATTCACCCTGCCGCTTGAAACCCGCTTCCGAATCCGCGCACGGATTTTTCTGCGCCTTGGCCCTTACGTTTTGCGGCCTCGCCTTTGCCATTACCGCCTTTCCCCAGACTCGCACCTATCCGAAAGAAATCCGCGGCTACAAAGTCGAACGGGCCGTTGTCGAAGTTAAGAAACCGGAGACGAAAACCGGAAAGCAGGCAAGCACTCAGACTCAAACCCAGAACCCGGGCCAGAATTCCGCCAACTACCCCGGACAAACAAATAGCGCGACCTCCTCTGACTCAGATGCGGACGCACTCATCAAGCTGGGGAAGCCGGAATTGGCAAGTGTGACGCCCCTCGGAATTACTTTTGAAGTTCCGATCGTGGTGGCTCCGGTCAAGCAAAGCGGGCACATCGACTTTCTCGTATTCGAGGACATGGTGGTAAACGGCCGCTCGGTAGAGATCGCCGAGTATCATCGCGCGTTCGACCTGCCCAACAAGCAACCCCTGACGTTGAACGAACCGCTGCGGTTCTACATCTATCTTCCCAGCGCGCTGTTGGCGGCGGTTGATGAATGGGGCAACTCGAAAGAGACCTGGCCGGTTACAGGCCGGGTTTATGTCTTTGCGAAATTCAAGAAGTTTGGGTTCAGCTTCAAGCGCTGCATTCCCGTGGAACTGAACGCTACGATGCGGAATCCATTAAGAGGACGTTAATGAGCGCTCACGTCGCCATTGCTGCCGCCATCGCTAACGCTATTAAGGCAAGTGGCGTTTTCGTGCGCGTGCGACCTGAGGATTTTGCGAACATCTTTCGCCGGGTTGAAAAGCCTCTGGTCATCTACAACCAGGGTGGCGTCTTCAAGACCAAGCACCAATACTTAATCAGCTACAAAGGTTTCGTTTTCTACACTAAAACCTCTGAGCAGATCGATTTTCCCAAGTCAGTAGAGGTAATCATCGCGGAGAGTATCTGGATTCCTTCGTGATGTGTTTGGGGTCAGAAGCCCGACCGTAAGGGAGGGCAACGCATCGGGAAGTTGCCCTTGCTTACGCGCGGGCTTCTGACACCTTTCACTTCGCAAACGCATACACCTTCGAGATCTCCGTGAAGTAGATCTGCTTCGAATCCACGGCCAGGTACTTCATCCAACCCCCTTCACCCTGATCGATCGTCACCGGATTACCTCCGGCTTTCGAAATCTGCTTTAAGGCAATCGGACCAAAGGAGCCGGTGCCCGGGACGTCGTCAAAGTAGTAAACGTTCCGGTCGTCGAGAATGAACTCCATCGTGTGACTCATTGAAGGGTCAAGTTGTATTACTTCACCGGTCTTTTTCACCAGTTTCATCAAAGCGGAGTGTCCCCTGCCGTCCATCTGGGCGAAATAAAAATTCTCGGCGTCCTGCGCCAGGCCCAGACTCGGCTTTGGCGATGAATTGTGATAGACCTCAGTTACCTCGCCGCCCGTCTTGGCAATCTTCTTGATTCCTTCACCCGTCATCCAGTAAACGAAGTCGTGATCAATCGCGAGTCCGGACGTCGGACGTTGCCGAGGCGTTAGTTCCGCCGCCACGCCGCCCTTCTTTGGCGCGATCATCAGCGGGGTTGGAGGCGAGCCTTCGCCGGCCCAGGGTACCCAGTAAATGTTGTCGTCATCCACCAACATCTCGTCAGGATCCGGCACGGACGGAATTATCTTTTCACTGGGCCCGCCGGCCTTTGGCACTCTCATGATGTTGCCCCCGTCGGACCAGTAGAGGAACTTCTCGTCAACCGCGAGCGCCGGGCTGGGGATCTGCTTACCACCTTTGACCAGCACAGTCGAGCTACCATCCTTGAGAGAGATGCGTTTGATGTTGTTCGTTCCGTCTTCCATGCTGGCGACCGTGCCGCCGGTCACAAAGTAAACAAACTGTCCGTCTGAGATGATTTTTGACGGATGATCCTCATTGTCGGAAAGCACTTTGCCTTTCGTCCACGACGGTCCGTTGGATTGTTTCGTGGATCGACAACCGAGGATCGCGAAGAGGAGAAGAGCGAGCGCACAAATCAAGGAGATCAGAGTTCGATGTTTGGCCATGATGTCAGAACCGCCTGCGGTAGCGGGCGGTTAATCGATATCTATGCAGATCGGTAACATCACCGATCAACCGCCCGCTACCGCAGGCGGTTCTGACTCTTTTAAGCCCAATCAACCTTAGGATGCATCGTGTGCCACTTCGTCGCTTGCTCAAACGCGAGCGCAACACGCAGCGGCGAGGCTTCGTCATACAGGCCACCGGTGAACATGATTGCCTGCGGCAGATGTTGCGCGGGATTGTTGTTGCCGGCCGGAACGTCAAGAAAACCACAGGGCACACAAACCGCCGGATGACCGGTGAGATTTGTCACCAGCAGGCTCGCACTGCCCGGCGCCGGTGAGACGAACACATCCCACCGCATCATCAGCTTGTCCATTTCACGCATCAGCAGGGTGCGCGCGCGTTGCGCCCGCAGATACTCAACCGCAGGAACGAAACGTGAAGTCCGAAACGAGTTGGGCCAGTCGCCTGCGTCCTGGCCAGAGAGTTGATTGACTCGCCCGTCCCGCGTGATGTCGTCGAATGCCGTCGCGGCTTCCGCCGTCAGAATGAAGCGAATGTTATTGCTGGGAAACTTTGGCATTTCGATTGGCGTCATTTTCGCGCCGGCCTTTTCCAACGCGTCCAAAGCTTCTTTGTACATTGCCTTTCGCTGCTCTTGCTGCTGGCGTTGCTGTTCGTTCTGGGGCGTGAATCCAGAGCCTTCGAATTCAGTCTTTATGAAGCCGATCCGCAGGCTACTCAGCGGAGTATTGGCTGACCAATTGAAGGGCGCGTCGCCAACCGTCTTGTCTCGATCGTCAGGTCCGTAGATCGCGTCCAGGGCCGCAGCGCAATCTTCAACGCCGCGACAAATTGGCCCAATCTTGTCCATGGTCCAGCTCAAGCCCATCGCTCCATAGCGGCTGACGCGGCCATAAGTCGGACGCAAACCGGTGACGCCGCAACGCGACGATGGCGAGACGATCGACCCCAGAGTCTCAGTGCCAATCGAGAATCCAACCAGTCCCGCCGCTGTCGCCGACGCGGGGCCGGCTGATGAACCGCTGGAGCCCTGACGATCTTCATTGGGCACCCAGGGATTACGCGTGACACCGCCGAACCACTTTGGCCCCTGAGCCAACGCACCCATCGAAAGCTTCGCGACTAGTACTGCGCCCGCGTCACGCAGACGTTCGACCACGGTAGCGTCGTAATCGATTACTTGATCGCGATAAGGCTCAGCGCCCCAGGTGGTTTTGATTCCTTTGGTCGCGAACAAATCCTTTGCGCCCCAGGGAATGCCGTGTAACGGCCCGCGATACTTGCCGCGCTTCAGATCGGTGTCGGCGTCCTGTGCCTGTTTCATTGCCAGATCTTCGGTGAGCGTGACGATGCACAGCAGCTTCGGCCCATAACGCTTTAACCGGCCGAGATACATCCTGGTAAGTTCGACTGAAGAGACTTTCCTGGTGCGAATCAGTTCCGCCAGTTGTGGCACTGTCGCAAACGCAAGGTCCTCGACTGACTTAAATTGCGCGGGTGCGTTCTTGCCAAACTTGAATTTGGTCTTTGCGCCCGCGCGTTTGATGTGAAATCCGGGTTGCGCCGGATGAAAGACGATGGCCGGCTCAGTGTCGAGCGGCACATCGATCTTGCGAACCGCCTCGTAACTGTCCAGGTTGCGATTGACGCCGCCCAGCGCCATATCTTCCTGCTTATCATTCAGCTCAATGCCGATCAGTTTCTCAGCGTTGCGCACCATCTCTTTAGTGATGCGCATGGGCGTCGGCGACGGTCGCGGTGAAGGCGAAGGCGTGGGCGTCTGAGCCACGGCCGGTAGAGGTACGCCGGAGAGTGTCAAACCAGCGGCGCCGGCGGCCGGCAAGAGTTTGACGAAAGTGCGGCGATTGATTTTTGGTTTCTTTGAGGCTTCTCTTTTCTTCATTTGGATCCTCTGGCGGCTTTGCCCAAAACTCTTATTTCGTGCTCTTTCATATAGCTTAGTGTGATTTCGTGGATTGTATGGCTGCAAATCGTAAGCGAACGATCCACGAAATCACACGAAGCAACACGGACCAATGCTGAGCTACAACCGTAGCTACATGGCCTATAAACATTGCGCTCCTATGGAGCGCCACTAAAGACAACCCCTTACCGACTTGGAGCTGGACTCGGAGCTGGACTGGCAATCGCACTGCCGTATCTCATCTTCACAATTTTCACTTTGCCGGTGCGATAGGCAGTCACCACGTAAAGGTGATCGTATTCGGATTCAGGGATTGTCGGATAAGTCGGACCACCCAGCGCCGCAATGATCTCAGGTACAGTGCTGTTGTGTCCGGCGACGAAAACTACTTGCCCCGCATGTTGGGAACGAATCTGGTTTAGCAACTCGGCCGTGTTTTTGGAATTGACCTGATTGATTGGCAGGCCCAGGCGATCCGCCAGCGGCTTTACTGTCTGTTGCGTGCGCTTGTACTGCGTCGCAAAGATCGCATTGATGCCGGCGTCGCCGAACATGCGGACGAGTTCCTGCGCGCGGGCTTGTCCGGCTGGGCTGAGATCAGGATCAGGGTTGTTGGGATCGATGATCTTCTCGGCATGCCGAATCAGAATCACCGTGGTAACCGGGCGCGAGAAGGTCGAGATGATTCCCAGGACCACTACAGCGCCCAGCACCGCGAAGAGCATCAGGAATACCAGCGCGGTCTTTAGGCCTGGCCGTCGTTCGGGAACCTCGTCGGTCATCCGCAGTCTCCAATCGCCTGGGTTAATCTGTCTCGAATGGCCGCATACAATACCATTGGTCGCACCTGAATTCGAGCTAATTCTTGAACCTACGCGCTGGATGCAACGCGCCACGGAAGGTGATAGTCTATTCTTCTTCCGAGAGGACTGATTATTGAGCAACGTGAAAACCGATCTCTCTGAAGTCATCGCCGAAAATTTCGGTGCGAATGCGACTTATGTCGAGACTCTGCTGGCCCGCTGGCGGAGCGACCCTGCTCTGGTTGATGAGTCCTGGCGCACTTACTTTGAAGAATTGCTCGGTGAATCTGCGATTGGTGAAGCTGCGAAACAGACCGGCCGCAACGTCACAATGGCGCAAGCAGACGGCAGCGGCGCCGTGGCCAAAGGCGATGGGCATCACGATGGAAGGGGGGATGGCGCCGGAGCGGCTGTGACCCCAGCTCCAAAAGCCAGCGCGACAAAACCAGCGCCGGAAGCCTCGACTGAATCCCAATTCACGGCCCAAAGCACGCCGATTCGCGGCGCGGCGCTCAAGATTGTCGAGAACATGGAAGCCAGCCTGGCGGTTCCGACGGCGACTTCGCAAAGAAGAATTCCGGTAAAACTTCTGGATGAAAATCGCCGCGTGATCAACCGCCACATGCAGGAACAGGATCGCGGCAAGGCTTCATACACACACCTGATCGCCTGGGCGATTCTGCGCGCGCTGGAAGAGTTTCCTCAACTCAACGACGGCTTTGAAGTGATTGAGGAACAGCCGTCTCGCGTTAAGCGCGAATCAATTAATCTGGGAATTGCAATTGATTTGGAAAAGAAAGACGGAACCCGGACGTTGTTGGTTCCCAACATCAAGAACGCCGGCTCGCTTAACTTTTTGCAGTTCCTCGAAAGTTATGACGACATAATCAAGCGCGCGCGCGCAGGCAAGCTACAGATTGCCGACTTTCAGGGAACCACAATCTCGCTGACCAATCCCGGGACCATTGGCACCGTCGCGTCGACACCGCGTTTGATGCCCGGACAGTCTTTGATTGTCGCCACCGGCGCCATAGAGTACCCGGCTGAATACCAGGCAATGGCGCCTCAAATTCTGCCGCAGCTCGGAATCAGCAAGGCGATAACCATCAGCAGCACTTACGATCATCGAATCATTCAAGGCGCTGAATCCGGAGCGTTTCTTGCACGCGTGCACGAATTGTTGCTCGGCAAAAACAAATTCTATGACGAGATTTTTGCCGACCTCGGCATCCCTTATGCCCCTTTGCGCTGGAATCTCGATCGCAATCCGTTCTTTCTGGGCGCGGATCAGATGCACGAGCAGTCGATCCGGCAGGCGCGCGTGATGGAATTGATAAATGCTTATCGCGTGCGCGGCCACCTGATCGCGGACATCGATCCTCTGCACGCGATGCCGCTCCTCTATCACGCCGAACTGGACATCGAGACCTATAACCTGACGATTTGGGACCTCGATCGCTTGTTCATCACCGGTGGTTTGGCGGGCACTGAAAGCGCGACCCTGCGCGAGATCCTCGATATCCTCCAGCGCGCCTATTGCGGCAAAGTGGGCACTGAATACCGCCACATTCAGAGCAAGGAAGAAAAACTTTGGCTACGCGAACAAATTCGCGGCGAGTTTGTTGAGCCCGAACCAATCGACGCGGAAATCAGGAAACGAATCCTCTGGAAGCTGATTTCGGCCGAGCAGTTCGAACGCTTTTTGAACACCAAGTTCCTGGGCCAGAAACGTTTTTCAATCGAAGGGTGCGAAACGATCATTCCGCTGCTGGATCAGTTGATCGAGCGCGCCGGTGAACTTGGGATCGAAGAGATTACGATGGGAATGGCCCACCGCGGCCGTTTGAACGTGCTGGCAAATGTTATCGGTCATTTCTGCGAACGTATTTTCACGTCGTTTGAAGGCTCAGTGCATCCGTCGTTTCCAGCCGATGAAGGCGACGTTAAGTATCATCAGGGGGCCGTAGGTGAACGCGAGATCGCCGGCGGCGGTAAAGTTAAGTTGACCCTTTCACCGAATCCCAGTCACCTGGAAGCCGTGGATCCGGTGGTCGAAGGAATGACGCGGGCCACTCAGGATGCGATGATCGATCGCGCCGCCATCGATCGCGAAGGTGCGATGAACCGGGCGCTGCCGGTGCTGCTGCACGGAGACGCAGCTTTTGCCGGCCAGGGCATCGTGATGGAAACGCTGCAGCTCGCGCAGCTTCGGGGATACCGGACCGGCGGCACGATTCACATCATTATCAATAATCAGATCGGCTTTACGACATCGCCGGAAGAAGGCCGCTCGTCGATTTATTCGACCGACGTGGCTCGGATGACGCAATCGCCGATCTTCCATATTAACGGCGACGATCCCGAAGCCGCCTTTCGCACCCTGCGCATCGCCCTTGGCTACCGGCAAAAATACAAAAAGGACGTAGTTCTGGACGTGGTTGGATTTCGCCGTCTGGGACACAACGAAACCGACGAGCCGAGTTACACCCAGCCGTTGATGTACCAGCGCGTGAAAGAACATCCGGGTGTGCGAACGTTGTATGCAAAGCGACTTGTGCGTGAAGGCGCAATCGACGAAGCCGGAGTGAAGGAACTGATCGATGAACGCGTCCGCCGTTACGAAGATGCTTTGGCGCGCGCGAAACAGATTGCCGCGACACAGAAAGCGGCTGAGCACGTTACCGCGCCGGTAGTTGAACTTGACGGCTCAGATGTAATCGATACCAGTATCAAGGCGGAGGTCATCAAGCGCATCGCGCACGACATCTCAGTCGTTCCGGAAGGTTTTCATCTGAACCCGAAGATGGTGAGTCAGTTGGCACGACGGGCGAAGATGGGCGAAGGCACTCAGCCAATCGATTGGGCGTTTGCCGAAGCGATTGCCTTTGGCTCGCTCGCCCTTGAAGGCACGCGGGTCCGCTTGAGTGGCCAGGATTCCGGCCGTGGAACCTTTAGCCAACGTCATGCCGTCTTGTATGACACGCAGACCGGCAAGTCCTGGACGCCGCTGGCTGAATTGCGCTCGGAAGAGAATCCCCGCGGACGCTTTGAGGTACTTGACAGTTCGCTTTCTGAAGCCGGAGTGCTCGGCTTTGAGTATGGTTATTCAGTGGTCGCGGTGGACGCGCTGGTCATGTGGGAAGCGCAGTTCGGCGATTTCAACAACGTGGCCCAATCAATCATCGATCAGTATGTCGCGGCCGGCGAAGACAAGTGGCAACAGACTTCCCGTTTGACCTTGCTGCTGCCGCACGGGTACGAAGGGCAGGGCCCGGAACATTCCAGCGCCCGGCTCGAGCGCTACCTGCAACTCTGCGCGGAAAACGATCTACAGGTCTGTTATCCGACGACGCCGGCGCAGTATTTCCATCTGCTGCGCAGGCAGGTTCGGCCAGGTCTTGAGCGCCCGCTGGTGGTAATGACGCCAAAGAGTCTGCTTCGGTTGCCGGCCGCAGGATCATCCCTGGATGAGTTAACCAATGGCGGATTTCAACCAGTCATCAATGACGCCGAAGCGAGTGAACCCGATCGCGTCGAGCGCATAGTTTTGTGCAGCGGCAAGGTCTTTTACGACTTAAGCGCAGCACGGGGCAGTAGCCCGACCGTAAGGGAGGGCTCATCTAATCCGGATGCCAGCCGGGTGGCGATTATCCGCATCGAACAGTTCTATCCGTTTCCACAGCGAGCTTTGACCGAGGCACTCGCCGTGTATCCGAACGCGAAACAACTCGTTTGGTGTCAGGAAGAGCCAAAGAGCATGGGCGGCTGGACCTTTATGGAATCGCGTCTGGAAAATCTTTTGCCTCGCTGCGAACGGCCGCGCTATGTCGGCCGTGTGCCCTCCGCCAGTCCGGCGACCGGCAACTACAAAGTCCACGTGCAGGAGCAGGAGAGTCTGGTGAAAGAGGCGTTGACGATTGATTGATGCTGAGAGCGCGGAAACAGTGGCACAGTTCGTAATGGCTGTGCCACTCTGATGCGCGGCAAGTCTCTGACTTGCCGAGATTCGCTCACTGAACAAAGTGGGTCTTAGACCCTATGAAGACAAATGGCACTCAAAAACGTCGGATAGGGACCGATTAGTGGCCGCCAATGTTCATCGCGATCTTTTTCTTCAAGATCAGCGCGATGATCGCCGAGAAGACCGCTCCAAAGAGCGCGAAGGAAATCGATACTCCCAGAAAAGCCTTCAGCATGCTGGTCTCACCTTCCTGCTGCATTAGCTTCGGCCCCACAACGGCCAGGAGCAATGCAAAGTAAAGGCTGGTCAGGACCGCGTACGTCACGGCGATTGAGATCCCAGTCTTCCATCCGTCGAGGAAGGTCAACCAACCACCATTCGCCGCGCGCTTCGATCTTATTCCCAAGGTCAATCCAACGATCGCCGCCAGATTGAAGATCACCATGTCTACCGTCTGAGCCGCCGGCCCTTCGAGATGCAGCACAAAGTGCTTCAGCGCCACCCAGCCGGCAATGACGAGCGTAACGAGGATTCCGTACTTGAGAGCTATCTTCATGATCAATACGAACAGGGCCGCGGTACAGAACCGCTCGCGGTAGCGAGCGGGTTAAGGGCGCACCAAACCAACGCGCTTAATCAATGAAGACGTTACTACAGAGCGCCTTGAAGAGTTGATGCCTGAACCCGCTCGCTACCGCGAGCGGTTCCGTATCTTTTCTTTTCAAGGTTTACCGTTTTGTACAAAGGCGCTTCGGCAAAATACTCTAATCCAAGTTTGACCGCAAACTTCGGATAGATCGACTCGCGGGCCTGGCCTATTATCGCCCTCATCAAATCCGAACGAGGTGAAGTAAGATGTTACAGTTAACCATGAACATGCCGGCCGTAATCAATAATCCTGAACTTTGGGACGCCGTCTTGTCGCGGGATGCTTCGCGCGACGGCAGCTTTGTGTTTGCCGTCCGCTCAACCGGAATCTACTGCCGGCCGTCGTGTCCGGCGCGCCGTCCCCGTCGCGAACACGTTCGTTTCTTTCAATTGCCGGAAGCAGCAGAGCAGGCGGGATTCCGGGCCTGCCTTCGTTGTCATCCTCGTCGGGCGAAGACTGAGGATCCTCAGATCGAACTGGTGCAGAGGATCTGTCACGCGATTGATGAGCACAACGAAGAGCCCCTGACATTGAAAACGCTGAGCGCCGAAACTGGAATCAGTGCGCACCACCTGCAACGCACCTTTAAGGAAGTGATGGGGATTACGCCGCGACAATACAAAGAGAACCGGCGTTTGACTGACTTCAAAGCCAGGATCAAATCCGGCGCGAAGGTCACCGACGCGATGTACGATGCGGGCTATGGTTCCAGTCGCAGTCTCTACGAAAAGTCATCCGAGCGCCTGGGTATGACTCCGGCAACCTATGGCCGCGGCGGACGTGGCATGCGAATCATTTACACAATTGCTGATTGCGGTCTCGGCCGCGTGCTGGTAGCGGCGACTGAGCGAGGTGTCTGTTCAGTTGCGCTGGGCGACACGGATTCAGAATTGATCGCAGCGCTGTTGACCGAGTATCCCAATGCCTCGATTGATTCGCAGGACACATTGATTAGTCCGGCGCTAAATCTCTGGCTGGATAAAGTATTGACTCAAATCAATGGCCAGAAAGCGAGCATCGATCTGCCGCTCGACATTCAGGCGACTGCGTTTCAGTGGCGGGTGTGGGAAGAGCTGCGACGCATTCCTCTCGGCAGCACGCGCTCGTATCAGGAGATCGCCGCCGCGATCGGCAAACCAAAAGCGGTACGCGCGGTTGCCGGCGCCTGTGCGAGCAATCACCTGGCAGTAGTCATTCCCTGCCATCGCGTTATTCGTGAAGACAAACATCTGGGCGGGTATCGTTGGGGACTGGAACGGAAGCGAACTTTACTTGAGCGGGAAAAGAAAGTCGGGTAGCCGCTTAGCGTTTCATCGTTTCTTCAATCAAGGTGAAAAGCGATCCACGAAACAACACGGAACTCCACCAGGGGTTCGTGTTGATTGGTGTGATTTAGCGGATCATTTCGGATTCGCAGCCTACTTAATCCAGACCGTCTTGATGTTCACGAACTCGCGAATTCCAAACTCGCCGAGTTCCCTTCCATAACCTGAATGCTTCACGCCGCCGAACGGCAAGCGCGGATCTGAGGCGACCATTCCGTTAATAAAAACGCTCCCGGCTTCGATTTCATCTATGAAGCGCTCGCGTTCCGCCGCGTCACCGGTCCAGGCTGCGGCTCCCAAGCCGAAGGGCGTGGCATTCGCCAGCTCAATGGCTTCGTCGATGTTTGCGACACGAAACAGCGAGGCGACGGGACCAAAAATCTCATCGCCATAGGCAGGCGAATCTTTGGGAATATCGGCCAACACGGTCGGCTCGAAAAAATTACCACCTGCCAACTTGCCCGCAGCTTTGAACTTTTGCCCGCCAGTGAGGATCTTTGCTCCGGCGGCTACACTTACCTGCACCTGTTCTTCCACGTCCTTTAGAATCTGTTCGGTGGCCAGCGGTCCAATATCCGTGGCCTCATCCATGGGGTCGCCGACGCGCAAAGCCTTCATCACATCTACGAACCGCTTTTCGAAGTCGTCATAAACCCGCGCGTCGACAATGAATCGTTTCGCGGCGATGCATGATTGCCCGTTGTTAATTGTGCGTGCTTTTACCGCAGTCGTCGCGGCCGCCTCCAAATCAGCCGAAGGCATCACGATGAATGGATCGCTGCCGCCGAGTTCCAACACGACCTTCTTAATCTGTTTGCCGGCGATACTCGCCACGCTACGGCCGGCAGGTTCGCTGCCGGTAAGTGTGACCGCGGCCACGCGGCTATCTTCGAGCAACTGCTCGACTACATCCGCTCCGACCAGTAAAGTTTGGAAAGCTCCCTCCGAAAAACCGGCGCGGCGAAAAATGTCTTCAATTGCCATCGCGCACTGCGGCACGTTCGACGCGTGTTTGAGCAAGCCTGCGTTCCCGGCCATCAATGCCGGGGCGGCAAATCGAAAGACCTGCCAGAAAGGAAAGTTCCAGGGCATAATCGCCAGCACCACGCCGAGCGGTTGAAAGCGAACGTAACTCTGCGTCGCGTTTGTCTCGATAATCTCATCGGCCAGATGCCGCTCGGCGTTCTCGGCATAATATCGACAGACCAGCGCGCACTTTTCCGCCTCAGCCACCGCGGCCTTGATGGGCTTTCCCATCTCTGTGGTCATGAGTTTGGCGAAGTCGTTCTTCTCGGTGTCCAGAATCTCAGCCGCGCGC
>Ga0070707_100000075_pt1 | contig 87062 bp, 65 predicted proteins | sample KBSK5502metaG_FD_65468 | JGI IMG/M metagenome (GOLD analysis project Ga0070707, IMG submission 65468) | Corn, switchgrass and miscanthus rhizosphere microbial communities from Kellogg Biological Station, Michigan, USA - KBS K5-50-2 metaG | ecosystem: Host-associated > Plants > Roots >... | reverse complement strand
GGCCAGGGCACGGAATATCCCACGGCGCTGCTGGACTTCGATGGTAACGAGCGCGCGGGTTTGCATCTGCGCAACCGCGATCTGAATGTCCTGCATATTCTGTTACAGCAGCTTCAGCGCAAGGATCTCTCACCTCAATTGCGCACGGCCGTGACCGAGGCTTTCTTTAACGCACTCGCCGCCGATCGCACTCGCTGGCAGCCCGAACTGGATCAACTGGGAGAGGAACTTTCTGCGCTGAGCCGCGCGAATGAAAAGCAACAGGCACTGTGCGAATCGCAACCGAAAAAGTTCACGCCTGAGGATCGCGAAATGGGCCGCGACGACAATGCCCGGCGTGTTTGCATTCAGGCGGTCCAGGGGGGCGAACTGGAAAAGCGCTACAGCAGCTACGTCGCCATGATGCGAGGTCTCTTCTCTCTAGGGCGGGAAGGCTTTGCGCCCGCCACGCTCAAGATCGCTGAGTTGATTCCGGAAAAAGCCATGGGCCCACGGAACAGCATTCACGATCTGCAAAACTACATTGTCGGGCCGGCCCGCGACGGCCTGGTGCTGAAGAGCGATGGCTCGCTCGATCTCGAACGCAGTTTCTTACGGCTCAACTATTTCGATCTCATTTCCGAACAGCGAGTGCGCAACAACGTGCAGCCGGGCGTTACAAATCAACCGGTGGATTTCATCGCGACGCGCATTCCGCGTGCATCGATTGCGCCGGCTCTGGACGCCGGGCTACAGCCGGATGACGATGCGGTGTGGCTCTACGGCGGGCCCGAACGGCAGGCATTGATCCTGCCGCGGTCCGGACCTCAGAGAGAACTCCGGCTCAGGTATCTTCCCATAGCCCATCTCACTCAGAACGAGCAAGGGGTGATTCATTTCGATCAGGTCCAGTGGCAGGCTGGTTTGCCGCTGCAAATGCTGGAGGACGTCCGTCTGGGCGTGCCACTTGAGAATCGTGCCGCGTGGCTCAGTGAATGGCACACCGACCTGGAATGGTTGCACGCGCTGCACAAGACACAATACTCTAATGGGTTCATTGGGCTGCATGAGCAATTCATGCAGTTTCCGGCTCCGGGAACTGATATCAATGCGCCGGGACTGTCGGCCGACGATCGGCTCATGAATAGATTTCGCGGGCGGCAGCGAGGACTGGTTGAGACCGACCTGCTGATTGTCGCCAACAATCATTGGAACTTTGACGTGCGCGGTTTCAATCCCGGCGGCAATCACGGATCATTCTTTCGTATTTCGACGCATTCGACTTTAATGTTCGCCGGAGGCGACCGTACTGGAATTCCACGGGGCTTGGCGGTGACGGAACCTTATGACAGTTTAAGTGTGGTGCCGACTATACTGGCGCTGACCGGGAATTTGCAGAGTGACAACACGCCGGTTGAATCTTTGGCGCGGCGGGGTTTTCAAAAGTTTCCCGGACGAGTAGTTCAGGAAGTTACCGGGCGGGACTTTGGCGCTCGTAACGCGACGCCACAGTCATCACAATAATCAATGGAACGTTCCCTCGATGATCGTGCGCTGATAGAAAGGACCGACGCGCACTCAGTGACAAAGCCTTCGCATGGCAAACGGACTGTGGCCTGGGCCCAGGGCGTGGCGTTCGTGCTGGGCGCTTTGCTGCTGGTGTGGTTGGTTCGCAAGGTCGGCGTGCAAACAATCTTTACGGCGCTGGCCCGCGTCGGCTTTGGTTTCTTTTTTGTCGTTGCGCTGAACGGGCTGCGGCACGTGCTGCGCACGATTGCCATGAGCCTGTCCGTTTCTCCCGAACACCGGCGCTTCACTTTCTTTCAAGCCTTCGCCGCCCGGCTCGGCGGCGAGTCAATGAGCTTTCTGACATTCGCCGGTCCGCTGCTGGGCGAAGCTACAAAAGTTGCCTTGCTGCGAAAACGCGTCCCGCTGGTCCACGGAGTGCCGGCTCTGGTGGTCGACAATCTGCTCTACAACCTTTCGGTGGTGCTGATAATTTTCGGCGGCGCCGTGCTGATGCTGTTTGCCTATCCCGTGCCGCCGGTGGCCCGAGAGGTGCTAATCCTCATCGCCGCGGTCTCTTTTCTGGGCCTGGTGGCCGCCGCATTGGCCACACGTAAACGCGTTACGCTGTTGACCAAGCTGATTGACAGTCTTGGCCGCCGAGGTTTTCGGCCGAAGTTCCTGCGTTCCCGGCGTCATCACATCTATCGCGTCGAGTTGACGGTTTATGGCTTCTATAAACGCCGCCGCGCCGCTTTCTTTTCCATGATCGGATTGGACCTGACCTCGCATGCCGCCAGCGTCCTGGAAGTTTATGTCACGCTCAAGCTGCTTGGATTCGTGCCCAGCGTTGGCGCCGCCTACATAATTGAGTCGCTCACGAAAGTAATTAACTTCGCGTTTGGTTTCGTGCCGGGAACAATCGGGGTTTATGAAACCGGCAACGGAATAATTTTGCGCACGCTTGGTTACACCACCGCGATTGGCGTGGCCCTGGCCATCGTGCGCAAGGCCGCGATTATCTTCTGGACCGTCATCGGCGTTTTCATCATCACCTCGCGCACGCTGCCCAGGATGTGGGAGCGCGTGCTCGACCGCAGTCCTCGTCTAAGAAAACTTATGGACAGCCTCGTACTTTCAAATCTCGCGCATCGTCCCGCGCGTACTGCCGTCAGCGTCGCCGGAATTGCCATCGGTGTTTTGCTGGTTGTATTCACTGTCGGTTTGGCGCATGGGCTCTTGCGCGAGCGCGGCAAGCGTGAAGCAAACATTGGCGCCCAGATTATGGTGCGGCCGCCCGGGATGATCGGCCTCAGCGGCGCGCAGCCTTTCACAGTGCCGGTCGCCCACGCCCAGGAACTGGCGCGCATCGAAGGCGTCCGCGCGGCCGTGCCTATCGGCCAGAACCTGGACAAGAGTGACTCGGGCCTGGGTTCGCGTTTGATTGAAGGAATCAGGTTTGACGAATACGCAGCGCTGAGCGGCTTGACGATCAAGGAAGGCCGAGGGCTGCAAAACGACGACGAAGCCATCGTCGATTCGACCTGGCAAAGGGAGCGGAACGTAGCGGTAGGGTCGACCATAGAGATCTACGAGCGGCCTTTCCGGCTGGTGGGCGTCTACGAACCGCCTGGCGGCGGACGCATCAAGATTCCGCTGGCCACGATGCAGGATCAGGTCGGCAGCAAGAATCGCTGTAACACAATTCTCGTGGCTGCAACTGACCCGGCAAAGCAGGAAGAGGTTGCCACCCGCATCAAAGAGCGTTTTCCTGACGATCAGATCATTCTTACCCGTGAGCTGCCTGAGCTTTACATGTCCAGCGTACCGGCGCTGAACATTTTTCTTAAGGTAGTAGTCGGGGTTGCCGCCACGATCAGCATGCTGGTAATCCTGCTGGCTATGTATACGACTGTGACTGAGCGCACGCGCCAAATCGGCATTTTGAAATCATTGGGAATGTCGAAACGCTCAATTGCCTGGGTCATTGAACAGGAAGCGATCTTTGTCAGCGTATTAGGCGTCGCTGTGGGGGTGCTGTTGACCTTGCTGGTGCGCTTTTTCGTGATGCGCTCGACCACGCTGGTGGTTGATGTCGAGCCCAAGTGGATCGCCATCTCGTTGGTGGTCGGCCTGATAGGTGGCTCGGTCGGCGCACTGTATCCCGCAATGCGCGCCGCGCGGCAGGATGCGGTTGATGCGCTGAGTTATGAATGACTATCAGAAACTGACGAACGGCTTCCGCTCCCGCGTGGGGCTCTGACGCGAATCTCTGCCTGAATCGGATAAAAACCACCAGAACATGCCGCAAGACAAATTTGCCACCGCGATCACCTGTATTGATGGTCGTGTGCAACAACCAATCTCTGATTGGATGAAGTTGCACCTGAACGTTCACTATGTTGATTTAGTCACCGAGCCAGGTCCGGACAAGGTGCTTAGCGAAGGCCCGGCGCACTTGATCGAAGATATTATTCGGCGGGCCCGCTTTTCGGTTCGCAATCACTACTCGCCGTGGTCGCGGTGACCGGCCATCATGATTGTGCAGCCAACGACGCTGACAAAGCTGAACATATCGAACAGATTCTCGATGGCGTCCGCGTGGTGCTTTCGCACCAGCTAAACGCGCGCGTCGTGGGTCTATGGCTGAACGAATGGAACTCAGTCGAACTGGTCTGGGACTCAAAAGTGAGTCAGGCGGTGACGAGCTTTTTGTAGGCGAGTGGCACGGGCGTCCCGCCCGTGAATCACGCGCAAGATGCGCGTGTCACGATGCTGACACGCCTCACGAATGCAATGCCAGGCGCTTCACCACTCCTCCATCGGCAGCGGCGAGCGGATGGATTACGATGAAGGCGTCCTTATCAAAGCCCTTCGCGGCCGTAGTTACCCGGCCAATCTCCAGACGCGTAACGACACTGAACAAAATGTCCTGCTCAGTGTCGCTGAGGCCGCCGCGACCCTTGTAGATCGTCACCCCACGGCCCAGGTCGCGAATGATTGCCTGCCGAATCTCTTCGCTCTTGTCTGAGACGATCGTGATGGCTGTGTACTCTTCAACCCCGTGAATGAGAAAGTCGACTGTCTTTGAGGCGGCAAAGTAAGTCAGCATTGAGTACAGCGCCGGTTCAATGCCAAGAAAAAAGGCGGCGGCCGAAAAGATGACTATGTTCAGCAGCAAAATCACGTCGCCAACTTTCAAAAGGTGACTGCTCTTGCTGACCAGCAGGGCGGCGATCTCAGTGCCGTCCAAAACCGCGCCACCGCGAATCGCCAGTCCAATTCCCGCGCCGATAAAGAAGCCACCAAAGACCGCCGTCAAAAGTTTGTCTGGCGTGACATCGGGAAACTTGACGAAGGCCAGGCAGAGAGACAGGCCGGCAATCGCCAGCGTGCTTTTGATGGCAAAGGCTCGGCCTATCTGGCGATAGCCGAGCGCGATGAAGGGAAGATTGATCACCAGGATCAGAATTGAAAGCGGCCAGCTGAGCACATCAGCGAGCAGCATCGACACTCCGGTCACGCCGCCATCGATGAATCGGCTGGACAGCAGAAACCCCTTCAATCCAAAAGCCGCGGAAAATACTCCCAGCAGAATCAGGAGCACGTGCAATGCTTCGCGGAAGACTCTCTTCATTCGGTTCACTCCTAAATCATAAATTAAGGCATGCTCGCGACGTTCGAGGTTGTCCGGACTAAACGATATCAGCTTCCCCGGCGATTCAGGAACGCGAGGTTGGCGACCGAAGCCAGGAGCATCTGCGACGGCGGGGCAACAGAAATAGAACTTTGCCGCTGCAGGTTGAGCTTTTTCAAGTTGATTCCATTCTCGGGTTAGGTAAGAATATCGTCTACCCCCGAAAAGTTTGCCCCGATACCCCCGATTACATCCAGGGATCCCGTTTGCCCAATGGCGAGCGAAAGGAGATTGCCATGCTGGATCAGACGAAGCTAAAAATACCCCAGGGACTGCCATCCGGTCCGCTTACTCTCAATAGTGAACTGCGCTTTCGAGGGTTGCTGGAAAAGTTGCCCGCCGGCGCCTACACGTGTGATCCGAGCGGGCTGATAACTTATTACAATCAGCACGCCGTGCAACTGTGGGGACGCTCGCCAAAGTTGAACGATCCGGTGGATCGTTTCTGCGGTTCGTTCAAACTCTATGCGATGGATGGCTCGCCGATTACTCATGACCAATGCTGGATGGCCATGGCCCTGAAGAACTGTCTTGAGTACAACGGCCACGAGATCATTATCGAGCGCCCGGATGGGCACCGCCTGACCGCATTGGCGCACGCGAACCCAATCCACGATGAGGGCGGAAAGCTGGTGGGCGCGGTCAATGTGCTGGTGGACATCAGCGATCGCAAGCGATCCGAAGATGCTCTGAGAGAAGCCGATCGATCGAAGAACGAGTTTTTGGCGACGCTGGCGCATGAGTTGCGCAATCCTCTGGCGCCAATCCGGGCAGCCGTGAAGATTCTTCAGCTCAAAGCCAACGCCACGCCTGAGTCGCAATCGGCTTTGGACGTGATCGATCGCCAGACGCGACAGATGACCCGGCTGATCGACGATTTGCTGGACGTCGCCCGGATCACCAGCAACAAACTCGAGCTGCGTAACGAGTTGATCGAACTGAACGAAGTCTTTAACGCCGCGATTGAAACCAGCCGCCCGGTGATTGATCAGCGTGGTCACGAACTAAATGTTGAAGTGCCGGCCGAGCCGATTTATCTGGACGGCGACGCCGTGCGGCTGGCGCAGGTGATTTCGAATCTGCTCAACAACGCCGCGAAGTACACTGAGCGCGGAGGGCGCATCTGGTTGACAGCCGCAAAGAGGGGCAACGATGTCGTGGTCAAGGTTCGGGATGACGGCATGGGCATCGCCCCTGAGGCTCTGCCCCGAATTTTCGAAATGTTCAAACAAGCTGAGCCTTCTGCCGGCAAATCTCCGGACGGGCTGGGAATAGGTTTGACGCTCGTTAAGCGACTTGTGCAGATGCACGGCGGCATGATCACGGTTCGCAGTGATGGTCCAGGCAAGGGGAGCGAGTTCATCCTGGCCTTGCCGATCTCCGGGCGCCAAACGCCCTTTGAAGGTCAGCCGGTGACGCTGGATGGTGGCTTGCCCGTCAATCAAACGACTTCCATTCGAGTTCTGGTGGTTGATGACAATCTGGACTCGGCCGACAGTTTGGGACTATTGCTGAGACTGATGGGCAATGACGTGCGGGTAGTGCACGATGGCCAGACTGCGGTAGAGGCGGCGCATGAATTTCAGCCCCACGTTGCGCTGCTCGACATCGGCTTGCCCGTGCTCAACGGATACGAAGCCGCCCGAAAGATCAGAGAACAACCCGGGGGCAAGCAGGTAGTTTTGATCGCCGTGACAGGTTGGGGAGAGGATGTTGACCGGCAGCACTCCAGGGATGCCGGCTTTGATCATCATCTGGTGAAGCCGGTGGATATGGATGCGTTGACGAAATTGCTGTTGTCGGTTCACCCGCCGTTAGCGCAATCGGCCTGATCAATCTTTCTCTTACGGCCACCGAACTGATCTGATGGCTGGTCGTGGCGCACCCACGGTCACTGGCCGCTTTCCAAATTCAGATGGTGTCAATGCGAGTTTTTCTCTGCGTAGTCTCTGCGACCTTTGCGTCTCTGCGGTGAAGAGTCAGATTCAGGGAAACTCACCACAGAGCTTGCTGAGTAAACATACAAGACGCAGAGAACGCAGAGGTGGCGCAGAGAGTTTCTAATTAAGAGACTACCCAATCTACATCGCAATGACACCGCATTGGGGCGGTGGTACTCTTCACAAGTTAGCCTATGTGTTTCTTTCTTACCCGCCACTTGCGAAACCCTCACCGCGCGCTGATTCCGATTCTCCTGCTGACAACTTTCTGGTGCGCAAACGATGCCCGGGCCCAGGGTTGGTCCGCTAAGCTGGACGACACCGTCCGTTTTTACCAGGTGACCGACGTGGGAGCCATCGTTACGGGAACAAAGAAGTCGCTGTACGCGGTTGACGGAATGACCGGTGACATACTTTGGCGGCGGAAGGACAGTTCGCTGGATGAGAATGACGTAGCGCCCGTGCCCGGAACCGACCTGCTGCTGCTTAGTTTTGAAAAAGGCGAGCGCACGCGAATTGAAGCCGTAGACGTCCTTGGCGGCGAACCGATTTGGCAGAGCGAGAAGTTGCGCGGAGCGGTCATGCAAATGTGTGTCGAGCCCGACAGTAACCTTCTGGCCGTGATTTTGGTGCGGGACGCAAAGAGTCACGCCGGCGACGGCTTCAAGCGTCATCCTGTGATTCATGTTCTCGATCTTTCTACCGGTGAGGAACTGTGGAAACAGGAGATTGGCAGCGACGTAGAAATGATGCCCGCCCGCTGGACTGAAAAAGACGAGGTCGAATTCAGCCTGGACAATTACCACCCGCCTACCTTTCTCAACGGCCGGCTTTACCTCTTTTACGAAGGTGTGACTTCATACGACGCGCGCACGGGCAAAGCGCGGACCCGTGAAAAGTTTCGCGTAAACGAACAAGGTTTGGCCCTGACGGAAGCTACACCCACTTTCGATGACAACTTTATCTACACTTCGGGGCGTGGCCACGTCCGAGCCATCTCTCGGACGTCGGGTGACACCGAGTGGGAAGCGAAGGACTTGGGATTGACGCCAGAGATTGTCCTTGCCGATGGCGTCCTCTTTGCCCGCACCGGTGGACAGTTCACGCGGCTAAAAGACGGTGAGACAGTCGAGCGCGGACCCTACGGGGTCACCGCGATTGATGCGCGGACCGGAAAGGTTTCTTGGCGTTACAAAGGGGCGGACAAGGGGATAACGAACCTGGTTTTGCCCGATGCGAATACGATCGTGATAGCAGACCGCGACGACTTGATTACGATTGATGCGGCCACCGGCAAGCGGCGGAACCGTGCGCCGCATGGAATCAAGAAGGCTTCGTTCGCGCTGCTGAACGAAAGAGGCGAGATCGTTGTCGGGGGTCAGGAAGAAATCGCCGGCTTCGATCCGCGCAGCGGACTGGCAATCTGGCGGGCCCGTCATCCACCTCCCGGCCGGGGGCTGCTGCGGACGATTACCGCGATCGCGGCGCGCGCGGCTTCACTCTATTTTCGATTTGGCGGCGTGACGACCATGGCTTTTCGCGGGATTCAAATCGCGCGCACCGTGGCGTCGTTGGGCTCGGCAGCTTCAGCAAGCTGGTCCGGACTGGCGACCCGATCTTCATTATCGAATCTCCAAACCCTGGTCACGAATTCCGCCCGGTCATATGCGGCCGATCGATTCAAGCCATTCGGGATGATAGCTAAAGCACGACTGGGTCAGCGTCCCGGCGTTGGCAACCTCGGCGTTGGTAATCTGGGCGCCGGGATTCGTCAGCGCCTTGCGCAAAAACGTCCCGAGAACCTGCAAGAGCGGCTATTGGATCGCCTCGATCCGGCGCGACAGTTGGAACGCCTGTCGCGATTCCTGTGGCATCGCGAACGCCTGGCCACGCTGCGCGGCAACTGGATGTATTTCTACACCGATCTGAAAGGCGCCGGCGGCCACGGCCTTGCCGGAGTGAACATTCAAACCGGCACACAGGAACGGGCGGTGAGATTAGGCGACTTAGACGAACGTTTTGTTACCGACGAAGTAGCAGGAATGTTGTTTCTCGCGAACGGAAATCGACTGCTCGGATATTCCGTTAATCAGTAATCAGTTTTCGCCATCTGGGCCAGCAAACGCTATGACGCTGGCTGCAGTTGATTTATTAGCGCTCAAGATCATGTCGCAACCTGAGAGGCGGCTCGTGGTCGGCGCAGGATGTGGATGCGTCGAGCCAACAGTAATAGCAATTAGTCTTGACTCTTGCGAAGGGGTGATCTATTTTCCAGCCACCAAAGACAGTTCCGACTGGTTCCCCGAAAGTTTAAACTTTCGCCCGGATCTGTTGTCTTAGCCCGTCTCAGACATCCTGCATCCGCATCGCGGAGATGAAGGGAGGATGCATATAGAATGAAATCCTTTCGATTGTTTCTTGCTGCGTTATTTGTGTTCTGGCTGTTCGCAGGGACTTTTAGCAATCAGCGAGTGAGTCAGTCAGCTCCGGCGGAGGCTCGGCCGCTAGTCGTCTCATCCGCTGAGACCCTCCCACTGACGCTCAAGCGGATAACCAAGGAGACAACCATAGTCTCGAACATTGGCACCTTCCAGGTTGGCACCCTCACGGTCAGTGCCGATGGCCGCCGCTTCGCTTATGCGCGCAAAGAAAGCAAAGGCTGGGTGGTCGAGGTTGACGGCAAGATCGAAGGAATGTTCAAGGCTGTCGGGGTAATACACGGCCCGGTCGGAATCTACGCAAAGGTCGGGTTCCTGGACTTATTGGGAATCAAGCCAATGATCTTCAGTGCGGACAGCCGGCATCTCGCCTACAGTGCCCGGGAGGCGGATTCATGGTTCATCGTCAAGGACGGCGAGAAAAACAAGCCGTTTAAGTCCGTTGGCAGCCCCGTCATGAGCCGCGACGGTCAGCGGCTCGCGTATGCGGCTGAAGTTCCTGGTGGCTGGTGCATGGTGGTGGACGGAAATCCAGGGAAGCCTTTCGAGAAATTGGGGCCTCCAGCCTTCAGCCCGGACGGCCGGCGTGTCGCTTATGCCGCGCGTGCTGATGGCAAAGAGAGAATGGTCGTAGATGGCGTGGAGGGAAAAGTCTACGAAAGTCTCGACGTAGTCTCCGGCCTTGGGGCCTGGCTGGCTTTTCCTACCATGGTGGCCGAGTTTCCGGTCTTCAGCGCTGATGGCCGGTTGGCGCACCACGGCAAACAGTCGGATAAGTGGCATGTTGTCCTGGACGGACAGGAGAGCGAAGCCTTCAGGGAAGTCGGAGATATCGTTTTCAGCCCTGACGGGAAACGAACCGCTTTCTCCGCACGCAAGCCACCGTGGACTGCGCTCGTAGATGGCCAATCTCAAGGCTCCTTTGATAAAGCACCATTCATCATGTTTGGCCCGGACAGCCGACGCCTTGCTGTAGTCGGTGAATCAGGCGGGAAGCAGTCTCTCAGCCTCGACGGCAAAGAATTGGGAACTTACCAGGGCATCGGCGTCCCCACGTTTAGTCCCGACAGCAGCCGTCTCGCTTATGCGGTCAGGACGGCAAAGCAGTGGGCGGCGGTGATCGATGGAGTAACACAGAAGTCGTACTTATCGGTCGATCCACCCGCCTTTAGTCGCGACGGGACGCACGTAGCCTATGTTGCCGCGGTGTCCGAAGACCGTTGGATGGTCGTAGTCGATGGCGTCGAAGGAAAAATCTACGACGGCATTCTGAAGGGGTCCAGGATTGTGTTCACTGACGACAAACACTTCCATTACTTCGTCATTTCCCAGAAAGGGATTGTGTTTGTCGAAGAAGAGCTTCAGACGACGCAGTGAGATGCATCGCGAGAGTCGATGAAGGAAATATTAAGCCTTCATCACCAGCTCCAGTGAACGCCACGATTGACGAAGCAAATCGTTAATTTTCGCCCAGTCTGCTTCAGTCACGCCGCCCTGCTCAGCCTTGGTATCGCGAATCGTCATCGCTTCGGCGCGCAAGCGTCCATGCTCCATCAGGCGATCCGCCGGCACCCGATAAATCTCCGCCTGCAACTCAGCCAGCGCCCTTTCCAAATCGCCCGGCGCATGTTGGGCGCGCTGACGATGAATGATCCACCATTCCAGCTCTAGTCGTGCCACTCGATCGACATCAAATGGAATGTCGCTCACCTTTCGAATTTCGGAATAAAACTTGATCAGGTCAGGTAAGGCTTGCTCGTAATCTGAGCGTTGCTTGCCGCGCTTGAAAACAAAGGCCGCGTTCGCCGCATAGTAGGCCACCTTATTCGATCTGACGAAAGGCATGTGGTATTGAGTGCGCAACAGCTCCGTTAACTGATTGAACAGGCGCGCTTGCCGTTTGTCATAGTAGGAACGCCACATGGCCGTCTCTAATCGCGCAACTTCGTCCGGATCGAATTCGCGCAGGTGCGAAGTGCGCGGATAATACAAATCAAAGAGCACCCAGCCAATCAGCAGAATGAGCAGCAGCGCAACCGCCCGCACAATTATTCTTCTGGTTCGGCGTGGAGCTTCACTCGACATATTGAGCCTCAACGTGATATCTCAGTAGGTCGCTACCAAACAACGATATTATCTTTTTCTTTAGAGGACACAAACAAATGGCATACACCCATCAGGAACTGAAGCACAAGACCCTGGCCGAACTGCGCGACATTGCGAAGGATATCGAGCACGAAGCCGTACAGGGCTATACGCAGCTAAACAAAGAACACTTGGTAGTTGCCCTTTGCACCGCGCTGAATATCGATATGCACGTACATCACGACGTTGTCGGTATCGACAAGGCGGCGATCAAGTCGCGCATTAAGGAATTGAAGCAACGACGCACCGGCGCTCTGGCCGCCCACGATCACGCGCAACTCAAGGCCGTGCGCCGGCGCATCCATCGCCTGAAGCGGCAGATTCACAAAGCGACTGTCTAATGAGGCGGCACGGGCGTCCCGCCCGTGATTGCGTACTGATCACGCGCAGGATGCGCGTGCCACTCCCATTGACTTTCCTCACAAACTGGCATAGAAAACCTCACGCAATTATTCCAACAATTCTCTGAACGAAAGAGGTAGCTTTATGAAGCAGGCTATCAGTATCAATGTGAATGGTGTCGACCATCACGATGAAGTCGAGCCGCGTCTGTTGCTGGTGCATTATCTGCGAGACACGGTCGGGCTGACCGGCACACACGTCGGGTGCGAAACTTCGATTTGTGGCGCGTGCACCGTAATCGTTGACGGCCAGGCCGTCAAGTCATGCACGATGTTCGCGGTTCAGGCCGACGGCTCTAACGTCACCACCATCGAAGGCCTCGCCGCCAATGGCCAGCTACACCCGGTGCAGGAAGGATTCTGGGAACAGCACGGTTTGCAATGCGGTTATTGCACGCCGGGAATGATCATCGCTTCGGCCCAGCTCATCGATCGCAATCCCAACCCATCCCGCGACGAGATTCGTCACGGCCTGGAAGGAAATTTGTGCCGTTGCACTGGGTATCAACATATTGTGGAAGCGGTTGAGTATGCGGCAAAGAAGTCCGGAGCGGATAGCTGATGAAGATCGAAGAGCAACGAACCGGTGAGGATGACTTGGAAACTTACGGATGGAGGTTCGTCAAAAGCACGTTCATTACCGTTTTGTGGATGGCTTGCGTAATTGTTTTTGGCAGCCTGATATTACTCGCACTCTTGCAACTTCTGCCTCTTAACAATTAGGGGGAGGGAATCATGACTAAACTCGTCGGACAAAGAATCAAACGAACTGAAGACCCGAGACTGATCAAGGGCCTGGCGCATTATGTCGACGACATTCGGTTGCCCGACACGTTGCATGTCGCGTTCGTGCGCTCAATGTACGCGCATGCTCGTATCAAGAGCCAGGATGCAAGCGGGGCCCTAAAGGTGCCCGGATTTGTCCAGGTATACGGAGGGGCTGATGTTGCGCAAATGATCGGTCCCGTGCCGTGCGCAGCCCCGCTGCCCGACCTCAAAGTGCCTGATTACCGCGTCGTCGCAACGGACCATGTAGTTTTCGTGGGCCAACCCATCGCCGCCGTCGTCGCGACAGACCAGTATGCGGCACGCGACGCGGCTGATTTGATAATGGTTGATTACGAAGAACTGCCTCCGGTCGTGGATGTCGAAGACGCGGCAAGAGGTGGGCCGGTCATCTACGAAGAATTCGGCGACAACATCGCCTACAAACTGACTTCGGGCGAAGGCGATATCGACGCGGCTATGAAATCAGCCGATCGGATTGTCAGCCAAAAGATGATCCACCAGCGGCTCGCCCCCATTGCCATGGAGCCACGCGGCGTGCTGGCGCGGTATTTTCCGGGTGAAGAAGAACTAACCGTTTGGTCGTCGACACAGATCCCGCATCTGTTGCGAACTCAACTTGCTCTGATGATCGGCATTCCCGAAAACAAACTGCGCGTGATTACGCCGGAAGTTGGCGGTGGCTTTGGCTCGAAACTAAACGTGTATGCGGAAGAGGCACTGCTCGGTTGGATTTCAATGCAACTGGGCAAACCGGTCAAGTGGATCGAGACACGGCGCGAGAACGTGCAATCCACCATTCATGGACGGGCGCAGGTTGGCACCGTTGAAGTGGGATGCCGCAACGACGGCACGATCACAGGTCTGCGTTACAACGTGGTCGCTGATCTCGGCGCCTATCACCAGTTGCTGACACCGGCGATTCCGACGCTGACGGGGCTGATGCTTTCGGGGGCATACAGAATTCCGGCAATTCAAATGAATGTCACCGGAGTCTTTACCAACAAGATGTCCACCGACGCATATCGCGGCGCGGGCCGGCCTGAAGCCACCTATGTGGTCGAGCGGGCCATGGACATCGTGGCGGCTGAATTGAAGATGGATCCGGTTGACGTGCGCCGCAAAAACTTTCCCGCGGCCAGCGAGTTTCCTTTTCACACTGCCACCGGACTGGATTACGACAGCGGAGACTACGAAGCCGCGCTGGATAAGGCGCTGGATCTTTCCGGCTATCAAAAGCTCCGCGCTGAACAAAAGCAGGCGCGCGCTGAGGGCAGGCTGGTTGGCATCGGCATGTCGAGCTACGTCGAAATCTGTGCGCTTGGCCCGTCGCAGGCGATGCCGGCGGGCGGATGGGAAAGCGCCACCGTGCGTATCGAGCCGACGGGAAAAGTTACGGTCATGACCGGGGCTTCGCCACACGGACAGGGGCAGGAAACTTCGTTCGCCCAAATCGCCGCCGACGAACTCGGCGTAGACCTCAACGATGTGACGGTAATTCACGGCGATACCGGCATCGTTCAGTACGGCATCGGAACTTTCGGGAGTCGCGCTACGGCGGTTGGCGGGACGGCAATGCTAATCGCCATTCAAAAACTGAAAGAGAAGGCGGCGAAGATTGCCGCGCACATCCTGCAGTCTGACGCTTCACGACTCGCCTTCGAAGGTGGACGATATTATTTGCCGGCTGCGGCCCCAGCTACGACCCCGATCTCAGACCCCGTCGTTGCGGTTGGCGAAGCGCCGGCTGGAGCGTTGCCTGAGCCACAGACTGAAGGCAGAACAAACCTGACGATTCAGGAAATCGCTTTGGCGGCCCACATCGCGAAAGAACTTCCCCCGGACATGGAACCGGGCTTGTCAGCTACTTACTTTTTCGAACCAAAGAACTTTACCTTTCCATTCGGCACGCACATCTGTGTCGTAGAGATTGATAAGGACACGGGCGAGACGAAATTCCTGCGTTACGTAGCGGTCGATGACTGCGGCAAAGTGATCAATCCGCTGCTGGTCGACGGCCAGGTGCACGGCGGTATTGTCCAGGCGATCGGACAAGCGCTTTACGAAGAAGTCGTCTATGACGAGCAAGGCCAACTCATCACGGGCGAGTTGATGGACTATGCAATTCCGCGTGCTTCCCAACTTCCGTGGTTCGAACTCGATCGGACTGAGACGCCTTCGCCGGTTAATCCGCTGGGCGTAAAAGGAGTGGGCGAAGCCGGCACCATCGGCGCGACGCCGGCAGTCGTGAACGCGATTGTCGATGCATTGTCGCCTTATGGCGTAAAGCATTTGGATATGCCGGTGAGACCGGAGAATGTTTGGAAGATCATCAACGCTTAATTTGGAGTGCGCTGACTTGTCAGCGCTTTCGAAAGCGGCGACTAGTCGCCGCACTCCAAAAAGGAGTTCATCATGATTTCAGCACAATTCGATTATGTCCGCGCCAACACTTTGGATGAAGCCTTAACGCTGCTGGCCCAAAACGAAGACGCGAAGATTCTAGCCGGCGGACACAGCCTGATTCCGGCGATGAAATTGCGCCTGGCCCAGCCGCCGATGCTGATAGACATCGGCCGCATCAGCGATCTCGCTTACGTTCGCGAAGCGGACGGGCAGATTCGTATCGGCGCGATGACGACGCATTATCAAATCGAATCCTCGGGCTTGCTGAAGAGCATTTGTCCGTTGCTGCCCGAGTGCGCGGGAGCGATCGGAGACGTGCAAGTGAGGAACAAAGGAACGATCGGCGGGAGTGTTGCCCACTCTGATCCAGCGGGCGATTGGCCAGCCGCGATGATTGCTCTTAACGCTGAGCTTGTAGTTGCCAGCAAGAATGGGGAACGGGTGATAAAGGCCGACGATTTCTTTCTCGATCTGCTGACCACTGCACTTGAACCCGGCGAGATTCTACGCGAGATTCGCATCGACAAATCGAACGGCCGCACCGGTCAGGCTTACACCAAGATGCACCATCCCGCGTCCGGCTTTGCAGTCGTCGGCGTGGCCGCGAGTCTCACGATTAATGGAGATGGCGATTGTGAAAAAGCGAGTATCGGCATTACGGGCGTCTCGTCGAAAGCCTATCGGGCAGCGGCAGCTGAAGGTGGTCTGAATGGGGTGAAGCTGGATGAGAAAACGATCGCGAGTGCCGCGTCGCATGCCACCGAGGGCGTGGACGTGAATGGCGATCTGTTCGCGTCGGCGGATTATCGTCGCCACCTGGCTGAAGTCTATCTGAAGCGTGCGATCACCGCGGCTCTGAATCGTATCGGTTGATCGGTTTAGAGGCGGGCTACTGCCCGCCATCTTGATCTTAATAGCAATTCTTAAAAGGCGGGCGGTAGCCCGCCTCTAAACTTTCATGAAGATCCAGGGCACACAGGAAGTCCACGCACCGCGCGAACGCATCTACGCTTTGCTCACCGATCCTAGTGTTCTGCAACGGTGTATTCCCGGCTGCGAATCTCTGGAGAAGTTTGCAGAGGACGCCTATGCCGTTACCATCAAGGCCGGCATTGGCATGATTAAGGGCACCTTCAAAGGCAACGTGCATCTTGCAGACATGCGCCCGCCCGAGCATTACCAGATTGCCGTCGACGGCAAAGGCGGCCCCGGTTTTGTGAAAGGGGTCGGAGATTTCGACCTCGAAGAACAGGACGGGGGAACGCTGATAAGGTACACCGGTGAAATGCAGGTTGGCGGGGCAATCGCGGGCGTGGGCCAGCGGATGATTGAAGGAGCGGCGAAGATGCTGGCCGCGCGATTCTTCGCCGCACTGGAAGCGGAAACCAAAGCCCCCGACACGGCAACTACTTCCTAATACAGTTATCGCCGATCGCGATTCACTTAGTAAGCCCTTAACAGCTTCTTTCGGATCGCGGCTTTCTCCTTTTCGCTCAGCTTGAAGTTGTAGTCGTAGATCGAGTTCTCCCAATTCCCGTACATCGGGTTAGGCAACACGATGAAACGCGTGCCGAATTTAGGTTTGTTCATGTCCACCGCGATAATTCTGGAGTCGACAGTCTTGCTGTCTTCAAAGACTGCCGCAAAATCATTCAGATCGTCGCCCATCAACAGCACCACATGATACCTGGCGCTGATACTTTGCCGGCGCGGCTCTTTGCTTGAACTCCCGGTTGCGGGAGCGACCAGCAAAGTTTCGTCGGTGACTTCGGGAAAGCCGAGCAGCCTCAGGTTTTTGGCGGTCCCTTCCTTTTCGATCGGTTTCCGATTGGTGACATAGAAGACGCGCACGCGACGCGAAGCCGCATAGCGAAGAAACTCCAACGCTCCGGGGACGGTCCCAGCTTCCGCGCGATTGATCCACGCCGTCCATCCTTGCGGATAATTCTCGCGTTCCTTCACCAGCCTCGCCTGGTAAGGACTGTTGTCGAGAATTGTCTCGTCAATATCGACGATAATGGCGCGGCGCATCTTGAGGCGTCGATTCTGCAAGTCCCGATCAAGCAGCATGCGCGCCAGCGCGAAACTTTGATACGACAGCGCGCGTCTTTCCCCGGATGACTGTTGCCACAGGATCGCGTTTTCAAGGTTGTCGTTTTCGGCTTTGGTCTGTTGCGCTGGGGTAATCGGCGCGAGCGCGCCCAGCCAGCAAGCCACTCCCAATATCAAAAGACTGAGCACCCGCTTCGGATGCGGATGCGGATTGATAGGTTTCATTTGCGTGTCCTTGGTTTTCCCGTGAAGAGACTTGCCTGCCAGTATCAGAATCAATCAATCATCATTATTGGCGGGCGTCTGAATTGTAAGCCGTCAATCTTTGTTCACGCCGGGCCCTGGCGATGAATGATTCGATATCCGGAATGCTGCGTGCCAGCGCGCCGGTCATCCATTTCACGCCGTCTTCGGTCACCAACATGTCGTCTTCAATACGCACGCCGATGCCTTTGTATTTCTCAAACACAGGTTTCACGGCGGCGATGAATTTTTCGTTCGCCGGGTTCTTCGGCAGATTGTCCAATGCGTCCAGCCGGATGTAGATGCCTGGTTCGTTGGTAAAGACCATGCCCGGTGCAAACACTGAGCCTCCGCCCACGTCATGAACATTCATTCCCAGCCAGTGTGATGTGCCATGCATAAACCACAGGCGATACTGCCAATCCGAAGTGCGATCCGTAATGAGTCCGAGCCTTAGCAAACCGTCTTTAATCACTTCGGTGGCGGCGTTATGTACTTGCGAGAGCGTCGCTCCCGGCTTAATGACTTTCGCCCCGGCCTCTTGTGCGTCATAGACAACCTGGTAAATCTCCGCCTGCTCTTTGGTGAACTTGCCACTAACGGGAAACGTGCGCGTCACGTCGGCAGAGTAATGGCCGTACTCGGCGCCAACATCCATCAACATGAGTTGGCCTGCCTTTACCGGCCCCTGCGACTCTTCGTAGTGCAAAGTCGTCGCGTTGGGTCCACAACCGACGATGTCCGGGTAACCCCAATTGTCTGCATTACGCAACTTGAATGTGTATGCGACCTGCGCGTCGACTTCGTATTCCCACTTGGCCTGCAATGCGAATGCCTGGGCGCGCTGATGCGCTTCGATGCTGATATCGATCGCATGCTGCATCAGTTGCAGCTCCATCGGCGATTTGCGCACTCGCATCTGGGCAAAGATCGGAGACGCGTTCTGAATCGCGTAACCGTAATCTTTGGTCCAGGTGGCCGCGAAACGTTGCTCCTGCCTGTATTCCCGGCTCTCTCCTTCGGGCGGAAACTGGAGTAAGTACAGCCCCGCCTGATTGTTGGTTGCAGCGCTGAACAGGCCTTCAAAACCCGAAGCGTCTCCAGCGGTGGACGACATCAGAATGTTCTCAGGCTTGGGCCGGTAAGCCTCATGCTTGCGCATCGCGTTGGCGAATGCCACAAACTCGGTTGCTTCCCAGATTTCCTTAACGCCTGAGAGTTGCGCCGCTTCCTGCGCGCTGTACATGTGGCCCGTCCATGTTTCCGCCAACGGGTTGCGGCGCGGCAGAAACAGAATTTCGGGTAGTTGCGGGTTACCCGGCATCAGTACCAGCGTCGCTCGCTTCTGGTTGAGATTGGTCAGGTAATAAAGATTGTTCTCTTGTCGGAACTGATAGTCGACGTCGTTTGCATAGACGCGGGGCTCAGCGCTGAAGAGTATCAACAGCCCCTTCGGCCCAATTGTCTCAGCAACGTGTTTGCGTCGAGCTGCCAGTTCTTCCACTCGCTTGGCGTCGTCGAATACCGGAGCCGGGGGTGTAATCCTGATTACCGGAGGAGCCGAGCCTTCAGACGCCGCACGTGACTGGACCAGAGGCAGCGCAAAGACTGAAAGCAGAATGCCAAGCGCCAGGATAGACGCTGAACGAAACACGAATCGTCGAGTCATTTTCAACTCCTGAATCTTGCCGGTGTACTGTTGAACTTTGCGGGATTTCATCTAGCAATCAGAAAGTTTTGGAATTCGTTGGACGTCGCTCAAGGATTGGGACGCTTACGATTTGGTCTTTGCCCGGTCGGAATGACCCGCGTCGTGCCGTCCGGCATGATCATGACGCGCGTGCCGTCCGGCTGAGTCACGACTCGAATACCATTCGGAAATGTTCTCACCTTGGGGATTTCGGGTTTTCCCGGTGGATGACCCGGTGTTTGCGGATTACGAAATGGATCGTAGTTCGGCGGACTTTGTCGTGGCATTACCTGAGTATTACCGCGGTCTGGGTTGCGGTCGCGGTCGTGAGAACCCACAGTAGGAGCAGTCGGCTGGGTTTGCTCGGGCTGGCTGATCTCAGGCTTTTTCTCGGCGGTTCGCTTCGATGTAGCTCCGCGCGAAGTGGTTTCAGCCTTTGCCTTTTCAGGCTTTGATTCGGAACTCTTCGTGGGATCAACCTGAACTGAATCAACGGTGGTTCCTTTTTCCGCCTGATTGGATTCCACCGGTTGCACCGGAGTCTGAGTTGTGGCAGCAGCATTCTCCCGCGCTTGTTTTCGCAACCGATAGATGTAAAACCCGCCTGCGCCTCCGGCAAGCAGGATCAAGACCAAAGCCGCTCCCAGCCATACCTTTGCACGGCTGGCAATCGCGGGCGGTCGCACCACCGTCGCTGTTTCGCCTAACGAAGTGGCCGCTCGAACACTGGTGGCATCACCAGCCAGCAAAGTTCGCGCTTCGCTGGACATGGGCTTAGTCATAGGCCTGGTTTGAGCGCCGCCGACTCTCGTACCCTGCTCGAGCAGAACCGTATTCGCGTTGGCCAAAGCCGCAGCATCAGCGCCCACGATCGTGGCCTCATCATCCGCAGATTGAGTCGCTGCTATCCGCAGGGCCTCGCGCATTGCCACTGCTGAGGCAAAACGATCGTCTCGCTTTTGTGACATGCCTTTGGCCAGCACCGAAGCGACGGCACGGCCCAAATGCGGAGTGACTTCGTTCGCGGGAATCAGCGGATCAGGCTGGCCATTAACAATCGCTGCCGCCCGGCTAAGCGCGTCGGGAGGCTTAACATTGGTGACCAGGTGATAGATCGTCGCCGCCAACGCATAGATGTCGCTGCGCGGATCCGTCCCCAAACCCTGCACCTGTTCGAGTGGGGCATAATTCGGTGTATAGCCAAAGATGCTCGCCGAGGTGGTGACTACCGACATTTGCCCAGCCGATCCCTTGGCCAGGCCAAAATCGAGCAGCACCGCCTGGCCGCGAGCCGTTAGTTTCAGGTTCTGTGGCTTGATGTCGCGATGAATGATTTGAGGATCCTGCGTGTGCAGATAATCGAGCGCGTCACAAAGCTGGTCGGCCCAGCGTAGAACTTCATCCGGCGCAAAAGGGCCTTGCGCCTTCGTCAGCATTGCAAAAAGATCTTCTCCGGCGATGTACTGCATCACCAGAAACTGACCATCACCCTCGTTGAAATGATCGCTCACTCGGGGCAGGGCCTGGTGATGAAGGCGCGCCAGCATACGGGCCTCGCGCTCGAACTGCTTGCGCAGCCTTTCTTCGGTAAAAAGCGTTTCCTTCAGCGCCACTACGGTGTCGAGTCTTTCGTCTATTGCTTCGTACACCGCGCCCATGCCGCCCTGACCAAGCTGTCGAACAATTTTGTACCTTGCCTGAAGGATTGTGTCTGGTGAAAGCATCTCTAGAAATTCCCTTAATTCGCTTGCTCGAACGAGTCTATCATTGCACGCATCGCAAGGCCAACGGGTTCAATCTCTTTTTTTGCTGGAATTAGCGCCGCTTTTTCACGTCGCGACAGTTCATTTCCATTTGACGAGTTGGACAGGCAATTGGTCTTTTGAGCCTTGCGGCTTTGAGCGTATGCTAGGCGGGCATGAGCCAGCCCATCTCTGACGATTCAGACGGCGAGATCATCGACGTCGGGCGCGCTAGACCGCGTCGCCGCCGCTGGCGATGGCTGTTACTCGTCGTAATTCCTGGCCTGCTATTCGCCGCAGCGCGCGGTCCGTCCATTTACGTTTCCGCACTCTGGTTCGACTCCCTCGGGTACTCCTCTGTTTACTGGTTCGTCTTCAAGATGAAGGTCGGGCTGTTTGTGATCTTTTTTGCGCTGACCGTATTGATTCTGAAGAGCGGATTTTGGTTGGTCGAGCGGGCTTTTGCTGATGTAGCGATGGAGCGTCGCACGATCATCGTCAACGAGCAACCCGTAAACTTTTCGCCGGCGCGTTTGCTCAGACCTCTGGCCTGGGTCGTTTCAGTGTTGGCGGGTTTGTTGTTCGGTCTGGGCATGCGCGAAGCCTGGCGCACCTTTGCGCTCTACTTTCATCGTGTGCCGACCGAGTTCGCTGATCCGATTTTTCATAAGCCGGTCGGTTTCTACCTGTTTACGCTGCCCCTATATGACACGATCAGTTCGTGGCTACTGTACCTGTCCATCATTATTCTGATTGCCGCGATCATCTATGCGCTACTCGCCGTTACTCAGCAGGGATTGTCCACCGCAGGCGATGTCACCAGGGCTCGCCGGATCAGCCTGGCTTCGGTTTCGGGTGCCCTCGCACCGTGGCTGCTGATTCTGGCCTGGCGGTTTCTGCTTTCGCGTTACCCGTATCTTTGGGACGATCATCAAACGTTTTCCGGCGTTACTTACGTCGAGGCGAATCATCTGCTTCCCGGTTATGTTTGGGTGGCGGGCGCCTTAATCCTCGCCGCGCTAATCGCATTGGTTAACGCCTTCGCATTTCGTCGGATCCGAATCCTGATTGCCGGGGTTGCTATTCCGGTGATTGTCTATTTGGTGGCAGCAGTGATTGTTCCCTGGTACGTCACAAATTTTGTCGTTAAGCCCAACGAACTCGGTCGTGAAACTCCGTACATCGAACACAACATAGTCTGGACCCGCCGGGCCTTCGGCGTCGACCGTATCGAGCAAAGAAACTTCGAGGCCGAAACTTCAGTTGAGGCGTTCGATTTACAAAACAATCGAGCCACGTTAGACAACATTCGCCTCTGGGACTGGCGCGCGTTACAGGACACACTGAAGCAAATCCAGGCGATTCGCACTTACTATGATTTTCCGGACGTCGACGTCGATCGTTATCAGATCGGCGGACAAGGGCGACAGGTAATGATTGCGGCTCGCGAGTTAAACGATACGAAGCTCCCCGAAGCGTCGCGAAACTGGATCAACGAGAGGCTGATTTACACTCACGGATACGGCGTGACGATGAACACCTCAAACGGGTTCACGCCTGAAGGCATGCCGCGATTCATTCTCTCGAACATGCCGATTGAATCGACCGCGACCGAATTGAAAATCTCGCGACCGCAAATCTATTTTGGCCAGGAGACCAATACCGACGTCTACGTCAAGACCAAGCAGAAAGAATTTGATTTTCCCCAGGGCGAATCGAATACTTACACCAGCTATGAAGGCAACGGAGGAATCCGAGTGGGCGGCGGCTTGCGCCGGTTACTCCTCGCCTGGGAAGTCGGCGACTTGAGCAAGCTGCCGTTTTCCGACGACGTCCTCGCCGAGAGCCGGATGATGATTCATCGAAACATCCGGGAGATCGTAAACGGCATCGCGCCTTTTCTGGTTTACGACCGTGATCCTTACATTGTCACCGGCAAAGACGGCGGCCTTTACTGGATGATCGACGCCTTTACCGAGTCGTCAACCTATCCATATTCCCGGCATCACAAGGTCGAGAACAACGAGATCAACTATATCCGCAACAGCGTCAAGGTTGTCATCGACGCCTACAACGGTACGACTCGCTTTTACGTGTTCGATCAGCAGGACCCTTTGATTGCCGCTTATCGCGGGATCTTTCCCAAACTGTTTTTGGATGCCAGTCAGATGCCGGAGGATCTGCGCGCCCACATCCGCTACCCTGAGACGCTGGTGCGCGTGCAAGGAGAGGTCTTCAGCCTTTACCACACGACGAGCCCGAAAGTTCTCTTCCAACAAGAAGACGTCTGGAGCGTCGCCCAGCAAGTGGGCGTGGACGAGCAGGACAAAAAACAGATCCAGACCATCGATCCCTATTACGTCTTAATGCAACTTCCGGGCGAGCAAGTCAAAAGCGAATTCGCTCTAATACTTCCGTTCACCCCGGCCAAACGAAACAACATGATTGGCTGGATGGCTGGGCGTTGTGACGGCGAAGACTACGGCAAGCTTCTGGTTTATGACTTTCCCAAGTCACGTTTGATCGATGGGCCGCTGCAAATCGAAGCCCGGATTGATCAAAACGCGCAACTGTCGGCCCAATTCAGTCTCTGGAATCAGCAGGGCTCGCGGGTGGTGCGCGGTCATCTGTTGGTCATTCCGATCGGCCGCTCGTTGCTCTATGTTGAGCCGATATACCTTAGAGCCGAAAGCAGTCCTATGCCCGAGTTGCGGCTGGTTGTCCTGGCAACACAGGACCGGCTCGGATACGGCGCGAGCTTTGAAGAGGCGCTCAACAACCTATTCGGAGAAGCCGCCAAGGCTTCACCCGAGGCGAAGGGCGAACAGCCTAAGCCCCAACCTAATGCTTCGCCCAACGCCACGCCGAAGCCCTCCGCGTCACCTACGCCACAAGGCGTTGGCCCGCAGAACGTCCAGCAGTTAGTCAATCGTGCGATTCAGGAGTTTCAGGAGTATCAGCGGCTAACGTCCGAGGGCAAGTTGGCTGAAGCTGGAAAGAAGCTTGAGGAACACAAACGTACACTCGAAGAATTGAAGAAGGTTACCGCAAAACCGTAGGTCCTAATCATACCTGGATGCGAGACTCCCGTTTTTAGATCCCGCATCGACTGCCAAACCAAACCTTTCGGCACTTTCTTACTTGATTTTCTCCTGGAGTTTCTTTGCCAGGGCCACCGCTTCTTCGTGTTCCGGTTCATAACCGGGAGCCGGTTTCATCGCCAGTAAATGATCGATTTGCTTGCGCGCATCCTCATTCCGACTTAGCTCGGCATAGGCCTCGGCAAGATGCAGGCGCAGCAGGGAATTGTTGGGGCCAAAGCGCAGTCCCTTTTCAAGATACTCCACCGCTTTCTGGGTATCGCCGCCAAAAACCCTGGGCGCCTGCAGGTAGACCTGGCCCAGAACCATGTATGCACTACCGGATTGGTAACCTTCATTTAGTTTGAGGACCGCTTCCATCTCTTGCTTGATGTAATCGATGTCCGAGTAGCCACTCAGAGTGCTGATCTGGGCGTTGCCCCCATAGTTCGCCCCGAGCCAGAAATGACCGTCAGGTTTTCCGTCTTGCAACCTTACGGCCAATTTTCCAGCTTCAATTCCTTCGCGAAAGGACTTCTCCGGTTCGCCGGATTCCGGACTGTGGGCGCCAAGGTAGTAATTGAACTTCGCGAGTCGCCAGGCCAGTTCATAGTTCGTCGCGTCGTCGGCCTGTGCCTGACGAAGGGCAACCAACCCCTGCCGGACCTTCGATAGGTCTGAGCGGACAGCATAAAGGGTGTCAGCCTCGGCTATGGCCTCGGCCACCGGACGCGTCGCCACGCGATTTTCAGTCATCGCGGCGTCTTTTCGACAGGAAATACTACCCATGAGGAGGGCCAAGGCACCGAATAAAAGCGCGCCTTTCCACGCATTTGCTACCTGACGGAGTGATTCTTGGTCCATATTGTCTAGTGCATTCATACAGAGCTAAATTGCCTTCCTATTCTTTCGAGGATAAGGTATATTGACCCGCGCAACACCCGGAAAACCAGGCGGAGAAGTTAATGGCAGCGGCAGCATTCTACGATCTCGAGGGCACTCTGGTTAGCACCAACCTGGTTCACACGCTCGGCTTTTACGCGCGGAATCAACCAAACCTCATTCGCAGTTTTACCAAGAGCGCTGCCACGCTACTCAGCGTCCCATTATTCGCGGTCAGCGATCAGTATAGCCGAAAAGTCTTTAACGATCTTTTTTTCAAGAGGTACAAAGGCGAAACCGAGGACCGGATGCGCTTCTTTGCAGAAGATCTGTTTCTGAAGGTCCTCAAGCCGGCGGTTTTTCCGGGGACGTTTGAATTGATCGAGAAATCGCGGAGTCTGGGTTTACGTCAGGTAGTTGTCACCGGCGCTCTGGATTTTTCGGTCGAGCCTTTGATGAAGTACCTGGGCATCACTGACTATGTCGCGAACCGGCTTGAGTTCGTGAAAGGCAAAGCCACAGGTCGGTTGTTGCCGCCAGTGCTGGCAGCGGCAACAAAGGCCTCTTGGATCAGGAACTTTGCCGAACGGGAAGGTATCAGCCTGAGTGAATCGTTTGCCTACTCTGACAGCATCAGTGATTTGCCGATGTTATCGATTGTCGGGCATCCGGCAGTCGTAAATCCGGATCTGCGCTTGCGGCAAACTGCTTTGCATCACGACTGGCCGATTTTGAATTTGAAGTAACACAGACTTTAGTCTGTACCACAAAAACTTATGGCCCTTCAGCTAAGACGAAAAACACACGAGTCGATCGTTTACATCGACAGCGACAGCGCGCCGCGCATTATGCCTTCGGGAGAAGACTTTATCCTCGAAGACCTGCCCGTCGGCACGCGCGTACTCTATCCCAATCCGCCGATGAAGGGCCTGCCCAACCGCGAGGCGGCGATTCGATATGCGCTAAACCACCCGCTCGGTTGCGATCCGCTGTTTGCCCAGCTCGAGCCGGGGATGAAAGTAACGATTGCGGTTGACGATATCAGTCTTCCCTTGCCGCCGATGGCTACGCCCGACATTCGCCAGACGGTGCTTGAGATCGTACTCGGCATGCTGGCCGGTCACGGTGTTGACGACGTGCACATCATCATCGCTAATTCCCTGCATCGCAAAATGACGGCTTGGGAAATGAGGCGGATGGTCGGGCAAAAGATCTATGACGAGTTTTATCCCGATCGTTACTACAACCACGATGCTGAATGGAAGGAAGGGCTGATCAAGATTGGCGAGAGCCGTCACAAAGAGCCGCTGGTGCTCAACCGGCGGGCCGCGGAAAGCGACTTGCTGATTTACTGCAACATCAACTTTGTGCCGATGGATGGCGGCCACAAGTCGGTGGCCGTGGGCCTCTGCGATTACGAATCGCTGCGCGCTCACCACGAACCGCAAACCATACGCGACTCAGATAGTTACATGGATCCGGCGCGGTCAGAGTTAAGTAATAAATGTGGTCGCCTGGGCAAGATTGTCGATGAGCAACTGAACGTTTTTCACATCGAAACCTCCATCAATAATCGGATGTACAAAGGCGACATGGATTTTCTGCTGAAGAATGAAGATGACTTCACGGCGTTTGACCGTATGAAGTTCGAAGCCATGCGCTACACGATGGGCAAATTGCCGCGCCAGGCACGGCGCAAACTCTTGCACTCGCGGCCGTCGCAATACGAGATGACGGCGTGTTTCGCCGGCAAAACTGAGCCGGTGCACGAGAAGATTCTCGAGAAAGGATTTCAGCAATACCTGATTCCGGTGCGGGGACAGTGCGACATTCTGATAACGGGGATTCCCGACATCTCGCCCTATAACGTGTATTCAGTGCTGAATCCGCTGTTGGTGCAGGTGATGGGTGTTGGATATCACTTCAACTTCTATCGCAACAAGCCACTCTTAAAAAAAGGCGGCGTGCTAATCATCCATCATCCCTGTTACGACGAGTTCGATCACAATTTCCATCCGAGTTACATCGAATTCTTCAATCGCCTGTTGCCGGAATCGCGTGATGCTTTCTATCTGCGTGATAAGTACGAACGCGAGTTCGCCAACAATCCGAGTTACGTTGAGATGTATCGCCGCGGAAATGCCTATCACGGCGCGCATCCGTTTTTCATGTGGTACTGGGGCGAAAACGGCCGCCAGCATATCGGCAAGGTGATCGCCGCCGGCGCCGAGAACGCCCACGTGCCGGCGATGCTGGGCTGGGAGCGCGCCGACAATTTGACTGAGGCAATCGCAATGGCGCGCAATTACATGGGGAGTTCGGCGGAGATTACCATGCTGCATCAGCCCATGATTGGCATCGCGGACATGGAATAGTTGATGAGCAGAGAAGCCGCAAAGTTAATTGTCGTGCGCGCAATCGCGTTTGCCAGCACGCTCGTCTTCTCGCTGGCGATCGTGAACAGCCGGCCGCGTTATGAAGAACAGCGGCAGAGGTACTTCGCGGAAGCGGCGATGGATGGGAACCTGCGCCGTCTGCAAATACTTCATTTCGCGGGCGCCAACGTTAATTCGCGCAGCAACTGTTGTATGCCGCTGTTCCTGGCTGCCAGCGAAGGCCGGGTCGATGTCGTTCGTTACCTGCTCGACCAGGGGGCCGACGTCAATGCGCACGAACAATTCGGTGATACGGCGCTTACCGAAGCTGTCTTCAACGGCCGTTTGGCGGCCGCAAAAGAGCTCCTGTTTCGTGGCGCTGATGCAAACGCAATTGGCGCGGAAGGCACGGCGCTCGACATCGCAATCAACAGGAATCATACGGAGATCGCAGCATTGCTGACGCATCATGGCGCAAAGCGGGCCTGCGAGATCCGCCGCTGTGGTTAAGGTTTCTAAGAGCATGACGACCAGACTTTCACCCACTGAGATTTACAAGGACCGAAGGATTTTCCTGATCGGCGGCACCGGCTTTTTGGGCAAAGTCACGCTGAGCATGTTGCTGCACCGCTTTCCGAATATCGGAAAAGTCTACGTCACCGTACGAGCCCGATCTCAGGAAGAGTCTGAGACGCGCTTCTGGAACAACGTGATCAGCGCGCCACCTTTTGATCCGCTGCGCGAGCGATACGGCGACGCGCTGGAAGGATTCATTCGCGACAAAGTTGTAATCGTCGGCGGCGACATCGCGGAAAACAATCTTGGTTTCAACGAGGAAGAGGCCCAACGGATCGCGGATGATTTGGACGTCATCATCAACTCTGCGGGCAACGTTACTTTCAATCCGACACTCGAGAGTGGCTTGCGCACCAACGTCGTGGGCACGCGCAACGTGCTCGCTTTCACCAAGCGCATGCAGCGGCCCTGCCTGATTCATATTTCGACGTGTTTCGTCGCGGGTAACCGGTGCGGCGCCGTCTGGGAGAACGACGATGTAATCGGATACTTTCCGCGCAAGGATGAACTCAAGGGCGTCGAGTTTTCAGTCGAGCAGGAGATTCAGGATTGCGCGAAGATGTCTGCGCGCGCGCGCGAAGAAGCCAAAGATGCGATGCGAGTTGCGCAGTTTCGCGAGCAGGCGCGCAAACGTCTCAACGAAGAAATGCGTGACGCGGACGATCCGGACGCGCTGGGACTGGCCGTCGCACGCGAACGAAAAGTATGGACGCGCAATCGTTTGACGGAGCTCGGCATCGAACGCGCCAAGTTCTGGGGTTGGCCAAACATCTACACCTACGCCAAGGCTTTGGGCGAGCAGCTCGTAGCCGCTGAGACCGGAATCGTGCGCAGCATCGTGCGGCCCAGCATCGTCGAGTCGGCAAAAAGCTATCCGTTTCCCGGCTGGAATGAAGGATTCACGACTACCGCGCCGATCATCTTCATGGCCCTCAAAGGCCAGCGTCAGATTCCCGCAAACGAGAAATTGATCCTGGACATCACGCCCGTCGATCAAGTTTCGGCAGTCATGCTGGCCGTCGCGGCTCAGGCCTGTGTTGAAGAACCAAAGCTGGTTCATCAGGCGGCCACCGGCGATGCGAATCCCAATAACATGGAGCGCATCATCTCGTTGGTGGGCTTATTCAGGCGCCAACAGGAGCTGGAGAAAAAGGACGGCCTGCGCCTATTCCATGAGATATCAGCTCGCTTTGAGCCTTTCCGCGTAACCCCGGAACGTTTCGAATCAACGTCGCTGCCAATGATGAACAAAGCGGCGAAGCGAGCCTCAAGCCTGCTGGATCGGGCGCGCCCGCGTTGGGGCGGCGGACGCTACGAAGGTGTTATCAACCGGATGAAGCAGACCGTCGACCGGGTTGAGGAAGAAACGCGCGAAGCTAAAGAAGCATTCGAAATGTTTCTGCCGTTCACATCCGAAAATGCTTACGTTTTTCGCTCTGACAACGTGCGCGCCCTCTTTGCGCGGATCCGCGAGGAAGAACAGCAGCTTTTGACCTGGAACCCCGAGATGTTCGACTGGTACGACTATTGGTTGAACATTCACATGCCGGGGCTGAAGAAGTGGGTGCTGCCGACGCTGGAAGAAGACATGCGCGCGCAGCCGAAGCGCATCTATACCTATCGCGATTTAGTTGAGTTGTTTGAGACGACGACTAAACGTCACGCCACGCGCGTGGCAATGCGCATCGAACGGGACGGGCGAAAGGAACAATACACCTACGCCGATCTGCGAGAGCTGGCAACGCGGGCGGCAGCGTTTTTTGCCAGTAATGATATTGGCTCAGGCGCGCGCGTGATGCTGTTCAGTCACAACGCGCCAGAGTGGGGGATGACTTACTTCGGTGTGCTCAAGGCCGGCGCGACTTGTATTCCCGTCGATCCTGAGAGTTCCACCAAAGAGGTAGTGAACTTTGCGCGCGCGGGTGAAGCTGCGGGCATCGTGATCAGCAACAAGCTGAAGGAAGAGAATTCCGATCTGCCGGACAAGTTAAAGGCGGCCGGACTTGAAGCAGTAAAGCTGTGGACCTTCGACGAGGTCTTTGAGCTTCCTGACGAGAAGACTGAGGACGAGCGCATTGCGCTTCTGCCTCAGCGCGTGACGGCGCAATCGGTGGCCTCGCTGATCTTCACGTCGGGTACGACCGGGCGACCGAAAGGTGTAATGCTTTCCCACCGGAACCTGACCAGCATGGTTTCGATGCTTTCGTCGGTGTTCGATATGGACACCAGCGACGGCGTGTTGTCGGTCTTGCCGCTGCACCACACGTTTGAATTCTCAACCGGTTTTCTTACACCGCTTAGCCGTGGCGCGCAGATTACGTATCTGCCGGAGTTGACCAGCGAACACCTCGCCAAAGCAATCAAGAACGGTCACGTTACCGGGATGGTGGGCGTACCCGCGCTTTGGGAACTGCTGCATCGACGCATCAAGAACCGTTTACACGAACGCGGCAAGTGGGTGGGTGAAACCGCGGACCTGTTGATGAAATTCAACGCCTGGCTGCGTGACGAGACGCCGCTGAACTTTGGGCAGCTGCTTTTTTATCCCATCCACGAAGGCATGGGCGGCCGCATACGCTATTTCATCAGCGGTGGATCGGCTTTAAATGAAAAGGTGCAACGTGATTTTCAGGGTCTCGGATTCACAATTCTCGAAGGCTATGGTTTGACCGAAGCCTCGCCGGTGCTAACAGTCACACGGCCTGAGAATCGCATGTTGGCCGGTACCGTCGGCAAATCTCTTCCCGGAATCGAAGTGCGCATTTCGGATCCCGACCCGAGCGGTGTTGGCGAAGTAATCGCGCGCGGGCCGAACGTGATGCTGGGCTATTTCGGCAACGAAGAAGCGACGCGCGAGGCGCTGGTCGATCGCTGGCTTTATACGGGGGACCTGGGCCGCATTGACGACGAAGGCAATCTTTATCTCGTCGGCCGATCAAAGGAAATAATAGTCGACACAAACGGCAAGAACGTTTATCCGGACGAGGTGGAAGAGGTTTACCAGGACTCGCCTTATATCAAAGAGTTAAGCGTGATCGGTTTGCCTGATGGCATCGGCGAGAAGGTAGCGTGCATTGTGGTGCCTGATCCCGAGTACGACATCGCGCTTTCTCGGGCTGAGCTGCGGAAAAAGATTGAAGAACACTTCCGCGAAGTGTCTGCGAAGCTGCCGTATTACAAGCGCGTCAAGGTGATGCATTTCACCGATGAGGAGTTGCCGCGCACCGCGACGCGCAAGGTCAAACGGCGCGAAGTGTTGAACCTCATGCAGCAGATTGAGGATGGCGCGCGAGCCGGACAGACGGACGCGGGGAGCGAGGATCTGACCCGTGAATCCATGTGGCTGCTTGAGATAGTCGCGACAGTGTCGAATCGTGCGACCGATGAAGTCTCGATTAACTCGAGACTGGCGGACCTTGGCTTTGACAGCCTGATGTTTGTCGAGCTGGCCACCGCCATTGAGAACGCCGGCGGATCTCTGACGGCGCCCGAGCGCCTTAATGAGGTTCAGGACGTGCGTGAACTCTTGACCGTCGTAAGTCGCGATGGGGCGACGGGTACCAAACGCGAAGGCGCGCGATTAAGGTTGGAATCAGACAAAGGCGACGACGAGATCCAGGTGCCCGAGTTCCTGAAGACGATTGGAAACAAAACTGTCGATTTTGCGCAACGCGCGCTATATGAACGACTGCTGCGGACCAGGTACGAAGGTCAGACCAACATTCCTTATCACACAAACTTTATCGTTGCCGCGAACCACTCTTCACACCTCGATATGGGCTTAGTGAAGATGGCCCTGGGTGATGCGGGCCAGGACTTAGTCGCGCTGGCGGCCGCTGACTATTTCTTTGACACCAGATACAAACGCGCCTACATGGAGAATTTCACCAACCTGGTGCCGATGGAGCGCACCGGCTCGTTGCGCCAATCGCTCAGACACGCTCGGTCGTATTTGGATCGGGGTTACAACGCGCTGATCTTCCCCGAAGGCACGCGTTCGATGAGCGGGCACATGGCTGACTTCAAACCGGTGATTGGATATCTGGCGTTGGCATCGCGCGTTGGGATTCTACCGGTCTATTTGCGCGGCACTTATGAAGCCTTTCCGAAAGGATCGACGCTTCTGAAGAGTCGCGATGTGGGTGCGCGCGTCGGGCGCCTGCTGACGATTGAAGAGCTCGAAGAGATGACCGAGGGGCTGGCTCGCGCTGAAGCGTACCGCCTAATCGCTGAGCGCGTGCGTCACGACATCGTTAACCTGCGCGATCGCACTAACGAGCCTTTCGACATCAAATCCATTCGGCAGCAATGGAAGGACGAGCGGCGCGCCGGCCGATCGAGAATCGAAGCCGACGAAGAAGAGTTTGCCACGATCAAGGCTTAACGATCCGCTGTGATATCTGCGAAATCGCGGATTAGCAAATGCCTAAAAAGACTCCGCCAAAAAAACGGACTGCGCAGATCGTGCCCAAAAAGAGCACGAAAAAGCACGCGGCCATCGTCAAGAAGGTTCCGCCCACGACTTTGATTACCGGCGGCACGGGCTTTCTGGGTGCACATCTGGTTCGTCAATTGGTCGAATCGGGTGCTAAGGATCTGCGCGTGATGGCGACTTCAACGCCGGAATGGCTGGCTGACCTGGGTGTTGATACGGTCGCCGGGTCGGTCCTCAACGCGGACGACGTCGCACGCGCCGTTGAAGGCGTAACAGAGATTTATCACCTGGCCGGAAAGGTCTCGCGCGAAAAAGACGAGGCGCGCGAGATGTATAGCCTGCATGTTGAGGGAACGCGTCTGTTATGCGATGCCGCGCGCAAAGCCGGAGTTCAGACGATAGTGTTGGCATCGAGCAGTGGCACGATTGCGGTCACTGAAAAAGGCGATGTCGTTCCTGACGAAACCTATACTCCGCCGCTGGACATCATCGCGCGCTGGCCTTACTACGCGAGCAAGGCCTATCAGGAGATGGCCGCGCTCGAACGTTTCAGCGGCAAAGGGCTACGGCTGGTGATCATGAATCCGAGTTTGCTGCTGGGGCCCGGTGATGAGCGCCTGAGTTCAACGAAAGTAATCCTGGACTACATGGCGCGAAAAATTACCGCGGTGCCCAACGGCGGTTTGAGTTTCGTCGATGTGCGCGACACTGCGCAGGCCTTTCAGGCGGCGATGAAGAGGGGCCGCCATGGAGAACGCTATCTGCTCGGGGCCGTGAACTGGACCTTTGTGAAGTTTTTCGATCGGCTCGAACGCCTGACGAAGGTGACCTCGCCGCGACTGGCCTTTCCTTCCAAATTCGCAATCACGGGCGCGCACGTAATCGACTCGCTGTTTCGGCAATGGAACCTGACTTCACCTGTGGAAGCCGACACGATCGAAATGGCTGAGTACTTCTGGTACTTCAATCACAACAAGGCCCGCCGCGAACTCGGGTTCACACCGCGCGATCCCGGCGACACACTGAACGACACTGTGCGTTACGTGCGAGAAAATTTTCTGGGCGGGAAATAAAGACGTTGGGTTCTTCCAGATCGCTCTCTCAACTGAATCCGCATCGAATTCGTCGCAGACTCACAAAAGCAACAGCAAAATAAGTTGATCAGAGAAGCCGAGAGCCTGACGGGTATGCACAGCCTCGATCAGGGTTGCGTCATGGATAGTTGTCCCAATTCCGATAGTTTAACCACGTTCGCGCCTGAGGGGTTGGCCAGAGTGATCGCGTCGTGACGTATGACAGCTGCGTTTGAGTCGACGGTCCTGCCGAGTGAGTCGAAGAGGACGGTTCTCGGGAAGGGCCCGTTAAGAGTCACGTGTTCCTCGGCTAAACTAACCACGATTGGCATATCCAGAACACCGTCTCCATTTGCATCCATCGTGACGCAGTAATACCTGTCGTTGATAATTGTGACCTGGGCCATCTGAGACGATACCGTGGCTCGCCTCCTCATGGAATCGTTACGTGCCCGTTCCAGATAGTTTACCAACTGCCGAGACGCCATGTTGCGCAGAGCCGGCTTTTGGGCGCGGACCATCGTCGTTAACGTGTAACTGACTACGACCAAAACCAGCAGGACAACGATGAGCAGATCCAGCATTGAAAAGCCTTTGCAAGAGCTGACTTTGTTACCTGATGTTAAGCGGATATTCATGAGGCGATACTCTCCTTAACCGCACTTTAGAATTCACCGATAGCTACCACTCGCGGACCCGGCGAAGCCAGCGCTCGACGCACCCAGGCAGAGTCATATTGGATGGTTGATGTCCCGCTGCCATTACTATCGAAACCAGGCGCCAGAAAATCGCCGCTGTTGCCAAATCGCGCGATGAGAATCGATCCCAGGGTGTTGCCATTACCACCTCCGGAGCGGATTAGTTGTCCAGAGCCCAGCACTAGGATCAGACCATCAAATTGTGCACTTCCGTCGATGGTCAAAGCGCCTGTTACGACGAGCAGCCCAGCGCCGCTGACCGGCCCCAAAGCCCCATCTCCGTCGATGAAAGTCAGCACCGGTCGCGATGGCGACCCAAAATCCGTCGGCGGAGTCGCGGTGGTGAAATAGCGATTGTTGCTCACCGCCACCGTTCGCATTCCGATAACCAGATTGCGGGCGCCGTCGGCTGTTTGCAGCCAAATCGGCAGGCTTGAAACATCGACTTTCTGGATCCCCGTGGGACTTCCCTGCGTCTGTGACCCAGGCAGGTTAAGACTTGTCACATAATTAAGATCAGGAGTGCTGGTCACCGCGAAGGCCGGTAGATCTTGTCCGGCGGCATTGTCAAATCCCGAGTACAGGTACTGGGCGCTACTTCCCGCAGCGAAGCTGACCACTGAACCGTCATCGGCGCTTCTCAGGGTAATAGTGCTGACGGGCGTAAGATCAAACGCAAACCTGCTCAGCAGCATCTGCATCTGCTTCTGCGAGGCGCGTGGTCCAAAGCCGGTGATTCTGGCCGTCAGGCGGTTGGGTTGCGGTGCAGTGACCGCAACGGCAATCGGGGTGGTGTTATTGGTATTCACCGGGTTGGCGCTTCGCGTGTAGACCGGTCCCAGCAGGTTATTTGTAAGCGTCGGAAACGTGACCTTAACGAAGTCGCTGGCGCCGTTGATCGTTCCTGACAGCGTGCAGTTGATGGTAAAGGTCGCCGGCCACGGTGCCGTTTGTGTGATAGTTAACTTAAACGGCTCATTGGATAGCGTGATCGGATTGTTTATCTCAGAGATTCTGAATAACCCGAGTGTACTATTGCCGCTACTATTGATGGTCGTGGACGCCTGGGGCTCGTAGGTAAGTCTTAGGGGGCCAAAATGGTGTGTCGCTGACATGCCCCAATTCGGGAATCCTCCAGAAGTTGAGAAAGTCACAAGTTGTGAGTTGTCCGGATCATTCAACAGAGCGCTGAATGCCAATCCGTTTACTGGCGAGTAATTCGAAGTGAGACTTACTCTATCCGTATACGTCCCGTCATAACTGAGCCAACGAGAAAGGCGCGGTCCGTTCGTATCGTTGTCGAGGTTGGAGGTTGAAGTGTCAACGGCCATACGGAAGGAGATCATGTTTCCCGCCGCTACGCTGCCGGACGGATTGGAAACGAATAGCGGAGTCGGCGCTACATTCCCTCTGAGCACGTTCAAGACTTGTTGCGCGCCCGCCTCTGCCGCGTAGTACGCCTTAGTCTCCGCCGCCGAATCGGCACTGTTTGCAGCCGACATCGACGTAATCATGATCAAAGCGCCACCGGCCATCAGCAAGGGGACGCTCACCATCAGCATTGTAATAAGGGCAGCACCACGCTCGTTGGCCCAACCTGACTTTCGTTTGGTCACGGGGGATAATATTTTCATGATTCAACTAACCTCATATCTCCGAAAATCGAACCTCAGTAATTGAAAAGGTCGGCATTACGCAGGGCCATATCAGATGTCAACTGTACCTGCGAAGGGGGTTGATAACCGGAAGAGCCGGGGGTTGCGACCGCGGGCAGCGTCACGCAGACAGACATGACGATATATTTGGCGCCGTTCTTGCTCGCGACTTCGCCGACCGGGTTCCCGAAAGAATCTCTAACGTCGGTAATGTCACACGATGCCGCCGTATACGTGACTTTGTCGGCATAGTAGCGAATGTTCAGAGCGTCAACCCGATTCGCAAGTACCATCTCTTGGGCGGCGGAATTGACGTCGAGCCGAACGATGTAGCTGCTGCCGCTTTCGGTGTAAAGAAAGTATTTCACGTCTTCATCGCGGTCCGTCGTGGCGTTGCTGGTTGTTTCTCCGGCCGATGCGTTGAGATTAGCGCGCACTCTGATCGAGGTTAAGTCGCAATCCGAGGTCACAATGCCGTTGTCAATCAGGCCAAACCCCGCATTAGAGATTTCCCGCGTCATCAGATTCAGACCGCGCTGCGTATCGGCAAGGGCCTCAGTCTTCTGGTTTTCTCTAGTGCGGATGTTGAATGACCCGGCCAATAGGGCGCTCGCCAGTCCCGCCATCACCAGGGTGACCGTCAGGGCGATCATTAGTTCAGCAAGTGTAAAGCCGGCCTCTCCTCGGTCTATGCTTTTCGTCATCATATTAAGCTCCAGTGCTAAACTCCTGGGACACCTCTATTGCGCAAAATACGATCCCACCGACGGCGCGGCACGCTCCGATGTTACGACGACAGGAGCGTTTGCCCACTGGGTCACGCCTTGGGGTGTAATCTGAACCGTGAGTAACTTGAGGCTGGCGGACCCGCCGCAACCGGATGTAGAGCAAATTGTGGTCACCACCGCATACTGACGCCCGCTACTGGTGACCATTGCGTTAGTCGACCCGGTCGTGAAAGCGGTATCACTGAAAGAAGACTTGCGCAGGCGTTCCAGGCGTTGCTGGCCAATGGCCAGAGCTGTCGCTCGATCGCCCGCTCCGGAGTTGTAGTTGATCGCATATACAAACAGCGACCCTGTAGCCAGCGTCACTATCATCATTACGCAAAGCGCGATCGATGTTTCCAACAGTGTAAAGCCCCGCTCGTTATCAGCAGGCGTCACCATTGCGCCAGGAGCATCAATTTTCAATGTCTTCCGAAAAGTCACTTTATTCCTCCAGTTATTTCCCAGCAGTCAGTTGGTTACCGTCACCAACACCGTGAGTGTTGTGCATGGTGAATTGAAATTCACCGCAAAGGTTCCGCGCGTGTTGTTTAGGGAAACAATCGAAAAAGTCACCGAGCTCCCACCGGATACGGCTTGAGATGCGGGAGTGACCTTGAGATTAATCGGAGCCGAAACCGAGACTGTGCCCGTGTTCGTCGCAGTTACCGTAATCGTGGCGGTGCCGCCGCCACTTTTCTTAATTGAAATTGACGAAGGAGTTGCTGTATCGGGGCAGCCCGGGCCGCCACTAATTGGCGGACCAGCAACGCCAGATCCGCTGCCCACACAGTCGACCGTGTTGTTGTGGACCGCATTTCCGGATACCACCGCAGTTGAGTCCACGCTCGAGTTCGTGTTTACCGTGGCGTAGCTCGCATTTGGCAGGACGTCAACATTACTGTTGATCGTTACATCGCCGGCGTCCGAGACGTCGATCCAGGATTGTTCGCCTCGGTTGTTTTGGACCGCAAAAGTTAGCGTACAAGCTGAGATACGTCCACGCCAATTAAAAGTCAGACTCGGCAAAGGAGTGCTGATAATCGAGACGTCATTCTCAAAGGGGATAGTACGCGTGGAAACAGTTCCCGCGCCCTCAAAGTCCATAGTGACGTCGTAGGTCGAAGGCGAGGTAAAGATCACAGTCGAGTTACCGTGACGACGAAGCGCATCCAGACGCGCTTTTTCCAGATAACCGGATAGTTGCCGCACCGAATTCTGTAGTCGGAGTGAGGCGCGGGTCGAGCTAAAGCCGATTAGCGCAAACGTCGTGATAATACTAACCACGGCGAGCGTAACTATCACTTGCAGCAATGTAAACCCGCGTGCGCAGCGGATCCGACTTCGCATCTTCATTTTCTTTTCCTCGTGATGCCAAAAACCATTCGGGTTTTCAGAACGCTGAGACCGTCGTAAGTCAGGGCAAGTGACTAAGGGCTGACCGTTGAACTAACAACAACCGTGCCAAACACGGTGGCGCTGGCAAACAGAGGGGTTTATGAATGGGATTTGGCTGGCAGACTCTGACCGTCGTTACCGAACGTTACGAGCAGTGGAAGAATTCTTCCTAATCAGATCTGGAAGTGTTTAAGATGAGAAAGATGTTTTGAGTTTGAAGGAGGAGGCCCGGACAGTCTATTCGGCGCAGGGCGTGACCCGGGCTGGGAGTTTCTCTAATACGTCCCGGTGCCCAGGAATCGGAAGAAACGACAAAAGAAACGCGGATAGGATTCTTCAAAGTGCGTAAAAGGACTCTCAGCCATCAGGCTCGACTCATATTCCGGCAACCGCTCCATGGCCACGTTGATGTCGCAGTGGTGGCCAACGTGATTGCAGTTGTTGTTGACGTACCATCGGGCGAACTTGCTTCCCCGAATACTCCGTGTATTTAGCCGTGCTTCAGGACTTGAGGTATCACACTTCCAATGTTCAGGTAACTCGATGAGCGCGTGGATTGGCGCCCAGCCAATGATCATCGGTATCAGGTAAAGCTGAACTATGATGTCGGTCCGAAATGCTAGTGAGACCGTAAAAGCAAGGACCAACAAGCCGGCCATAAACAGATAATCGCGTGTGATTTTCCTGGCCACGGCGCGGTTTAGGGTCGGCCCGTAGCCCGCCAACTTACTGTCGATCCGGCCGCTAACCGCCAATCCGATCCACTTAAAAGTCTCGAGAAAATGGTCGAGCATGGACAGATGCCGCACAAAGCCGGCCAATCGCACGCGCAACGAGCTGGATTCCATCCTCTGGTAGTTGTAGCTGAAGCTTTCCTTAGTTACGTCCTTGTGATGATTGAAGTGGTCAACCAGGTAGCGCCAAAACGAGATGCCCAGGGGCGTCGCGATCAGCATTCCGACGAGTTGATCGCGCGACGCACGGCCTGTCGCCGTCCGATGAAGGCACTGATGAATTAACTCGGTTGCATGAGCGAGAACTGCGCCGAGACAGACTTGCAGAATGATCCTTGTCATCCCGTGCGTGGCTAAAACTCCGAAGCTCGCCAATCCCAATAAACTCACTAGAGCGATAAGCTTGACCGCGAAGATACCTGGCACGACGTTTCTTAGATACGTTCGTTCTAAGCTGGCGCTCTCCAGTGTCCAGGAACTCGCCAGCGTGCCAAAAGGTTCCAGTAAGCGGTCGGGGACAATTGTGTCTGGCTCCAGGTTAGTCATAGGTCGATGTGGAATATGCTCTGATTTCGGTGCTCAAGCTGCGGAAAACCCAACACGATCAGTTGAGTGACAACCGACGTAATTGCGGTTCTCTTAAGACCATAAAGTTCTAAGCGGGAAAGGATTCCAGCGCGCTTGCGGAATAGAAATGGTGAGTCTGCCCTCTAGTGCTCAAGCCCAAAACCGATTGCCAATAACTTGATACTTTGTTAACTAAAACTTCTAAAGGGGACACTTTTCCAGAACCGGAATTCGTCGGCCAGTAAGTGTTTACTTAGTATGCAGACGGTTGGTTGAGGATGGGATTCCTCCCGTCTCTGAGATCAACCCAATGAAACTGTAGGAGACCATAATGATTCGAAAACTAATTTTGCTGGCCGCTTCCGTCACCGTTTTGTTTGCCCTGAATTCCGTGACGCGAGCCGATGCCGTAAGTGTGATTAGCTCAAACTTTAATGGGACTTCAATCGCCGCGGGAAACACTGTTTGGTTTAATAGCCACATGAAGGTGAACGGGCTAAGTTCCACGAGGCCCACGACCGTCAACATCACAAATGTCTCCATAGCCTTTGGTGGGCAGACATACACGATGCCCGATGCGACCATCATCTTTTCACCAAGTGCTGCATCAGCAACAACAAGCTTCGACACAGTAAGCAACCGTTGGATTTCGATTGTGCCGACCAGTCAGGCCGGAGCGGATCCATTCATGACCGGTTTGGGCTTATTGATGCCGAGCGGACTTGCTGGGGGTCAGAATCCCGTGGTCATGCAGGCTACCTTTTCAAGTGACTCAAACATTTCAGTTGACTGGCAGTGGTCAGCGGCCGTCTATACGGACTTCAGCAACGATTACAACGACCTTGGCGTATTAAGCGTTGACGGCGGCGGTCAATCGGGAACGCCCACAAACTTCGAGAGGTTCGTGACCGGCGGAGCCCGTGGTGGAGGCGGATCAAACTTCACCGGTTCGAATAGCGCCACTGGTCATGTCACTCTCACCGGACACCCTGTACCTGAGCCGACTACGCTAATCCTGTTGGGAAGCGGATTGGCTGGTTTGGCTGCCAAATTACGCCAGCGGCGGAATCGAAAGAGCGAAGAAGTGTAAAACACCTCGAAACCCACATCTCTCTTACCCTAAATAAAGGAGCCGGCGCCTAGCCGGCTCTTTTCGCATTCAAGATCAATCTGTTTCGTTCTAGCGGAAGACTCGGTTCGAGTCTTTTCAGAACTTGCTCCAACTGAAGCCCAATCAAGCGGAATTCTCCGACGCCCGCCAGTAAGCTATTCTGCAACCCATCGTGCTGAAGCCACGGCGCCCATTGGCCCCATGCGTGGCCTCGCGCTGGGTGCTAAACTGAGCCTCGCGTGCAGTTCTCAAAGATAGTGACGCAAACGTGCCGTTCCTAAAGGTTAACTCTCTGCTCGTTTTTCTGGCCTGCAGCCTGGTTATCGGCTGCCACTCCGTGCCAGACGCTTCGTCGCGATATCCGCTCGCCGGCAAAGTCATCTCTATCGATCAAGCCAAAGGCCAGATCGTCCTCAATCACGCTGAAATCAAGGGATATATGCCGGCCATGGTGATGCCGTTTCGGGTTAAAGACGCGGCCCAGCTAGGCAAATTGGGAAAAGGCGATGAAATCGCTGCGACGCTGGTAGTCAACGGGCAAGAATCATGGCTCGAGGAATTGCGCCTGGTTCAAAAAGGCGACGATGCCAAAGACCCTCGCGACGCGGAGATCGACGCACTACCGCGTGAGGGAACCCAGGTGCCGGAGTTTAGTTTGATCAATCAGGACGGAAAGAGAATCTCGCTCCAGCAATATCGTGGCAAGGTGCTGCTGATTACCTTCATCTACACTCGCTGTCCGCTGCCGGATTACTGTCCGCTAATGAGCAGCAACTTCGCGGAAATCGACAAGGCGCTTCAGAAGGAACCAGCGCTCTTCACAAAGACGCACCTACTGAGCGTCAGCTTTGATTCCCAGTACGATACGCCGGCGGTGCTGCGGAGTTACGGCGCGGCTTACACAGAAAAGTATTCGGATGAGAAGTTTGAGCACTGGGAGTTCGCTTCCGGTTCCGCGGAAGAGATAAAAGCGATTACGAAGTTTTTTGGATTGCAGTACGAGCCTAAGTCGGATCAGATCGTGCACTCACTGGTGACCGCAATTATCTCTCCGGACGGCAAGATCTTTAAGATCTATTCGCATAACGAATGGAGAGCGGCCGACGTGCTGCAGGACTTGCACACGATGCAGTTATGAGGAGTCTGCACCGAATGCGAGAGCAGGAAACTTTCTTAAAACCGATCTTGTTAACTCGACGGAACGACGGTCCAGCCTTCATGAACGCCGACAACTCGAGGTGGAATCGTATAGATCGCGTCGCGCACTTCACCTGAATCGTATTTGAATTCAGCGTCATGTCCTCCTGCGCCGATGTCGAAAACCGGCCCCAGGAAAGGTGTACCCGCAGTTGCAACCCGATGAAATGGCGCAATCACCAGGGCGCCATAAAGCTTAGCGTGTCCGTCCTGGGTGAGTTTGAACTTAGAGGCAGTGCCCGAGGGATCGTCGCCCAGCACGAGTACAAGCCCGTCCCAGACGGCGTCCTTCTGCAGTTCGAACGTGCCAGTCACGACCAGAAGACCGCCGCCTTTCTTGCCCGACGGAACCGCAAAGTTGCCATCAACAAAGGTGAAGACCGGCGCACTGTCGGTGCCATAGGTGTTTACGGCGGGTGGACTTGCGGTAGTAAAGTAACGGCCCATCATCACTGCCTGCACCTGCAGTTCGGCCAGAAACACACGCGCATCGTCGGCAGTCTGAAGCCAGGGCGGAGTATTTGTACCGTCCATTAGCACCGTCTTGGTGCTCTCCACGGGCTTGCCATTATCATGCAGCGTAGCGATGTAAGCATCCGCCGCCGTCTGTGCTCCGGCCGAGGTGAAACCAAAGGCAGCGATCGCGGCCGAGCTACCTGAGTACTCGTCGTGTCCAGTGAAGTGCTTGTCCCCATCCTGAGTGATGTTCATGGTAATCGGCGCGCTGTTGTCGGAAGGACCAACCATGGTTATTGCCGCCGCCGCGTCGTCGTAATCGAAAGTCGTGTGCTTGACGATCATCTCCATGTTTTTGACGGCGCCTTTGGGCCCATAGCCAGTCGCTTGGACGAGCAGGCGGGTGTCGTCGACCGTCGCGCGGCCGGTTCCGCTTGGGTTAGTGCAGTGCTTATGCGTGCACGACGCGTGGTGAGAGTATTGCCAACTGCAATGGCCGCAATGCCACTGATGCCAGCTTGGAGTTGCCTCAGGTGTAGCGGCCGGAGGGAGACTGCTCTTGTTGAAGTTGTCAGTCTTGGGTGCGGCTCCCGGAGCGGCAACGGTTTCAGCGTCAGGATGGTAAACCTGAACACTGTAAGCCAGCCCATTAAGCGAGGAATAGTTCGACGTTAGGGTCACTCGATCCGAGTATCCGCTCGTATTTCCGTAAGGCAGCCACTTGGACAGTCGCGAAGCCGTCGAGGTATCACCCGACGCATTCCCGCCCGATGGATAGCCGGCGGTCGAGAAGGTAAAAGCAGGAGTCGCCACGTTGCCTCTCAGGACATTGAGTGATTCCTGAAGGCCGGCTTCGGCCGCGTAATAGGCCTGGATTTCGGCGCTGGAGTCGACCGAATTCGTAGCCGACATGGAAGTCGACAGGATGAGAGCGCCGCCGGCAGTTAACAAAAGCATTGAGACCAAAAGCGTGGTCAGCAGTGCCGCGCCGCGCTCACCTTTGCGCTTCACAATCTCGCGTACATCAAATGGTTGAACTTTCTTCATTGCAATCGAACCTCACTCATTAACCTGACTTGCCGTGATTAGAATGTCGCCAGATTTCGGTTGCGGATGGCAACGTCCGTGGCTAGTTGTATCTGGCCCGCCGGCACGTAGCCGGGCGAGCCTGGAGAGCCCACTTGATCGAGTTTGAGCAGAATTGTAATCACCACAAAGTTGGTATCGCCCTGATCGTCGACCTCTGCGATCCCCCCAGTGACGAAAATTCCTCCAGTCGGATCCAGTGTGTAATCGACTTTCTGATTGAAGTAATAAATTTCAAAGCTCTCGACATTGCTGACCAGCAATCTTGATTGCTGCAGATTGACGTCGTAACGCATCAGCTCGCCGCGGGTTGAATCCGGATCGGAGTCTGTCTTGTGCAGGAAGTACTCGACGTCTTCATCCGCGTCCGCCAGCGTGCCGCTGCCAGCAACGCCGGCGAAAGCATTCAGATTTGCGCGGATGCGGATCGAGCTGGCGTCTGAATCCGCGTTTACAATTCCGTTTCTTTTCAGTCCGAACCCCGCATTGGCTATATCGCGCGACATGGCATTGAGGGCGTGTTGGGCAGCCGCAATGGCCTCACTACGCTGGTTCTCGCGGTTGCGGATGTTGAACGAGCCGGCAAGCAACGCACCCGAAGCGGCTACCAGAATCATCGTGACAGCCAGTGCGATGGTCAGTTCAATCAGCGAGAAGCCCTCTGCGTTTGATTTTTTCATTTGCATTTCCTTGTAAAGCTTTCAACCCGATCGTATTGGTGAGCGTGTTACAGGAGGTTAGTCCCGGCGATGGGGCTGCAGCGCTCAGCAATCAGCATTACCGACCCGTAATAGTTGTTGACGGTGTTGAGCGGCCCGCTCGTATTCACCGGCACAACCTGGACCGCGATCTTTTTGAGCGTTATTTTGCCGCTAACGGTGGTATTCGTGATCGTTGTAGTTAGTGTGTAGCTGCGGCCGGCGCTGTCCGAGACGGTGGCGGTAGTCGTTCCGGCCGTGAGACTCGAGTCCGTGAAGCTCACCATGCGAAGCTTCTCGAGGGCGGATTGCGCTACTGAGACCGACGCTGCCCGATCCGCGGCTCCCGAATTGTATCTAATCGCATAAGCGAATCCGCCGGCTGCGCCCAACCCCACGACCATCATGACCACTGAAGCGATCGCTGTCTCCAGCAGGCTAAAGCCTTTCTCGCCTTTGGACGAAGAGTCCTTTTTTGTCTTGGTAAGTTTCATTTGGTCTCCTTTTTAGGATCCTCGCTGCTATTTTTTCGGTTTCTTATGATTCTTAGGGTTGGTGTTAGTGTTGGTGTTTGAATTTGAATTTGAGTTGTTGTTGGCGTAGCTGGTTACGTAGGAATCCGCGGCGCCATCGCTCAAGTCGGTCGGCATGTTCACCGCAATTGTTGGTGCATAAGTGTAGTCGGCGGTACTGTTGATCTTGACGTCCCCGCCGCCTGATACATCTAATTTCCTGGTGCCCTGGCTGTTGACCAGAGTCAGGTGATAGTCGTTGTCGGCCCGGCCCTTCCAGTCGAACGTTATCGTTACCGGTGGCGTAAGGCCCTGGAACGTGACGTTCTGATCCAGTGGCAGAGTAATCGTTTCGCTAGTAGCACTCTTGATGGGACCAGTAACAGTGAATGTGCTGGTGCTGGGAATCTGCACGGTGGTGTTGCAGTGACAGCGAATCGCCGACAGGCGCGCTTTTTCCATAAAGGATGAAAGCAACTGGGTCGAGCGGCTGAGGCGCAATGAGCCCTGGGCGTTGCTGATTCCCATGACGGCGAACGAAGTGACGATGCTTACGATTACAAGCATGATCATCACGTCGATGATGCTGTATCCGGCTTCGGACCGATTTAGGCTGAAATTCTCATTTCTCATTATTTAGCTCCTGCCGAAACGTTGGGGCGGCCAAGTGGCTCCCGACAGTTTCCCCGCTCCGGGTTGAGCAATGAGTATGCCAACGGGTGTTTGAAAGGGGATTTGCAGTTTGAGGGCAGCTAATTCACAGCCCAATGTCACCTCTCGTAACGGGCTGACGGAAGGGTTCTTCCTAAAGAGCGCAGTACAATCCGCGAGGCATGATAGTCATGCGGGTCTCTTTGAACGGTGGGTGAAGTCAACCTGATTTGGTTGTGCCAAACAGGTAGAGTTGGTCTGTTAGTAGGGGAGGTTCTTGGCAAACTCAGATGAGAATCCGGTGTAAGAAACTACGCTGCAATAAAGGGAGCCGTTGGTCCAGCTCAGGGCTTCCGTATCGCGATCTTTGACCGTGATCTTTCGTCCCGTCACCTGTCCGCTGGCATCCTTAACGTCTTCGAGGACTACCTTTTGACGCCCTGCCTGGTATCTCTTCAAATCGTTGTCCAGTTCTTTGTTGGCGTCCGTGGCCGAAGCGAAATTCACCAGCAGGTGTTGGACCGTATGGTTGCTGGATGTGTTGTAAATGGCGCCCGCCCCATCCACTGGATTTGATAGTTCTGCGCCCGTTTCTGCAAGACTCTGCTTGCTTACAAGTCTGTATTCGCCGACCTGATCGGGCAGGATCTCTTTAATCTGGCCGCGATAAGGATTGAGTTTGCTACTCGGGTAAGGTGCGACCCTCGCGTTTCCGCCCCGGCACCCTATTTGAGAGAGCAGTATCCCTGACGCCAGCGCAAGCACCATCGGCGTTAGTTTTCTTGAGAGGCCGGGCCGCATCAAGAACCTTTTAGGCCAAATCTATGGACGAGTCAATAACTTTGGAATCTTATCAGACATGATGCCTCATCAGGCTTCGTCAGGGTCTCGCGCCACGCGCAGGAGGCAAAGTGCCCGTGGCAATTGGGCGAACAACTGCCAAAAAAACAAATATTGCGAGCTTCGCGTCCGGTGTTATATAGTGATTAAAGCTTTTCGGGCGAGCCCCTGCCCGTCAAATAGAGCCGGCGGCCGGATCCAGCCCGCCGGATCCCTGGTAAATACTGAGCGCTAATGGCCGACCTACCCTGTCTGTATTGGATGGTGCGCGTTTCGGACCACGCTACCCATGTTTCGACCAAACTCCCAAAGAATCGCCTGCGCGAAATCAATCGTCCCTCTTAAGTAGAGAAAGAAAATATGCCCAGAATTGATGAAGTCTTAAAACAAATGAAGCAGCATGGCGCCTCAGATCTCCACCTGACGAGCGGCTCTTCTCCTTACATGCGCATCCACGGCGACATGGTGAAGCTGAACTATCGTTTGGTTTCCGCTGAAGCGTGTCAGAATCTGATCTTCGAAATCCTTACCGAGAAGCAGAAAGAAATATTTACTGAGAAATGGGATCTCGATTTGAGTTATCCACTGACGGGAATTGGCCGCTTCCGCGTCAATGTGTTCATGCAACGAAACGGCATTGCCGCAGTATTCCGCTTGATTCCCGAGAAGATCAAGACCATCCAGGAACTTGATCTCCCAGAGCAACTCGCAAACTTGATCGACGTCTCAGAGGGCCTGGTTCTGGTTACCGGTCCCACCGGCTCAGGCAAGAGCACGACTCTGGCGTCGTTGATTCACACAATCAATCAGACCCATCAAGCGCATATCATCACCATCGAGGATCCGATCGAGTTCGTCCACGAAAATCACAAGTGTCTGATCAGCCAGCGAGAGATAGCGAGCCATACAAAGTCTTACACGGCTGCTTTGCGCGCTGCGTTGCGCGAGGATCCGGACATAATTCTGGTCGGCGAGATGCGCGACCTGGAAACCATGCAGTTGGCAATTACGGCCGCAGAAACCGGCCATCTGGTATTCGGCACGTTGCACACGAACAGCGCGCTCAAGACCGTTGATAGAATCATCGACGTGTTCCCTGATACGCAGCAGTCGCAGATCCGTGTGATGCTGGCCGAAAGTTTGAGGGGTGTCGTAGCCCAGGTCCTGCTGCCGCGTAGCGATCATCAGGGCCGAGTCCCGGTGCTTGAAATCCTGGTGAATATTCCGGCAGTGGCTAATCTAATTCGCGAAGGCAAGACGTTCCAGATCGCTACTGTAATGCAAACCGGACGCAACCACGGAATGATGACTTTTGAAGGAAGCGTTCAGGAATTGATTCAAAAAGGTTTGGTTTCAAAAGAAGACGGCATGGCCTTCCTGCGCCGGCGCAGCCCCGGGAAACAACTCACCGGTTCCGGCTCTGGGAGTCCGGGAATGAGGCTGGCGAACGGTTAGACTGCGAATTGAGTTAATTACGGTTGATTGGTGCCGCTTTGTTAAGAGCCGCTGGAATCGGTCGTAGCGAGTTGGGTTACCACTCGCTGCCAAGCACCCCGAAACGGATAGCAGTAGATAAGCACTATTGCCGACACGCCGCCTGATCGCAGCATATTAGTCCAGTCGCCCGTGAGCATGGTCAGCACGAAGCCCATGAGGGCGATGGCTCCCCCAATTGCGGCGACTTGAATCGTTGTATCCTGCAGAGTTTTCAACAAGCCCGAGACCCCTCTGATCGCGGCAATGTCTTTCAAACGCATGGCTGCGAATTTTGTACGCCTGATAACGAACGCGCCCAATCCAAACACCAGAATAGCAATCCACAAGCCCATTACCAGCGACGGATCGCCGGGTCTATAGAGAGAGTTCACGGCAAAGAAGGCGATTGCGACGAGCGCGACATCCAGGACGAGGAAACCGACCACAACCAGGACAGCTGTACGATATCGACGGGCCAGTTCGGCTTGCACGGATTTTGAGATCAATGTCGCAGAACCCCTTATGGTTTCGGGGTTGGTGTTTGAGTCGATCGCGGACGCGTTGCCGAAGTCCCATCAGGCGAAGTGTTGGTCTTGTCCGGGGTGCTTGAAGGAGACGGAGCCGACGACGGCTGGCGAGGAGTGTTGCGTTGATAAACCGGCTGCACGCCCTCGGGAAGCTGACCGTTATTTTGGATTGCCTTATCGATCAAATCACTACCTTCACCGTGCTTGGTAATCAGAATCCCGTCGTTGCTGGTGGTAACGTTCGCACTGCCGCTGATCTGCTGCATCATGTTCTGCATGAAGGTCGGCTTTTCACAGGTCGGGAGAGTTTTCTTAATTGGATCCGGTTCAGGAATTGTTGCTCCGATGATGTTTAGTTGCTCTTTAGCCTTCTCGACGAATTCGCTATTCGGATAGTCGCGTACCAACTGTTGGTAGAGCTTCGCGGCTTCATCCGGCTCTTCCTCATCCTGAAAAGTCGTGGCATAGCGAAACAGCACTTCATCCATCAAGCAGAAGTTCGGATACTTCTCAACGATCTCCTTAAGCCGATCCTGAGAGCCTTTGAGTCCGCCCTTGACGCCCTTGCTCGGTTTGTAGCGCGCGTCGTAATAAAACCTGGCAATCTGCAAAGAATGCATCGCGAGATTGTCCTGAACTTCGCGCAGCCGCAACTCCGCTTCAGGCCTTAATCTGGTCTTGGGACACTGTTGCAGCATCACCTTCAAACGCTGCTCGGCTTTGCGCGCGTGGGTGATGTCGCGATCTGAAAGACCCATCTGACGCATTTCGGTTTCCGCAACCTTCATCATCGCGTCACAAGTAAGCCAATCGGTGGGAAAGAATGTCAGCCAGTCCTGATAGGCCTGGCCCGCCTGAATCAGCGAACTGGTCGTGCCTTCCAGATAAAAAGAGTCCGCGATCGCCAGCTTAGCCATTGGCAGGTAAGCGGAATCCGGATAGGTGGTGATGATGGTAGTAAACAGTAAGCGGCCGGTTTCGTGGTTTCCTTTGCGAACTTCTCTGGTGGCCTCCAGGAAAAGGACGCGATCGCGGCCTGGAGCGACCGCTCCGGTCAGCTCTGTGTACTTGTCGTTCTTTTTGCCGGGCAGCAAGCCAAAGAGGCGGCGTTTACCTTTTTGCGGCTTAGGCTGATAGGTTGAACTATCGCCGGCGGCGCGCGCTGCGGCCGTAGCTTGCAGTCCGGCTTCGACTCGTGTGTTTAGTTCGGCGACGGATGCTTCCAGCGTATCAAGGCGGGTCGCATCGTATTTCTCCGCGCGGTCATCTTTGGCCCGAATGTCGTTAAGCTCGCTGAGGACGGATCCAACCTCTTTTTCCAAACCTCGTAAACGCACCCGCGGATCGTCTGGATTCTTGTCCTTTGACGCGGAGTCCTTTGTAGCTAATCCGGCAATCGCGCTATCCAGAGAACGGCGCATGGCCTCCAGCTTCGAGCGCATCACTTCCATCCGCTGGACATTTGATAAGCCACTCTGCGCCTGACCAGTGCCTTGTGCCGAAACAGTCACGGCGCTTGAAAAAGCCAGCGCGAAGATCGCGCAAGTTAAAGAGACCGTTGCGAGTAAGCCGCGAAAACTAACCGATCGCACCAAAGGAAAAGACATCGAAAAACCTCCAGAAACAATTCAAGCTTTCAGATTTTAGCCTACCGTATGATGATTTCCTAGCGCCGTTCCAAAGCCGGAACAACTATTCGGGTAGAAACGTTCGAGACTCAGTCAGACCCATAAGACCGTGGCTTCGCGCAACTGGCGCAGGGCCACGGCTGGATCGGGTGCACCAAAGATCGCTGACCCCGAAACGATAATCTCAGCTCCGGCGCCGGCGATCTCAGCCACATTATCGCTGTCAACACCGCCGTCAATCTCGATGCGGGCTTTTAATCCGCGTTCGTCAATCATCTTCCGCAAACGGCGAATCTTGTCCAGCGAGGCGGGGATAAATTCCTGACCGCCAAACCCGGGGTTGACCGACATCAGCAAAACATAGTCAGCGAATTTGATAACTTCTTCCAGCGCCGAAAGCGATGTAGCCGGGTTAATGGCTATCCCAGCCTGCGCTCCCGCTTCTCTTATCGAGGTCAATGTCCGATGGGCGTGTGGGTCAGCCTCGATGTGAATCGAGACCATCTTTGCGCCCGCCTGAACAAATTGTTCGGCGTACCTGCCCGGCTCAACAATCATCAGATGCGCGTCAATAGGTAATCGGGTTGCACGCGAAATTGCTTTTACCACTGGTAAACCAATCGTGATGTTGGGCACAAAGCGGCCGTCCATGACATCCACGTGCAACAGCGAAGCTCCCGCACGCTCAACGGTCTTGATTTGTTCGCCCAGACGGCCGAAATCGGCGGACAGAATCGATGGCGCTATTTCAATCATGGAGATCTCTAATTGTAACCTTTGTCGTGAAGCTTGTCCTTAACGCTGAGGCGTCGGAGCAGAAACCGGTGCCCGGCGGTTGCTGTTCAGATTAGTGTTGCCGCGATTCGTGTCTCCCCGTGGAGTTGCATTCGAGTTCGAATTCGCATTGTTGTGCGTGGGAGTACCAGCCGGGGTTGCGTTCGCGTTGCCATTCTGAGCTCGATTGACATTCCGATTCTGGTTAGTTGGGCGATTCGTATTACCGTTCCCGTTCCCGTTCCCGTTTTCGTTAGCGTTCTTGTTCGCCGGCTTTTGTTTGGACTTATTGTCGTTAGAGTTCGTGTTCGTGTTTGAATTGTTTGAATTGCTGCTCTCCGATTTGGTTCCGGCGTCTGTGTTCGTATTTGAGTTAGAGGTAGTCGAACTCTCGCCCTCCTTGGTAGGACGACTGATATCCACCGCCACGGTTTGTCCGACTTTGACTATCTCACCGGCGTGCGGGAGTTGAATCAAAACCGTGTCGGGTTTTGCCTCGCTGGTTGGACGGGTCGCGCGAACGCGAAAATTCAAACCGGCTGAGCTGATCGTATCCTCCGCAGCCGCCCTGTCTTTACCGATGATATCGGGGACCCGGGTTTCAGAACTGCGCAACGACAGGTAGATCGCACCGAACAACCCAAGGGCAAAAGCGATGGCAATACCTATTACGATCGCGATTCGCTTTAGCGCCATTAGCGCTTGTTTGGTGAAAGACACGATGAATCGAATTCTATCCGCGGTGCCAGACGATCGGGGAGAACATCAAGCGCGAAGTCTAGCACCCGCGCGCAAATGGCCGCAACCAAAGCGCACTCATCCGCGACGCAGACCAATGACAAAAAAACCGTCGACGTCATGCCGGTGGGGCCAGGTGCGAACTGCACCTGATTCGGTTAACAAATCGGACGCCGCCAAAAGCGGTGTCGGGTGGAACCCCGAATGGCTCTGAACAAAAGAGGCAATCACGGACTCGTTCTCGTCAGTTTCGATCGCGCAGGTTGAATACAGGATCAAGCCTCCTGGCCGCACCATCATTGCGGCATTGCCGAGGATCTGTTTCTGCTTTGACTGTAGCTCCGTTATGTCGCGAGGCGTGAGCCGCCAGCGAAGCTCAGGGTTGCGCCGCAGTGTGCCCGTGCCGGAACAAGGCGCGTCAACCAGAACGCGATCGAACGAACCTTCAGCAAAGGGCAACGCGCGAGTAGCATCATGAACGATCGTCCGAATGCCATTAATGGCCTGGATCTTCGCTAACTCACGCAGAGTGCGAATGCGGTGTTCGTGCAGATCGCCCGCGATGATCGTCGCCTCGGGCGCCAGCGCAGCAACCAGCGTCGTTTTGCTTCCAGGCGCCGCGCAAACATCGAGCACTCGATCGTGCGGTTCAGTAGCCAGCAGCTGAGCAACCAGTTGCGAGGCTTCATCCTGGAAGTAGATCAGACCTTCGCGAGATAACTTGTGAAGGAGACCGCGTGCGTCAACGCTTTCGCCTATTGGATCGGTGCTGTTCTCATTCAGTCGCCAGGCACCAGGCGCGATCCCCGATGGCAGGGTCCGCCCAGCTGAGAGTTCCAACTCTTCCAGAATCCGCCGAGAAGACTCTTTTCTCTTGCATGCTTTCACGGTCAGCCGAAACGCCACCGGCGCGGCCTGGTTGTTTGCCCGGGCGAGTCCCGCGGTTTCGTCAAAACCAAAACTGTTAATCCATCGTTCGATCAACCATTGGGGATGCGAGGTTTCAATGGACAGTCTCTCAGCCGGGTCTTCAACATTCGTGGTCGGATCATAGTCCGGTTCGCGCGTCGCGCGGCGGAGAACGGCGTTGACCAGGGCCGCCGCGGATTTCAACCGGGCCGCGCGCACAAGGTTGACTGATTCGTTGACCCCTGCCGACGGCGGCACGCGCGTAAGAAAGCGAAGTTGATACAGGCCGATCCGCAACGCCACTTTCACCGGCAGATCGAATTCTTCAACTGAGCGATTGGCGAAGTGCTCAAGCACGCGGTCAAGCCACAGCCGGTGCCGCGAGACACCGAGCACCAACTCGTGACAAAGAGCCCGATCGTCAGCTCGTAAATGTTGGTCCAGAGCACCAAGTAACGCTGAGGCATACGCAGCTTCCTGCTCAACTCGACGAAGTATTTCAAACGCGGCGCGACGTGCAGGCGAAACTTGCATCGGAGTTTTTGAAAGGAAGAGAGTTGAGCTTATTGCATCGGACAGGCTTGAAAAGCGCACAACTGCCAGCGGCCTTCCCGCAGAGAATAGACCTTAATTATTTTGTATTGGCCGGAGAGTTCACGGCCGTGGTAGAGCCAGGTGGCCGAATCGCGCGCGGTCAACACTGCCGTGTTACCAAACACTCGGACGCTGACCTGTTCGCGCGTGAGATGCTCGACCTTGAGGTTGCCCGCGGTGACGTCGGAAATAAACTGAGCTTTGTCGTCGCCTTCCAGGGGATAGGCGAAGACGAAGTCGTCGGCAATTATTCGCTCGAGAGTTTCGCCATCACGGCGCACCAATGCTTTGATCCACTCGTCATCCAGTTGACGCAGGTGACGTTCGACTTCAATGGCCGTGGGATCGGGCTGTGTGGATTGGGTCATGTTGCAGGCTCGGTTTTCCTGGAAACATGAGGCTTCTACGCCAGATCGAACGTTAGAGTCAACCTGTGTTGCACGAAATCGACTCATTTTAGCTGGCCCATGTCGTCTAAGCCGACACGATTTGGGATAAAAAGTTGGTTGAGGTCAATTAATTCCCCAAAAGAACGCGTGTGGCATGTTCATTGCCAACAGTAGCCGCGGAGGTAGGGGAACATGAAACTTTTTAACGCAAAAAATATTGGAGGGTCACTCCTGGGACTTATGTTGTTGTTCGGTGCGGTAATGATGTCGGGCACAACGGCCCAGGCGCAGTATCCGTATCCTGACCGGGATCAATATCGAAGACAGCGCGAGTACGAGCGGCAACGTCAGATTCAGATCGAGCGTGAGCGACAGGCCCAGCTCGAACGTGAGCGACAAATATGGCAGCAGCAGCGCAACGGCACCTGGAACAACGGCACCTGGAACAACGGTACCTGGAATAACCAGCAGGGGAACCGCGGTCGTCGTGGTCGCCTCGGAGACGGCTACCGCAATTATGGCGGGTCTTACGAGCTGCGGCAGACGGCGCTGAACGCCGGTTACAATGAAGGCCTGAAGGCGGGTCGCGATGATCGACGACGTGGCCGGTACAACCCTCAGGGTAGCAGCGCCTTTCGGAATGCGAGTAAGGATTACAACTCGCGTTATGGAGATCGCTATGCTTATCAGCGGTACTTCCGAGATGCGTTTAATAATGGCTACTCGGACGGCTACAACTACGGATACTAAGTTACCAGTCAGATAACTGGCTGCGACACATAGCCTACTGATTTAAGGCGGGATGGAAGACCAGGGTTTTCTTTCCCGCCTTTTGCTGTCTTATTTTGAACAACCGCCAAGTCGTCTTCAGCGTGAAATAGCGATCCTCAGAACGCGGAATGACGGAGCTAATCGCAGTTTACTAAGGGCATAGAAAGATGTTTAGGATCTAACTTCACTGGGTACAAGTATGTCTAAGAAAATTCTGGTTATCGAAGATGATGACGTCGCGCGTGAGTTGATGGGTATGGCGCTCCTGAAGCGCGGTTACCAAGTCACCCTGGCCGAAAACGGAGTCGAAGGTTACGACACAGCCCTTTTCCTGAAACCGGACTTAATTGTGACCGACATTCGGATGCCGGCGGCTGATGGCATTCACGTCGTGCGACGCGTGCGTGACACTCCCACGCTGGAAACCACCCCCATTCTGGTAACTACGGCATTTGGGGACGGCCATGCAACGTTCTCGTTGCAACTTGGCGCCAATGCCTTCGAACCAAAGCCCCTCGATCCGCAAAGTTTTCTGACGACGGTCAAGCGGCTGCTCGAAGAGCGCGATTCCGAGAAAGCTGCGTAAGGCGAAAGAATACCTTTTCCTAAAACTGTCCCTTTTGCCCGGATTTACCTAAGCTACTCGCCAAAATCCCCTCTCTAGAACTATCTTTACCCGGAACGAGAATATTCAACGCGTTTTCCGTGGCGGTCCGTTCGATGTGAGCGGGCCGTTCGGGGAAAAAACCTGAAACCTTTTGTTTCGGTGGCTCACTAACACACCGAGAACATGATGAAACGGCTGGCTCAAGCGGTAAGCCTTACGGGACAGCCCGAAGCGTTCGCCGGATCTGTGATGAATAGTTCATCCGACCTAGTTGCGCGTACGCGGCAGGGCGAGCAGGACGCCTTTCGTCTGATCTTTGAAAGGTACTCGCGACCGGTTCTGAGCTTTATCTACGATATGGTCGGCAATCGTGAGGTGGCTGAAGACCTGACGCAGGAGACTTTTGTGCGGGCCTATCGGGGCTTGGGTGCGCTGCGCGAAGAAGCAAAGCTCTCCACCTGGCTCTTTGGGATCGCCAAAAACGTCGCTCGTGAATCGTTGCGATCGCGCGCTCGCACCGACCAGCATCTTGACCTGGATCACGAGGCGGTCCTGGACTTGAGCGATCGTGAGCCGGTTCCCGTGAATCAGCTTCTCAGTAAAGAGCTGAACGCGTTAATCGAACGGTCACTGGCGGCGCTCGACGACGATAAGCGGCTGGTGTTTACGCTGAAGATCTTTCAGCAGTGCAGTTATGAAGAGATTGCGGAGATCACCGGGTTCTCGATCTCCAAATTGAAAACGGATTTGCACCGCGCGCGAGCGGAAATGCGAAAACGAATTAGTCCTTATGTGAGGTCCTGGTCATGAAGTGTGATGACTGTCTGAATTTACTGGAAGAGTTTGTCGACGGCGAGTTAGCCGGCGACGGTCTCGAACAAGTTAACAATCATCTGGTTATCTGCCAGCGCTGCTCGAGCCAACTGGAATCAATGACGGCAGAGATGGAAGTCTACGCGCGTTACGACCGCGAGCTCGAAATTGCGCCATCGATGTGGCAGGCGATCGCCGCGCGAACCGTGTCAGAGAGCCGCGCTGTTGATTCCCATTCACCGCGGGGTTTCAGTGAATGGTTCACCGGCTTATTCACCGCTCCACGTTTTCGATATGCGTTTTCGGGAGCTCTCGCAGTCGCAGTGATCGCAGTGGTCGTTGGAGTTATGTATCTGAGAACTCATCAGCAACAGCCGAAGCCAATCGATGTCGTCGCCGGAACCCACGATCTTGTAACGCCGCCGGACAATACGGGTGATATGACCCCGCCGCGGCAGAGCGACGTAATTAAGCCAGCGGCTGGATCGGATATATCGCAAGTGAAAGTAGCGGCAAATAGAAATCCTCGTGTGATGTCGAAAGCGCCCGATGATCCCGGTGTGTTGTATTCGGACGTTGCATATTCCGAGTTAGCGGAACGAGACACTGCCGAACACATCAAGCAGTCGGAGAACCTGCTTCGTTCGCTGCGAAGTCTGCAGGCGACGGAGGATGACAGCGAAATCGACGTTACTTACGAAAAAGCGATGTCGCGCCGGTTGCTCAGCGAGAACGAAGTGCTGCGGCAGGATGCAGAGACGGCCGGAAAATTTCCTGTCAAGGAATTGCTTAAAGACCTGGAACCGTTCCTGACCGAGATCGCCAATCTGCCCGACAAGACTACCGCGACTCAATTGCGAGAGCTCAAGGATCGCGTGCAAAAGACCGAAATTGTCGCCGCGCTCGTGAGTTACGACGACTGAAGAAATTGTTAATTGAAAGAGAAGAGGCAAACTATGTTTGAGATTAAGACCATGAAAAACAAAGCCAACAACCATAATGGATTCCCACGCAGGATCCTTTCGCTCGCAATTCTAGTCGCATTGACCATTCTCGCCGGCGGACTGATTCGTGAGAGCGCAGCTCAGGAGCCTTCGCCCCGCGTCAAAGTGGAACCCCGCGTCGAGGTGGACCCGCGCATCAAGATAGACCTATCGTCCCTCGACAATCTGGATCTTTCGTCCGTCAACAATCTGGACCTTTCATTCGTCGACAAGATGAATTTTTCACTCGACAAGATGGATCTGTTGTTTATCGACAAGATGAATTTTTCACTCGACAAGATGGACTTCAAGTACGACTCGTCCTTCGACAAGATGGGGTTTTCGCTCCTTGATAAGGATAAGTCGGGAAAGCTGGATAAGCTGGGCAAGGTTTCCGGGAGTTCCCAGGCGGATGACGATCCATGTGAATTCAAGATCGAGGTACTCCAGGCATTATTCCGAGCTGATGTTCAGCGCGGCATCGCCGTCGCCACCGACTGGCTCAAACCCGGATCGACGCAGACTGTCAGGTGCAGACAAGCCGCGCTGTCGTTCCTGGCCCATTACGGCAAGAATTCAGCTACTCCGACGATCTTAAGCGTAGCCCGGAATGACGCCGACATGAAGGTTCGCACCAAAGCGATCTCAGTCCTGGGCTCCACCAACGACGAGTCGGTGATCGATGCGCTCCGTGACTTTGCTCTCAATGCGCAACAGACCGAGATTGCCGAAGCGGCTCTCTACGCTCTCAGTCAACATACTAGTCCGCGGGCCATAACTGTGCTGAGCGAGATCGCCACGAGCGGCCGGCCCATACCATTGCGAAAGTTCGCCATCTCGGCCATTGCTAATCGTCCCGGTGAGCCTGCGGTTGATGCTCTGTTCAAAATCTATGACGCGGACCAGAACCTGGAGGTTCGCAAGTCAACCATCTCCGCCTTCTCCCGCCGGCGCAGTGAGCGTGCCGGCGCCAAGCTCCTGGAAATTGCCCAGGGCAGCGACAACGTCGAGCTCCGGAAGTCGGCAATCGGCGGTATCGCTCGCCGCGGCGGCGAAGGATCGATCGATACCTTGCTCCGGCTGTATGACTCGGAGAAGAACGAAGAGCTAAAAGATCAAATCATCAACTCGCTTAGCGGTTCCAATGACCAACGCGTCATTCTGAAGCTGATCGAGATCGCAAAAAATCCCCAGACACCAATCGAGCGACGTAAGCGTGCTGTCGGCGCACTCAGCCGCAGTAAGGATCCGGCAGTGCTGAAGTTTCTCGAGGATCTTTTGAAGCAATAACGCAAAGACGGGTCGCAACACTTATCCAAAGTTGAAAGCGGGGTGTCTGGTGAGCCTGCTCGGAAGAACTACATTCGCGATAGCTGTCATTCTGGTGATCGGGGTAACTGCCTTAGCGCAGACCAAGAACTTCACGCCAGTCGACGGTGCGAGTCTAAAAGCAAAAATAGACAACGCCATTGCCCAGGGGCGCGCCGCCAAGCAAAGCGCGCGCTTCTGGGTCGGCTACCAATTCGAAGTGCGGCCCGGCGTCGCCATAGACTTTGAAATCGTCGATGGCAACGGCAGCGTCTACTTCTCAACCGAGGGGTATTCGATCTCGCTCGACTCGCGTTACGAAACGCGCGAGTTGGGCCTGTTTCTGCTCTTTGACGACGATCGAGATTTGTTCACCCGCGCCGAAGTCTATAACCTGCGCCGGTCGCACCAATTCAGCGGCTATCCCGTTTACTGGGCTGGGAAGATAGGTAACGATGAAAGCCTTACTTACCTTAAGTCGATTGCTGAATCTCCCTCGCCGGAAACCAATCGTCTGGTTGACCGCGCGACGTTCGCGATTGCTTTGCACGACGCTGCTGAAGTCGAGTCAATTCTCACTAATTTGATCCGGCGGCCAATCGCCGAACCAGCCCGGTCACGCGCCATCTATTGGCTCGGCCACACGCCCGAAAGCCAGAATAAAAACACGTTTCTCGCTGAGATTGTGCGCAACCCGCAGGAATGGACCGAGGCGCGCAACCAGGCAATGTCCGCCCTGGGAATGAGCCGAAGCTCGGGAGCGTTACCTCTGCTCGAGAATCTTTACGAGACGATGACTTCACGCGAACTGAAGCGACGGGCGCTGGCGGGCATTGCTCGGAACGACAATCGCGACGCCGCCGCAACTTATCTAATACGCATCGCTGAGAACGAAAAAGAAGTCGACCTGCGCAAGAGCGCGATCGCCAGTCTTGGTCGGATTGCCGGAGAGAAGAGTCTCGGGGCGCTCACCACCACCGTCGATTCAGATCCCGAGACCGAGATTCAAAAGCAGGCCGTGATCGCCATCGGCCGCCGCAATCGAGACGAAGCCATTCCGATATTGATCCGTACAGCGCGCAGCCATTCGAAGATGGCGGTACGAAAGCAGGCAATTCAGACGTTAGGGCAAATAGGGGACGAACGCGCTGTGGCTTTTTTCCGCGAGCTGTTGGGGAAATAACCGGCTGGAACAGCCCAAGATCATACAGGGAAGGAGAGTTATGAATAACGCAATTACCTGGAGTTCCGAAAACCACCGTTTAGGAAACGACGCCAGACCAGCAAAGGCCAGGCACGAAGATAATCTCGACACGCGACTGAACGGCCTAAAAGACGTCGCCCTAAAACTCTTGAGTGCGGTGGAATCCCTTGGCGGTGGACATATCCATCACGCCCACACTGAACTAAACCTCGACGATGAGGTCAAGCGTTTTGAATCGAAGCTCATCAGAGAAGCGCTGGCCAAAACCGGAGGGAACCAGGCGCGCGCAGCGCGATTGTTGGGCGTGAAGCACACCACACTAAACGCGAAAATCAAGCGCTATCAGATTTCAATTAATGGCAATGGGTTTATTAGTGCAGACGAAATGCCTGGGCTTGGGAACGGCGCGGTTTAGTCGCGAGAGCAACGACTACGCAGACTCTCGCGGTTAACACTTAGCACGCTTTCAACGTCCAATATTGCGGAACAAATTCTCGGTGGTTCCGTTATTACCTCCAAGTCAAGGTATGGAAGTTTTTCGGAAACCTGATTTTCCAGTCGCTTCGTAAGAAATCGTTTTTATGACAAAAGTTGTGCTACTAGTTACGCTGGTTGTCTTGAGCGCGACGCTAACCTTCGGCCAACCAGCGCCGGTCACGAAGGCTACTCCCTCGAGCTCTTCGAAAACCGAAAGCTCAGCACCCAAGCCAACGATCGTGCTTCCGCCGGAGAAGTCTCAGCCGGTTCGCATGCCGCGGTTTGATAAGCCGCCGGCCATTGACGGAAAGCTGGACGATGAGATCTGGAAGCAAGCTGCTCTGTTAAAGGACTTCTACCAGGTCCAACCCGGCGACAACATCGCCCCGTCCAAACCGACCGAAGTCATGCTCGGCTTTGACTCGAAGTTTTTGTATGTTGCCTTTCATTGTTACGACGAGCCGGACAAGGTTCGCGCGACGATTCCCAAGCGTGACAACATCTGGAACGATGATTACGTCGGGATTCTTTTCGATACTTTCAACGACGGACGCAAGGCTTATGAATTTGATTTTAGCCCGTTGGGTATCCAGGCAGACGGTATCTGGACCGACGGCCTGGGTGAAGATTTCAATCCTGACATTATTATGGAGTCGAAAGGCATTCTGACACCGGACGGCTGGACGGTCGAAGTGGCCATTCCTTTCAAATCCCTTCGTTACGTTGCCGGCAAAGATAAGCTGTGGGGCGCGCATTTCTGGCGACGAATCAAACGCTTCAATAACGAACTCAGCATGTGGATGCCGCTCAATCGAGACAACTCCAGTTGGCTGGCGCAGGAAGGTCATCTCTCAGGTCTGGAAGGAATTTCAACCGAACGGACTCTTGAATTAATCCCCAGCCTGACTCTCTCAGAAACAGGGAAGCGAAAGGCAACCTTGTCACAGGCGCAGCTGGCTGCCGGACTGTTGGATCCCGGAAGGATGGTTAACGAACCCATCAAGTTCGATCCGGGTTTGACCGGAAAATACAGTATCACTCCGAACGTTACCCTGGATTTCGCGCTTAACCCCGACTTTGCGCAGGTCGAATCCGATCAGTTAGTCGTGACCGCGAACCAGCGCTTTCCGATTTTCTTTCCAGAGAAACGACCCTTCTTTCTCGAAGGCATTGACATCTTCAGCACGCAAATCGCGGCCGTCCACACGCGGACGATAATCGATCCGGATTTTGCCGTGAAACTCACCGGCAAGGTGGATAGAAATACGTTCGGCCTCCTGCTGGCTTCAGACAACGGCCCGGGGAACTTCAGCCCGGAAGAGCAGCTCACCGCCAATCCCAGGTTCGTCGGCAAGAATGCGTCCGTTGGAATCCTGCGAGTGAAGCGCGACATTGGCAAGAAAGATTCCTACATCGGTTTTCTCGGTACTTACTACAGATTTGTCGACCGCTATAACGAGCTGGGTGGATTCGATTCCCGCTTTCGCGTTAACAAACAGACGACTTTCAGCGCGCAGGCGTTGGTGACGCGCTCGCGGCGGCCCTTCTTCTATCCGGATCAGGGTCAGACACTCGATCGTCGCGAGAACGGTTTTATCTATGCGACGGACTACAACATGAATGGGCGTCACTTCGGATACGACTATTCGACCGTCGGCCGCACTCGTTATTATCGCTCCGACGTCGGCTTTAGTCGCCGCACCAATACCAATAATCATAATCTGTTTGTTCGCTATAACTCTGAGCCTCATCCTAAGGCTACCCTGGTATCGTGGCGTGTCTACAACGCAATCGGAACAAATTTTGATTGGCAGGGACACTCGCAGTATGCGAACAACGAATCCCAAATCCAATTCAACTTTCAGCGTCAGACCACCTTCGGCGTTGGCCTGGACAAAGGTTACGAGCGCGTTTTCGAAGAAGAGTTCGGACCAAAACGCAAAGCTGGATCAAACTGCGAACTGACAAACACGTGTACTTTTTGGGGTGGCGATAATGAACGCTCGGCGTCGAATGGCGGACTCTATGTCTTTGCCGGCTCGACCCTAACCAAGAAGATCAACTTCTTCGTCTTTGCTAACCAGGCTTACGGCAGTCTTGATTTCGATTTCGGCGCCGGGCCTCGGTATCCGCGAGTGAGTATTCCCGCAGTTACCGCCCGCGACGCGAAGGCTGCCGGGTTGTGCAAGGAACCTATTCTACCTACTGATCCACCGCTTCCAGCAGTTTGCCGCGCCCCGCGAGATCCCGGACCAGGCACGTTTTTTAACATAAACGGAAACGTGAATTACACCCCATCTTCGGCTCTTAATCTGACGCTGAATTTCACCAAGCAGCGTCTGCGCCGCGACGACACTCATCTGCTGGCGTTTGACGACAACATCATTTCGCTGAGAGCCACATATCAATTCACGCGGTTTATTTTTGCTCGCGGGCGCGTCGATTTTGATTCACTCGCATCAAACTACAAAGGCCAATTTCTTTTTGGTTGGACTCCGAATCCCGGCACTGCCCTCTATATCGGCTATAACGACGATCTGAATCGCAACGGTTTCAACCCATTCACCGGGCAACTAGAGCAGGGCTTTCGCCGGAATGGACGCACGGTTTTCATAAAGATGTCTTATCTCTTCCGCAAGAGTTTTGGATAGCAACACCAAACACAGGTGAGCACGCGACCCCGGCTGCAAGTTGTCCAACTCAAATTAGTAACAGGACGTTAAGTACCTTGATAAAAACCAGGCAGTTCATTATTGCTTCTGCGGCGTTGGTTCTGATGGCGCTGCCGGTCGGCGCCCAGCCTGCCGCCGCTCCAAAAACTTTGCCTTCACCGGCGGCACCTTCAACCGCGGCGCCCTCGGCCAGCCCTTCGGCTGAGAACCAGAAGAAAACCGAGGTCAATGGCGCCAAGGGTTCGGTCAACATCCCCGCGGAAAAAGCTAAGCCGATCACCGTGCCCCGCTTTGAGAAGCCTCCGGTAATTGACGGCAAGCTTGATGAGGTTGTCTGGCAAAGCGCCGTCGTCCTGAAAGACTTCTTCCAGATTCAGCCTGGAGACAACATCGCGCCGTCAAGACCAACCGAAGTGCTGATTGGCTATGATCCGAAATTTCTCTACATCGCGTTCAGGGTCATTGACGAGCCCGACAAGGTTCGCGCGACGGTGGCCAAGCGCGACAACATCTTCAATGACGATTACGTCGGCTTTATGCTCGACACCTTTAATGACCAGCGCAAAGCGTTTGAGTTTTTCTTCAACCCGTTGGGTATTCAGGGAGACGGAGTGCTGACCGAAGGTCGCGGCGAAGATTTTAGTGTCGATGTATTGATGGATTCGAAAGGCATCGTTCATGAAAAAGGCTACGACGTCGAAATTGCCATTCCCTTCAAGTCGCTGAGGTTCGAAGCCGGTAAGGGAAAGCTTTGGGGCGCACACTTCTTTCGACGGATCAAACGGTTTGAGAACGAGCTGGATTCATGGATGCCTTTCTCGCGCAGCATATCCAGCAACCTCAGTCAGGCGGGACACCTGGGCGGGTTGGAAGGCATCTCGGTCGAGCGGACTATCGAAATCATTCCCAGCCTGACCCTCTCTGAAAGCGGCCGGTTCGTGCGCGCGTATACACCGGCGCCGGGAGTTCAGGATCTCGGAAGAATAGTTAACGAACCGATCAGGTTCGATCCTGGCTTAACCGCGAAGTTCATTCCTTCTTCGGGAATGACCGTTGATTTGGCTATCAACCCTGACTTTGCTCAAGTCGAAGCCGATCAGATTGTGGTCACGGCAAATCAGCGCTTTCCGATCTTCTATCCTGAGAAGCGGCCATTCTTTCTGGAAGGGATCGACGTTTTCAGGACGCCGATCACCATCGTGCACACGCGAGCTATCGTAGATCCTGATATCGCGGTTAAGACGACGGGGAAACTCGGACGCAATACATTCGGACTCATGGTTGCCAGTGATAACGGACCGGGAACCTTCGTTGGATCTGAGCGCTTGAACCCGGCGAACTTTCCCTTTCTCGACAAGAATGCCTACATCGGAGTTCTTCGGCTAAAACGTGACGTGGGCAAAGAGAATACTCTCGGCCTGCTGGCCACAAGTTACAACTTTATCCAGAAGCACAACCAGGTCTTGTCAGTCGATGGCCGCTATCGTTTGGATAAGCAGACTACTGCCACGTTCAATTTGATCGGCACTACTTCGAGGAATTACTTTTTCGATCCAAACGAGGGCAAGACCAGGTATCGTACCGGGAACGGATTAGGTTACTCGGCCGATTACAACGTGTCGGGGCGGAACTGGGGTTGGGAACTTTATGGAGAAGGATTTACCAGGGACTATCGTACCGACGTAGGATTTGTGCAGCGCACGAACTCAAACTTTAACTTCGCTTTTTTGCGCTACAACTCTGATAAAAACCCGAAGAAGACGATCATCTCGTATCACCTGCATAACTTTACCCACATCGATTACGACTGGCAGGGGCGAATGTATATCTGGGAAAGCGAATTCGCGGGCGAGTTTGCCCTGCCGCGCAACAGCTACGTGGGCGTGTGGTGGGAACCGGCCTATGAACGACTGTTCGAACATGAATTTGGTCCGACGCGAAAAGCCCGAGCCTGCGATCCGTTTTTGAACTGCACTTTCTATGGTGAGAATGACGAACGAGCAACTTCGAAGCAACACATTTCCGTTTACGGCGGATCGCAATACAGCAAGAAGATTCAGTTCAGCGGCCAGTTCATCTATCGCGCCGGTCATTTAGATCTCGACTTTGGCAACGGCTCGAAGTATCCGCGCGTGAGTCCCGCGGCTTTGCTGCTCGGCCAAAGGGCGCCACTCGATCCGGGCCGGGGCGGCTTGCTCCAATTATCCGGGGGCGTTACTTACCAGCCGACTAATGAGTTGCGCATGTCGCTCAACTTGAACAAGCAGCGGCTGGTTCGCTACGACACGGGCCGCGTCGCTTACGACATCAATATCTGGACGTTTCGCGGAACATACCAGTTTACGAAGGCGACATTCGCGCGCGCCATCATCGACTACAACACTCTGAACTCACGCGTGCGTAGTCAGCTCCTGCTCGGCTGGACACCCAGTCCCGGGACCTCGTTCTATGTTGGCTACAATGACGACATGAATTACAACAGCGCAAATCCCTTTACCGGCCAGTTGACGCCGGGCTTTCGCCGCAACAGCCGAACGTTCTTCATCAAAATGTCTTATCTGATTCGCAAGAGCTTCTAGACGTTTCCGAGGGCAAACGCCGCCGGACCCAATGCCCCGCCCCAGTCAGCGCGCACAACCAAAGATTCGCTGAACCTCAACAATTCCGCAACCAAGAGGATTTGCTAACCGAGTATGTAATTGCAGTCTAATAACTTCCATTCATAGTTCAAGCAGGTACGTCCCCTTCCATTCGAAACCTTCTTCCCCGGCAGGAGGATTCAAAAAATGAGTAGGCGCTATCGTCTAACGTCCCTGGCGAGACATTGGTGTGTCTGCCGGACGGTGGCCATGCTGTCATGGTTGTGTTTATTGGCTTCGCCAACGCTTGGCCAGACTGCCGAGTTCACGCAGGCGAATAAGAGCAGCAGTGCGATGTCGCTGGATGTGTCTCTGGGAAATGTTCCGGGTCGCGGAGTCAGCCTACCAGTCAATCTCCATTATTCAACGCAAGGTCTGTGGAGGATCGGTTTTATCAATTCAGTCTACGCCAACACCTACGTCGGTCAGGTGCGCCAATCGGTTACCGAAGCTATCTACGCGGAACATTCAACTGCGGGATGGACAACCAGCCTGGATGTGCCAAAAGTCGAATGGCCGAAGCTGAACGATCGCTTCTGGGCCAATGGCAAGCCTTACGCAAACGGTTATGTTTATGGTTATACCTATCGGATTGCGCGAGTCTTTATTCACATGCCGGATGGCTCGACGCATGAGTTGCGCAAAGCGGATGCAGTTTATCAAGACGACAATTACGTTGACATGAGTGGGATTTTCTATGCAGTTGATGGCTCGCGCATGCGTTACGACAGCAGCGGAGAGACGACGGGAACTCTGTATCTGAGTGACGGCACTCGCTACATCTTAAATGGCAGCACGACGCAGTACATCGATCGCAACGGGAACACGCTCAATTACAACGCAACCAGCCGGCAGTGGACGGATACGATGGGCCGCACCATCAACATGCCCTGGCCCTCGAATCCGAGCCCTGGCGAATACCCTTATTCATTGCCGGGGATCAACGGCACCCCGATTACCTACACGCTGAAGTTCAGCTACCTTTCGGGCGCTTTTTTGCCGGACGTTTCCGGGCAGACCCAAAAGCCAATCGCCGATCGCTACTTGCCGATTCCCAACTCGACTCCGACTAGCTGGAACCAGAACAACTTCCCCCAAGGCCCCGGCGCCAATTATCTTTTTCAATCTGTTTACACTGACCCGGAAGAGACCGAACAGAGCTACGTTCATGTCGTTGGCAAAGGACAGTCAGAATTTACGAACTTTGATCCCGTCGTGCTCACGGAAATCGATCTGCCGAACGGTCAAAAGTACCAGTTTTACTACAACGCTTTCGGCGAATTGGATAAAGTGATCTATCCGACCGGCGGCTACCAGCGCTATCAATACGGCCCGGTGGCAACGATTGGCGTGGCGACTGCTCCTTACACTCAGGGAACACGCGGGATGCTTTCACGTTGGATTAGTCCGAGCGGCAGTGGCTCGGATGAAGCGCAATGGACTTATTCGGGCGGCGTTTATCCCCTGACCGTGACCGCGCCTGACAGCACTGGTGCACCGTATGGCACCCGTAGTGAAACCTATCTTTATACACCTTCCTTTTATTCTGACAACAACTTCGGTTATGAGGACGCGCGCAATGGACAGCCCGTCGAAGAACGCATCTATGCGCCAGCATCGCAGGGTGGGGCAATGCTGCGTCGCACTTTGATTGTTTATGAGCAGAGCAGCGCGACTATCAATAAGCCAGTGCAGCAATATTATCCGGGAACCTACACGGCTTATCGCAACGCGCGGCCGATAAAGACCGTCAGCGTGAATCTTGACACTTTTGGGGATAGTGTACTGGCAAGCACAACCACGATGGGCTACGACCCGAGTTTCGAATTCACCGTAGGCCCGGACGCGACCTCATCGACTGAGTACGACTACGCCGTTGTTGGCAGAAGCACAGCGGAAACCGCAACCATTTCTTCCATTCCCTTGGGGCCGCTCGTAAGAACGACGCAAACCACATATCTCACGAGCGACGCGAATTACCGCAATCGAAATATTGTTGGACTGGCCAGTTCAGTCACAATTCTAAACAGCTCCGGGCAAACAGTCGCGCAGACTGTGATGAGCTATGACGAAGCCGCTTACCCGATCCTGAATTACGGGACACTTACGGGTTGGAGTAACCCGCAAACCAATTACCGCGGCAATCTGACTACGACCAGTCGTTGGCTCGACTATCCAACATCAACATGGATACAAACCCACGCAGAGTACGATCAATGCGGCAGGCCGCTCTGGATGTGGGATGCCAATGGCAATCAGTCGCGAGTCGAGTATTCAAGTGCTTACGGTTACGCGTACCCGACAAGTACAATTTCCCCCAATCCTGATAACTCTCAGGTGCATGCAGACGCGACAGGACTAGTCGTCACCAGTAGTTTCGATTTCAATACCGGCCTCGTTACCGCTACGACGGATGCAAACGGTCGAGTCACGACTTTCGAATACAACGATCCACTGAACCGGCTCACAAAAGTTAATCGCCCCGACGGTAGCTGGACCAGTACGACCTACAATGACGTGCCGGGGAATATCTATGTGCGCACGCAAACCCTGCAAGAATCTACCCCTACTCAGCATGTGATTGAAGCTTATCAATTCTTTGACAAACTCGGCCGCGCCTCGCGCTCTTTTTTCAAAGAAGGATCGACCTACCTTACAGGTGACACTCAATACGACAATCTTGGCCGCGCGTGGCGAGTTTCAAATCCTTATCGCACGAATGCTTTGACCGATGCAGTAAACCCTTCGAATATTTGGACCACAAGTACGTATGACGCGCTGAGTCGAGTAGTTAGTGTTACCACCCCTGACAATGCACAAGGTTCCGCGACCTACGGTGGCAGCACGAGCGGCGCAATCGGAACCACTGTTACTGCCACTGATCAGACCGGCAAATCCCGCAAGAGCATTACCGACGCCCAAGGACGGCTGATTCAGGTAGTTGAGGATCCAAATAACCTGGGTTATCAAACGAACTACACGTACGACGTTCTGAACAACCTGCGGAAAGTGGAACAGGGCGCGCAGCTAAGATATTTTGGCTACGATTCTTTATCGCGGCTCATTCGCGTCAAGAGTGTCGAGCAAGCCATCAACACCGCGCTTAACTGGACGGATCCGGTAACAGGTTATCCCGGCGGCTGGACGGCAGCTTTTTCGTATGAGGCGAACGGCAACCTAACATCGCGTGTTGACGCGAGAAACATCACGTCCAACTATACCCACGATGGGCTTAACCGGGTGACTACCGTGCGTTACGTGAACGATCCGCAGAATACCCCGGGCATCGATTTCTTCTACGACGGCTACCGTAACGGCAACCAGAGCGTCGCTAACAGCGCGGGACAAGTATGGCAGGTAGAAACTGCCGGACAGACTCTACTGACTGTTGACAGTTTTGACGTGCTGGGCAGAGCAACCAGCCAGCGACAACAGTTTTATGTGAACGGCCAGTGGAGCCAGGCTTACACTGTTAGCCGCATTTTCGATCTTGCTGGGCACGTTAAGACAGAAACTTATCCTTCGGGTCGCACCGTGAACTACGCGTTTGACGATGCCGGCCGCACTACCAGCTTCAGCGGTAATCTTGGCGATTCAGCTTCCCGCAATTACTCGCAGAACATTTCTTATTCACCATACGGTGGTATTTCGCAGGAACAGTTCGGCACGACCACGCCCGTTTACAACAAGCTCTTTTACAACGTGCGCGGACAGCTTGCCGAAATTCGGGTCGGGACTACGGCTAATGACACGAGCTGGAATCGCGGCGCAATTATCAATCATTACAGCGACGCCTGCTGGGGCATGTGCTCCGGCAGCAACATGACGGACAACAATGGGAACCTGAAGCGGCAGGATGTTGTTATCCCTGCTGACGACGCCATCAACGGTTGGACATTGTCGCAGGATGTGTATGCGTATGATGGTTTGAATCGATTGAAGTCAGCAACTGAAAACAGCGGCTCGAATACTCAGGGTCAAGTTCAGGCCTGGTCTCAGAACTTCGAATACGATCGTTGGGGCAATCGCACGTCCGCGCAGATGACGATTGGCAATGGCCCATCGGCAAGGGGCGCAACCGCGTTTGCTCCTTCGACGCGACACCTACCAACCCAGATGCTAGCGCCAGTTAGCTTCAGTCCCGTCATTGGGATGGTTTGCGAAGACTGCGGTGGTGGCATTAACGAACCGCCGGAAGCGAACGCCGGCGGTCCTTACAGCGGGCAAACCGGAGAGAGCATTCAGTTCGATGGGAATAATTCTTACGATTCGGATGGATGGATCGTTAGTTATTCCTGGAACTTTGGCGACGGGCAGACCGAGAGCGGCCCATCGCCTACGCACTCGTACACGAACGCCGGAACTTTTACGGTGACGCTCACAGTCACGGACAATGGTGGCCAGCACTCTAGCTCATCTACAACGGCCACGATTTCCGCGCAGCCACCGACTACTTTCAACAATGCTGCTTTCGTTGCGCAGACAGTCCCTGGCTCCATGACCGCCGGGCAGAGCTATAACGTAACGGTGACGATGCAAAATACTGGCAGCACTATCTGGAGAGCGGCAACTTCCTATCGTTTGGGATCGCAGAATCCGCAGGACAACGGCACATGGGGCATCGGCCGGGTTGAGTTGCCGTCGGATGTTATGCCCAACGCTCAGGTCACTTTCAGTTTTGCCGTGACTGCGCCGCAGGCCCAGGGTGTTTATGATTTTCAGTGGCGGATGGTCCAGGACAGCGTGGAATGGTTTGGTGAATATTCTCCGAATGTGCAGGTGACAGTGACTGCGGCATCTCAATCCGGAGCATTAATAGTTGACCCGACGACAAACCGAGTGCTGGCGACAAATGGCAGCATTAGTTATGACAACGCGGGGAACATCATTAATGACAGTTACACCGGCAACGGCAGCCGGACTTATGACGCTGAGAACCGGATGCTCACGGCACAGGATGTTACAGGTGCACTCAGCTATTACAGTTATGACGGCAGTGGCCGGCGTGTGCGGCGGAACACGGGCGGAGTAGAGACGTGGCAGATTTATGGATTCGGCGGTGAGCTGATCGCTGAGTATGCGGCCAACTCAGGACTATCAGCTCCTCAGAAAGAGTATGGCTATCGCAATGGCCAACTGTTAATCACGGCGTCAGGAAGTGCAAACGTCCATTGGTTGGTGACCGACCAACTTGGTACCCCGAGAATGATCGTTGATCTGAATGGAAGTCTCACTGGTGTTTCGCGTCACGATTACATGCCGTTCGGAGAAGAGTTGTATGCGGGCGTCGGTGGTCGCAGCTCCTCGAACGGTTATACAAACACAGACGGAGCCCGGCAGAAGTTCACCGGATACGAAGCTGACAGTGAGACCGGATTGAACTTTGCGCAGGCCCGATATCAGTCACCGGGCCTGGGAAGATTCACGAGCGTCGATCCGCTGGGAAGAAGCGCATCGATAACTAATCCTCAATCCTTCAATCGCTATTCGTACGTCTTGAACAATCCGACGAACTCGACTGACCCGAGCGGCATGATTCCATACTCTGGCGCCGATGTCGGTTGGAGCGACGTCGCGGACGGATTCTGGGGTAGCGATCTCGGTGGGCCGCGACCGTCCGCCGGACAGCAGGCCATCGCTGCAGCTATGGCGAGACATGATCGCTATGTTGAGAATGACATGAATGGTGGCGAGTATGGAGAGGAGGAGACTGAGCCGCCTCCTCACGTGCTCAGGCCGGGAATGTGTTTCTTTCAAGATCCCGGCACTCTTAGTGGGACGGTAGTCGATCCGCAGGATCCCCCTGGGACATTGACTGGCACCGTAAGGGAACCGACGCAGTCTGAGTTGTTAAGATGGAAGGAAGAACTAGAGAACGACATTAGGTTCAGCAAGGACGCCCGTGCGGCGTATGGGAGGTTCGGACGGATCGCCAGGACCGTGGAGCAACTTGAAGCGATGGTCGACGCATTCCTTACACGAAGGTATGGCCAAATTCAAGTTGCAGGGACTACAAGTTCATCAGGCCAAGTCCAAATAAGGCCTGACCCAAATCCGTATAGAGTGGAAGCAACACGGCGTCACGAAGAAGTTCATCGGCAAACGGTTCTGGCAGCTATTGCAAGATATGGAGCGAATACACCTGCGTTTAGGAGGTGGCGTGACAACCCAAGAATTTGGGCTGCCGATGAGGTTAAAGCTTACTCCGCTGACATCAGATACATGCAGCAAGTCCTGCGTCGATGGCGCTAAACCTTAAGAGCGATATTTGGAGGTATCGATGAGATCAAGAATTCCAACCTGGACAACCAATTCCGCAATCGTAAGGAGGCGTTTGTGGCTTGCGCTTCCTGCTATACTTGTGACTTTGCTTTGGTTCTTTCCTTTGAGGGCCCAGAAAGTGAAAAAACAGTCCCTCTCGCAAACCAGTATCGATGAGCAATGCATTGCTAATTTGAAGCGCATCGACAAACTGATAAAACATTACCTCCATCATACCGCCGGAGTGCTTGGATTTCCTGCCAGCCTCGATGAAATACATTCGATGTCAAAAGACCCACATCTATTTATCTGTCCAGGCGACAAACAGATAAATGCCTCGGTGAAAAAGCACACTCTTACGACGAGTTATCAAGTTGTGAACGATCCTCTTAAACCCACAATCTCTGGCATTCCTCCTAATAGGATAGCCATTATTGCCGAGAAAAACCCGAATCATAGCGGTAAGCGATTTGTTTTGTTCTATGACGGATCTGTCAGAGCATTCGATGAGGCACAATTTGCTGAGTTAAGGAACAATTCGTTTGTCGACCGCTGAAGTATTTTCGAAAATCTCTCTTCTAGCATCAATGCTAAAACTGAGAGTATTCATCAGGCCTCCCATTTTGGGATTTCGGATTCGGCGGTGAGGTGATCGCTGAGTATGCGGCCAACTCAGGACTATCAGCTCCTCAGAAAGAGTATGGCTATCGCAACGGGCAGCTGCTAATCACCGCTTCAGCCAGCGCCACCATCCATTGGCTCATAGCCGATCATTTAGGCACGCCGAGAATGGTGCTCGATCTTAGCGGAAGCCTGAGTGCTGTTTCGCGTCACGATTACATGCCGTTTGGGGAAGAACTTTACGCAGGCGTCGGTGGTCGCAGTTCCTCGAACGGTTATACAAACACCGACGGCGCACGGCAGAAGTTCACTGGTTACGAAGCTGACGGCGAGACCGGATTGAACTTTGCGCAGGCAAGATATCAATCTCCCATGCTGGGAAGATTCACATCAGTCGATCCACTGGGAAGAACGCCAACATTGCGAATCCTCAATCATTCAACCGTTACTCTTATGTTCAAACAATCCGACGAACGCAACAGATCCCAGCGGCATGATGATGTATGACGCGTCGATGAGCTGGGGCGATGTGGCGGGCATGTGGATGGGCGGAGGTGATCCGAGTTTTGGCGGATTTGAAACTGGGCGGAGCATTATTATCCTCCCGATTTCCAGTTCTCACAGCAGTTTTCTGAACTAAACAGGTCCGCCGCGCGTAAAACCAAGGCAGCGTTGGCTAAGATTCTTTGCATCAAAAGCTACGTTCAAAGTAGTAGCACACAACCAACCGGCAATTTTTTGAAAGCTTACCGCGATGCCGGGATCGATACTCTGCCACTGAGATTTGTTAATGAACACTTTCGCTGACGGCTCTCGCTTAATTAATGGGCGGCGACTCTTTCAAAGGGCGCGTCGTCCGATGACTGCGAGAATCAAGGCAGGTCCCGGTCGTTAATCGGTTGCGATGGATGATTAATAAATCATTGGCCGAAGATATTGTGATGATTGTGAGGCGACTGATCCTGGTATCCGCGCTCTGCGTTTTCGGCGCTACTGTCAGCGCCCAGACTAGTTCCACGTCTCCGACTCCAACACCCTCTCCGAACTCCAGGTCGAACAGCACGGCTGATAGCGTGAAACGAGCGGTCATTCCACCCGAGAAGGCCAAACCTATTGTCGTTCCACGTTTCGATAAGCCGCCCACGATTGACGGCAAGCTGGACGAAGAGGTCTGGAAGCAGGGAGCTGTTTTCAAAGATTTCCTGCAAACCAACCCAGGCGACAACATCGCGCCTTCAAGACCTACTGAGATGTGGATGGGCTATGACTCGAGGACTCTGTACATGGCCTTTCATTGTTACGACGAGCCGGACAAAGTGCGCGCATCGGTCGCCAAGCGTGACGAAATCTTCAGCGATGACAACGTGCGGATTTATCTGGACACCTTCAACGATCAACGCCGGGCTTACCTCCTGGGCTGGAACCCACTGGGTGTCCAGGGCGATGGGATCATGACCGAAGGCTCAGGCACGGACTTCAGCGTCGATATCGTGATGGAGTCGAAAGGGATGCTGACCAGCGATGGTTGGACTCTCGAGGTCGCGATTCCTTTTAAGTCTCTCCGTTATGAAGCAGGCAAGGGCAAGCTGTGGGGATTTCATGTCTGGCGCAACATCGATCGTTTCAATGACGAGATTGATTCCTGGATGCCGAACTCGCGGGACATATCTTCACTGCTGAGTCAGGCCGGACACTTGACGGGGTTGGAAGGTATCTCGACGGAACGCACGCTTGAGATCATTCCCAGTCTCACCTTATCTGAGACCGGAAAACGCGTAAACGCACTCACGCCGGCGCAACTGGCAGCGAACCCCGCACTCCTGGATCCCGGAAGAATTCTTAATCAACCAATCAAGTTTGAATTGGGCATCACCGCAAAGTACAGCCTCACGCCCACGGTTACGGTCGATCTCGCAATCAATCCAGACTTTGCACAAGTCGAGGCCGACCAGACCGTGGTTACCGCCAATCAACGCTTTCCCATTTTCTTTGATGAAAAGCGTCCCTTCTTTCTGGAAGGCATCGATATCTTTAAGACGCCGCTTCAGGCCGTGCACACGCGGGCCATTGTCGACCCGGACGTGGCCGTTAAGCTGTCAGGCAAGCGCGGCAAGAACACGTTCGGCTTGTTACTCGCCAGCGATAATGCGCCCGGAAACTTCAGCGAAGAGGAGAGACTTGATTCTGGAACCCTGCCGACGATTCAGCGGTTCCTCGACAAGAACGCCTACATTGGGATCCTGCGTCTGAAACGAGACATCGGCACGGGATCAAACATCGGCCTGCTGCTGACCAGCTATAACTTCATCGAAAAGCACAATCAACTCGGCGGGATCGACGGCCGCATCAAGATCGCCAAGCAAAAAACGTTTACATTTCAAGTCCTGACCACCACTTCTCGCCGCTGTTTTTCGGAACCGGCGCTGGACACACATCGGCCGGGACCCTCTGATGGCTGCTTCGCCGGGTTCGATCCAATCGCCGGAAACCCAACTCGTCCGGCTCAGACGCGCAGCTACTACCGCACCGGCAACGGCCTTGGTTACAACTTCAACTACAACCGCGATGGCCGTCACTTCTACTATGGATTTAATGGTGGAGGCCGCACGCGAGACTATCGCGCGGATGTTGGTTTCACGAGGCGCACTAACATCAACAACTTCGGGGGCTATATGGGTTATAGCTCTGAGCCAAAACCGAAAGCGAAAATGATTTCGTGGAATATCAACGCCTCATCAGGCGCCAGCTTTAACTGGCAGGGACTGAGCCAGAGCTCTTACCAGGAAGTCAGTGCCAACCTGAATTTCCAACGCAGTACTTATATGGGTTTTGGCTCGGCGATTGGTTACGAGCGCATCTTTGAAGAAGAGTTTGGTTTGAAACGCACTGCCACGCATGGCGGCGCGTTCTTTGGCGGTCCTGAGCGTTCGACAAATCAGATTAATGCCTACATGTACGGCGGGACTAGACCGAGCAAGAAATATGCTTTCAACGTGTTCATGGGGTTCACGCACAACGCTTTCGATTTCGATTTTGGCGCGGAACCAAAGTATCCGCGCGTCAGCCCCGCCGCCCTGGCTGACCCGTCGGCGTCGCTTGATCCCGGACCTGGGGATTCCTTCGATTTCAACCTGAGCGGAGACTTCCAACCGACTACCGCGCTCAGCGCGTCGCTAAGTTATTCCAAGAGCCGGCTGCGAAGAAACGACACTAACCTGGTCGCGTTCGTTGATGACATTTATTCGTTTCGTTCCACGTATCAGTTCTCGCGTTTCGTCTTTGCGCGGGCGCGGGTCGACTATGACACCCTATCTTCCAATGCGCGTGCGCAATTTCTGTTTGGCTACACGCCGAATCCGGGAACGGCTTTCTATTTGGGCTACAACGACGATCTCACGCGCAACGGCTCGAATCCCTTCACCGGCCAACTCGAACCAGGATTTCGTCGTAATGGCCGGACCTTCTTCATCAAGATGTCATACCTTTTCCGGCGGAGCTTCGGTGGCAAGTAAGCTCTGCCATACCGTCTGCGATTAGGATTCGGTGAAGTCGGCGGCTGGGACAGCCATTAGCAGTTCCGGCGTAACCGTACTCAGCCCGCCATCGTCTTACATGCTAAACTGTCAGCAGTTTACCCGAACTAATACGAACATGTTTCCGGTTTCATATTGCTCCAGAGTCTTTGCAGCGCGCGCAGGCGCTCTTGCGCTGACCGTGCTCAGCCTGGTCTCGGCGTCCTGCAAGAGTGACTATCCGGCGTCGGGAAAGGCAGCCGGTCCCGACACCAAGGCGCAGCCGCGCCAGGTCAAAACCGTCAAGGTGGTGGAAATGCCGGTGGGCCAGACCGTCACGGTCAACGGTACGCTCGCGGCTTATGATCAGACCACAGTCAGCGTCAAAGTTCCGGGCCGGCTGCAAACAATCTCAATCGATTTCGGCAGCGTGATCCGTAAGGGCCAGGCCATCGCCCAACTCGAACAGGGCGACTACAGACTGCGGGTGCAACAAGCGGAAGCGTCGCTGGCGCAGGCCCGCGCCCGTCTCGGCTTATCGCCGGACGGCGCCGACGATCGGGTCGCGGCTGAACAAACCGGGACCGTAAGACAGGCGAAAGCCGTACTCGACGAAGCTAAAGCGAAAAAAGATCGCGCGACCCGGTTGGTGCAACAGGGAATAATTCCGCGGGCCGAGTTCGACACTGCCGACGCAGAATACAAAGTTGCCCTGAGCCGTTATCAGGATGGGCTGGAAGAGATTCGCAACCGGCAGGGCTTGCTGGCACAGAGGCGTTCAGAGCTGGCGCTGGCGCGGCAGCAACTTGCCGACACCACTGTCTATTCTCCGATGGCTGGAGTTGTTCAGGAAAAGAAATCGAGTGTCGGAGAATACCTGGCCGCGGGAGCGCCGGTCGTCGACGTCGTACGGATCGATCCGTTGCGGTTGCGCGTCGAAGTTCCTGAGCGCGAGTCGCACAGTATTCGTAATGGCCAGAGCGTGCGCGTCACGATTGAAGGTGACCCGGAGTCTTATCTCGGTTACATCAAACGTCTCAGCCCGACCATCAGCCAACAGAATCGCGTACTGGCCGTCGAGGCCGACGTTGCTAACAACGGCAAGCTAAGGCCAGGAGCTTTTGTCCGGGCTGAGATTGTTACGGATCAGACCAGCACGGCGGCCACGGTTCCGGCGAACGCAATCGTAACGTTTGCCGGAATTGAGAAAGTGATCATAGTCGAAGGTGGAAAGGCCGTTGAGAAACCCGTGACGATCGGCCGGCGCGGTCCTGATTGGGTCGAGATAAAGTCGGGCGTCAACGTAGGCCAGGCGGTGGTCGTGAATCCGGGAAATCTACAATCGGGACAGGCGGTCACAGAAGTTAGTAGCAATTGAACGCGAGAGAGGAATTCATTTTCCACTTCTCATTTTGACATTTTTCATTCGTCATTTACGACTCATGAGAAGTTGTTTGGTGTAACTTCGTGTGATTTCGTGGATCGAGGTGTCAGAAGCCCGACCGTAAGGGAGGGCAACGTTTCGTCAAGTCGCGGCGAGGGTTGTCTTCAGTGCAGCCAGCCCTTGCTAACGCGCGGGCTTCTGACACTTCAAATGTCAAATGAGAAATGGAAAATGACGAATGGAAAATGGTATTCGCTCTTAGAACTTAACAATGCAAAAGCTCGCTGAAATTTGTATTCGCCGCCCCGTTTTCGCCGCGATGATCGTTTTGTCGCTGGTGGTAGTGGGCGCGGCGAGCTATTTCAAGCTCGGCGTCGATCGATTTCCTTCCGTTGACCTGCCGACCGTGAGCGTGCGCACCGGGCTACCCGGAGCTGCTCCTGAAGAAGTCGAGTCCCTGGTAACCCAGCAAATCGAAGAGGCCATCAACACTGTCGACGGCATTGACGAGCTGCGCTCAATCTCCAGCCAGGGCCAATCCTTCGTCATTGCGACCTTTAAACTGAATCGCGATCTGGAATCAGCCGCCCAGGATGTGCGCGATCGCGTAACCGGCCTGGGCCGCAGCCTGCCGGAAGACGCCACGCCGCCAGTCGTCTTTAAGTTTGATAACGACAGCACGCCGGTTTTGACGATTGCTCTCTCTGGTACGCGTTCGATTCGTGAGTTGACCGAGCTGGCCGACAAGACCGCGCGCGTGCAACTCGAGCGCGTGGGTGGCGTAGGCGAAGTGCGCGTTGTCGGCGGGTTGCAGCGCGCCATCAACATCTGGATCGACGCCGATCGCCTGGCGGCTTACCAGATTCCGATCACCACGGTTCGCCAGGCGCTGCAACGCCAGAACGCCGACGTTCCGGGCGGCAACATGAATACCGGGCGTGAAGAACTGGTGCTACGGACACTTGGCCGCTTCACCGATCCGCGCGCCTTTGAAGACCTCGTGATCGCCAACATCAACGGCGTGCCGGTGCGGCTGCGCGACGTGGGCCGAGTCGAGGACGGAACCAGGGAACAGCGATCGGTGGCGCGTCTCAACGGAGTGCCGACTGTGACGCTCGAGATTCGCCGCCAGTCCGGCGCCAATACAATTGACGTCATCAACGGCATCAAAAAGGAACTGCCTCGCGTTGCCTCTCAGCTTCCCGCCGATGTGAAACTCGAGGTCATTCGGGATCAGTCGCGCTATATCGAGTCGGCGCTGCACGAAATCCAAAAGCACCTGTTACTTGGCAGTATCCTCGCCAGTCTCGTGGTGCTTTTGTTCATGCGCTCGTGGCGCTCGACGGTGATCGCCGCGGTGGCGATTCCGTGCTCGCTGATCTCCACGTTTGGAATGATGCGCGCGCTCAACTTCACCTTGAACAGCGTGACCATGCTGGCGCTGGTGCTGATGGTAGGCGTGGTGATTGATGACGCCATCGTGATCCTCGAGAACATCTTTCGCTTCATCGAAGAGAAACGAATGCCGCCCAGAGAAGCGGCCAAGGAGGCTACTAAAGATATCGGGCTGGCCGTGCTGGCCACGACCCTTTCGCTGGTGGTTATCTTTCTGCCGGTTTCCTTCATGTCCTCGATCTCAGGCAGGTTTCTTTATCAGTTCGGCATTACGGCCGCGGTTGCCATCATGGTCAGCTTGCTGGTTTCTTTCACCCTGACGCCGATGATGAGCTCGCGTCTGATTCGCGTAGGTGCAGATACGGGCGGACACGGTCACGCGGCCTCGCGTCGCGGGTTTTATCGCTGGGTCGACAAATTCTATACGCACGTTTTGTCTTTCGCGATGCGTCACCGGCTGGCGGTGTCGGTCATGGCCATCCTGGTGATCGCTTCCAGCGTTCCGCTTTATCGCGCCGTCAAGCAGGAGTTCATTCCGACCAACGTGGACGAGGCTGAGTTTGAAGTAAACATTAACGGTCCCGAAGGAACCAACCTGGCGGTGATGAACCAGGCGATGCAGGAGATCGAGAAGCAGATACTCTCGACGCCGGGCGTGCGTTTAGTTCTCTCTAACGCCGGCGGTTCGTTCCTGGGCGGTTTGAATCAGGGCGGGGCCTACATACGCATCGCGCCGCATGAGGAGCGCACGCTTTCTTTAGGACGGATCTGGACGGAAACGCTGAAGGGCAAACCGTGGAATGCCTTTCGCGGCAACTACACTCAGCAGGACGTGATGACCGAAGTGCGCCGGCGCCTGCAAAAGTTTGCACCGATGCGCGCCGGAGTCCGCAACGCACAGTCGTTCAACTTTGGGGCTGGCGGCCGTTTTGACATCGACTTTGTGTTGCGCGGGCCCGAGCTGGTCACGCTGTCCAACTATGCAGAGGACCTCGGTAAACGCGCGGCCAAGCTGGGTGGAATTGTAGACATCGATACTTCGCTGAAACTTAACAAGCCTGAGTTGCGAGTCAAGATTGATCGCGAGCGGGCAGCAGACTTAGGTGTGGACACGTCGGACATCTCCACGAACCTGCGACTGATGGTTGGCGGAGAGGACCAGGCCTCGAGGTTCCGAGACGAGTCGATGAACGAAGACTACGACGTGCAGCTTCGTCTGAGCGAAAGCGATCGCGGCGACTCGGCCACCATCGGTCGGCTTTACGTTCCATCGTCCCGCGGGGGACTCGTGCGCCTCGACAATTTGGTCAAGATTACCCGGGAGACCAGTCCTTCGCGCATTGATCGACTTGACCGCGAACGGCAGGTGTCACTCCGCGCGTCGGTCGCGCCGGGTTTTGCACTTGCAGATCGAATTCAAGCCTTGCGCGGCGCGGCTGCTGAGATGAACATGCCGGCCGCCTACACGACTACGATTGCCGGCAGAGCGCGCGAGCTGGAAAGAACGTTCACGGAATTCATCTGGGCCTTTATCCTGTCGATCATTTTCATGTACATGATTCTGGCTTCACAGTTCGAGAGTACCGTTCACCCGGTAACGATTCTGCTCAGTCTCCCACTGTCGATGCCGTTCGGTCTGCTGTCGTTGTGGTTGACCAACGATACTTTGAATTTGTATTCGGCGCTGGGACTGCTGGTCTTGTTCGGGGTGGTCAAGAAGAATTCCATTCTCCAAATCGATCACATGAACAATCTGCGCGCCATGGGCATGGAGCGCGCGGCGGCGATCATGCAGGGCAATCGTGATCGTTTGCGGCCGATTCTAATGACCACGATGGCCCTGGTTGCCGGCATGATGCCGCTGGCTCTGGGAACCGGGCCAGGGGCGGAAGAGCGGCGCTCGATCGCGATTGTAGTCATTGGCGGGCAGACGCTGTCGCTACTGCTGACTTTGATCGCCACGCCGGTTGCTTACTCTCTGTTGGACGATTTGAGATCGACTGCGGCCTGGCGGCGCTGGTCTCGAGTTGCCGGCAGATTGACTGCACCGGTCAGCGGTGTCGCTCGCCGGTTATCGCCGAGACGGCGCGGCGAGGTTCAATTGGCCGAGAATCAAGCGGTTGATGAACCACAGTCGGCGTCGTCAGTGGCGGAGAGATCACAGGCCGCCAATCCTTCCAAGAAAAAAATTCCTCTGCCTGCCGGTGGTGGAGAATAGAGCCTCAACACGAGGGTTTGCCAAAGAGGAAACGTTGATCGACGACCACCGAAGAGTGACTAGGCTCGCTCGGTAAAGCCTCTCAAGTCAAGCGCCAAAGGCGCGCGATGTTTCGGATGTGCAACCCGAAGGGTTGAGCGAGAGTAGCCGGTGGTCGTAGACCACCGGAACGCGTTGGGGAAGAATCCAGCACCCTGAACGGGTGCCAGAGCAACCCTTAAAGCAGGTACTTCTCGTCATAGGATACTCCAGCCCTCCTAAGCAGGTCCTTCAGCTCATCAACGAATAGATGTTTGCGATGGTGTGCCTCCTGATGCACGATGTATCTTCTCACAGCATCGGTCGCTGAAGGACTAACTGTGAACGCCGCATACCCTTCTTGCCAGGCGAAATTTCGATCGAGGTTCTGCCTTACCCAATTTGTCGAATCCTTTTTGAGATCTCGCATCAGATCAGCCACGCGGTGCACCGGACGTAGACTCGCCAACAAATGCACATGGTCGTCAACGCCTCCAACACTCTCCGCGACTCCACCCATTCTCCGGACGATGCCGCCTAAATAAGAATGCAGTCGCGGCCTCCAATCCGCTTGAATGAGTGGTCGTCGCTCCTTAGTCGAGAAAACAATGTGGTAGTGAAGACTTGAAAAAGTTGAGCCCATGGGAGTTTAGCCTTTCCTCTCTCGCACCCCTTCTGGGTGCGAATGATTTGGATCTTTTCCGGTGGTCTCCGCTGCGCTCCGACCACCGGCTACTGTCTAGCAGCCCTTCCGGGCTGCTTAATGCTCGCCCCACCGATCACTAATTCCAGACTTTTACCATTCTATTACCATTGGCAAGCGCGACCGATGCAACTAATATTGCATCCGTTATGATTTCGATCCGAACCTTGGCTCGTCCTCTTGAAAAGGAGAGAAGCACATGCCCGATGATCGCCGCTTGACTTTTATATTGCCAAAACAATCCGCGCTGCCGGGTTTCTTCTTCGCGAGCCTCCTTCTCTTAATGGTCGTGCTGGCTTGTAGTTCCGGGTCCGCCAGGAAATGCACGTCTACTCTGACCTATCAAGGCAACACTTATGAGGGCGTGGACGCGAACCAGGACAAAGCCACGCACAATGCCTGCAACAAGTATTGTCGCAGCGATGATCCTGATTACGAGGCCATGTATCGAATCTGGCTGGATTCGCCCGCGGGCCGAGCTGCCGGGCGACCGTCAAAGGAAGAAGCGATCTTCAAAGACAAGAGATTGTTGGACTACGTTACGATCACCTGCGCCGACAAATGTGTCGCCTGGACCAAAGAAGGAAAAGCGAAGGCCGAAACAAAGTGTAATTGAGCGCCTCAAAACGCGTTAACAAGGAAGGATCGAATGACCACCAAACGAATTCCGCTCGCTCTTACGCTTGGTTGCCTGCTTGCGTTTGCCGGTCTGTGTGCCGGGCAGGGAACTGCAAAAGGAAAAGCATCCGGCGGGCTGCGGATCAAGATCTATTTTTACCACGAGCCGGGTGAGTACATTGATATCAGCCCGGTGACGCGCCGGATCAGAACTGCTGCGCCCGCGCGCGCGGCAATTGAAGCGCTGCTAAAGGGTCCAACCGCTGAAGAAGTGAAGCTTGGATTTGATGGCCTGGCCAGCGCGGGCGAGTTCCGGATTGGGTCACTGAGAATCAGCCGCGGGGTCGCGCGCATCAACTTTGTCTCGCGCCCCGGGTGGGCCGGATTCCCCGGAGATATAGCTCCCGCCAGATTCAAGAAAGCCGTAGAACTTACGCTTAAGCAGTTTCCGAGCGTGCGGCGCGTAGTCGTCTCGCTGGATGGAGACCTGCATTTCGAGACGTAAGTGAAACCTCGCAACCCGAAATCAAGTTGCGGTCTCACTGAAAAACTTTCTCAACCGGCACAACCACGACGTCCACAGGTTTCACGACGATCTTGTAGGACTCGATAACCTTGTCCTCGTCGGTGATTTCCTTAGGCTTGGGTGCATTGTAAGTAATCGGCGACGGCTTGTTGCCGATGATGGCGTTGCGCAAACCCTCGGCGTCTTTCGTCACGATGGCAATGCGCATCGCGTCCGACTTCAAATACATTTTGATCGCGCGGTTTACATCTTCCAGAGTCAGCTTTGCCAACTGTTCGCGCATGTACGCCGGAAAGTCTGCGATACGATAGTAGCGGCTGTCGAGGGCGTATCCGAGTTGCGCATCCTGTGTGGCGGTGAGCACGTTAACGTACTTTGACAGGAACTCTCGCGTCGATTCGAAAGCCTCTTTCGACATTCCCTCCCGCAACAGCCGGTCATATTCATAAAGCGCGGCGCGCAAGACGAAATGCCCATTCGGTGGCTCAACCGGACGAATCCAGATTTGAAAAATCTGCTGGCGGCGGCCGAGGTTCGAATCGGGCTGAAACTGAAACATGCCCCGCGGAAAGTATTCCACGTAAGCATAGTCACCATAGTTCAGGCCCCGCGCCTCACGCAGACGTTGATAGAGATAGCTGTTACTGGAACGATGCTGACCGAAATATGAAGCCACCACGGCCAGCGCCGGCCAATCCTTGTCGGCGCGCGTCACGTTGATGGGAAAGCCGAGCGAAATTGCGGTCGAGCGAGTCTCGCGCTGGACGATCTGAATCTTTGTTCCCGGAAGTTGCGTTGGCGCGCTCATCCTGGCAGCGCCGGGTTTGCCTTTGGGAAGTTTAGCGAAATCCGTCTGCACTGTTTTGGGAAGACTCTCGGAATAACCGCCTGCCAGCCCGATAACCAGGTTCGTCTGCGTGAAGTTGGCCGTGTAAAAATCGTGCACGTCCTTCAGCGTCAATTTCTCGATCGCCCCAACAGCTCCGACATTCTGATGACCGTACGGATGTGTGCCCGGATAGATCATCGTGTAGAGAACTTCTTTGCCGAGCTCTTCATCGTTGCCGCCCCGCAGAGAGTTCTTGAGATAATTGATGGCTTCCTCTTTGAGGCGCGCGAAATCGTCCTCACGAAATCCCGGGTCGAGCAGCATCTCTCGAATCAGCGAATAGTAACTGTCAAGATTGTCGGCGTGCGTCGTGCCAGAGAACACGGTCATCTCTTTGTCGACCTGCCACGAGAATGAAGTGGCCATCGGGTACATGGCGTCGGTAATTTCAGAATACGTTTTGGAACGCGATCCTCCTTCGGCCAGCATCGCCGCCGTGAGCGAAGCCAGTCCTTCCTTACCTTTGGGATCGGCAGCCGAGCCGGTCATGAAAAGAATGCGAAAAGAGATCAGCGGTGAACGGTTTGGCAGCAGAACTGTATTGGTATCGGCAGAATTCATAATTGGAGTGCGGCCAGTTGTCGCCGCTTTCGATTTCAGGCTGGCGTTGTTAAGGATTGCCGCGGCGGCTATCGCTACGATCACTATTAGACTCGCTCTCATTCGTCGATTCATTTCGCCACCTCTTTCTTTGTGCTGAGTGTGACGATAGTGCGGTGGTTATCGACGAAGTACTTCGCGGCTGTCTCGCGGATGTCCTGCGGCGTGATCGTGTCATACAACGCAAACAGTTTGTCGATCGTCAGCGGAGTCCGTCGCAGGCCAACGTATCCGGCCAGCGAACCCGCAATCGCTTCAGAGCTGTTCATCGCCAGAGCAAATTCGTAACGCAGACGCGAACGCGTCGAATCAAGCTTGGTCTGCGGGATCGCGTCAGTAGCGAAACGCTTGTACGTCTCTAGTATTTGCTGTCGCACGTAATCCGTGTCTTTGACGTCCTTTACCTTTGCCGAGACCAGAAACAGTTCAGGGTCCGCGCGATCCTCAAAGTAGTAGGAAAGCGTGTCCAGCTTTTGTTCTTTCAGCACCAGCTTTTGATAGAGATCAGAATTCTCGCCAAAGGCTATCGGCGCCAGCAGGTCCAGCGCGGCCTTGTCTTTTTTGTAATCTGAATAAGCCGGGCCACGAAATGCTACATAAACCAGAGGTAAGGTCTCTGACGGCCAATCGACGTGATTCTCGCGCGGCTCTTTCTGCTCGGTCTCGCTGGGAATCTCCGGCGCGTAGTTGCCGCGCTTCCAGTCGGCGAAATATTTCTTGACCATCGCCAGCGTGTCATCGTGCTTTACATCGCCGACCACCACAATGGTTGTGTATTCAGGCCGGTAGTAACGCCGGTAGAATTCCCAACTGTAATCGTATTGATTCGGCATGTCCTCGATGTCTTCGATAAAACCCATCGTGGTGTGCGAATACGTGTGGCGCTGGTAAGCGGTGGCGCGCAGCACCTCGTAAGCTTTTTCTTCAGGGTCGGCGCTGTTCTTGTTGAACTCACCGAGTACCGCTTTGGTTTCTGTCTTGTAAGCGTCCGGTGGATATTTCAGATGCTGAAAGCGGTCCGCTTCCAGCTCGAGAATCTTGTCGAGGTCGTCTTTGGAAAAGACTTCGTGATAGACGGTGCGATCGTCGGTAGTATAGGCATTCGAATCCGCGCCGGCCTTCTTCAGGATCTCGTCCCGCTGCTGTCCGCTGTATTTTTCGCTGCCGCGAAACATCAGGTGCTCGAACAGGTGCGCATAGCCGCTTTTCCCTTTTTCGATTTCGTTACGCGAACCGGTTTGGACGACGATGTAGAGTGCAACCAGATTCGGGTAATCAGTCGGTATGGTAATCAGGCGCAAGTCGTTGCGCAGATCATCAATCGTGTAATCGTAGGCAAAGGCCTTGCGCGATTTCTGCGCCAGCGCCAGGAGCGGCAGGCAGAGAATTAGCGAAGCAATGATGAGCAGTTTCATAAGACGAACGTAACTCCTTAAAGATTGTTTGGAGAGAAGGTGAGTATACACGAGGTGGTTAGAGAGAGGCAGCCAGGCGTCTGCGTGTCAGAAGCCCGCGCGTCAGCAAGGGCAACTCTCGCGCCTCTCAGCTATCGACGAGTAACAACTGAGTTTTTCCCAGGCATGAGAGGTTGGGTAACAGGCCCTCCCTGACGGTCGGGCTTCTGACACGATCGCGCGGTTGCTACCTTATCTGTGCCAACTCTTCCGGAATCTCTTCCGGCAGCTGCAAAACCCTCTCCCAACCCGAATTGTCCGCGCGCATCCGCTCAGTTAAGTCGTCGCGAAGCTTCGTCATACGCTCGCTCAACATGCGGGGATAATTGTGGAGATCGGGGAAGCGTCGCATTTGATCGGCAACAAACGCCTTCTGTTTTTCGATTGAGGGGATCGCCGAGTGCTGGCCGTTTTCCCAGAACGGCAGCAGCAAGCGTTCGACCGTTACTGCGCCGGGAATCGCGATCACTTCTTCTTCCAGTCCGGTAACATCGCCTAAGTAGTTACCGTCAGCGTCGATCCCCCGAAAGACCTGCATGCAGCCGGGCAGGGTTGTCTTGTCGAGTGAGTTGGAAGCCTTAAGCGTGGGCCGGCCGTCGATCATGCAGGCTTTGAAAATCACGCCGGCAACGTTTTGCACCTCGCTGGAGAGCTTGGTTCCAATACCAAAGCCCGCGGCTTCCGGAAATGCTGCGACGATTCGTTTGAGCTTTTGAACATCCAGGTCGCCCGTCAAATTCGGTCGCAGGCCCTTCAAGCCGTTCGCTTCAAAGAAACGCAGGCACCATTTGCCCAATTCGGCCAGATCGCCGGAATCGACGCGGAATCCCTTGAACGCTTTGCGCCGCGCTTCATTCGAAGTGGCGGCCATCGCGGCGTGCACCGCGCCCAGGTACACGTCGATCGTATCCAGTAACAGAGTGGTGCCGTTTGGATTCGCGTCCAGCCAGCGTTCGAACGCGACTTGCTCGAAGTGTTTGGGCTGGCCGGTCCGCGCTTCTATCTCCGGTTGGTAGAGGTATTCAAGGTAAGCCTGTTGCCAGTAATGCGCTTCGGTGCCGACCGCGGGAATGTCGAGCCGGTGGGCGGCCTCCATGTTAGAAGTGTCGTTAAAGCCGCCGATGAACGCATAGGTGGCAATGTCCACGGCCCGCTCGATGTCGCCGTTGCGCCGCAAAGAAAAATCCGACAGCCAGCGATCGCCGGCGGCCATGCGAAACTGCATCGCCACGCTGGCGGTGGTCATCGGCAGATCAAAGGCATGTTCGAACTTGATCTCCTGAGCCTGGGTCAAACCGAATCTGCCGGTGATGTCCGCGATTGGCTGTTGCGGAAACATGATCGTCCCGGGGCGAACGGTGCGAATGGTTCCCGCGAATTGAATGTCTTCGATAGCTTTGGCGAAACGTTGCAGTCCGCCGCGATCCTGCTCCAGAAAGCGCAAGCGTGGCCGATCGATTTGGCTGTCTACCAGTAAGCGAATCAGTCTTTCATGACCGAGCACGGGCGCGAACGGCAGCTTGCGCTGAGTGCAGTAAAACGTGGCCGTCATTTCGCTCAACGGCTTGCCGTGCACGCGCGTCACATCCTTGTAGGACGCATCGCCCATCGCCGCGTGATACCGGTCGAAATTCAGCGTACCCATAGCGCGGAGATAATATCACGGCCGGTTAGAGGGGCCGAGAACCGGGCGCTTTGGTCGTGGCACGCGCATCCAGCGCGTGATTCATGGCGGGACGCCCGTGCCACTTTCTCAGGTTGGCGCTACTTCGCGGCGCTTTGAGCCCGGGTTCAGGAGGAGTATCCTTTGAATCTCTCCTGAAAATCTTGTCGACCACCAGAGCGGCAACAATCTCTAACATGTGTGGACTGACCAACCTGAAAGGAGTTCATGGATATGAAGCGAGCGACCGTTTTTTTGAGATTTACTTTTGCGTTGATTGTGTGTCTGGGGTTTATGACTACGGTGAGCCCAGCCTCGGCAGGTGGAAACCGGTGCACGGACCGATGCGCCGATCGCTACAATTATCGCAAGCGGGCCTGTAAGGCAATTCCGTTTAAGCATGAGCGAAAGATTTGCGAGCGGCGAGCCAAAGAAGCAAAAGAAGATTGCAAGCGGCGATGCCGGTAGGTCCTGAGTTTTGAATGTTGAAGTTTTAGTTTTGAGTTAAAGATTCTCACTAGTCGTCTTAACTATAGACGTTAAGATGCGTATGAGTTCTTCAACCTGAGCCAGATGACTAGTGACGTCAACATCAACGAGCTTGGACTGTTGATGTAATAAAAGCCAGTACTTGGTTTCTCTCGCTTCCTTTGAAGCGATTGCCATTTTCGAAAGAAAGTCCTTACGACTTTGTCCGGCGGTCGCTTCTTCGACATTCGCGCCGATGCTTGTTCCGCTGCGCAATAGTTGCCGAGAGATGACATACTCGTGTTTCTCCTGAAGCTTTCGGTAGAGTTCGATAATTGCCAATGCGAATTCAAAGCTCTTTTGGCGAATTACACTGTCCATGAGAGTTGGACCCTCAATTCAAAACT